>Ga0210040_10010681_pt1 | contig 10497 bp, 21 predicted proteins | sample CryGeyCG12114_NA_FD_185462 | JGI IMG/M metagenome (GOLD analysis project Ga0210040, IMG submission 185462) | Groundwater microbial communities from aquifer - Crystal Geyser CG19_WC_8/21/14_NA (SPAdes) (version 2) | ecosystem: Environmental > Aquatic > Deep subsurface > Groundwater | place: USA...
GGTCAATGCGGGTTATCTTATCTCCGGGCTTGAGGTGCTTTTTCATATCAGCTTTTATGTTTGGGAGTGTAGTAGGTGGGGGTTGTAGGGTCAGAAAGCGGGCTTGCGAATAGAAGCGGGGTCGTTGTCGAAATCCGACTTAGGTAAGGCGCGGAAAGCGTTGGCCTGGCTTGGTTCGGGCGGGGGCATGTTGGTTTTGCCGCCGCTGTCCCGGTAGCGTTGAACTACTTTGGGGTCGAGAGGCGACATGCCCAGGATCGGGTCGATGTAGCGCAGAATAGCCCGCTCGTAGGTGATGCGAACCCCTTCTTTCGGGGTCTTAAATCCTGACTCGGGCTCGTTGCGCATCTTCTTGACGTAGAAATCCACATTGGTGTCGGTGGGGTCGTCGTCGGCCATGGGGCGGTGCCACACGCAGATACTGTCCATCCGGTTGGGCCACATCCGGCCGCCTTCCATGGAATACTGATCGGGAATTTTTAGCTCCAGCGTTTTGGCGTTGCGGGCGTCGCCGGAGGGGTGAACGCAGACGATGGTGCAGAGCTGTTCATCCTTGGTGAAGTCCAGCACTAGCCCTAACTGCGCCCGCAGCTGTTCACTCATCATGCCGGAGAAGTCTCCTAGCTTGCTTTCCAGATCATTCCAGGGGTCAAGTAGCCAGCCCTTAATGCCGAACTGCTTGGCTTTCTTCACCGCGGGAAGTAAGGTTTTCAGCGAGTGGGCGGCGCGGGGGTCGATGAAATGAAAGTGTGCCGCGACCCATTCTGACGCGGCCTTGTACTCCGCCCATTTCAAACTGCCGCGGTACTTGGGGTTGACCGTCCGACCTAGATACGCCTGAGCCAAGATGTTCCCTGCTTTGTCGAGGGGCATATTTTCCGGCACGAACAGCCCGAATTTCCACTCATCATACACCGCCTTCGTCACCATTTTGTTGAGTTCCGCCAGGCTTTTACCGTGGCCCGGCCAGCCTGTTACCGCCGTTACTTCGCCGGGCTGCCAGAGCCAGTGCTTGTCCAGGGTAGGATAGTGGGTGGGGCTGCCGTTGGTGTCGGTTTTGTTCCAGGACTTGGCCATGGCGGCTAGTAGGGCCTCTGGATTAATCAGGGCCTCAACGGGTTCTGGTTGGGCCACTACCTTGGCGGGGCGGGGTTCGCTGCCATGGAAGCGGGCGGGGTTGGCGGTGGGGTGTGGTACGGTTGTCGGCGCACCCACCAACGCCATGGGGTTGGGGTTGTATTTAGGCTGCATCCGAGGTACCGAACCGGGTGGCTAAGAGGGTGGCTAAATCGTTTTCGTGGTGCAGCCGACCCGTAGCGGCCTGGGCTTCGTGCCGGTAGAAATCCCGGTCTAAGCGCATTTGCCGGTAGGTGAACTGGGCTTCCGCCATGGATTCGCGCATCAATTCTTCGCGCTCATCCAACAGGGTCAGTAAGTTGGCGTTACTGGCAAAGAAGAATTCCAGCGCCCGAACGAAGGCCAGATTCCGGTCGCGCCGGGCGCGGGCCATGGGGGTAGCAGCCGCGGGTGTTTCAAGGGAAACGCGCATCGCGTTCACGAATTCCATGGCCTTTTCCCCGGCGTGGGCTTGCTGCCAGCGGGCATCTTCCAGTGATTCAACGCTGGGCAGGGCCAAGCCAACGGGCTGCGGAATCGGGTGGGCAAGGGCGCGGGCTTTATCGAGGTTTTCAGGGGAGAGCAAGTTCATGCGGTGACGACGTAGAGGGTGGTGGGTTCTTCGACTATCGGCGGGGTTTCGACATACCCCCATAGGCTGCGTGGGTCGTCGGGCATTTTGTTGATCGGAGGTTTTTCAACCCGGTCGGGCGCGGGGAGCATCAGGCGGTCGTACCGGGTTTCGTTGTTGAAAAACCGCAGAATGAAATCTTCCCAGCCGCCGTTATCTCGTTGCTCGTTCAGGGATTCAGCTTTTAGCTGGATTTGAGGCAGGTAAAGTGCTAAGTCTGCTTTGCCGTAGCCGATTTTGTGGGCAAAGGCTTGGAAGTTGGCTTGCAGGAAGGTTGGGGCTTCGTCGGGCCAGAGTAAATTCTTGCCCTGAGAAGGCGAGGGAGCGGGCGGGCGCTTTTCCTTCGCTCCTTCCTTTACTTTACTCTCCTCTACTTTACTTATAGTTGGATTTTCTTCAACGCCCGTTGGCTCAGGTTCAACGGGCGTTGGATTTTCGTTGGAAGTTCGTTGCGGTTTCGTTGCAACGGAATCTTTGGCGGCTTTTTCGGCGGCTCGTTTTTCAGCCGACCGGCGACCAGCTTCCGCGTTTATCTCGCGTTTCTGCTCCTGCTTCTCGGCCTCTAAAACAAGGCGCGGGTTGTAGCGGTAGGTGCCACACTCCGACAGAGGAAACTTCTCTAGGATGGTTTCGCCGCTCTCGGCCCACTCTTCGGCGTTCATTTCGGCCATACGCCGCACCTTATCAGGTGAAGCGGGTAAGGTGCCCTGTTGCGGGGCCTCCCAGGCCAACGCCAGGAGGTTGATGTACACCCCGCGTTCGGCCTTGCTCATCAACCGCACGGCAGGAGAGGCCAGCCAGTCGGAGGTATTGAAGGAAAAGGAGTAGGCTTTCATATATCGAAGCGCAAGCCTAGGTCGTCCAACATTTGGTCTACCTTGACCTCACTATCCAACCGCTCTTTTGCGACAACGGTAACCTCTTCATGCTGCTTGTGGAAGGCCAGTAGTAAGACTTGCCGAGTTGGTATTTTACCATCTGGGTCGGTCTTGGCCGCAGCCCTTATGAAGTCCCACATACGCACTCGCATATTGTAGGTCATTATCCTAATAAGGCATTCAGCGTCCTTCGCATACTCGTGCGGGAAGGGTGCTATAACAGGCAATTTTTTAGGAGTATTCATATGTCGGCAAAAAAAGAAACCCCCGCCCACCGCGCTATCGATGGGCTAAGGGGTTCCCGGTTGAATGGCTTGCCGGCCATAAAGAGGGCGCGGGCCGATAGCGCGGCCTTTATCGGAGGCTGCCCCGGCAAGGGCGGTGCTTCTGATTGCGTATACAAATATAACATTCGTATACAAATAAGCAATCTGTTGTCAACAAAATATTCGTGTACTTTTGTGCGCTATGCCGCCAAAGACAACGAACCCCAAGCTCCCCTTCCCGATGCGCCTGCCTGCCGACATGCTGCATAAGCTGGAGCATGTAGCGAAGAAGGATCGTCGGCCCGCGAAGGACTATGTGAAGCTGTTGATTGAGGATGCTATAGCCGCTTTCGAAAAGGAGCATGGCACTATTCCCCCGCCGCCCTCTTCTCCTACACACTAAACCCCTTTATCTGGCCATGCTGGGCGAAGGTAAAATCTTGCCCCATATGCTTGAAAGGCTGTTTTTCTGTAGGCATCTTAGCGTTCTGGGCGCATTTGCTGGCCAGTTATTTTGGGGTTCTCCTACACACTAGGGAGGGGCGGAACACCCGTCAAGTACCGTGTACCATTGGCATACCTGCTTGCTCCCGACTGGCATCCAGCCAGCCGCCCATCGGGTGCGAGACCGCATACGCCATGTTTTTCAACCAGCCTTCCATCGTAAAGAGGTCGGGCAATACCTTGTTCTCGCAGTTGCGCTGGAGCTGGTTGCGGGTGTCGGGGTCGGTGCCCAGCATGGTAAATTGCAAGGGGCGGTGCTCTCCGGTTCGCAGGTAGTAGTAGCAATCGGCTACGGTTTGGCTGCGGTTCACCCCGGCGTGGCAGTGCAGGTAGACTTTCTGGCCCGCCTGTTCAGCCAGCCACAGCACGTACATAGCCCCGTAGATACTACCCAGGCACAGGCCCCAGGCTTCCCCGAGCGGAAACCAGTGAGAGGAGGCAAAGAAGCCCTCTATCTGCCATTTTATATCCTGGTTGTACTCATCCGATACGTTGATGAATACATCAACCGAACGTAGCCGCCCGTCTTCGTCTAGTTCGCGGGGTTTGGGGTAGCCGCCCACCTTCAGGTTAGCGGCGTACCATTCTTGAAAATTGTTCATACAAGTAGGATTTTAGCGACGAAACAACCAGTAGCACCCCTGCCCGGCCCGACGGCGGAAGCGAGGGAGTCTCATGCGCGGGCGCGTAGTTCAGTAAGCGTTCTAGGAGCCGACCCCGCCGGACTACCCGGTTTGGTATGCCGTAACCACGCCTGTTTGTCGGGATGGGAGTAGGGAAGGGGCCGCAGGTAGTCGGTCAGGGTTTGCCTTTCCTGTTTGGGGTGCTTCAAGGTTTTCTGGCCGGGATAGGCTGGGGTGCCGGTGCGGTCGTACGCCGTTTTTATCGGCTTCTTTTTGGCGGCGGCGCGGTCTATGGATAGCTGCGCCATGTAGCCAGGGGCTTTGATAAGCCGGCGCTTCTTGGCTAGAAACTGAATGTGGTTGAAGCTGGTGCCGAGTTCAACAGCCAGGGTTTTATTCTCGGTGGTAGGATAGCGTTCTGTGAGCTGCTTTTCCTGCTCAGCAGTGAGGATGGGGTATTTTGTCATGGTGGGATTAGTAGGCTTTCGCGTGAAGACGGGGCCGGGTGGCGTTGTAGCGGAGTTTCAGGTCAATGTGGGTGGCGAGGTCTATTCCTTCCCGTTGGGCTAGTAGCTCCATTTGATGAAAGGCCATTGCAGCCATTGCGGCGCTTTCCTCAACCTGCCTTTCTTCTATTGCCTCATGCATAGCAACTAATGCACTTGTAATCGAGAGCAAAGCCGCGCCAAAGTTGGCGGGCAAGTCATCTACATACTCTGGCTGCTTTCTAGCGTATTCGACGGTCTTTACAATGTCAACCACGGGGCCATCGTAGCCTTGCACGAAGTCACACAGGCGTATGTAGGCGTCGGCTATTTCGTCGCCTACGGAGTCTTTGATGTAGTCAGCAAAATCAACGGGCACAAAGAAATCCTTGTCAGATTTTGGATTATCGATGTGTTGGTCACGCAGAAACTCGTAGCGTTTCCAGTTTGCAACCCGCCCCTTGCGGTGGGCTTCTTGGGCTTCCCCTAACTCGCCAATCGTGAGCATCATCATTTGCCCACCATCAGGCAGGGTATCCCAAAAGCCTTTCGATTTGGCGGCTTCGTGGCACTTTGGTATTAATTCAAGAAGGTTGATGGAGTTCATACAGGTTGTTCTAACTTATGCCAGCAGCCAAACGACAGCAGGCGGTGGAGGTAATTAGGGTCCAGGGTGTAGGCTTCTTCTTCTGGGAAACCGGCTTTCGTACGGGCTACTTGTAGGGTCTTGACCTGTTGTTTTCCTTGGCCGGTGGTGAGGTAGAATACCCGGCGTAGACAGGCATCGTGGGCGCTACTGTATAGCCCGGTCATGGCGTTCTGCGTGGTGAATCCGGCCGCAGATATCGGCCCACGTATCCAGTGCGGCCACACCCCAGATAGAGAGCGGTTGTGGTGGGTTAGGCTCTAGCCAGTACAGGCGTTGGCATTGCGCCTCTAGTCGATTAAGGGCGTCTAAGTGGGTTTCTGGCAGCGGTGGCAGTTCTTCTATATGCTGCTTCTTGGGAAACCGCCGCAGGCCGTGCGGGTGGGTACTGGAATAGGAGGGCTTGTTCATATCCAAAGAGGATGCCCCGTTACCACCACCGCTACCTGCTTCGCCGCTAAAACTGCTTGTCGAAGCGCGTATACATCATTCCCGACCAAGGCCAGCAAGAGGGCGGTGGCGAGGGTTAAGAGCCAGAACGGGGTATTGAAATAGGTTTTCATACACAAGATTTTAGAAGGGATAAGAAGGCCAGTAGTACACCAATCACAGTTAACTGACCAACGGTGCGCAGCAAGCCAGCAGAGAGATGAGGGCGAACAGTGGGGTCGTGGGGTTCATGAGTAGGATTTTGTTTAGAAGCAAGGAATAGAAGTAGCCCCGAGAGCGGGCCGTTGTAGCGGAGGGCAGGGGCTTTCATGGCGCATCTGGTAGAGGGTGGCCAGGGCAGCCGGTTTGATAATCCCAATCGGGACAGTCGCCCATCGGCAGCACTCGTTTGCCTTCGCTCAGGGCGGTGAGTAGTTCCTGTTTGGCTTCACCGATGAAGAAACCGGCAGGCCCGTTTCTTCATCGGTGAAGGCAGAGGCGAATTGCTTCTTGGTCCAGTTATTCAGCGCTCCTTGAATGCTGAGGCCCATGTGGCGAGATACTCTAGCCATTGTCCTGTCCCTTCTGTGGGGTGGGAGGCAAAGGCTGCCAGTGGGTGACCTCGTCAGGCGAAATACCAGCATCCACTACAAAGCATTTTTCTGTGGCGCTGTACCACTCTGTAGACACGGTGCCTCGCTTATTTACCACTATGTAAGCACCACGCTCTTCCGGTAATCCATCTTCTACTGCTATCCATCCGTCGGACTGCTGCTGTGTGAGTACAGGGGCCGGGGTGGCAGCCTGTCCTTCGCGTAGCCGGTCAATTAAGGTCAGCAACACGATAGCGTCGGCCCGCCATTGGCTAGCAGAAGGAAGGTTGGAAATGCGGGTGCGTATCGCCTGCTCTTCTTCCCCTTGAATGCCAGCAAGCAAGGGTGCCAACCGCCGCCGTCCTTCGGCTTTAATGGCTTCAGGGTCTAATCCTTGGCTCAGTAAATACTCTCTGGCAGATGCTACTTCTCCTATAGCGGGTGTAGTGGGTGGCGTAGAAAGGGCGACGTGTATGCGAGTGGCGATGGCCTCGGCTTCTTGTTCGGTGTGCTTGCCGTATGGGTAGACGCACAAGGAGAATGCGTTACCCAGCTTGTCAGACTTCATCGTCCGGGTGTTTATGGATGGCTCCAGAATGTAGACCGTCCGACCGTTCCGATACCACGTGTTTTCTTGTTGTTCCATACCTTTGCGTAGTTGAGTTTTTTAGTGAATAGGGGCAAGCTGTTTCCGAGGCGGCTTGCCCCCTTTTGTTTTTGTGGTTAGGCGGCTTGTGATCGAGCCTCCTGATAGCGTTGCATGGAAGTCGAGCGGGTGTGGCGCAGCAAGCGGAGTAGTTTGCTCCAGGCATCTCCACCCGTACCGATGGTTTGAATCTTCTCTTCCAAGGCCGCTATTTCCGCCAGTGAGAACGCTTCGTAGCAGTTGGCAGCTTTGGTTTGAGCCAGTACCAAGCGTTGGAGTTCCGCCAATACCGCTACCTCGTTATAAGGAACCTCCCGCTCCATTCGCAAGCACTTGATGACGTGGGCGATTCGTTGCCGGTCCACTACTTCATTCGGAGTGCGTTGGTAGAGGTCTTTGGGAATCAAGGCTTGTTTCTCCCATTCTGCGAAATAGGCAGAGTAGGTATCCGTTAGCAGGGAGCGGTAGGTGTCCATACTCTTACGCCTTCACGAACAGGGCTTTGGCCTCTGTTGCGGTGGTGAGGTCGATACCGTGGATAGAGGCGAGGGTATCGACTACTGCCATCAACCCTTTAAGAATGGTATCAACGCCCGCAGAATTTCCGGTAAAACTTCGCAACTCAAAGGCGCACTCTATTGCATCAACCTCAGCAAGCGAGTACCCAATAAGCTCTATCTGCTTATTGCCTTGTATTCTTTCGGGTCCATCTAGCTCGCCAGGAAACTTAATCAGGTCAAACCAAAACGGTTCAACATGCCGACCCTCTGGCGTGTGCCATAAATTATAGCTAACACGCCGTAAGCCACCTTTTGCGGCCACTAGATTACCAACCGCACAAGCTGCGCAATCTCCTTGAATCAACGTGCCCTCTAAATAGGCCTTTACCAAGACGTTTACTGACTGATAGAACTTCTCTGACTGATTCATATAAGAAAGGATTTTAGCGAAGGGAGAAGATGGAAGGTGGAGTAGGCAACCCCACCGGGCGACGGGGCCGGGAAACAGGGGCGCTCGTTGGGCTTTTAGCGGTGATCGGTTGCAAGTGCAGTTCCACTAGAGAGCAGAGGGTGAGTTCGGTGTTGGTCTGGGACATGGCAGAGGTTGCTTTGCTATGAATTGAGAGGGATTCAAGCCACAGGCGAAGTGTAGCTTTTGCAGATACAAGGCACCTAATCGGTGTAGACTGCCCGCCTCGAAATCAGACCGCTTCATCATATAAAGGGCGGTTGAACCATGCACCTCGATTATGTCGCCGTACTCCCGGTGGTACATATCCTTCTCTTTGGGCCACATGAACCGCACGTATTCATAGAGTGGTATCTCTCCACTAGGTAAGGGAGTGCAGAGAGCCGAAAACGGAAAGAGGATGGGCAGTACTTGTTCGGGGTCAACCCACCAGGTATTTTCTATTTGCACAGACTTGTGCCGATAACTAAGGGCTAATAACTCACGGCTAAAGTGCTTGCCGTTTACTGTGCCGGTGTGTTGCACCTCTATCCCATAAGGCAAAAAGGGAGCAAGTACTTCTAGGCTGGTTCCTGTTGGTGTTGTTTCCATAAGACTAGCAGCTACAAAAGGGTGTCTTATTAGCTTCCCATTCCGTCAGGTTCAGCAACTCAATCCGGTTGCCATCCTTGATGTGCTGTTTGAATTCTTTGACCGCTGCTTTAGAGGTCTCGCACCACGGGAAGGCGGCGGCGCGTATCCATCCTTTGCAGTGCTGGCAGTAGGCGGCTTTTATTTGGCGGGTGTCTACAGTCGTTTCCATAAGACTAGCCGGGTTGTAGGGTAGCTTCTTTCTTGAATTCAGCCAGCAACACCGGCCATAGTTCTTTCCAGAAGCGGGCAAAGTGTGGGTTGGGCTCGTGGCAGATCTCTGGGCTTCCGTACACTTGATTGATGAAATCCATTACCTTGTCGGTGGACTGAACGGCTTGCACGAATGTGTAATGGCTCTCGTGCTTGACCTCCTCTAATGCATCGTAGATTTGGCGGGCCTCATCGCCCGTATAGTCTTCCGCACGGCGGCACTCCAGCAGGTCTTTCTTCCACATGACCACCGTAGCCTGTACATCAATCTGTTGTTCGGCTCCGAACTTGCTGGCGGCGTAGTCCTCGCTAATCTTGCCTAAGAAGGCCTTGAAGTCAGAGCCAGCGGCACCCCAATAGTTCTGCCAGTTGCCGTAGTCGGACGCTATGCAAATCCGCCCGCCCCGCTCGTTGGCATCAATCGTTATATCAGCCCACGCGAACCCATCGGTTACGCGAATCTTGTAGCACTCTACTGTGGACTTGGCGACGGTGAATTGTTTGGTTTCCATCGTATTAAGCCGGATAAGCCGTAGAGGCGGGATACATTTCAATGACCAAGCATTCCTGCGTGTCGGGGAACATCTCGGCATAGAGTTCTTCTTCTAATTGCTTGTAGGCTTTCTGTAAGCGGTCGTAGAGTACCGGATACAGCTTTTTGTCTATTAGATCGGCCTGGGAGGCGCGAAGTACGTCTTGCGCTATCGGCACCTCAACTGGATTAATCAGGCCAGCAGGGCGTTGGGGGATGTGGTTGGTTTGCATTAGATTTGCAGTGCTTTTAGAAATGGTAGTGAAAGAAGGCAGCCCCGTTGGTGTGAGAGATCAGCGGGGCTGCTGTGTTGTTAAGGGTGTTTTTCGAGTATCAGGTAGCCCTTGCCGCTGAAACCGCAGGCTTTCCACCCAGCGCATTTAAAGCAGTAGCCCGGGTTGGTATTGGGCTTGATTTTCTTTGGGTTGACGTAGGTGTAGAGGCGCTCCCCCGGCCAACGTTTCCAAGCGAATTGTTCGGCCTGTAGTAGCAGTGTGCTAGAGAGTTGCGGGCCTTCATTGCGAAATACCGCGCAGTTCACGCCCACTTGCCCGTCGTCGCTAAACTGTTGTTTGCTCCACACGAACAGGGCCAGCCGATCAGGAGTAAGCAGCACCATTTTCTCGCCGGGCCGCACAAAGAGTTTGCTTGTTCTGTCCGGCTTGGCTGAGTAGTGGCGCTCGTATAAAGCCCGGCCTACCGCGTGCCCGTCCCTTACCAATCGCCACGGGCCAGCTGGTTCGGCCGGAAGCAAGGGCATATAAGGAATGGTAGCGTTCATGGCGTCTTATTAGTCCTGTAACTGAGCCGTACTAGAAGGTCGATTAAGACCTTCGATATCTTGCAGGTAGTCGGTGGGGTCGGTGTTCATGGGGCTAGCGTTCAGTTAAAATGCTTGGCTCCGGCGCCACGGCTTCGATGTAAGGCAGCACTAACAGGAAGGTGTTGTGGAAGTGCGCTCCGATGGTTTCCAGAGGCAGGCCCGCGTGCAGCTTGCCGTAGAAGAGGAAGTTGCCCTTGGTGTCAGTAATCAGCATTTCAATGTTGCCGCTGTGATTGCGCAGCGAAACTTGGCTTACCCGACTTGCCCCGTAGAGGAAGATGGTCGGGCCGCTGTGCCCTAGTGGCGCCCGGTGTTCAATGCCGCCGTAGAAAGCCAAGAAGGCAGCCTCCTCAATCAGACGGGGTGTGATTCGGGATAGAGAATCTTGCAGAAGGTCGTTTTGCTGGCTCATGGCAGAGAAATAAGAGAGTGAGAGAAAACCGACTACAACCCGCCTGCTAGCGTTGGGGCTGGCGGAATCCGGCTTCCAACTGGCGGCGCATGTCGGCTTCG
>Ga0210040_10010682_pt1 | contig 10497 bp, 8 predicted proteins | sample CryGeyCG12114_NA_FD_185462 | JGI IMG/M metagenome (GOLD analysis project Ga0210040, IMG submission 185462) | Groundwater microbial communities from aquifer - Crystal Geyser CG19_WC_8/21/14_NA (SPAdes) (version 2) | ecosystem: Environmental > Aquatic > Deep subsurface > Groundwater | place: USA...
GTCGAGGGGCGCGACGGAACCGCAGGGGCGCAGAGCCGGAGGCGGTCAGCCCTGGTTGCTGAACGCCGCGTCGAATGCGGCGTCGGGGGCGTCGAAGGCGAGGCGCTTCACGAACTCCAGCGCCTCCGGGGCCCCGACCAGCCGGTCCATGCCGGCGTCCTCCCACTCGACCGAGATCGGCCCGGTGTAGCCGATCGTGTTGAGCATCCGGAAGCACTGCTCCCACGGGACGTCGCCGTGCCCGGTGGAGACGAAGTCCCAGCCGCGGCGCGGGTCGGCCCACGCGAGGTGCGAGCCCATCCGGCCGTTGCGGCCGTTGCCGACCTGGAGCTTCGCGTCCTTGCAGTCGACGTGGACGATCCGGTCCTTGAAGTCCCAGAGGAACCCGACCGGGTCGAGGTCCTGCCACACGAAGTGGCTCGGGTCCCAGTTGAGGCCGAACGCCTCCCGGTGCCCGACCGCCTCGAGGGCCCGCGTCGTCGTCCAGTAGTCGTACGCGATCTCGCTCGGGTGCACCTCGTGGCCGAACTTCACGCCCTCGGCGTCGAAGACGTCGAGGATCGGGTTCCACCGGTTCGCGAAGTCCTCGTACCCGGCGTCGACGAGCGACTGCGACGCCGGCGGGAACATGGCCACGTACTTCCAGATCGACGACCCGGTGAAGCCGACGACCACGTCGACGCCCAGCTTGCGGGCGGCGCGGGCCGTCATCTTCATCTCCTCGGCCGCGCGCTGCCGCACGCCCTCGGCGTCGCCGTCGCCCCAGATCCGGTCCGGGAGGATGTCCCGGTGCCGGGCGTCGATCGGGTCGTCGCAGACGGCCTGGCCCTTGAGGTGGTTGCTGATCGCGAACACCTGCAGGCCGTGGCGCTTCAGCGTCTCGAGCTTGGCCGGGACGTACGCGTCGTCCTCCACCGCGGCCCAGGGGTCGAAGTGGTCGCCCCAGCAGGCGATCTCGAGGCCGTCGTAGCCCCAGGACGACGCCAGGCGGCAGACCTCCTCGAATCCGAGGTCGGCCCACTGGCCGGTGAAGAGGGTGATCGGTCGGGTCATGCGGTGCTGCTCCTTCGCGCAGGGTTCGGGGACACGGGGGAGTCGGCTCAGGACTCGAAGGCGGTGCCGAGGTACTGGTCGACGTTGTCCTTGGTGACGACCGGCGCGTAGAGCTGGACGACGCGGGGCACCTCGACCTCGGGCAGGTCGCCCAGGCCCTTCTTCTGGACGAGCAGGCGGGCGAGCTTGATGCCGTCGGCGCCCTGGGTCGAGGGGTAGATGACGGTGGCCTTCAGCACGCCGCTGCCGCTCTGGACGTCGCGCATGGCGTTCGCCGAGCCGGCGCCGCCGACCATCATGAACTCGGAGCGGTTGGCGTTCTTGACCGCGGCCAGGACGCCGACGCCCTGGTCGTCGTCGTGGTTCCACAGCGCGTCGATCTTGGGCGCCGCCTGCAGCAGGTTCGCGGCCGCCTTCTCGCCGCCCTCGACGGTGAAGTCGGCGGCGACGCGGTTGTTGACGTCGAGCCCGCACTTGGAGAGCGCGTCCTTGAAGCCCTTGCTGCGGTCCTGGGTCAGCGGCAGCGAGTCGATGCCCGCGATCTCGGCGACCACGGCGTCGGTCTTGCCGTTCAGCTGGCTGCAGATGTACGCCCCGGCGGAGACGCCCATCCCGTAGTTGTCGCCCAGCACGGTGACGCGGGCGGCGTTCGGGTCGCTGAACTCGCGGTCCACGTTGATCACCGGGATGCCGGCGTCCGTGGCCTTCTTGGCGACCGAGGTCAGAGCCGCGCCGTCGAAGGGCAGGATGACGATGGCGCTGACCTTGTCGTTGATGAAGGTCTCGACCTGGCTGATCTGCTGGTTGACGTCGTTGGTGCCGGCGGCCACCTTGAGCTCGACGTCGGGGTTCTCCGCCGCGGCCTTCTTGGCGTTGTCGGTGATGGCCGCCATCCAGCCGTGGTCGGCGGCGGGGGCGGAGAAGCCGATGACGACCTTGTCGCCGGGGGCGTCGTTGCCGGAACCGCCGCCGGCCGCGGGGGCGCTCTGCGCGGGGGCGTTCTCGGCGGGGGGCGGGGTGTTGCTGGTGCAGCCCGCGACGGCGAGCAGGGCGGTGCAGGAGAGGACGGTGGTGGTACCGAGGAGGCTGCGGCGCAGCCCTCCGGAGGGACGTACGGACATGGAGACTTCCTTTCGACGGTGAACGGGTCTGGTGGTGCGGGTCGTACGGGTCGGTCAGGTCTTGCGGGCGGCGAGCCGCTGCTGGAGCAGCACGGCGGCGACGATGATGAGGCCCTTCACGACGGACTGGGCCGAGATCGACAGGTTGTTCAGCGTGAACACGTTCGACAGCGTCGTGAAGATCAGCACGCCGAGCACGGTGCCGACGATGGTGCCGCGTCCCCCCGACAGCAGGGTCCCGCCGATGACGACGGCCGCGATGGCGTCGAGCTCGTACAGGGTGCCGTGGGTCGAGCTGCCGGTCGTGGTCCGGGCGACGAGCATCAGGGCGGCGACGCCGCAGCACAGGCCGAGCAGCACGTAGAGGTACATCGTGTGCCGCTGGACGCGGATGCCGGCCAGCCGCGCGGCCTCCGGGTTGCCGCCGACGGCGACGGTGCGCCGGCCGAAGGTGGTCCGGTTGAGCACGACCCACCCGATCGCCGCGACCACGGCGAAGAGGATGACCAGCACGGGGATCCCCAGCACGTCGGCGTCCAGGACGGAGACGAAGGCGGGGACGTTCACGATCTGGGTGCGCCGGTTGGAGATGATCTCGGCCAGCCCGCGGGCGCCGGCCAGCATCGCCAGGGTGGCGATGAAGGGGACGATCCGCCCGTACGCGACGAGCACCCCGTTGACCAGCCCGCAGGCGGCGCCGACGGCCAGCGCGGCGAAGACCATGACGAGCCAGGTGCCGTTGTTGGCGAGGGTCTGCGTGGCCAGCGTCGTGCACCACACGGAGCTGAGCGCCACGATCGCGCCGACCGACAGGTCGATGCCGCCGCCGGTGATCACGAAGGTGAGCCCGACGCTCACCACCCCGATCACGGCCGCCAGCCGGAGGATGGTGAGGACGTTGTTGAGGTCGGCGAAACGGTCGCCTCCCGTCACCACCCCGGCGATGCAGAGCACCACCAGGGCCACGACGAGGCCGAGGTTCCGGCCGGCTGCGGTCCGCAGCAGGTGCGCGATGCCGCCGCCGTCGCGGTCCGACGTCCTCGTCGGCCTCGCGGACGGCGGCTGGGCGCCGGGGGAGGGGGTGGCGCGACCGACCACCGCGGTCTCGGGCTCGCTCATGCGGGTGCTCCTTCCATGACCAGGTCCAGGACCTGCGCTTCGTCGAGGGCCGACGCGGGGGCCTCGTGGACCACCGCGCCCTCCCGCATGACCAGGACCCGGTCGGACAGACCCAGGACCTCTTCCACCTCGCTGGAGACGACCACGACGGCCACCCCCGAGTCCGCGAGCGCCCGGACGAGCGTGTAGATCTCCGTCCGTGCGCCGATGTCGACGCCGCGCGTCGGTTCGTCGAGCAGCAGGACCTTGCACTCGCGGAGCAGCCAGCGGGCCAGCACGACCTTCTGCTGGTTGCCGCCGGAGAGCGTGCGGACGGCCCGGTCGACGCCGGCCGGCCGGACGTCGAGGGACTCCGTCATCTCCCGCGCCGCGACGCGCTCGGCGGCGTGGTCGAGGAAGCCGGCCTTCGAGAACCGCTGCAACGTCGAGATGGTGATGTTGGAGCTCACCGACTCGTCGAGCAGCAGGCCCTGGCTCTTGCGCTCCTCCGGGCACAGCCCCACCCCGGCGGCGACGCGGGCCGCGACGGAGCCGTTGGGCATCGCCCGGCCGTTCACCCGGACCGTCCCGGCGGTGGCGCGGCGGGCGCCGTACAGCGTCTCGACGACCTCCGAGCGCCCCGCGCCGACCAGCCCGGCCAGGCCGAGGATCTCCCCGGCGCGCACCGAGAAGGTGACCGGCTCGAAGAGGCCCTTGCGCTCCAGCCCGACCACCTCGAGCACGGGTGCGGCGTCGGCGCTCGGCTCCTGGGTGCGCGGGGGGAAGACGTACTCGATCGAGCGGCCGGTCATCAGCCGGATCAGCTCGCGCGTCGGGGTCTCGCTCACCGGTAGGTCGGTGGCCACGCTGGACCCGTCCTTGAGGACCGAGATCCGGTCGCCGATCTGACGGATCTCCTCCAGCCGGTGGGAGATGTAGACGACCGCCACGCCCTGCGCGACGAGGCCGCGGACGACCCGGAAGAGGTTCTCGACCTCGCCCGAGTCGAGCACCGCGGACGGCTCGTCGAGGATCAGCAGCCGGGTGTCGTGGGACAGCGCCCGGGCCATGCTGACGATCTGCTGCGAGGCGGGCGAGAGGCTGCCGACCGAGCGGTGCACGCCGATGCCGGTGTGCCCCATCCGCGCGAGCAGCTCCCGGGCCCGGGAGCTCGCCCGGCCGCGTTGGGTGAACCCGGCGGTGGACAGCTCGTGGCCCAGGAAGATGTTCTCGGTGACCGACAGGTCGGCCACCAGGTCGAGCTCCTGGTAGATCGTCGAGATGCCGACCTTGATCGCGGCGATCGGCGTCGGGAAGGTGACCGGGCGCCCCTCCCAGCGGATCTCGCCGCCGTCGGGCTGGTACGAGCCGGACAGGACCTTGATCAAGGTCGACTTGCCGGCGCCGTTCTGGCCGAGCAGGCAGTGCACCTCGGCCGCGCGGACGGTCAGGTCGACCCCACCGAGCGCGAGGACGCCGGGGAAGCGCTTGAGGATGCCGCGCATCTCCAGCAGCGGCGGGGCCCCCTCGTACGCGGGTGGCGACGGGTCGTTCGGTCCGATGGTCATGCCGGTGCTCCTGCCGGGACGGGTGCGGTCGTGGCCACGACCGTGGGGTCGTCGAAGATGCGGCTCATCGCCTCGAGGGCCCCGCCGCGCGCGGCCGCGGTGAAGCCGAGCGCCGACGGCTCGACGCGGCACCCGCCGCGGGTGGGGGCGAAGACGCGGTCGGGCAGGCTGCGGGTCAGCGGTTCCGCGAGCCAGTGCCCGAGCAGGGCGAAGTAGCCGCCCAGCACGAGCACCTCGGGGTCGTAGAGGTTGACGAGGATGCCGGCGCCGAGGCCGACCCACTCCGCGGTGACGTGCAGGGCGTCGAGCGTCCGGGGGTCGCCCGCGGCCGCCCGTGTCGTGAGGGTGTCGAGGCGCTGGACGACGTCGAGCGTCGGGTCGCGCACCGGGTCGTCCGCGTCGGCGGCGGCCGCGAGCAGCGCGTCCAGCCCGACGACCGTCTCCCAGCAGCCGCGCCGCCCGCAGCCGCACCGGCGCCCACCCGGGTCGAGCTGGAGGTGGCCGACCTCGCCGGCGAAGCCGCGGCGACCGCGCAGGAGGTGGCCGGCGGCGACCACGCCGGCGCCCACCCCGACCACGCCGGTCAGCACGACGAGGTCGGTGATGCCGGCCCGACCGGGGGACCCGACCTCGGCCCGCGCCGCGAGGTTGGCCTCGTTGTCGAGCAGCAGGGGCCAGGCGGGGTCGCCGAGCAGGGTCCGCATGGTCTCGACGACGGGGGTCTGCGACCAGCCGAGGTTGGGGGCACCGAGCACGCGCCCGGTCGACCGCTCGACCAGCCCGGGGACCGCGAGCGTGACCCCGACGAGCTCCGAGCCGGACGCGGTCAGCTCGGCGGCGACCTCGAGGACCAGGGTCGCCAGCCGGGGGAGCGCGACCCGCGTGCCGACCTCGTCGGCCGCCACGGGCACCCAGCGCTCGGCGAGGACCTCGCTCCGCAGATTCAGCGCGACGACGGCGAGGTAGCCGAGGTTGACCTCGGCCCCGACGGTGAAGAAGGCGCCGCCGTGCAGGTCGACCTGCTGGGAGGGCCGGCCGACGGCGCCGCGCTCGGTCTCGCCCTCGGCGACGAGCCCGCGCTCCACGAGCTCGGCGACGAGGCTGGAGACCGTGGCCTTGTTGAGCCCGGTCTCGGCCGCGATGGTGGCCCGGCTGCGGGCGCCCGTGGCGCGCAGGTGCGCCATGACCAGGGCCAGGTTGTGCCGCCGGACCGCGAGGAGACCGGCCGATGCACCCGCGTCGGCCAGCGTCGGTCTGGCAGGGTTCAGCACAACAGGCTCCTTTGTCTGTTGGCCCAACAAACTAAGAGCCCGCTGTGGGCACGTCAAGGACCTGGGGCGGGTTGCTTCTTGTCGCCGGACGGGCCCGGAGGGTCAGAACCCCATCCCGGCCGCGGGCAGGACCAGGCCCCGGACCTCGAACTCCTCCTCGGTCGGCCGCGAGACGTCCTGCGGAGTGCTCGACCACCCGGGTCGTGGCCGGCGGGAGCTTCTGCACGCCGCGCAGGACGGTGCGCGGCGCCGGGACGATCGAGTGCCAGGTGAGGTAGTGGTGCAGCCCGACCTCGTCGATCCCCGTGTCCACGCCGCCCCGGCGAGCAGCGCCGGCAGGGTCGAGGCGAACCGACCTCCAGACCTGGCACGGCACGCCGCTCAAGCGCATCCACCACGACGTGCTCTGGGCGCCCGAGGGCCGGCTCGCCCGGCTCGACCGGGACGTCGCGCGCTGGGACCACCTCGTCTCGCCGAACCCGGTGAGCACGCCACGGCTCCGCAAGGCCTTCGGGTACGCGCGGAGCGTGCTGGAGACGGGCTACCCGCGCAACGACGTCCTCTCCTCGTCGTCCGCACCCGGGACCCGCGCCAGGGTGCGGGCGGCCCTCGGCATCCCGGACGGGGTGACGGCGGTGCTCTACACGCCGACGTGGCGCGACCGGGACTACTTCGAGCCGCCCGTGGGCGGGCTCGAGTTCGCGGTGCCGCTGGCGCGGCTGGCGGAGGACCTGGGGCCGGGCTTCCGGCTGCTGCCCCGGCTGCACCACAAGGTGACGCACCTGCGCTCGACGCTGGACGTGCCCGGCGTCGTCGACGTCTCCTACCACCCCGACGTGGCCGAGCTCTACCTCGCGGCCGACGTGCTCGTCACGGACTACTCCTCGACGATGTTCGACTTCGCCGCCACGGGGAAGCCGATGGTCTTCTACGCCTACGACCTGGCGGCCTACCGCGACACGCTCCGCGGGTTCTACTTCGACCTGGAGCCGGTCGCGCCGGGGCCGGTCGTCGACCGCCCGGAGGACCTGCTGCGAGCCCTGCGGGACCTGAACGGTGGGCGCATGGCGTACCGGCGGCGCTACCGCCGCTTCCAGCGCTCCTTCTCGCCGCTGGACGACGGTCACGCGACCGAGCGGCTGCGCCTCGCCTACGAGGAGGCGGCCCGGCCGCTCGCGGTGCGGGTGCAGGACCGGCAGCGCACGAGGGCCCTCGCCGCCGAGCCGCTGGCCGCGGCGGGGTAGCCCTCGCGCCCCGTCGGCTCAGGAGGGCCTGGTCTCCCCGAGGAGGACGCGGACGTCGGCCTCGAAGCGCGCGGCGATGCGCTTGTAGCCGGCGTTGCTCGGGTGCCCGTTCACGGGGTTGGCGTAGCGGTCGCCGTCGCCGTCGACGAACCACCTCTCCCCGAGCGGGTCGACGAACGGCAGCTGCTGGGCGACCGCGTGCTCGGCGAGCACGCACTGCGCCGTGATGCGCGGCTCGTCCGGCTTGCCGTACGGGGTCGCGGGACCGAGCAGCAGGACGCGCGTGCCGGGGAACTCCGTGCGCACCGTGCCGATGGTGCGCGTCACCGCGTCCTGCAGGACCGGGTAGGTGGCGTCCCGGTCGTTCGACCCGCCCTGCAGCACGACCAGGTCGAACGAGCGGCCCTGCAGCCCGGGCAGCCGCGCGAGGTAGTTGCCCTCGTTGTGCGGACCGGGGTTCAGGTAGCCGGTGCCGCCGATCCCGTCGACCGTGACCTTCCACCCGAGCGGCTTGCCGACCAGGTAGGCCCAGCCCTTCGTCTCCGGCTCCGCGCCGTAGCCCTCCGTGTACGAGTCGCCCAGGACCAGCACCTCGGGGTGCGCCGGGAGCGTCAGGCTGCCGGGGACCAGCGCGGGGAGAGGGTCGGGCATCGAGCAGGTCGGCTCGGGGGCCGGCTGCGGGGCGGGGCTGCAGGCGGTCCCCACGGCGAGGGTGGCGACGCCGACGACGGCCGCGAGGGTCCTGCGGGCCGCTCCCGGCGTACGCCGCGGATGATGCTCGGGCCGGCCGCTGCGCTCGTGACCCGCCGCTGCGGCCCCTGCCGCCGCGCCCACCGACCGGTGCCCGAGGGCGCGGTGGAGAAGGGCGACGACGTGGACCATCCGGTTCTTCCTGAGGGCGAGGACGACGCGAAGGCTAGCCCTTCGAGGGGGTCTGCGCGGCCGGAAGGGGTATGACGGCCGTCACCGGCAGAACGTTTGTCGGGTGCCCCAGGTTCCTTTAAGGTGAGGGCATTGCCGGTGATGACGTCGTTGTCGCCGGCGCGGGCCTACCCCGGAGCTCGAGAGTCACCGCGTGCGTGCGTCCGAGGACCAGCACGAGTTAGGGATGACTCGTGGGCACCATCTTCGGGGAGAAGCGCTAACACACGTGACCCAGATCGATCCGAGGCCGTTGGCGCCTCATCACATCCTTGCCCGTACCGGCTTCAGCACGGTGCCTCCGGCGTCCCGCTGGATCGAGGCCTACCGCGCCCGGCTCGCCGTCGGCGACCTGATCGTCATCGTCTTCGCCGTCGTCGCCGCCCAGGTGGCCCGCTTCGGGGTGACGGGTGACGCCGTCCTGCTCCGTGCCTCGCTGGTCAGCTACTCGCTGGTCTCCGTCGTCCTCATCGTCCTCTGGATGCTGACCCTGACCGTCTTCCACAGCCGGGAGAGCCGCATCGTCGGCTCCGGCCCGGAGGAGTACCGCCGGATCGCGCACGCCTCGTTCGCGCTCTTCGGCACCGTCGCGATCCTCGCCTACCTGCTGAAGCTCGACCTGGCCCGGGGCTACCTGCTCGTCGCCCTGCCGGTCGGCCTGGTCCTGCTGCTCGTCCAGCGCAAGCTGTGGCGCGGCTGGCTGCACAAGCAGCGGGCGCAGCGTCGCTACCTCTCGAGCGTGCTCGTCGTCGGGTCGCACCGCGCGGCCGTGGCGATGGCGAAGGTCTTCGAGCGCGACCCGAACGCGGGCTTCCGCGTCGTCGGCGTCTGCGAGCCGGGCTGGGGCCACGCCGGTCGCGTCCTGGACATCGAGGGCCACCACGTCCCCGTGCTCGGCGACGAGTCGACCGTGATCGACGCCGTCGAGGCCACCCAGGCGGACATGGTCGCGGTCAGCAACACCGAGTTCTTCGGCAACGAGGGCATGCGGGCCCTGGCCTGGCAGCTCGAGGCGACGGGCACCGACCTCGTCGTGGCGCCCGGCGTCGTCGACGTGGCCGGGCCGCGCCTGCAGGTTCGACCGGTCGCCGGCCTGCCCCTGCTGCACGTGGACAAGCCGCAGTACCGCGGGGCGGGCAAGTTCGGCAAGCACGCGGTCGACGCGTTCGGTGCCGCGCTCGCCGTCACGCTGCTCTCGCCCGTCATGATCGTCATCGCCCTGCTGGTCAAGGTGACGAGCCCGGGCCCGGTCTTCTACCGCTCGGAGCGGATCGGCCTGAACGGGCAGCCGTTCGGGATGCTCAAGTTCCGCTCGATGCGGCAGGACGCCGACAAGGTCCGGATGAACCTCCTGGACCTCAACCAGGGCGCCGGGCCGCTGTTCAAGATGCGCGACGACCCGCGCGTCACCGCGCTGGGCAAGGTGCTGCGGCGCTTCAGCCTCGACGAGCTGCCCCAGCTCTTCAACGTGCTGGCCGGGCAGATGAGCATCGTCGGGCCGCGCCCGCCGCTGCGCGACGAGGTCATGACCTACTCCGACATGGTGCACCGCCGGCTCCTCGTGAAGCCCGGCATCACCGGCCTCTGGCAGGTCAGCGGACGTTCCGACCTCTCGTGGGAGGAGTCGGTCCGCCTCGACCTCTACTACGTCGAGAACTGGTCGCTCTTCCAGGACCTGGTCATCATCTGGCGCACCGTCGCCGCCGTCCTCGGCTCCAGCGGCGCCTACTAGGGGTTCTGCCCCACCCGAGACACCACCGCCCGTCTCCCGAGCCTGTACGCAGGCTCGCGGAGGCGGGCGGTTCTCGTCGTGGCTCTGATGCAACGAGCTCGGCATCGGGAGCGACCTCGAGCCTTCGGTCCCTTCCTCGACTCGAACACACGTTCGAGAACTGTCAGTGGTTGTCCGTAGGTTCGTCTCATGGGGATCGCGGGGGTCGAGGAGCGGGAGGCGACCGCGGTGTCGTGCGCTCTCGAGGCCTTCCGCTCAGCAGCGGAGGGCTTGATCGGCGCGGTGGAGTCAGGCGGGTGCGACGCGCTCGACGACGAGGGGTTCGTGCGGTTCCTGCAGGACCTGGAGCGGGTCCGCAACGGGCTGGCGGTGGTGGATCACCGTGCGGTCCGTGACGCCGAGGCGCGGGGTCTGCCGGCGAAGCTGACCCAGCCGAACGTCGCGGCCGTGCTGTCGTGGGCGCTGCGCCTGTCACGGGGTGAGGCGAGC
>Ga0210040_10010683_pt1 | contig 10496 bp, 8 predicted proteins | sample CryGeyCG12114_NA_FD_185462 | JGI IMG/M metagenome (GOLD analysis project Ga0210040, IMG submission 185462) | Groundwater microbial communities from aquifer - Crystal Geyser CG19_WC_8/21/14_NA (SPAdes) (version 2) | ecosystem: Environmental > Aquatic > Deep subsurface > Groundwater | place: USA...
ATTGCTCTTTCCAAATACCTAACTCACTCACGGAATGAATGTAAAGCACAAACTACTATGTATAATATGTACAACATCCATCCTTTAGCTTCATGTCATATGTCTGTATACTATTCATCATGGTCTCGGCAAAAAAATTTGCTTGCTTTCCGCCCGCCCATAGCATACAATGTGTACTGTTAACCGAAAAGAACAGTGTAATACATAAAGTCGGAGTGTATTTTGCATTACCTTTTTAAGCGATAACTCATACATGCTAGTCGCATTCTCTAAAAGCAATACTCTGGGTACAGTGTACAGAGAGACATGCACATCAGCCTATGTGTATAACCTGGCAAGTAAACTTTGAAAATGAAAACGGTGCCACAATGGAATAAATAAAGACGAGATTGTGTGTGCAGCTAGAAAATCAATATTAGTGATAGCGTGGCAGCTTTGCCGAGCCGCATGCTTTCCTCATTCTAACTCCTTTTTGGAACTCCCTTGCTCAGTTTATAGTATGCTTTTGCTTTACAACACCTTCTTTGGCTCATTTCCTCTGTACTATATGTGCTGGATTTTAGTCCGAATGGACATTCTCAGTAAGTTAGCTAGTTATATGTAGATCAATGTCAATTCAATCAGCTTGCAAATATATCATTGTTTCTGCTTTTTGTCAGGTCATGAAAAACACGGGTATTGAGGACAAGAAGTTACCTTAGCGTGCTTTTATTTCCAGGCTTTTTGGACTACTAAATTGATTGCAGGGGAGGGAAATTACTCGTTAATTTTTCTAGCACTATGAAATTATAATTGCTACGAGAATCAAAGTAAATCATGTATAGTTGCTAACTATTAAGTAAGTAAGTATAAGTGAGAAATAGCTATCCAAAGTGTTTCCTATTGTATATTTAATGATAAGAAAAGACTGGAACCTTTCGTTGACATGAAAGGTGGTAGCAAATAATTATAAAGTTTATAAGCAGTTTAAAAAAATAATAATAATAAAGGGTGACCGCAATACAAAGGTTGCATGCATACTGAAGCCATGGTCTGTTTGCCTGATGTGTGAAGTGACACGTGTGTTATGCTTAATTGAAAAATATGTGCAATTTATGCAAAGTTTGTTTAGTTAGTTAGTTATTTCATTGCTCAACAAAATATAAGGGAAACAAAGTTATTAGTTAGTTAGATGAAAGTTGTTATATTACTATTGAGTATGGTAGAAAGAGAGTGAAATTGTATTTTTTTAAACTGGCACATAAATGCATCAGTTTGCAAAGTGGAGTGGGAACTAATAAATTAGAAACGTGAACTACAGCATGGATTAATTCCCTGTCTGATCTTATAAAAGAAAATGGAATTATAGTCAGATTATATAGGCTTCCCTCATTGGTAAATCATTTTACTGTGGTTTTGGTTTGAGTAGCACGCATCATGATAATATTCTTTATCGTTTCACTGGGAATGCAAAGTTGTACAACCTTTCTAATGCACTTGCCACTTACCCTTCATTATCACTACTTGTGCTTTCGACCACACACAGGATGCGGATACAAAAAAAGGTAAACAGCTAACATCAAACTATGACTAGGATTTACTGTATGTAATTGAGCTCCATTAATGTATTACCTTCCTTACAGAACCATATTCTTTGCATTTCAGTTAAAATATTCAAAGAATTATGGCAATCATTGAAACCATTGCACCCTTGGTCCATATATTATTCCTAAAAATCCAATGCCACTGTTAATGGCATTATAATACTAAAAAATCTGAACAAAAAAAGCATTTTGTTATAATTTAAATACACGCCATACTGAATAACACAAACCATAGGAATTGAACATCTCCCAATATTCAGCACGTATAATATTTAATGACCTCAGTGTTTATTTTCTTAGCCCTACTAGTTTTAGCAACCCCAAATGATACAATCCCAGCAGCCTTTTCCAATCAGTGCTAAGTGAAGACATTTAAAAGGTAAGCATAATGTCTTGCATGTACATACGTTCACAAAGTAGATTGTAAACCAATAGCGCACACTGTTCACTGCCTGTAGAAAAACAAAGCTACAAAATCCGCTGGCTGTGGTCTTCAACTCTCATATTTTACTATGACCCTAGTATATAACTACAAGCTAACTAACTAACTAAACCATAGGCCCATAATCTTGCACAAGTCTTAAACAGGTCTGACGGTCTCCCGTCCCTTTATCTGGAAGCTTCCCCCTTTTAAAAGAGAGAGCATGGCTTCTCTACACACAATATATCACCCTGCTAATGTCATATTAGATGGACTACTAACTTCTCTCCTTTCTCCGTTTTTGTAGCATAAGGTTCCTTTTAAATTTGGGCTCTCTATTCCTTCCTACATACTACTGTCGTACATTAGATATAACATACACAGGACATGAAATGTTATTCATTGGGATTCCTGTGCAAGTAATAGTTTACCCACACAATTGCATGCTATATACCTATGAATACGCATGGGGATTTAAATAGTTTACCGATTTCATTGAGTGGTCAACAATATCAACCGTAATTGATTTAGTGGAGCAAGTAATTGAATTTTTGTGGTACCAATATAAAGATAAAAAAGAGGTTTGTACTATTTTGGCAAACGTATGCAGTGAGTAAGTCAGTAAGCAAGCAGCTAGAGTGGTTTTGACTTGAAAATGCTTCTATTGTGGTGTATGGCATTCCAGTTGACATACAAATAAATGTAATTGACAAGAGAGAATATTTGTGGAATAAATGTGGAACACAGCAAGTAAACGTTTCATCTAAAAATCTAAAGTGATTTGCGCTCCTATTGACTGACATGGCTAAAAATATGGCTTGGGCCTTATTGGTTTTCCCATTTTCTCGTGTAGTTAGAGCTTAGGTTTTAAAATACTACTTTTGCAACCAGTAAGTGAATTTTAGTTTTTCATCAATGGCTACATCTTGTAAAACAACTCAATAGAAAACAGTATTACTCAACTATACCAAATGAACAACAACATGTACTGCTCTATTACGCAGCTCCTCCATTCAGTGAGTGAATAATACATGCTGAGATGTGCACGTATTCCTTTTTCGCGACTCCGGGCTAAAGTTAGTTTAGTTAGCCATAGCTTAACTATAGCAAGCAGTCAAGCTGTGCTTCTTTATTTCTCCTGTTATTTGTAGGGTAAAAATGTATGTCATTGTCATTCATGTGCCTAATGAAAAATACGGAGAAATTACAGTGTTTGCGTCAGAACGCTCAAGTGGCCAAATAGTATATATTTTGACCAACAAATGTCGACCTTAGCCCAATAAGAACAAATTGTTTACCCTAAACCAAATCCTCTAGCTGTACGTTATACAGGATTTTAGAAATGCACGCTAAACTGTAACTATAACTATCTGCGCATAAATTCAGTGTCAAATGTTGCTCCTATATTTCTTTGCATTCGACATGGGAGTCATGGGACAAAAAAGTGCAAACTTCTCCCCTGTTATCAAATTTACACGATAATTTAACGAAAGCACATCATTTCTCTTATCAACTTTAATGTGCTGATGATGATGTACTCCAGAGCATTCTCCGTGTATAAACCATTGTGTACTCATAAATGATGATATGAGTGAACGAGCCTTTCATTTCGTTTCCAGAAAATATTACACGGGATATGTACATTCTACATGTTATGTTGCACGTATGTGTGTGTGAGAGAGAGTGCAGGCCTTAAACACTGTATAAGTATTATATCTGTGTGTGCAATGCACGTTTGCCGTTCACTTCTAGCAGTAGTAGTTCGTCTGTCATGTGTAATATTGTGAACACAGAAAAACAGACTAGGATTGAACAATGTAGTCTCCCTTATGTATAAAATGTAGTATGTACGCTCTCCTTGCATTCATCCCGTTCTCCCCAACAGTTTTTTAATGCTGATTTTATTCCATTCTTCTTTTTATTGTGCTTTGAATCACGTTTATCAAATGCATCCTTGATTCCCGTCGTCTTTTTTGCCTTTTCATAGACAAGATCATCGCTCGTACCGCTGCTCAAATTCATTTCCCTTTTCTTTATTGGATGGAGAGTGTGGATCCCTGTGCTCTCTTCAGTTTGGCTCTAGTCTCCATTGTCCTGCACTAATTTCAACTCCATGAGGATAATTTGATAAAGAGATTTCAAATAATCTTCTGGGACATGTCTTTTATAGTATTTAATTTACCTCTGTGTTCCAAACTACTACTACTACTTGAGTAATAAATATTATAATAATTACACGTGGAGTTTGTAGTATACTGTTAGGTGTGGGATTTAAAAAATGTTTTTGTCTGCTCAAAAATATTATGCTTGTAGTAGTGTGCGAAGCAATTTCTCATATCATTTAGTTTACTTTTAGTTTTGTTTCAGTTTGGTAGCAAAATTTGTGAGTCATGTCAAAAGACTGACTGTATGGGTTGGCTTGTGACACGAAAAAAGTATGGCGATAAGGAAAAAAAGAAGCTATACAAACAGAAATGCTACGGAGCCAAAGAAAAACATATCAGTATGAGGGAAATGCTGGTGATGGTTGGTTACAAACTGATGTTCAATCACTGTGTTATACACAGAGTATTGAGGAGGATAGAAAAAAGACCCTTTTTTGTGCCCCCTGAGTAAGTAAGTAACTAACTAGGTGTCTAAAAACAGATGACAGCTACAAGTTGATATAGTTGAAAAGTAAAGCCTTTATGCCGTACATAAGTCTTATTTTGATGATTTTTTTTGTTAAGTTTTCCCTATATTTTGTGTTATAGTTTTTACGAGATTTAAAATTTTTAGTTTGATATGATTTTATCTGCACACGAATTTATGTGCACCTTTATATTGTTGTACATTGGCTATGATTTGTATTTCGAAATACATAATTTGTTAAATAAACTAGAATCATTTCATTCTGCTCAGTTAATTTATGGCTAGCTTTAGCACACTACTGTATATGAGTTTAGTTTCATACTTCTTACGCAGTATCCGCAGAAAATGAAGTTATGATTTTAACTTAAACTAGCTGACGTTGACGCATTACGGCATGGCAAAAGTTATAAACTGAAAGAGGGAAAGTTTTTGACTTTGCTCATGTCGGATGGAATACTTAATTAACAGACACAAGTCCTTATGATAATCATTAATTTTAGTGATTTTAAAATTCATGCACTTTGAAAAAAATACTTTTTTCGACAATGTAATTCCCATGACTATGAAAGTTTATTCAGCATTTAGTCAGTTTCACAAAAATAAAACTATTTCTTGTAGCTAAAAAACAGTGCACATTTTTCTCCGCATTTTAAAGCCAGTATAATATCCGTTCGTTACAACATGATCCACACAATCATCATTCGCTGTACTGCAGTCAAACATTCTTCATCTGTACTAACTTGAGCAATGGAATTTTGCTGTCTATAGCTGCAGTCTTCACTCTTTTTTACCTCCACCAACTAAAGTATGCTAAGCATTCTATCATACACCGTGCTACTCTCAACTCTGAATACATAAAAAGATAATCTTTTAGATACCAAGTAGACGCACCAGTCTCACAAAAGCGCTGACAATGAAAGGAATCTTGATTTTCATTTCCCTCACTGTAAAAACAAGTTAAACTTTATAAACAAAAATTAGTTACATTTAAGTTCACTCAAATTATCCATTACTGCAAAAAAAACACCAATTATTTACACTATATTAATAGTATGCTGCGTATGGATCAATGCATATAATTTTTTCTAGGCAGAGCAATGATCTCAAAAAAGTATCCATAATATATTTGTTTGTAAAGACAATTTGTAACTAACTACTCATTTCACATTTCATTCATTAAATATTCTTCATTGTGAGCCCCATCCACATTATACGATCCTTGTGTTTGCGTTAATCTAATAGGTGGCTGCCTGTCTCGCCAATCCATTTGTACAGTGTAAAAAGGCCAGGACGAGTCTTGGTTCCCAGTGAAGTTTACATGCTTCAATTTCTTGTGTAGTATAGTAGTTAGTTGAGTTTGTAACCAGCTAATAGCTAGCAGGAGCAGCATAGGATGAAACTGAACCTACTATAGGGAGTGAGAAGAACCCCATGAGGTCGTTAAGTCTAGAGGAGCTAAGAGTTTGTCATGCTAATAACAACGTTTGCTTGCATTTGTACGTACTACACAGAGCACAATAGAAACTACAACTGACTGCTTAGCTGTTTTTACATTCTATCAACTGAAATCATAACAAGAAACGTACATAAGTAAGCTGTTGGCTTTTGGTAGCTGTACAATAATAATTATTATTAGCATAAATCTAATATTCCTTACAGTCAGTGAGAATATGAGTTACCATGTAAGATTTAAGTGAATACAAACACGACAAACTAACGAATTATGAAATGGACACAAATTGTTGGCACCAGAATAGACTGGGTAGCTAAATTACAGTTTCTTAGTTGTTAAAATGATATCATTAGTTAGTTGGAAAATGATTTATGTTTTGCAACTTATGAGTTAGATGTCAATTAAAGTGCTTGCATGGCTATAAGTAAGATTCAATAGATTTTGGAAACCAACTATACTATCAATCTATCATTTGTGGCGCACACATATTTTATTTACGACTGTCTATTTGCATTTTCAGACTCGACAAATTTATTACGCCAATGGCATTGATCTACACAAGAAACTTTATTATTAATATTTAGCACTTGTCCTTTTGTGTCATTGATTTTGTACGGATGTGAAAAATAATACGAAGGCCTTGCAAATACACAGTAGCATTGTGATATAGCAATTCTTTCATAATAGCAATGATACAGCTACCTGCAAAAACTCAAACGTTAATCAATTAGCTTCCCTAATCTGTGGTGTGGTGAGTTAGAAACAAAAAACGATGTAAACACTTTGCTTGCCTACGGTTTCTCAAGAAGTGCATGAATGCAACAGTGATTCCACTCATATTGTATTCTTGCACACACACTCACACACACATGTAAGAATTATTTTGACTCGTGCAAATATAATGGGAATGATTTACTCACTCATCCAGTAAATAAGCTACTACATGGTTAAGCTACATGCAATACAATACAGAATTTAGGATTGTATTAACTAACTAACGAAGCTATACAGAAACTAAACTACTGTGTCTGTCAAAGGTAAATGGGGACAGAGAGGACAATGCAATTGGTTTTGTGAGAAATCCACAACGCCCTACTTATGTACTTGGATCTCTAAATTAGTCTCCCTATATATTCTGTTTTTTCACTCACTGACTCCTTGCATAAATACATGATGAACCTCAAAATCGCTCACAGCTCGAGATCTCGCGCAAAAAAATTGTAGATAGTCAACAGAAAAAAGTGTTATAATGTGAATTGCTAGTAATTTGTACAAACCAGGGGAAAAGAGCAACTTTTTAAAACTCTGCTAATCACTTATGTACGACAACTAGGTTGCCAAATGTGTAGAGAGCTTTAATAAATTACCATCACTGTCACACATGAAATCAATAATGAATGAGGCTTCCCATCATTCCATCCGAGCTGCTTTGTACAATGAATACCCAAGTAGAATTTCCAAATAGTAGCTTAAAGCCAAATTATATATCGTCCATAGGCATAGTATACTGAATACACCATTAATTTCTGACTGAACCCTGATTAAAATCATCAGACTACTTTAATTTCTTAAGAACAATCACGTCCACATGGAAATTTAGGCCTGTTATTCCAAAGTTATGGTTTCTGACTGACAGTCTTGCCTGCCACTTTGACTTGCTGTTTCAATAGCATCGGCAAGAATTAAGTTCAGTGTGATGAGTTTGTGTCATCAACCTGGCAGTAATAATAAGTTGAGTAGGATGTACAAAAGATTGTCCATGACTCTCCAATGATTACAAACGGTCCATAATACACTGTCCGTAGTAAAAGCATACTAACTATTGTGCAGGATAAAGTCTACGAGAGAGCTCTGTATCAGTCTACTTTATGGTTAGATTTGTATGAAGATTTGGAGCATCAATTTAGCTCGGCTCATCGAATTCCATCCCACCCATTTGCTTCACTGCTCACTGTGTGTAATATTATGTCAACTTTACTTGCTAGGCATATACAGTTAACATGTGTATGCGCCGCACGTTGTATAGAGTGGCTCAATATATCTTACTCAAGGTTTCAAAGGTATAACAATGGTGTACGGAAACATATTATCTGTTGTGCGTATTGTTCCCACGTCTTGTGAAACTTTCAAGCAAGCAATTTGAATGATTAACCAACAAACTGATCAAGATTTTGGGATCAAATTTATTCTTTCACTTACATACTTATCGGACAAAAAGATTAACAATCTGAAGCCATTTTGAATATGTGTGGATAAGAATGCTCTTAAAAATCAATATAATTTAGCTCATTTCATTCCAAAAAGTTATACAGTCCCGTCAAATATGAGCTAACAAACTATGGTTGGTGCTCTATTGCTCCAACTGTGCAGCAGCAGTATCAAACTTATCCCTTGTATAGCTAAAAGGAGTAGGAAAAAGATTCAAGATTCACTCACTTATTCCTACTACTAAAACTTACCGACCAATGTTACTTGGTTTGCTCCTTTCTTTCTTTTGTGCTTGAATGTTGTGTGTGCTTCACTCACTCTTGTTCGTGGGAGAAGTTTAGTTATTGGTGAGCTGCCTGCACTACACAAGTCCGGTTTACTGCCGCAGGCCTTTGTCATCTCAATTCAAAGAGGAATTCAATAATCACTGTTTTCTTACACGCGTGTAGCAGTTTGTAATGAGAAGTCGTAAATCTGATGAGGCTCTGCTGATTGGACAAACTTGTCATTTCCTATCCCTAATAGATTGCATTTATTAGCCTCTAAACTCTTGTTACATTTAGTTTGTAGGTTCAGTTAGTTAGTAAGCCAGTTACTTATATTTTCCACAGTAAAATGGTACAGAAATACGATTTTACAGCATTAAACATAAAGCGCAATATAGTTTGTAAATACCAAGCAATTCTATACACTAAAAGTCTTCCACAGAGAAAAATCAACAAACTGGAAAAGATATTTACTCACTCAACTCAACGCAGCGCCCAGACTGTAGCGTGTGTGTATAACCTGGTCTTTACACGGAAATTGGAAAAGGAATCCATTAAGAATTTATGGTGGATGGAGCCATGTTTTTTTTTAATTCTCTCATCTTTCACGTTCATAATGTTCTCAACACAAACGACATCCTCCAAATACATATATATATATATTAATACAACACTATATACTATGCCATGGAGGAGAACTTTCTCTCTCTCAGACCATATTACCCACTGAATCCATCCGGTAGATTCTTCTTTATGTTACGCGCTTTCTTTATCTTCTTGTGTGTAAAAAACGTAAGCATCACGGTGGTGAGCTAACCTCTAGATTTCCTTACATGGATGTCAACTGTGATTCCACCAAATCCATGCGAACTCTCGGCAGAAACCATTCTGTCTTTTTTCTCTTCGTCTATGTGCATGTCAAGCTTTTATTATAATGGGGTAGGAGCATACAATGGTTCATTTTATTAGTCAGTTGCTTCCCTTCCTCTTTTCGTTCGTTTGAAGCCACCACCACACACACACACTATATATGCCACACCATTTGCACTATTACTAGGCTCTATGTTTGTATGCTCGGCTCCACTCGTCAAATCATACGGTTTTTACCGATCCCAAATGCTCAGTGTATACGTGCACAGTAGTTGTGCTCACAGAGGAGATACATACACCATCACTTATGCTATGCTTCATGGAGTCATGGGAAAAGTGAACTACTACTTATATTGTGTCTAGGAGTACAATCCTGGCACACGGTGGAGGCAACAAAATCCCTGCTTGAACTTGATAATCTCCATTAGGAGAGTACTAAAGCTAGATGAATCTCTTTTCCTTCACTATTTATGTCATAATATTCACATCTTTAGTCAGTGGGTTTGAGCGCCTTGTGTGCACACTGCCAAGTTGGATAGTAGTTATGTAGGAATCATAATAATTATATGAATAGGAGCTGATGATCCACTCTATTGACACTTTATGAGGATTTGTTTTTGTGCATGATAGCTCTCTGAGCTGCAGTTGGAATTAATTTTTTGGGACAATATTCTATTGATTTCATGCTGTTCTAACTAACTAACTAACTAATGATAATAATGATATGTTTTATGCGCAAGAGTAAATGAAGTACGCAGTAGTAACTAGTTGGGTTAAACTATACGACATTTGGTTAGATAAAGTTGGCTTTCAAGTGCTATGATTTTATTATCTTTCCGATAGGAATGGATTTTAGCGCAGTCTATATAATAACCGTTGAGGAGCAAATGAGATTGGCAAATGAGACTGTTTTTAAAGGCCCAATAATATTTCTTCTCACCATGGCCTAAGTTAGTTAGAGTAGGAAAAATATGAGAGCATATTCACGGAAGCATGTTGCGTGTGAAAACCCATGGCTTTTATATCACCACAACGAGTGAACACACAAGTCCAAGATTTATCAC
>Ga0210040_10010684_pt1 | contig 10494 bp, 5 predicted proteins | sample CryGeyCG12114_NA_FD_185462 | JGI IMG/M metagenome (GOLD analysis project Ga0210040, IMG submission 185462) | Groundwater microbial communities from aquifer - Crystal Geyser CG19_WC_8/21/14_NA (SPAdes) (version 2) | ecosystem: Environmental > Aquatic > Deep subsurface > Groundwater | place: USA...
GCGAATTACACGAGATCAAACACCTCCTTTCGCATAAGAAGCATTATGGTACTTCTCTGTACTTTCGCGTGCCCCAAGGCTATCCTGTGATAGTATCCTGACGTCCAATGACGGCATTCGCGGGACGCTGGCCGCGCTGTCTTTCTTCCGAACCACCCTACTGTACGCGCTCCCTTTGCTCTCTGACTTGACAGATCCGGATCCTTCTGAGTCGGACCTTTCAACTGGAGTTGGGAAGCGTGCGGTGCTGAAGAGAGAATGCCAGCCGAACTGTTTCGCTCGACGCATGATCTGATTGACAGGGGGTCCGCACAGGGCTATGATGGCAACTGGCGCTTCAAGCATCGAAACAATCTGAAGTGGAACAGTGTTCCCTTTCAAAGTTAGCTAAACATCTCTCAGGAATTAGCAAGGGTGTGTTTACGCACAAGTTGGATCAGCGCCCGGCTGGCCTGCGCTCAGGATGTGAGGATCTCTAAAGATCAAGATGAAGCGAACAAGCGATAGGAATACAGAGCTGCAGACGTCAGTTAACTAGTATTCTCGACCGTACGACGAGCGTTTGCTTACAAGTAGCCCAGCACGAACACAAGCGAGACGAGACACTTCTGCTGAAGGCTCATGTTCAGCTTCCATACGATGGGCATAGGCAACAGCAAGATGATCACATCCAACAAAGGATTGATCAACCCCACCGCATGATAGTACGCAGTTCTTTCCCAGCATTCACCCGCCATCAACGGATGTATCGTTTTGGCGATGGGGCGGCAATTGAACCACGGTAAAACCTCTGAAGCAATCCACCATAGAGTGACGATTATACCAAGCGCCCATAAGGTGTAAACCATCTTCCGCGAAATGCGAAAAAGGCGAGCGTATAATGTGAGCGCGGACAATTTGATGAAGTTGATAGCTGCGATGTACCACAAGACGACGAGATGGGTGGCAAGTATATTGTCCTCGATTCCTGACATAGGCAGCATATACATGTGCTTGCCATAGCCGATCGTCGTCCACCAGATCGTTGTAGCCAGATACGCGTTCGAGAAGACCTTGAGTTGTAAGATTAATGCCGTCCCAGCATCAGACCTACGGTGCGGTATGGCACTGACGGACTGGAGAGAAGCTTACCAGAGTCGCTAAAAGGGCGGCATCGTCCCACCAGAACTTGGCTCTCGTCGCTACTAGACGCGACCAGAAGCGTACGAGCACAGCAAGTGTGGAAACAGTAATGCCAACAACAGCCGTTGCAACGATGGAGGGACCTCTGCTCTCGTAGTTCGGTACATTTCCCCCGTATGGTTTGTAACTCATGGTGAACGTTTGGAGTTCCGATAACAAGGCACGTAGATTTCCGAGTCGATGGACTGTAAGGCTAAAGACTGTGTCTCCACGCTTACAGGTAGGGATGACAAGTGGAGGCTGACGCTGCGATATAGCATTTAGTGGTACAAAATGGATGGTCAGGGCAGCGGTTAATGTCGTCGAGTGTGTTGTGCTGCATGCAGCCCGGTGCGTTTATCCTACTCTGATAGGGCACCCGGCGACTTCACTGCGCCGCAGCGCCGGGAGATGAAGGGCCCTCCCCGAAAAGGCTCGGTCCAGTTATGGCAGTCGCTCAAAGTTCTCGCGGCCGTGCTGCAAGGTCCTTCACTGCAATATAAGTGACCATTTCCAATCGGGGACTAATGTGATATTGATGGTGTGAACGAATACATAATATCATGGGTGAACCAGCCCCCAAACCCATCTTTGAGCGCCTGGCAGATCTGACCAATTACAGGTCGGTCATGGTCATGCCGAATGCATGGTATCTAGTCCCAGCAACCTCATGCGTCGCGATGATAGCGTCTACCTGCTCCATCTCGTCTTCTGTCAACTCGACGAGAGTAGCATTCTCTCGGACATGTCCAGCCGATCCTGGCACACTCAGTCAGCAAGGATGCAACCAAGATTTCCATCATGAACTCACTGGTTCCTGGAATGGGAATAATGGTAGGCATGTCCGGTCGCTTCGACAAGCCAACGAGCCAGCCGAGAGCGATCTGGCCTGTGGTGCAGCCTTTCTTAGCTGCTAGCTTGTCCACCTCCTGCACAAGCTTCAGGTTCTGTTCGAAGTTGCCTTCCTGATATCGGGGTATCATGAGTCGCAGATCGCCGGCGGGCAAGTCCGCCACAGAACGGAGCTTGCCAGTGAGCATTGCACGACCAAGAGGCGCATATCTGCAGACTTGAGTATTTGCCTGAACAATGTACAAGGGGTATGGTATCGGCTTACGCAAGGATGGGGATATCGAGGTCTGCGCAAGCTTTGACAATACCATTCTCAAATGGTCCAGTGTTCCACAGCGATAGCTCGATCTCGACTGCGGAGATGTTTACGATTTGAGCAGCTTCTCGAATGGTGTTTGCGTTGACTTCGCTCAGCGCCACACTGTCGATTGTTCCATCTTCCACCAATTCCTTCAGTGCGTTGAGCTGCTGATCCAAAGGAACATTCGTATCTCTCCTAGCACACTCGAACATGTGGATTCGACATGTTCCGTTCAACTGCTTCACACAATTGTTCACGCTCTGGCGTATGTTCTCGGGGGTGCAATCGGGTACCCAATTAGGCTTCATCGAGCCTTTGATGTTGAGCACAACCTTATCTGCATACTCTGGGTGTTTGGAGAAGAACCGGTTAAGCAAGACCAGCGAGTTGTTCGTCGGTGGGCCGTACATTTCGCCTCCGTTCCAGAGCAGACAGCCGAGATCTGCAGCAGTTCGCAGAGCCTCGAACGTTTCGTCTTCTGTTGGAAGGCTGGCAGGGGCCCCGAGCGTGTGAGACATGAGGCCATAGCCGATGGGGCCAACATCGCGACCGAGAATGGTGGGCATGATGAAGTGTTGAAACGATTCAGGTCAATGAATAATTGCTGTATGCTATCGTATGAAGTCCTGACCTTGGATGTATGTTGACTTAGTTTCGAAGAACAATGGGTAGCATACTTTACATGGTTCTGCGCCTCTTCGGAATGTCACAAATACGGCGGGGTAACTCACCGGTTCAGGTTGTCTCATCACCCGTCGCATATGCGTCATGCACATTGTATGAGCATGCAGGCCGTGGCGAAGCGGGAGCGTCAATACCGGTGTTGTGGAACCGACTCCCTGCATCGACGGGCTTCTGGCAAAACCCGCCCACGCATCTTTTATTGCGGCGCAGTCCTGGTAAATCGTTCGTTCCATGGTTGTCGGTATTCAACGCTGGATTAGACCAATAGTAAGGTGGTGCGGAACTTGGATGCAGCGTTGTGCTACCCCATGCGCGTGCTGGCTCACTCAGATGAAGCAGCCTTATGGGAATGAGATCGTTATAGAGTCACACAGCGACTGGCAATTACCTCCAAGAACCACCGCCTGGATTCACTTTTGTGGAGATGGAGGGTAAAAAGAGAGCTGCATGTGACCGCTGCCACGGTCAGAAGATGAAATGCGTCCATGATGGAAGCCATGCCAAATGCCATCGATGCCAGGCGTCACAGGTTGACTGTGTCTTCAGTCCCATTGGAAAGATCGGGCGGCCTTCTTCGAATAGGCAACGCATGCTCCAGTCGACCCAGAACAGACGCAGTATGAGTGGAAGGCAAAGCCACCCCAGTAATCGGATGGATAGCATCACAACACCAACAATGTTCTCGTCTGGAACCGCGACACCAACTGCACCCTTTGAGTATTCTATACCAACTCCAAGCGGGAGCCTTGATATCTGTGGATTAGGCGAGCAAAACGAGGACTTGCTCACATTTCTCGGGCTGGACAACAGTAGTGTGATGAAACACTCGGTGCTTGAGAACGATATGTTTATTTTCAGTAACCAAGCAACTCAACAAGGAAGCCCGGAAATACAACATACTCCGAATGCGGGTGCGGGTGTTAGTTTGACGGCGCTCGATTATATACCGGCTCAAAATAACGATTACCCTTGGATGACAGTCCAAGCGAAGTCAGCAGACCTTGACGAATCGACAATTGGTTCCCAGATCGGTGAACGGCGGTTATCCGAGCTTAGCGGCTACCTTGCTACCCAGATAGACCACCACTCACGAAGAGAGAAATCCACCGCGGGAAGCACTTCAATCGATGTCTTAGCCAGGCTCTTTGGAGACGTGCTCACGAGCACGATGGCGTTCAAAGAAATTCTCGACTCATACACGAAAGCCAGACCACCAACAGAACAGGCAAGCGGCCGTACATCCTGGCCAGACGCTAATACTTCTGATGGCGCATTGGAGACGGCGACAATCCTTCAGATTCTGACGGTGTATATACGCCTCACACAGTTCCACCAATCTTTATACGCATACATCTTATTGATGCTTCGTCCACTGGACCAGCACCAAGATTTTCCAGAAGCACCGGCGGCGACGCAAACTCATTCGGTCCCGGTCCTCTTCCCAAATCTCTCGTTTGGCGGTGTTCCGCTTTCAAGATACCCGCATTTCCAGATCAAGTTCGTGCTTCAGATTTGCGTGGACCACTTGGGGATGATGGAGGCCGCGATCGGTCTTCCGGATGATTTCCGTGTAGGTATGAGCGAAAGGAATACCAGGTTTACGGACTCGACGATGGGCATTCTCGGCCAATGTTCTGGTCGAGTAGCGCTTTTGGTTCGGACAGTCATGATGGAGTCTGAGCAACCTGTCCAAGCCATCAGAAAGACTCTCATAGAGTTGCGCGAAGAGCTACAAGGAAGCATACAAGTATGACCGGATAGTTAGACGCAAGACGTCATCGGTGAAATATAGATACACGTGCCCGTAAAGGCCGTCGCCTTACACTGAATCAAAGAGAAATTTGTAGCCCGGCGCGACGCACTTTTCCCAGCTCTCGGTACCGCACTGCAAGTTGATATCGAAAACGTGACCCATATCCTCCAGACTTAGAAAGGCGTGCCTCACACCACGAGACTTCAGTTCGTCAGCGAAGCGCTCAGCCGCCGAATGAGGTGCGATGTCGTCTTTGGTGCCGTGGACAATGAACGTAGGTGTGTTGTAGCGTCCACGACGAAGTTGAGCCAAAGTGTTGATGGCGGCAATGCGGTCATTCGAAGGAGTTTCCGCCAGCGGTTGATTCGCATCTGATGGCAAACCGTTCAAAAGAAGTGATAGCCCATTGCCAGCTTTGAACATGTGCAATATAAGATCCGACCGTGCATCACCAGGCTGCAGCCAACCGAGGTTTGTTTCGTCTGCTTGCGCGTGGCTGTAGCTGGTGATTGGATTTCGCTGTGTCGACTTCATGATCTCGGGCAGACTTCGTGACGGCTGAGGAAGTGCCTTTCCACAGCCACGATAGATATGGTCGGATTCGAAATCGACGGGCGCGTAGAAGCTCAAAATAGCCGATGGCGGGGCTATGTTGGCTTCTTGCGCAGTCCACCCAAGCGACATCGCCAGATGCCCTCCCGTCGACCATCCAATAACAACGAGTCTTTCGCTGTCAGCAGCAATCCCTCTCTTCATGAGCTCATGTGGCAACTTCTCTTTCGCCCATCGCAAGCCATCGCGCACGTCCGCCATAGGCCCGTCGATGAGATTCACCTCGGGACACAGTCGATAGTCCAGACTGACAGGCAAGAAACCGTTTTTTATAAGGTGGTTCGTTTGTGCCGCGCGAACATGTTTCCTCGAGAGTGTAATGTGGCCTCCGCCATGTATCATCAGAGCTTTTCGCACATTAGCAAGACCATAGGCATGTGGGTTCAGAATGTCACTTACCTATGGGGAGGGGTTTTGTGCGACGAACGGACGGGATGTAAACATCCGCGTGAATGCAAATGCCGCTCTTCTGTTTGTACACCATTGTCTCGATGTCGCACGGTGCGTCGATTGCGCTGGGCATCGATCTCAATATCGCAGGCGCTGTTTTCCAGCTTCTTGTCGACCCAAAAAGCAGTTGCTGCGTCGTGGACTCCCTTGAAGAGCCCTTGGAGCATCCAAACGAAGAGAAGCCGGCTTCCAAGAATGCTTCTTTCCAAACTGTCGCAGGTTGAAGGGGATATTCGGTTCCGTTACCAGCAAGCCACCACCCGTCAAGCAACCCAAAACAAAGGTCATACCAGTCAATTATGTCGGTCACTTCAGAGATGATGAGGATGCCATCATTGGCAAGTGCCTCTTTCAGCCGACGACAGGAAGTAGTTCTGCTGCTGGTAGCGTGCACGCAATTTGTGCCGACGATGATGTGAAATTGGGACCGAAAGTCGTGCGGGACGTCCTTTTCGAGGTCGAGAACGGTGAACGTCATCCATGGAAATCTGGAAAATTTGGACGCGGCTTTCGACACCAAAGCTGGTGAGATATCCGTGAAGGTATATTGACAGGCGATCCCTGCGCTATGAAGAGCATTCGCTAGAAGTAATGTGGTGCCTCCCGTTCCAGCGCCTACTTCCAAGATGCGCAGAGGATTTTCCTGGGTAGCTTTGCAGCCCTGTATCAACCGGTCCATAAAGACCACAAGTAGGTCTGTCATTGAAGACAGCATGGGCGAGTCGCCGTAATATGCTTCCATGATCTGCGAGGAAGTCTGGTCTCCAAACATTAGCGAAACAGGATTCAGCTGTCCCTGGAGACATGGAGCTAGTTTGCACCCTATGAGTCGCATGAGGTCGGCCTCTGGTATGTACTGCGGGTAGAGGGAGATAAAGTCGGCATAAAGCGTAGGCGAGCTGCTCATGCCAGATGCGGCGTGGCTCCGCATCAAAGCGGTAGTCTCCATTTCAAGTATACCTTGGCTGCGCAACAATTGCCACAATCGTTTCATCAAGCGATCGTGTTTTGGTTGGTATGTTATCGGAGAAATAGGCGCACCCGGCGGTAGAGACACGATATTCGACCCCATGGCCGTGAATGCTTCGACAACATAAGCTACGAGGAGCTTGTTTTGGAGAGGCGCGACCTGAGACCAGTAGTTCGTAAAGCCTCTTCTGCTAGCGATCTTCGGGAGTTCGGACTCAGCCTCAGCGATAGCCTCAAAAGGGTCAAACAAGTTCATGCCTGGCGAGGGCCGATGTATCTGATCTGACACATGTTGCAGGTTTTGAGCAGGGGATGTGCTTTTAGCAGGCGCGTAGTACAAACTAGAGATCGGTTCCCTTGGAGGTATTGATGTGTCGGGCTTGGATTCGCCAATTCGATCGAGAAGAGCCATGAGCGTCATCTGGCCTAGTTGAAAGGAGTCTATGAGCAAGCCAAAACTCTTTTCCAGCTCAGAGGAGAGATCCATCGAGGACAGCGAATCGATACCGAGGTCGACAAGCTCGACATCCAGAGGTATCGTTGTTTCCGCTGTACCGATGTATTCAGAAAGTACCTTCCTCAGATTAAGTTCCCGTTCCGAGCGCAGAGTTGGGCCTTCCTTCCCTTGTGACTCTGGCGTGGCGACGGGCGTGGCCACAAGTGGGTCGTCACTGGGTGCGTAAGAAGATGCGTCCGACGAAGCAGAAGACGTCGCGAACACATCGTGTGCAGGTCGCGCGGAGTGTTGGTTTGCACTGCTATCTAGATTGGAAAGGGACTTCCCCAACCTTGACAGAGTGACTTTAGTGAACTGAACGCCGCTGAACATTGCCACTAACTCGCGCTGAGAGGTGTAAACGAAAACATCGCTAGTTGCAGAGTATTCGTCCAGCGACGCAAATTTTGTGTAGATATGCCAAGGGTTCGGACTCTGTGCGTCAAGCGCAGCTGTTACAACCGTGCGCTCGATAGCTACAGCAACCATGCCATGCTCGCATGACACTAGGTCGCTGCTATTCAGCAGGAAGCCTGCGACGGAGATGAAAGCGTCCATGAGTGCTGCATCGTACCGGTGCCAGGCGGTACTTTGGTCTCGATGGAGCTCTTCTTCCGTGAGCTTCACTGCAGCCATAGCTTCGTTTCCATTAACAACAATGGAGGAAATGCTCTTCAAGAAAGGTGCGTACTGCACTACCTTCGCAAAAAGCCCATAGATACGGGAAGACTTCAACTTTTCAGCACTCTCGGAGCTGCTCAGTGTATCCAGAGGCCAGCCGAGTAGTCGCGAATATGTGGCCAGAGAAGTGTTGCGAGCAAGAGACGCCTTCCCTACGCAGTGCACTGTCATCCCTCCAATGAACGTGGATTGAATCTTGAAGTTCCAGTCATTGCCTCCGACGTCGCCATCGAGTTCGATCGTCACTGTACGATCAGAGCCGACGCCGAGAGGTGCTGAGAAGACCATGTCCTCGAAACGAAGATCTTGAATAGCAGCGTCCTTTTCCACGTACTGTATGGCCATAACAACACATTCCATATACATTGAAGCCGGGCAAAGTGGTATTCCGACCACTATGTGGCCACCTACAATCTTTTGATATCGCTCACATTCAACGTCAATCAAATGGTTTGAGATGGCGGCGTTGTGGTCGAGAAGTCTTAACAGCAGCCGTGGCTGTGGGCTGCCGTCGCCGGCAGTGGAGGGTGTTCGTTGGAGACATTTTATGTGTGCTTCCATCGCTCGGTCTATGTTTTGCAGTCCGTGTAGGCCACCATCGAATACGTACGGCGGCAGCCAGACTTGTTTTGGTAATGTTGACAACAGATTCCAATGCTTTACGGACACCCCACGCCGCCAAAGGGCAGTTACGGTGTCGCTAATGACAGCCCATGGATCATCTCGATTCTTGACATCAAGCGATTGAAAGATATGCGACTTCTCAGGCAAGGTAGCTCGTCGTGCCAACGATGCGGCACATGAATTCAGACCCGCTTCTAGCCAAATACAATTTCCAAGACGTTGTTCAATTCGTTTTACAGCGTCGGAGAAGAAGACCGGACCCCGAGCATGGCCTGAGGCTGACCATTGGCGGATTGATTGCATAGCTTCGGCTGTGCAAAGCTCAAGTTGCAGCTTTGGTTCCCGGAACTCTAGCTTCTCTGCCAATTCGTCCAAAGCAGGAATTATGGGATCCACCAGTGCCGAATGAAACGCGTGAGTAGTTGAAAGCCGTTGATGTCGAATGCCAGTGAATTGTGAATGGGATGCCAAGATCTGGGTTGCCGCATCGATGCTTTCCGAACTCCCGGAGATAACCGCAGATTGGGCTGCATTATAGCAAGCGATTTCGAGTTTGGAAGTAGGAAGTGATGACTGGACCTGGGAGATAAGACACTCTACAAGAGTAGAGGCTGCATGGACGGCGAGCATGGAGCCCTTTTCCGGACCCCACAGGGTGCTAATCAGTCGCGCTCGATGAGCGACAAGTTTGACACCATCTTGCAAGGAAAGAGCGTCTGATACCACTAGCGCGGTGAGCTCGCCCAAGCTATGGCCAATGATCCCACTGACTTGCAGTCCAGCGTCCTTCCAACAGGAAGCGCACGCGTATTGTATGGCGAACAGCCTGCACTGAGACGACACTGGTTCGAGATCGGCTTCGTCCTCGAAAATTGAAGGATACAATGAAGGATAGCCAAGTTTGGTGATCTCCGAATCGCATAGGTCTATGTAATAGCGAAAGGCCGGATAAGCATCGCAGAAAGCACCACTTATGGCGAGATGACGGTCGTTCTGGCCTCCGAGCACCAACACAACAGGCTTGGGACGCCTTGGAGATTCGAAAGACGGTTTGACTGCAGACCTAAAAGCAATGACCACATCCTGAGTGTTTAAGGCTGCAACTTCCAAACAGAATTGGTGTCGTTTGCGGCGGTGATTGAGAGTGAAAGCTAAGTCAGAAAGTGAGAGATTGCCATTCTGCTGTGACAGAAAATCCGCGATCGAACGGGCATAGGCACACAGACTGCTGGCAGAGGCGGCACTCAGGACCAACGTGATCGGTAGGTGCAGAGCCACATTGCTCTGCGAATCTGGACTTGAGTCTCTCGGCATCTCGCAGCACAATAGTGCGCAGTTCGACCCGGCGGCACCGTAACTATTGACAAGAGCGGCACGAAACGGACCGTTCCAAACAGAGAGGTTTTGGGGGATTGCAAGGCGATCGCGTGCGAGGTCCGGAATCTTCGGGTTGAGCGTGTTGAAACACGCTTGTGGTGGTATAGCATCATGCTTGATCATGGCGAGTACTTTGAGCAACCCGGCAACGCCTGCAGCTGTCTCGCAATGACCTATGTTTCCTTTGATGGACCCTATGGGAAGTGGTGTTGATCGAGATGAATCACGGAATACAGCTCGAAGGCTTTCCATCTCGATGGGATCACCAACTTGAGTGCCAGTTGCGTGTGCCTCAACGTAAGATATCTGCGAAGGCGATAAGGAGGCCTGCCTGAGCACAGTTCTGTATAACGCCTGCAACGCGCTCGATGATGGCACTGTCAATGAGGAGGACAGGCCTCCTTGATTCGTCCCAATGCCAGGAATGACGCCTAAGATCATATCATTATCGCAGACAGCTTGATTAAGCAGCTTCAAGACCACCAAGCCCGCCCCTTCTGAGCGACAATATCCGTCAGCAGAGGCATCGAATGC
>Ga0210040_10010685_pt1 | contig 10493 bp, 6 predicted proteins | sample CryGeyCG12114_NA_FD_185462 | JGI IMG/M metagenome (GOLD analysis project Ga0210040, IMG submission 185462) | Groundwater microbial communities from aquifer - Crystal Geyser CG19_WC_8/21/14_NA (SPAdes) (version 2) | ecosystem: Environmental > Aquatic > Deep subsurface > Groundwater | place: USA...
GTGTCTGCTACCTCAGGGGCAGGATGCGGTGGTTGGGCTGGGTTGGTAGACTCTTTCGTTGAGACATTTCCATGGGCCTGTCGGCGGTGTCTTCGGGTTACTCGCAAGTTACTAAGTCTGGCGTCGAACCTGGACAGTGTCCGTTGTAGCACAGTATTCATGTCCAGTTCAATCCCATCATGATAATTAATTGTTGAAGACTCGGCTTAAATCCAAAAACAAGTGCATGAACAAGTCTCTTTTTGTGACATAGTGGAGTATCAGAGCATACTTCCGGAACCTAGGTATGTGTCTTCTATAGGGCCGGTGCCGCCTGCGGAACACGCGCACTCCAGGTGCACCCATCCCCAACTTATTGGCTAGATTACACAGGGCGCAAGATTCAGGCTAACGAAGAGCAAAGCAAGGAACATGTTTGAAGTGTGTGACGTGAATTTTATTCGACGTCTATCGCATGCAGGATTTGCTGCTACGGCCAGGTCATATCATGATGATTGGATGATGTACAAGCAACGCCGAAGCCAACAACCGTGTAAAAGCACCAAAACCCGTGTGAATCATTCCATTTCGCCTAGTCATCAACCCCCGAAACCATCGTGTGAACCCGTTGCAATTGGACAACCCCTAAGATCGCTCACCACGGAGACGACGAGCAAGCTGAATGTCCTTAGATTGGATGGTGACACGCTTGGCATGGATGGCGCAGAGGTTGGTGTCTTCGAAGAGAGAGACGAGGTAAGCCTCGACGGACTCCTGGAGAGCACCGATGGCAGAGGACTGGAATCGCAAGTCGGACTTGAAATCTTGAGCGATTTCACGAACAAGGCGCTGGAAGGGGAGCTTTCGGATGAGGAGCTCGGTACTCTTCTGGTAACGACGGATCTCACGGAGAGCAACGGTACCTGCAACGGTCAGAAGTGAGTCATCTCTAGAGTTACAGTTATCATACCAGGCTTGTATCTGTGAGGCTTCTTGACACCACCGGTGGATGGCGCAGACTTGCGAGCTGCCTTGGAAGCGAGCTGCTTACGAGGAGCCTTGCCTCCAGTGGACTCTGAGATGGTTGTTAGTTGAGGTTGCTTCGAAAAATGATGAATACCAACTGACTTCTTGCGGTTTGCTTGGTTCTAGCCATTGCGATGGATTGCGATGTTGTTTTCGAGTTGTTCAAAGTGGAATTGGTTGAGTGGCTGATATATGAAGATGTGGGGTTGATGGATGATGAGAAGATGAGAAGGTGGGCAGGCGCAGGTACTTAAGTTTAGCCGCCAAGGCCAGGTTGATGCTGCGGAAGGCGCGCTCTAGTGTGCTGTAGCTGCCTAGTCTGATTGTGTTTCGCAACTTCTCGGTCTTGAAACGATGCGGACACAACCACACTCCCATTTTTATCAACTAACGCAGCCATTTGTTCGATGTAATATTTGTATCTCCGTGGTCGCTACAGAATTCTACATCATTCTAGAATTCACAAACTGCGTTGATAGTTCTCGTTGTTGAGAGATCATAGAAAGTGCTGTGTTCTGTGGCCCCAGATCAAATCGAGCCGTAACCACTCTGATGCGATCACAGGCAGCTGCGGGTTATCAAATCAGCCACTCCACCATTGCCGTCGACCAATCAAACGCGCCATCGACTGGGTTGATCTGGCCCATCGCAAACGCATATCATAGCCTGCTCCAACTCGTAAATTCCAACATCTTATCTCATAGCACAACTCCGCTAAAGTCCTTCCTCAAGCCACACTTCTTTTCTCCCAGCAACTTTCAACAACCCTCACACTTCTCATCATGACTGGACGTGAGTAACCTCCGTCGTACTTTACAATCCAACGAATCCATACTGACTGTTCCATCAGGCGGTAAAGGTGGCAAGGGCCTCGGAAAAGGTGGCGCGAAGCGCCACCGCAAGATCCTTCGCGACAACATTCAGGGCATAACTAAGCCCGCTATCAGACGTCTCGCTCGTCGTGGCGGTGTCAAGCGTATTTCCGCCATGATCTACGAGGAAACTCGTGGTGTTCTAAAGACATTCCTGGAGGTCGGTTTTCCGTGTGCGCGATCCTGATACGTTATCTGACTCCATACAGGGTGTCATCCGTGATGCTGTTACATATACTGAGCACGCCAAGCGAAAGACAGTCACGTCTCTCGACGTTGTTTATGCTCTGAAGCGTCAAGGCCGCACTCTGTACGGTTTTGGTGGATAGACTTTCGTCTTGTTCTTTTGCTTTCCTGGGACGGTGCTGATGGGATGGGTTTTGAGATGCCTACGGGCCATGGATATGACTCATGTAACACATTGGGAACGTGAGGTTGGCGTTTCGGGACGAGCTGAGAGTATGTCACAGCATCAGCATGAATGAAATTGATTCCGAAGTCCTGCATGTCTATCCTCCATACTCTTTCGTTGCCTTACATCGCAAATCATACTTGCTGCGGGCTCGCTAGCCTCTCGGCGCAGGTGTGTGTCACGTATGAATAAGCCGAAGGCCAGACGTGATGAAATGTAATAATGATCTGTCTAGGAGCTATGTGTCTATATAACTGAGGGCTATACACGTCCTACTATAGCCTTATAGCAGGCACGCTCAATGTGCTAACCAACCGTGGTAGGTACGTGCTACCTATACATATACGCGCACAGTCGTAATAGTATACTTACTATTACAATAACCCTATAGCATTTGTAGTACCTCTAATGAAAAAACATATAATATCTAAAGGCAATATATTCTTCTCGGTGTACTCCTAGTATATACTACTAGTTAGTTGCTCCGTCGTTAACGATAACTATATATATATATATAGAGTATTAGTACTAGAGGGTTAAAGTTATAGTATTAGGATACATTAAGGGCCTACTACGTTACCGATAGGTATAGTCTATATCTCGAGAAGAGCCCTTGCTTCTACTATAGGTGGTGGTTATATCTTTTCAGGTCGTGTACATTACGGTGTTGTCTGCATCCGACATAGGCAACTTAAATAAATATCGACGGACGTCCCATATACTATTCTCTCCATATACGCATATGGTGAAGGTAGCTACGGTATTGAGTAAGTATTGTATCCTATGCCCGATCGGCAAGGCCACTAGAACTTGAGGCCTTAAGATGTTCTTGACATTGGCCCGGCTTGCACTCTTTTGCGGATCATACTTAATGCGAAGCATGAAGAACTTTCACGATCTAGATAGGTACATTGAAGAAGCTCTCATGCGGCAGTAGTGGTGGTCGAGTTGCGGTAGTAAGTGTGAGTTCGTGAGGGATGGCTCGGGAGAATAAAACTAAGACAAAATAAAACAAACTCGAGCCGACAACAAATTATTGCGCCATGACGAGCGGCTGATCGGCTATGTCCCATCACTTGCGTACCGCCTATTTATCGTACCATAGGGAGCGAAATCAACACTCTCGTGAATTCCAATATAAATCGGTTCTAAAGCTATGCGATGCCGTACCCTGCCACGTGCAGCAGTGATGAACCGTGGCACCAATGTGTTCCCACCACACCACCAGGCACTACTGCCTTATTTAGGTGTTTGGGCTGTTTGATAAATTCCTTGCAAATTTATCAGACATCACTTGTTACTCCACAGACCACTTCCCTCTTCGAACACCCTTTGATTCGACCGTGCCGTACGCAAGATGTCGACAGTCAACCCACACAAGTGGCGCCTTGATCGATTCATTGGTGTGTGGTGCCATCAAGGATGATGGTATTGGTATGACACAAACCTCCCCAGGATCCGTGGACAATCAATGAGCTTGCGAATCGGAGGGAGGTGAACCCAACTTGGCTGGTTCTTGCTCACACCAGAGTTGAACGTTGTGTCTATTGCTGCCAGTATCTATTGCTGTCAGTATCTCGATACCTTTCATTGTGTTGTAAGATGCTCCTCATTTCCTTGACTGTCTCGCATGGCCATGGCGCCTTGTTCGTCAACAGTCTTCTCTCTCGTCAGGTCCTTCCCACATCCGGAGTCATGAGTAGCGTAGACCATTGTTATGGCCCAGCTACTGACCTCTTTCTCCGGGAATCGGTCGGACTCAGCCGTCGCGAGCAGGAAGATTCGACTATTCCGCGCTTTGTCGCACCAAGAACATTCAAGACGTGTTGCAATGCTCCAAAAGGGGTGGAAATGTGTACAAGTTAGCACTGTAAACGATTGAAGAAAGCTAGTGTATCGAAAGCCCGTGACTGAGCACAGCATGCTCTACCACCGATGAAAACAGAGTGCTCAGCACGGCGAGTTGGAGGTGACTGCGAAGATACCAAACGGCAGGTTAGCTGTCACCGAGGCGATGCTGAAGAAGAGTAAGCCATAGAAAGAAAATTGGACTGTGTGTGTGATCTGTGAACCACCTCCTGCTGCTGCGCTCGCACTGCATCGTACTCTAACCCTCCACTGGCCAGCAGCATGCCTCCGCAGGTGATGCGGTGCATCACCAGTACTATATTTTGCGTACTTTAACAGACATGCAAAATTGTGAGCATCGTCTCCCGAGGGAGGATCCTTTTGTCATCCGCCATCTGGAACAGCGGCTGGACACGGAGAGGGCTCCGAAGACGTCGACGATGCAGCGAGATAGAGCAGTCCGCGCCATAAATCAGAATCTCGCCAATGCTACAAACACAACGTGGGCAACCTAGACCCCTTCAGCAATTCGCTGCAGCGCATAACATCATCATCGACTCTCCGAACCCAGGGATGCATACGCCTCCCCACCTGTCCCCTACTAGTTTCCTAGGCATCAAAAGTGAAGTCTGCCGACCTTTTCCATTTGAGCAAACCTCGTGGGTGTTCTACCACGAGTCCAGATTCAGCAACGATGCTTGCTACGAGTATACGACTTTCGCCAACTCAAAATTTACTTTCCTCGAAGCCTGGCACCACGAAGGCAGTTGGAGCGAACGGAGAAAAAGGGAAAACCCATGCCTATACGCTGATCAGTACAAGTGCCGTTACAGGACGAACGATCTTTCCTGCTGCACGAGAAGCACGGATTGAGACGTGGTAGACATGCTTTGGTTTCTTGCCTCGTTCAGCAATAATATGGTTGTGGATTTTACACAAGCACGGTAAGGGATTTATGTGGCCTGGAGGTGATGCGATATGAGGAGAGAGCATTAGTATCGAAACACGTGAGGGAAGGTATTGGAGCTAACGATGTAGAGCAGTAAGGATTCGAGCAGGCTGAGGACAGTGGTGTCACCATGCCCGGATAGTGGTTGTAGCCGTTCCATACTGTGTATGAAGATTCTTTCTGTCGGGCTAGACTCAAAGTTGCATTGCTGTGCGGGTGAATTCATAGTAGCAAGAACAAAGATTTTGCACAAATGTATATCATCAACTCCTAGAACATTATTCTTTGAGACCTCGTCTGCTAAATCTACAAACGACACAGACGCAGATTGCCAGAATGACCTTCATCCATCGTTAGCAAGTAAAGGTGTTTGGCGCGCACCATCACGTCTCTTTTTGACTTTACAGTCAGAATCTGGTCACCACAATTGCATTCATCTATTATTACCTACCTAGGTAGGTAGGTAGGCATGCAGCAAGATGTTGAAGGAGCAGGAAACTCCAACTCGGTTATAGGTAGTAGCCACTCCGGTCAGACGAAGTGCCACGGTACTACCGATCTGTCTCCACAATCTAGTGGCGAAAATGCCTCAAGCGATCATCCTCTGTACGCCGGTTCCGGGACCGAGCCGAGTCTAGGCCTTCTTGTCCTTCTTCAGTGAGCGATGAGGCTATCTCCTTCCCCAACAAGGCTGTGCAAGGAACCATTCCATCCGTTATTAGCCGCAGTACCCTTTTACGGGTCACGGACCTCACCGAGTTTGTGAGCAGACAGAACCAAAGTGTCGTCCATTCGCAGTCGCACGACCGAGCTGAGTCGCAAATGTACGTACCTAACTGAACAATTGACGAATCAAATAACATCCTCAATTCCATGCAGCGTTACATTGGTCGTGGGTAACCACGGTCGGGTGCACACTGTATTCTATAAATTGCGACGCCAACATGTAATGAGATGAGACGAGAATGGAACTTAGGTGGGAAAGCAATTGAAGATAACCATGAGATCTCAAGGTACAAATTTTGCTTACCGGTACTCGGCTTGATGACTTGGCCAGACTCACTGGTGTAGTCTGAGAGTTGTTGCGTCAAAGTCGCAGCTAATGCCGTAGTGATTGATACCTAGGTACCCAGGTAAGTAGCAGTGGCTGTGCAGGCCGCGCTATCGAGCCTCGTTATTGGAATAATAACAGATGGCTTCTCATTCGATGGAGGTATCGGCGGTTCCGCTACTATCCCTGTCTTGCGTATTAATGACGCTTACCCTAAAGACCCTGATACGTCATGTCCACTACTCACCTGCATGCAAGCCTTCATCTTTTCCACCTTCTGAGCATACGAGTGCTCAAAGTAAAGCTGTGGAAGAAATTGGTTTTAGCCCTGTTAATGCCGTTCTTTCGACCGTACTTCCATACCGAACCATAGTCTTCTGCGAGCACCGAACGAACAAAGTCGCCACTCACCGCAGCCTCGGAGCTTGGCTTACTTGAGAGTGTTCACCGTCCGACGTCTCCTTCGTATTACCAATCTACCATACGCCCCTACTATATACCTCACAAACTCTTTCAACCGCCACCTCTTCGATGCAAGTCTCGTCGCAAACATCATCTCCTACTGTCCGAGTCCATCAAGCAACACCTACCCCAATAAAGCAAGAACAATCGATGCTGGCTCAAGGTGCTTATTCTGGAGGCGGATGGGGTGACACATACACTGGCGGTTACTTGAGCGCACTTCCAAGGGCTTTAAAGGACAGCAGGTATCACAAAAGGGCGTCTTCAGGCTCGTCTATCGCGTCCGTGGGACCCCCATCGCCACTCAGCCAAAACACAGCATATCCTAGAATTGCTACTTCAGACTCAACCTTTGCGCCCTCATTCGACTTCGAATACAACCCATCACAGTCCGCACACACCATCAAGCCACACGGGATTGATACTGCGACGTACCGAGGCAACAACTACGGCACGGTCGACATGAAGAGAACCCATTCCGTAGGCGCCGATGACCGTGCGTCATACTCCATGTCAGCGCCGCAATCCGTGTCGACCATGAGTCATAATTCTCCTTCGACACCACAAACGACTTTCGATGCGGACTATGAAGAGTCAAAGCAGGCTTACAATGGTGAGAACGGTTGTAGCAGCCCTCTGGCCTATAGCTTACATTCAGATGCAGGATATGGCTCTGCGGCTTATCAGCAATCCCTTCAAGACGTCTTTCCAGACCAGAGTTTTACGCCAAATGTGGCATACAATCAAACACCACAGTCTATGCAAAGATTACACCCTCAAGCGCAGCGTCCGAACATGATGGCCGACCGTCTACAAGCGGCTCAGCAAGATCATCTGCGCACCAACTCGCCGACTTCAAACCCTCGGGACAAATCCCCTTTCAGGCAGAATTCGCCATATATGCCTGCACCTGCACAAAGGCCACTTCCCGTTCCTCAACTTCAAAAGTCACGGACATCGATCTCCCCGAAGGAGCTTCTTCTGGATGAGCACGACATCGACGAACCAAGCCAGCCTCTGTTCCCGAACAACCAGCAACAGTCGTTCTTCGCTAATAGACGTCAACCTTCAAATCTCTCGACTTTTTACGCGCCATCTCTCGGGCCTGAATCATCCTCAATACAGACGCAGCAGCAGTTCCCTATGTTCGGTAGGGGATATTCGCGTGAGAGTCAATCTGGGCTACCAGATGTTACGCCAGATTTTCCTGCACATATTATTTCTATGGAATCTACGGCAGAGGAAGGTCCATCAGAACCGTCCAGTCAGCAATCGGTCACGGCTTTGAGACAGCAACAGCAACAGCAACAGCAACAGCAACAGCAACAGCATCAACCCACGTCGCAGCCTGCGGCACGGTCCGTTGACACATCCACCGAAGCCGGCACCTACTCGTGTACGTACCACGGCTGCTCCATGCGTTTCGACAGCCCAGCCAAGTTACAGAAGCACAAGCGTGACGGACATCGACAAAGCTCCCCTGGGTCGGCGTCTCCAAATCTAACCCTTCGCAACTCGCAAGCTGGTCCTCATCGATGTGATCGCATTAACCCTAGTACTGGCAAGCCTTGCAATTCAGTCTTTTCACGACCCTACGATTTGACACGTCATGAAGATACCATTCATAATGCAAGGAAGCAAAAGGTTCGATGTGCGATTTGTACCGAGGAGAAGACTTTCTCCCGCAACGATGCGTTGACGCGCCACATGCGTGTGGTACACCCAGATGTCGCGTGGGAAGGGAAGCAAAAGCGCCCCAGGAAGTGATTGCAACATTCTGTGGGCATTGCATTTGTTGAGCGTTGTTGAAATGAGTGCATCTGGCGGAGTCGATTAACGAGCAAGGTTTATGTCGATTCATGATGGGAAATCTGCAGCTTCTTTTGGGCGCAGAATGGGTTATGGATGTCTCGCGGTTGTATTGCTTTGCCATTCTTCCCATTGCAGGCAATAATGGAACGTTACGATATGTGTTGGTGTAGAAGAAGCCTCGGACATAGGTCAGGAGCCCACGATATCAATGCATTGTACGAATAGTGTATACTCCACGGTCGACAGGACAGGACAGGATAGGACCGGACAGTGTACATCACTTGACCAGCGTGTGATTATGAATATGTAATAAATATTGTTCTATTATATTTCTTTTGTGAAATAATCAAGTGGCCGGTACCTAACACTCTACTATACAGATTTCGAGGACGTGTACTGTGTAAGCCCTTCTTCCGCCTTCATAGTAAGCTACCCCTCACTCGCAGCAGTGGACGATTACGATATCGACATCCCTCCATACTTAGGCAACACCTGTGAGAGACTACGTGAGTATGAGTATGATGAAATAGGGCGACGTCTGAACCCTGCGGCTCGCCCTAAGTTAATATTTCCGTAGTCTTTTTATCCATCTTATCTACTTATAGTATCATCGTCTACGCTACCGTGCCTACCCTTACGTCCGGCGTGTTGTCCGAAGGTAATGACACTAGCATATTATGTTGGGATAAAGCATTGGAATTTTGGTGAAAAAGGTATGTGTTACAATACTTGGTATTTTGATTAACATAATACTAATATATAAATGCACGCGCTACTAGAGTGGCGGACGTGTCTCTATGAGCCACCGCAGCCACCGCAGCCTCTACTGGCATGAAAGCTTGGGTTTCCTTGGCTTGTTAGATTAAAGCTCTGAACGTTAATTTGGCTCGACGACTTGATTATCTGAAATGTAGTAAATCACGAAACACATATTCGCCAACATCGTTGTCAGGCCTCAGGGAGTTGTGCCCAATGCAGCGCCCTCTCGCCTGATCGTCGGAACGCATAGGACCATCAGGCCACTATGTGGTCATGCCATTACATAGTAATTTCGCCCCAGATTTATTGCTCTCATCTCCACGGCGTTGCAAGTCCGTACCAACCTCAAGCCAGGATCCATTCTTTTTACGAGATATTTATGCACGAGGGAAAGACGATACAAGACGTGACTGACATGATTGGTGCTTTGATATTGCTATTACTCCTAAGTACCTAGCGACCCGGACACGTCATGCATACCAGGGCACCTTTGACCCAGCACATTAACCTCCAGGTATATAATTGAGGCTTCGAGAAGGCATGTCTACTACCTAGGTAAGTACTCAAAGTAAGTATCCATACAGATCAACGGCAACATGCCTCTCACCAAAGAGCAAGCAGACATCATCACCGCGACCGTACCTGTGCTGGAACAACATGGCAACACAATCACGAAAGTCTTCTATGGGAATATGCTCCGTGAAGTCCCTGCGTTGAATAACATCTTCAATACCTCAAATCAAAGAAATGGCCACCAACCTCAAGCACTTGCTGCCACGCTGTACGCATATGCAGCCAATATCAATAACCTTGAAGTGCTAGGTCCAGCAGTTGAGCGCATTTGCCAGAAGCACGCTTCCCTGTATATCACAGCAGAGCAGTACGACATAGTAGGAAAGTACCTCCTTGCGGCAATGGGCGAGGTCCTCGGGGACGCTTTAACGCCAGACATCGCAGAGGCGTGGGGCGCAGCTTATTGGCAGATCGCGAACCTCATGATCGCACGTGAGAAAGAGCTGTTGAAACAAACAGAAGGTTGGAATAACTGGCGAGACTTCAAGATCGACCGGAAGGAACGCGAATCGGATGAGGTGACGTCTTTTTACTTGAAACCTGTCGACGGCAAGGCCCTACCGTTGTTCCTGCCCGGGCAGTATATCTCGATCATGCTTGATGTGCCTGATCTGAAGTACAAGCAAGCGAGACAGTATTCTCTGAGCGACAAACCGTCATCAGAGTACTACCGCATAAGTGTCAAGCGTGAGAAGGGGTTGGACATGAACGATCCTGAGTCCGTGGCGCATCCCGGCTATATCTCGAATA
>Ga0210040_10010686_pt1 | contig 10493 bp, 11 predicted proteins | sample CryGeyCG12114_NA_FD_185462 | JGI IMG/M metagenome (GOLD analysis project Ga0210040, IMG submission 185462) | Groundwater microbial communities from aquifer - Crystal Geyser CG19_WC_8/21/14_NA (SPAdes) (version 2) | ecosystem: Environmental > Aquatic > Deep subsurface > Groundwater | place: USA...
GCACGTTCGAAGAAGCGCAAGACCATCGTGAGATCGCGTCGCGGCCAAGTGTCTTGCTCAGCGGTGCCCACGGGGTAATGAGCAAGCTCGCGGCGCAGCTGTCCGCTGCTGACGCGACGGACAGGGTCTGTGGGCGCGTTGAGCCAGGAGTCGTCGACAGAAACCAGAGTCTTGATTCCCTCACTACGAAGGAAGTGACCCAGTCGAGGTCGCGCTTCACCGACTTCGCCCGTGGTCAACTCCTGGTGCAGCGCGTATACCCGATCGACGCGCCTGTCGTGGCTGTCGCGGAGCCAAGTTAGCGCGGCTACGGCTAGAGCGGGAATTACGACCGCGGCTTGAATCCCTGCGGCGAATGCGGAGTAGAAGTTTTCGTCCACATTGAGGGCGACCAAACCTATGATCATCCATGTCAGCGCTATTGATATTACAACTATCGCTGCCACGCGTCCACGGCGTCTACGGGCATTCCAGACAAGCTCCTCGAAGCGGCTCGGGGTGGTGTCAGGGATACTCTGGTGCGTCACACGATGATGATATGGGTCAGCTTCGTTGTGGAACCACGTGTTTGCGGGCGCGCCGACCATGCAAGTGGGTTCAGCTGGAGTCGGCGTCCATCGTCGAGCGACGTGGGCACCAAGGCATGTTCGAAGGAAAATCCCGTCCCGTGCGATGCCCCTGCTCCGACATGCCAGAGCACACCGATAATGCACATTATGTCAAGTAGCCGGAGTGACGCCCCTATATCCCCGTCTAGCCGCGCCAATCACATCTCAGTGAACGTCACGGCCGGCCAGAAGCGGCGGGTCTTGCCGAAGCCTGCTGGGAATGGGCTGTCGTTGACCATCACCACCGTTTTATAGTCTTTATATTTCGAGATTGGTCCATATTACCTAGTGCGCCCTGGATTCAGGACGGAGGCGGGAAGAAGTGTGACCGCGGCCGGTCTTCGCCGCTGCGAACGCCATTACGAATTGGGCGATGGTATTGCAATCATGGAGACTCTCGCGAGCCGCACACGCCTTCGAGCCCCTCTCAATCGATTCCATCGCCGCGACGGAGACCGAATGGGACACCCTTACCGCAGCGTTCACCGTCCTCGGAGGCGAGCTGGGCGCGAAGCTCGCCCGTGAAGACGAGTTTTGAATCGCAGCGGTGTCGAGCGACACATGAGTTGAATCGTCCTCGTCCGTTCGCTCGGCCGCGTGCGGTCGATGGCACCGTGCTGGCATGGTGGAGTCGATGACGAAGAAGATGTGGAGTAGCCCGGTGGTGCTCGTGGGGGCGGTTCTCGCTCTGAGCGGGTGCACGGCTGGGCCATCGCAGCCGATTCCCGAGTCGACGGCGACGCCGACGTTGCCCTCCCCCGCTTCCACGAATGCCGCTCCGGCCGAGACGCCCACCGAAGCGCTGGCGGATCAAGACGAGCTGCCGATGCCGGTCTCGGCCATCCCGGGGTGGGCTGCCGCCGCCGTGCCGAACGCCGACGCCGAGGAATACGTGACGGGCGCCTCGGGCTGGCTGAGCCGGAACACCTCGCCCCGGCTGTCGATCAAGTCCGAGTCGCTGGCGGCCGGGTCCTACGTGCTTCAGTTCTCCTGCAGCGGTGACGGCGTGATCACGGCGACGTTCCAGACGGCGGAGGGCGACCCGCTGGACGCCGGCCCGGTCGTCGAATGCGCCAATTCGACCACGGCCTTCGACGTCACGATCACCGCTCCTGGTCTCACCACCACGATGAGTCTCGACGGCGCCCCCACCGTCTATGCACTGTCCGTCCAGAACGCGCCGACATCCGCTCCGTGACCGCGCCTCTCGTCAGGGTGGTGGGGTCCTCGGCCGGTGGCGCGTGTTGCGCGACGCCGGCCGTGACGCGCCGGGTCCCCGCGTTCCCGCCTTGCTAGCGTCTGTCCATGGGCAGGAGAAACTACCTCATCGAAGGGGCCTCCGGCACCGGCAAGACCGCCGTCTGCCATGAGCTGCGGCGGCGCGGCTATTCCGCGATCAACGGCGATCGCGAGCTCGCGTACCAGGGCGATCCCGCAACCGGCGAACCGCGGGGCGACATCACCGGTCTTGCCGTGCACGATCATCACCTGTGGCGGGTGGCTGACGTTGAGGCTCTGACAGCGGATGGGCTGGAACCGGTGACGTTCTTCTGCGGTGGCTCGAGGAACGCGGAGCAGTTCATCCACCTGTTCGATGGCGTGTTCGTTCTGCAGATCGACGGTGCGACGCTCACCGCGCGGCTCGATCAACGTGCGGAAGACGAGTGGGGCGGAACGCCGGAACAGCGGGACCTGATCGTGCGACTGCACCGCACGGGAGTCGGACTTCCGAGTGGCGGCATCGTCATCGACGCCACCGTGCCGATCACGCGCGTCGTCGAGGAGATCCTTCGCGTGGCCGATCCGGGTGCCGGCCCACGCACCCGGCTTCCCGGCGGTGCCGCGTCCCGACTCAGGAACTGAGCGGGTCGGGCTCGGGGGTGCGTTCCACGTCGACCTCGCCCCCGGTGACCCGCGGCGATGGGTACTGCGACGCGGCGGGCGCGGTGCCGCCGGCGGCGCCCACCGCGGGCGTCCGTTCCAGCTTGATCGCGACGATGCCCCCGACCACGAGTGCTCCCCCGACGGCCTGGATCACCGTAGGCACCTCGCCGAGCAGCAGCCACGACAGCAGAACCGCGAAGAGCACCTCGGTGAGGCCAACGAAGGAGGCCAGCCGCGAACCGAGCCGCGCCGCGCCGACGAGGCCGGTCAGGTAGGCGAAGGACGTCGACACGAGCACGACGACCGCGAACGGCACGAACCAGGGAACGCCGTCGACGTCCAGGAGACGGACGGTGTCGAGCGTGACGGTCAGCGGCAGGATTCCGGTGACCCCGCTCACCAGCAACGTGACGGCGCCGATGAGCAGTCCGGCACACACGATCACGACCGGCGGCAGACCCTCGGTCGGTGTCGCCGACAGCAGGAAGTAGCACGCGAGGCACACCGCGGCGCCGATGCCGAAGAGGATGCCGAGCGGGTCGAGGTCGCGCACGCCGGTGGGATCGATCACCAGTACCAGGCCGACGACGCTGAGCCCCGTGCCCATGATCGCTATCGCGGCGGGTGGTCGCCGCGTGCGAGCCCAGGCGAGCAGCACAAGGAGTACGGGGGCGGTGTACTCGATGAGGAGAGCGACGCCCACGGGCAGCCGCTGGATCGCGGCGAAGTAGAGCACCTGCGTGCCGAGCACGGCGATCAGGCCATAGGCGAGGAGGAATCGCGCGTGCCTCACGAGCAGAGGGAACCGCCCGTCCAGCGCGATCAGCGCCGGCGTCAGCAGCACGAGTCCCGCGCAGCCCGCCCGCGCCGCGACGGCGGCCGAGGGCGACCAGCCCGCCTCGAGCAAGGGCTTCATGAACGGGCCGCTCGCGCCGAATGCCGCCGCGGACAGCAGCGCCACCGGGAGGCCCGAGCGGGCCGACGCATGCCGGACCCGCGTGTGTTCCAAGGGATCCATCAGGCCATCCGCTCACGTCTCGACTGTCATTACCGACCGGGCTTACGCTAGTGACACTAGGGTCACGCTTGTCAGGAGTCAACATGCAGTTCACCTATGACACTGAAGAGGTGCTGGTCATGACCGCGGCGGTCGTGAACACCACCGCGGACTCGTCGAGATCGCGCACCGACGAGCTGGCGACACTCGACCATCTGGAGTCACTGCTCGACGCGAACGAGTACACGGGTCGTCGAGACCGGGACACGACGGAGCTCGAGGAGATGCGTGCCCTGCGCCCCGAGCTGCGCCATCTCTGGGGCCTTCGCCGGGATGACGCCGTCCAGCAGGTGAACGAGATCCTCCGCGACGCCGGCGCGCTCCCGCAGCTCGTGCGCCACGGCGGCGGGGACTGGCACCTGCATGCGACGGACAGCGAAGCACCGCTGGTCACCCGGGTGCGGGTCGAGGTCGCCATGGCGTTCATCGACGTCATCCGTGCCGACGAGCTGCAGCGGCTGCGGCTGTGCGCGGCCGACGACTGCAACGCCGTGTTCGTCGACCTCTCCCGCAACAGGTCCAAGCGCTACTGCGACGTCGGCAATTGCGGCAATCGGATGAACGTCAACGCCTACCGGGCGCGTTCGGCCGCGGCGGGCTAGGAGCCGTGCCCCTCCCCGGCTGTGAGGCGTCCGCGTTCCGTGGCTGCGGATCGTGCGAATGCGCCGGGTCGGCGAGGAAAGCCCGCTCGTAGATGTCGTACGCGACAGCGGACTTGAGGTCGTTGTACCTCGCGGCGCCCGCGGCATTGGCGGCCGCGCGCTTCGCCGTGGCGTAACGCTCCCGGTCCTCCGCGCTCGTGCGCAGCCAGCGGACGAAGAGCTCGTGCCGGCGCGGTTCCGTTGCCCCGGGGTTCCAGACGTGCAGGTTGGTGTTGGGGTTCGCGAGGGTGAGCTGACGGTGCGCCTCGCCGGCCAGGTCGTCCCGGAAGATGAGGCGGAATCCCGCCGCCACGAGCGCGGGCACGTACGCGCCCTCGTCATCCACGTCTTCGACGGTCAGGTCGACGTCGACCACGGGCTTGGCGAGCAGTCCCGGCACCGCCGTCGATCCGACGTGGGCGATGCGGACGACGCGATGTGCGAGCGCGACGTCGATCAGATGCCGCACCGTCTCGTAGTCCGCGGCCCATGACGCCCGGTGCGGCTCCAGCGCACCGGGACGCGTCTGCCGGTGGGCGACCCGTTCCGCCTGGCGTCCAGCGTTGGCCCCGACGGAAATCGGACGCCAGAGGGGATGTACGCGCACGGCACCACTCTCCCACCACTCCCCCGCGGCTGTCCTCGGGCGCGGCCCGGGATCGCGCTAGAGGGCCGGCTGGAGCGGCTTCAGGTCGCCCTCGCGGGTGACCTGCAGCCCGCCCGGCGTGTTGGACAGCAGGACGAGCTGGTCGACCCAGTCCCTGTTGATCTCCGGCGCCCGGCCGCCGGAGAAGACGAAGTGGAGGTCCGTCTGCGGGTGGACCCACACCATCGCCCGCCCGCTGCCGTCGGACTTCTCGACGCTCCAGGACAGCATGAAGCCCTCGGCGCGTCGGAGCTCGCTGTCATGACGAGCTGCAGGTGGGCGAGCGCGCGGTCGTCGAACTCGACCTGGTGTCGCGCCGCCCCGTAGAACAGAACGCCCATGGCGAGGCCCCCTTGCGTCGGCCGGAGATGATCCCTCAACCCTAGCGACAGGAGCGACGCCGCAATGGCCGGTCGCTCGCGCCGTCGGTACCCGCGCCGTCGGTCAAGCCGTCGGCTCGATCGGGCGCAGCGCGCCCTCGTGCGTGACGTGAGCCCTGCCGCGGTGTCGGCCAGCAGAACAAGCTCCTCGAGCCACTCCCGTTTGATGTTCGGCGTACGCCCGCCGGCGAAGACGAACTGCAGATCCGCGGCCGGGTTGATCCTCGCCGACCGACACGCCGGTCGGACGGGACGGCGTTCCTTCGCGCCCGGCACACTCCACAGCGATCCTCCCCGACAGCACTGTGGGGCTTCTCACGGGTGAGAAGCCCCACAGTGTGGCGCGGTCCGGCGTGCGCGGACCCTTGCAGCGCGGATGCTTACAGCGCGGTCCCGGTTCCCCGGCCGGTGCTGCCCGAGTCCAGCGTGGGGTCGACGTCCGGGTCGAGGACCGCTGCGCCCGCGGCGTCGTCCGCGATCGCGGACTCGTCCGTGACGGGCGTGAACGTGACGTCGGCGTCCTCGGTCGTCACCGTGTCCGCCGGCACGGCGAGCGACGCCGCCTCGGCGCCACTGTCCCCGGAGTCCTTCGCCTTCGCAGCAGCAGCCACTCCGACCGCCGCGGCGGCGACGGCAGCAACGCCGGCCGCGGCCGCGACCTTGCCGGACACGCCGGCCTTGCCGGAGTCACCGCGTGACGCGGCAGCGTCCTCGACGCCCGGCGTCCCTGCCGTCAACCCGTCGTCGATCGTCCCGCGCCAGGCGCCGCTCGCGTATCCCTCGGACTCGATGAACGCCTTGAATCGCTCCAGATCGCCCTCGGCCTGGTTCTCGACGACGTTCAGTTTGTCGCCGACCTTCTCGACCAGCCCCTCGGGCTCGTACTCGAGTGTGAGGTGAATGGACGTCTGGTCTGTGCTCAGGGCCTGGAAGCTCACCTCGCCGGCATTCGTCGCGCCCTCCGTCGCAGCCCAGGCGACCTTGCGGTCCGGCACCTGCTCGAGGATCCGGGCCTCCCACTTACGGCGGACGCCCGCGAGCTCCGCGACCCACTCGAGGCGGTCGTCACCCAGCTGGGTGACCTTCTTGATGCCGTTCATGAAATGCGGGAAGTCCTCGAACTGCGTCCACTGGTTGTAGGCCTGACTGACCGGAACGTTCACCAGGACGGTCTTCTCGACTCGCGTGCTCATAGCGTCTCCTTCACTTCGTCGGGACCGGCGATCGTCTTTCCTCGCCGTCCTTTCCGATGCTACTGACGGCACCGCGGCCAGGCGTGGCGAGTGCGCGAAGATGACGGAATCAGCATCCGCGCTCCATTTCCGGCGCGTCCGCGGTTCCGCCTCCGTCAGCGGCGGGTGGGCGATCAGCGGGTCGAGTGCGTCCACTCCAGCAGCCGGTCCACCGGCCACGTCGTGATGATGCGCTCGGCCGGCACCCCGTTCGCCGCCGCGCGTTCCGCGCCGTAGGCGAGGAAGTCCAGCTGGCCGGGGGCGTGGGCGTCCGTGTCGATGCTGAAGAGGCAACCGGCGTCGAGGGCGAGGCGGATCAACCGGTCCGGCGGGTCCTGCCGCTCCGGCCGCGAGTTGATCTCGACCGCGACGTCGTGCTCGGCGCAGGCCGCGAAGACCCGCTCCGCGTCGAACTCCGACTCCGGACGCGTCCCGCGGGACCCGGCGACGAGGCGGCCGGTGCAGTGCCCGAGGACGTTCGTGTGCGGGTCCGCGATGCCGGCGAGCATGCGCCGCGTCATCGTGTCGCGATCCGATCGCAACTTCGAGTGGACGCTTGCGACCACCACGTCCAGCCGGCCGAGCATCTCCGGCGTCTGGTCGAGCTCGCCGGACTCGAGGATGTCGACCTCGATGCCGCTGAGCAACCGGAAGCCATCGTCGCCGCTCGAGTTGACGTCCGCGACGATGTCGAGCTGCTGGGTCAGCCGCTCGGCGCTGAGACCGTTCGCGATGGTCAGGTTCGGCGAGTGGTCGGTGAGCGCCTGGTATTCGCGACCGAGGGCGCGCGCGGCCTCGACCATCAACTCGATGGGCGATCCTCCGTCCGACCACTCGCTGTGGCTGTGCAGGTCGCCGCGCAGGGCGCTGCGGATCTCCGCGCCGCCCTCGGCCAGCGGCACCGCACCGCGCTCGCGGAGATTCTGCAGGTAGTCCGGCACACCGCCCGCGAGCGACTGCTGGATCACCTCGAGCGATCGCGCGCCGATGCCTTTCGTGCGCTTCAGCCTGCCGTCCCGCGACCGCTCCCCCAGCTCGTCGGACGGGACGTCGGCGATCGCGGCCGCCGCCTTGCGGAACGCCTGGACCTTGAAGGTCGGCGCCAGCTCGCGCTCGAGCCAGAAGGCGATCTCGTTCAGGGCGTCGACGGGGCTCATGCCCCCATCCTGCCGTGACGGCCGCGGGGCCGTTCCGCCCCGTGCGGGTCGGATCCCCCGCTCACACGTCGATGCGGTCGCGGGACAAGCCGGAGGAGCCCTGCACGATGAAGTCCTTGCGCGGAGCGACGTCGTTGCCCATCAGCAGCTCGAACACCGACTCCGCCGCGGATGCGTCCGCGACGTTGACGCGGCGCAGGGTGCGGTGCGCACGGTCCATGGTGGTGCCCGCCAGCTGGTCCGCGTCCATCTCGCCGAGTCCCTTGTACCGCTGGATGGGGTCCTGATAGCGCTTGTTGCTCCGCTTGAGCCCGGCGAGCAGTGTGTTCAGCTCGTTCTCCGAGTACGTGTACACCGTCTCGTTCGGCCGAGACCCGGGATTCATGATGACGACGCGGTGCAGCGGGGGCACGGCCGCGAAGACGCGGCCGTCCTCGATCATGGGGCGCATGTAGCGGAAGAACAGGGTGAGCAGCAGCGTGCGGATGTGCGCACCGTCGACGTCGGCGTCGCTCATCAGGATGACCTTGCCGTACCGCGCGGCGGACAGGTCGAACGACCGTCCCGAGCCGGCGCCGATCACCTGGATGATCGAGGCGCACTCGGCGTTCGAGAGCATGTCCGAGATGGACGCCTTCTGCACGTTGAGGATCTTGCCCCGGAGGGGCAGGAGGGCCTGGTACTCGCTGTCCCGGGCGAGCTTCGCCGTGCCCAGTGCCGAGTCGCCCTCGACCAGGAACAGCTCGCTCATCGCGACGTCGCTCGATCGGCAGTCGACGAGCTTCGCGGGCAGGGTCGAGTTCTCCAGCGCGTTCTTCCGGCGCTGCGTCTCCTTGTGGGTGCGGGCGGAGATGCGGGACTTCATCTCGGCGACGACCTTGTCGAGCACGACGGCGGTCTGCGCCTTGTCCTCGCGCCGGGTCGACGCGAAGCGCTCCGCCATCCGTTCCGCCACGACCTTCGACACGATGGCGCGGACGGCGGGCGTGCCGAGGATCTCCTTCGTCTGGCCCTCGAACTGCGGCTCGGGCAGCCGCACGGTGAGCACGGCGGTCAGGCCGGCGAGCATGTCGTCCTTCTCGAGCTTGTCGCTGCCCGCCTTCAGGCGCCGGGCGTTCAGCTCCACCTGCTGGCGCAGGAACTTGAGGAGTCCCGCCTCGAAGCCGGCCTGGTGGGTGCCGCCCTTGGGCGTCGCGATGATGTTGACGAAGCTCTTGAACGTCGTCTCGTACCCGGTGCCCCAGCGCAGCGCGATGTCCACCTCGCACTCGCGCGAGACCTCCGTCGGCACCATGGCTCCGCCGGGGGAAAGCACGGGCACCGTCTCGGTGAACGTTCCCGTGCCCTGCAGACGCCAGGTCTCGGTCAACGCCGCGTCGGGGGCCAGATGCTCCACGAACTCGGCGATGCCGCCGTCGAAGTGGAACGACTCGCCCTTCGGCTCCTCACCCCGCTCGTCCTGGATGTCCAGGCGCAACCCGGGGATGAGGAACGCCGTCTGGCGGGCGCGGTCGAGGAGGTCTTCGGTGCGGAACTCGGCGCCCCTGGTGAAGATCTGCCGATCGGCCCAGTAGCGCACCCGGGTACCCGTGACGCCCTTCGCCACCTTGCCGACGACGCGGAGCTCGCTGCCCGAGACGAACGGGGTGAACGGCGCATCGGGCGTCGCCTCACCGCCGTCCGCGAACGTGCCGGGCTCGCCGCGATGGAACGACATCGCCCACGTCTTGCCGCCCCGGTCGACCTCGACGTCGAGCCGCTCCGAGAGCGCGTTCACGACGCTCGCGCCGACGCCGTGCAGTCCGCCCGACGCCGCGTACGAGCCGTTGCCGAACTTGCCGCCCGCGTGCAGCTTCGTGAAGACGACCTCGACGCCGCTCAGGCCGGTCTTGGGCTCGATGTCGACCGGGATCCCGCGGGCGCGGTCGCGCACCTCAACACTGCCGTCTGCGTGAAGGCGCACGGAGATCTCGGTGCCGTGGCCGCCGAGCGCCTCATCCACCGAGTTGTCGATGATCTCCCAAAGGCAGTGCATGAGGCCGCGCGAATCCGTGGACCCGATGTACATGCCCGGTCGCTTGCGGACGGCTTCGAGTCCCTCGAGCACCGACAGGTGCCTGGCCGAATAGTCCGAAACCGCCACGAACGCTCCTTGATCCCACGGCGCTCGCACCCCACCGGCGGAAGCCCCGCACAAGCGTAAGCCGCACCACCGACAGCCGCGGGCAGCAACGCACCGCGGGCCCGCGGTTCTACGCGCAAAGCGAAATGCCCGCCAAACCGCACCCGGGGCGGAGAAGGCATGCTTTGATGGAGACCGAGTTCAGATAGAACGTCTAACGAGGGGAGCATCTCATGTCACCGATCGCTACCGAGAACAGTGCCGTGGGCGAGCTCGATCCTCACAACCACCAGCTGACGGCGGCGGACCGCTGCGACAGCTGCGGTGCACAGGCCTACGTCCGCGTCATCGTGAACAACAGCGAACTCCTCTTCTGCGCCCACCACGGCAAGAAGTACCAGGAGAAGCTCTCGGCCATCGCAACCAGCTGGCACGACGAGTCGAGCCGCCTCTTCGACGAGCAGCGCGCGTAACCCACGCGGAACAGAGAACAGGGCGTGACCACAGCGGTCACGCCCTTTCTCGTTCCCCGGGATGCGGTGCGCGCGGTGGCGACGCGGCGGCGCGAAAACCCGCTGTGATGCGGTGCAGGCCCGCCAGTTCAGCTGAACGTGCCGATCTGCTGCTCGACGGGCACGGTGCGAGCGTCCATGACGTCGCCCGTGTGCGCCGTGGTGACCGTCTCGATCAGGACGATCTCCACCTCGTGTTCGGCGACCGGGTTGTGCTCCACCCCGCGGGGAACGACGTAGAACTGGCCGGGTTC
>Ga0210040_10010687_pt1 | contig 10493 bp, 17 predicted proteins | sample CryGeyCG12114_NA_FD_185462 | JGI IMG/M metagenome (GOLD analysis project Ga0210040, IMG submission 185462) | Groundwater microbial communities from aquifer - Crystal Geyser CG19_WC_8/21/14_NA (SPAdes) (version 2) | ecosystem: Environmental > Aquatic > Deep subsurface > Groundwater | place: USA...
CCGCCCGCAGCCGCCCGTCGAGGCCCAGCTCGCCCACGTGCACCGCGCGGGCGGCCGAGGCGGGGTCGAGCCGGCCCGAGGCCGCCAGCAGCGCCACGGCGACCGCGAGGTCGAACGGAGTTGGCGGACACCTCTATGCCGAGGGCTTCTGCTGGTCGAAGTAGCCCCAGGCCCGCTCCCAGGCCTCGCGCGGCTGCATCCGCGGACCTGCGGGCGGGCACGGGCGCACCGGCGGGTACTGCGGCTCGGTGTCCATGACGTCGGCCAGCAGCGAGATGAGCCGCGCCAGGTCACGCTCCGCGTCGGCGTCCACGAGACCACGGTGGCGGGCCCCGGCAGCGCCGTCCAGCGGCGTGAGGCCGGATGGGCGACGGCTGCTCCGGCAGCGACAGCGGGAGGCGGCCAAGACCGCCCTGTCCGAACCCGGTGCCACCCTTGACCAAGCGCCGGCGCCCCGCCGGCGCGAGGAGTTGTGGACGACCGCGGCTAGCTGGCGGCGGGGGTGCAGGAGGACACGTGAGCGACAGCTTGAAGGCGGTCTGGATCGCCGTGGCGGCCATCGTCGTCACGGTGGGGTCCAGCCTCACCGACGCCGATGGCCTCTCGGCACGGGTGGGCTGGACCCTCGTGGGCCTCGGACTGCTCGTCGCCGTGGTCGTGGCGGCCTGGAAGGACAAGCCGACCCCGCCGGCCCCGCCGGCCCCGACCTCCACCACCTTCAAGATGGGGAAGGGCAGCCTGAGGACGCGGAACTCCTACAGCGAGGCGGACACGTTCGCGGACGTCGGTGAAGGCGACGTGGATGACGACGGCGTGGATCACCGGCCGCGGCGATGATCTGGTGGAACTTCAAGTGCGACGTCTGCGCGGAGGTCCGCAAGGACGTGCGTCTGCCGTCCGGCAGTGACGTGGATGCCGTCCTGTGCGACCAGGGGCACCCGATGAGGAAACAGTTCTCGCCCCTAGGAGGTGCGAGCCTCGCGCGTCGGCGGGGCTCGGAGGCGGAAGAACGCGCCGCGTCCGAGAGCTCCACGGCGGACACGACACCAGGGCCAGCCGTCTTCCGAGGCGGCCCCGACGAGTTGTTCATCATGAACACCACGATGTACACCGCTCCAGGCGTGACCGGAGTCGACTACACCGGCTCGGGGACCGTGGAGGCGGATGGGCTCCAGCACTTCATCGTGCCGCCCGAGCCGTCGCCGGAGGCCTAGGTCTTCGCCACCCCCTGACCTCCCACGCAGCACGACGCCCCCCGGCCCAACGGCTCGGGGGGCGTCGGCGGTCCGGCGCGGGTCGCGGCCCGAGGGGCACGACCCATCCGCGGCTCGCGCCGGGGCTCAGGCGGCCGGGTCCGCCGGTGTCGTCGTGATCTTCACGATGGCGGCCTCGTGGACGTAGCCGAGGCCCGCCCGCATCGTTGCCCGCACCGCGGTGCGGTCGGACGTGAAGAACGGGCTCGAGTCGGCCACGACGTCGGCGTCCTGGCGCACGACCAGCAGGACGCGCTCGGTGGGGATGCCCCAGACGGTGCCCTCGGCCACGGCGGCGGAGACGAGCAGCGGCCGGCCCTCGATGATCCGGCGCGCCGGCTGCGTCGGGTCGACGGCCAGTAGCGGCAGCCGCCCGCCGTCGGCGGTCTTGAACTGGGCCAGGCGCAGCGCGTCGGCCGGGTTGGCGACCCAGTAGCCGACGGAGGCGCCCTGCTGCTCCACGACCGAGGCGGCCTCGGCGAAGGGGTCCAGGTCGTTCGGCTCGCCGAACAGGCCGGTGACCACGCTGACGCCGGTCAGGCTCGCCAGCCCGGCGGGCGCCGGAGCAGCCTGGGCACCGAACAGGGCCTCGTCGATGCGCCGGGCGATGTCGCGCGCCAGGCCGGCGCCGACCTCCGCCGCGGCCTCGGGGCTGGAGTCGGCGGCGAGCTCGTTCGTGATGATCGACAGGCCGGCGACCTTGGTCGGGGTGATGACGACCTCGTCAAGGACGGCGTCGGAGACGGCGATCTCAGACCCTTCTTCCGTCCAAGATGCGGCGGGGTCCTCGGCGACGCGCGGGACGCGGAAGGTGTGGGAGGCGGTGCGCACGACTCGGCAGACCTGGCCGGCTACGGAGGCCTCCAAGGCGGGCAGGACGAGCAGGGCGTCGACGTCCTCGGGGGCGAGGATCGGGCGGCCGGATGCGGGGGCGGTGGTCATGACCACGGTGGGACTCCAAGGGGCACGGCCGCGCTTGGCGCGGCTGATGTGTGTCCGCCCGGGTCCAGCCCGTCGCGGTCGCCCTCCTGGGGCCCTGCTGCAGGCCACCGGTGGCCGCCAGGGCGCTCCGGGTGCTGCCCCCGCAATGTACAACACGGCGCGCCCCAACAGGTCAGTACTCGACTTCTGCAGCTCTTTCCACAATCGCGGAGACGCGATCGAACATTTCCGGGAGATCTGGCTTCCGCAACGCCATACCTAACGGATATTGCGGGGGAAACGGTGGCGCGGCGATGGCAATCTGAGCCGAAACGGAACCATTCAATTCGATCCGTGCGGCGGGATGGGAGCAGCGAAACGTTGCTATCTTTAAGGTGTCATTGACCTTGACTTCCATTTTGGGAATGCGCCATTCTTCGACGACCGTCCCCTCGCTAGCCTCGATGCTTAAGCTAACGCGTCCATTGATCATGGCAAACTCCTGCAAGAGCATTCGGTGCTTGTCTGTGTTCGAGAACCGGATAAGTAGAGCAAGGATGTCCTCCTCTGGATCATCGGGCCGGGTGTTGCATGGCTGACTTGCTGTTACTACGTCCAGCCCAACCTGGAGCCCATAGAGGGGACACCTCTTGTTCGTTGTTATGCCGTTCAGTATTTCCTTGTAGTCGTTGGATTTGGTGCATACAGGGAACTGGTGCGCCCGAGTAACGCTTTGCCCGCTGGCATCCGCCATGGCGGTTATGAGGTAGTCCAGCGCCGACCGCAGGTTGTTGATGTAGTCGCCGACTGTCGCTCGAGGCGACGCCTCGGGGAACTCTTCGTGCGTCAGAAATACGTCGAATAGACCGGTTTCGGAGTCCACTGGGGCCACATGCAATCTGTAAGGGGTGCGCTCGCCCAGTCGTTCGGACTCCGCTACATAGCTGGCTAAGTGAACCTCGGCTCGATCCAGCTTGGCCTTGGATGCAGAGACGTCTAAGCGTGTGACCACGTGATTCCTCCACCTGTGAGTGCGACTCGCCTGCATCCTGCCGATCGGTGGCCCTTGCAGCGAGTACTGAGGTTAGGGGCCGGCGCCGCAGCGTCAATAGGTGAAATCTGAACACTTGAGACCTGACAGAGTTCAGCCGCCCCTCTCCGCAGGTCCCGTGCGCGCGTGCGCGGCCGGGGGCACACCCCCCCCCACCCGCTACGCAGGGTTACGCCGCTGCGTCCAGGCTCACGCCGGCCCACCGGCGACGGCGCACGCTCGGCGTGAGCCAGTAGCACTCCGTCCGTGCGTCCAGCGGCAGGGCGACGCCGCACGCCTCGAGCAGCACGCGTTCCGCGTCGGTCGTGCGCCGGTAGAAGCCAGGCAAGCCGGCATCGGCGGCGCGCTCGGCGTCGGCTGCAGCCGTGGCGTCCTCGGCGGCCAGCAGCGCGCAGTCGACGCGGTGTCGGAAGACGAAGCCAGCGGGGTGGGGCGCGAGGCGTGGCCCGTCGCAGCGCGGGCAGCGGTGCGACGGGTGCTCGCGCGCCGCGCTCACCGCGCGGCCTCGCGGCCACCGAGCACGGACGACCACGACGCGGTGGGCGTGCGCGCCGTGGTGCGCACGCCGCCGTCGTAGTTGGCGGTCGGCACCGCCTTGGCGAAGCGCGCGCCGCGGGCCTCGACCAGCGCGGCGGCAGCGCCCTCGACCAGCGCGGGGTCGACGCTGCCGTCCTCGGCCAGCAGGTCGGCGACCTGGACGCCTCCGAGGGTCAGCAGGTCGCCCGGCTCGGCGAGGTGCTCACCGGCCAGGCGCAGCACCTCGCCCTGCTGGAAGGTGGCGACCCGCTGCGCCAGGGCGTCCCGCTCGGCCTCAGCGTCGCGGGCGCGCGCCCGCAGCCGCTGGGCCTCCCGTGCGCTGCCCTGGTCCTCGGGCTGCTGGTCCTCGGGCTGCTGGCCCTCGGCGGTGGTCGTGGTGGCGGTCGTGTCAGCGCTCACGGCGCTCCTCGTCGGTCGCGGTGGTCAGCGCCGGCTCGAACCGGCTGAGGGTGGCCCAGGTGCGCCGGCGGCCGAGCCCGACGACGTGGACGCCGGTCCACAAGGTCAACGGCTCCAGCCCGACCTCGGTGAGCAGGTCGAGCTCGACCGGGGCGCAGTGCCGGTGGAAGTGGTCACGACCGCGACGGATACCGCGGGCCAGCCGGTGCAGGTCGGCCGTCGCCAGTTCCTGCTCCTCCTCGCCGATCAAGCACCCGCTGCGGTGCGCCAGTTCGAGCGGATCGGGGTGACCGGCGACGTGGCCGCCGCCACAGTCGGGGCAGGTCAGCGGCCGGGAGCGGGCGGGCACCTGCACCAGCGCCGTCATCGGCCAGACGACCGGCTCCAGCTCGGGGTACAGGTAGTCCCGCAGCACCTCCGGCGAGTCCACGACCCGGCCGTCGTGCCGCGCCAGGGCCGCGGCGACGGTGGGGGCGACGGTGGTCGCCCGGTACCGGGTCACCGGGCAGCCCGCCGGGCCGCAGCGGCGGCGGTGGCGCGGACGGCCGGCACCCGGGCCAAAACAGCCCGGCGGGCCTCCCGGCCGGCGACGTCGGCAGCCTGGTCGGCGTCCGGGGCGTCAACCGCCACGGGGACGACCACGGCGAGCGCCTGCTCCCCGGCGTTGGGCTCGTCGCCGACGGGCAGCACCTCCCCGGGGGCGAGGTCGGGGCACCAACGGATGGCGGCGCGGGCGAGGTCGGCGGCCTGCTCGGCGTAGCGCTCGGCCAGCGCCTCGGCCGGCTGCGCCAGATCGGTCAGGTCAGCGGTGGCGACGGGCACGGAGATGGCGAGGGCGGCCTGGCCGGTCTCGGCGAGGTGGTCGCGGTCGCGGGGGCTCATGGTGATGGTCACGGTGGGTGTGCTCCTCAGGTCGGTGATCAAGGGTGACGCGGATGGGGCTCGTGCTGCTGAGGTGACGAAACCTGCGGCGGTCCTCGGGGCCGCGGGTCGCCGATCACGCTGCGGCCTGCCGCAAGCGCAGGCGGCGACGGACGGTCCCGTCGCGGTGCTGGCCGCCCCACACGCCGTACTTCTCGTGGGCGACGTCGGCCAGGGCGCCGCACGCGGCCATGGCTGGGCAGGCGTGGCAGCCGTCGATGGCCTCGGCGACCTCGCCGAGGTCGTCGCTGAACCAGAGCCCCGGCTCCGACGCGCAGACCCGGTCGCGGCCGTCCAGGGCGGCGGCCACGGCGAGCAGGAGCGATCCGGTGTCCTGGCGGCGGGCGGTCACCGGGTCACCGCCGGGGCCGTGGCGCAGAACCGGCACAGCGGCATCCCCAGCCAGCCCCGGGGCTCCTCGCGCTGACTCCCGCAGCGCAGGCAACGCGCTTCTGCAGGGACGGCCATGGCGGTCTCGTCCAGGCGTCCAGCCGTCCAGCCCCCTAGGGGTGGGGGGCTGGACTGGACGTCCTGCCGACTGTCTGGACACCTCTGGACACTTCTGGACGCCGTGGTCATGACTGGTCCTCCTGACCGGTCGCTGCTGGCTGGTCAGTGACGTACCGGGGCGCCTTGCCGCTGCTGACGTTGCGGAGAAACCCGCTCGTGACCAGGGCGTTGATGGCGGCGTAGGCGCCGGAGCGGCTCGCGCCCGCGTCGACAGCGAGGTCACGGAGCACGCCCGGCGGCAGCCCCTCGGGAGGCGCGCTCGTCCAAACGATCTTCTGGACGATCCGCGCGTTCTTGCCGTCCGCGACAGGCGCCGTCCAGGGCGCTGCCTGGACGGCCACGAGCGTGGACCGGCCGGCCTCGGACACCCCCGGCATCACCGCCTCGGGCACGGTGACGGGCTTGAGCTCGAAGTCGTGCTTGCACCCGTCGGCGACCTCCTTGTGCTTGGCGCAGTGCACGACGGCCCGCAGGTCGCTGCCGGAGACCCGCAGGTCCGACCAGACAGCGCCATCCCAGGCCGTGGACCCACGGCCGTGGTCACCGCTGCGGCCGGCGTGGTGGACCAGGACGACCGTGGCGCCGCTGGCACGCTGGATGGCCTCAGCGGAATGGATGGCGCGGCCCTGCTCGGTGGCGCTGTTCTCCTCCAAGCCGAGGGTGCAGCGGGCCCGGGTGTCCAGGACGACCAGCGCCGCGCCGACCTCGCGCGCCACCTCCACCGCCTCGGTCACGTCCACGACCGACCCAAGCTGGACCGGCTCGGGCACGACGTAGAAGCGGCCGTCCAGGCGGGCGGGGTCGACGCCGGCCAGGTGGCACCACGCGAGGATCCGGGCGCGCAGCCCGGTGCTGCCCTCGGCGGCGATGTAGATGACCGGCCCAGCCTGCGGGACGCGGTGGCCCTCGAACGGGTGGCCGAGCGCGACGCACAGGGCCATCCCCAGCGTGAGGAACGTCTTGTACTCACCCGGCGCCCCGGAGAGCTGGACGAGCGTGCCTCGGTAGAGCAGGCCGTCCACCAGTGGCTCGACGGGCGCCAGCCCGCCGAGGTCGGACACGCTCAGGAGCCGGTCACGCAGGTGCGGACGCCCCACCTCCGGGACGGGCTGCGTGTCGGCGGCGGGCTCCACCGGCGCCATGCCCAAGGACAGGCCACTGGACGGCCGGTCCAGGCGCTGCTCGAGCCCGGCGCGCACCGCCTCGGCGTCGGAGGCATGCGCCTGCGCCACGGCCCACGACAGGATGCCCGCCCACTCCTCGGCCGCCGGCCGGTCGGTGCCGAGGGCGGCGGCGAACGCCTCGGCGATCCGCGCCGCAGCCACCCGCGCCGGGTACAGCCCGGCGCGTGCCTCCCGCATGGCCCAGCACGCGGCGTCGCGGGCGGCGTCGTGCCGGGAGCCGGAGGCGGCGTCCAGCGCGAAGCGCGCCAGCACCCCCTCCAGGGCGGCCGGCCGGCTGCCGGCGACGTGCTCGGCCAGGAACGCCGCCACGACGGCGTCGGTGGCTGTGTCGGTGGCTGCGTCGGTGGCTGCGTCGGTGGCTGCGGCGGCATCGGGGAGCAGGTCCGCGACGTAGTCCGGGAGCACCGGCACGTCGCCGGTTGCGACCCAGCGGTAGAGCCCGTCAGGCTCGGGGTGCTCTGACGGGGCGACCACGATGTAGCCGTTCCGACCGCGGATCTCCCCGTAGGAGTGGGAGCCGTCGGGTGAGCGCAGGCGGCCCCGCCCGTTGCCCAAGTCCCGCCCCGGCGGCATGGCGAAGATGAGGTGGCCGCGCTCGCCCTCCACGCGCGTCGCCTGACGCGGCGGGGAGCACTCCTCGATCGCCCGGGCGAGCTCGGTGGGGCACTTCTCCGGGTAGTCCAGGTCGATGACCAGCGCGCCGGAGCGGCCGGCGTGCAAGCCGACCCCGTAGCTCGACCCGGCGAACCAGGAGACGAGCACCTGCGGGTCGCGCGACGTCTGGTGCTGCCAGTGCTGCCCTAGGAACCTCGCGGGAGCCTTGCCGCCCGGCTCGATCGGCAGGATCCACCAGCCGGCGGCGGCGTAGGCCAGGGCTGCGGTGAGGGCGTCCACGTCCGGCGCCAGGTCCGGCACCGTCAGCGGTGAGACTCTGGTCTCGGAGCCCGGCCGCCCGCTGATCTCCTCGGCGCCCGTCCCCGTTGCCGCGGGGCGGGCGCTGCTCTTGTCGCTCACGGGGTCGCCGCCTCCTCGCGCAGGGCGGCGCGACGGCGGCGGACGACACGCAGCCGGTCCAGGGCCTCCTCCGCGACCTCGTCGTCCCGCAGCAGCACGCGGACGATCTGGTCGCTGTAGCGCTGGTCGAGCTGCGCCAGCGCTGCCGGCTCAGGGTCGCCACGGGCGACGTAGGTGTTCACCCAGCGCTCGACCGCGACCTCGGCGGCGGCGGTGTAGTCGGCGCTCACTGGGCACCGCCCGCAAGCAGGCGCGCGATGCGCGCACGCTGGTGCTCGGTGAGGGGCGGCGCCTCGGCGACCACACGCTCGACGTAGTCGGCGATCTTCGCGGCGGCGAGGTCGCGGCGCGCGTCGGTGATACGGGGCAGGTCATCGGGGTGGTAGCGGGTGGCTGCGCCAAGCTTGGCGCGAGTGGAGAGAGTCTGTGCTCCCACGAGTGGGCTCCAGGGCGTGGTGTACCGCCCGAGCACCTGACCCGGTTGTCTCCGCGAAGTTCACAGCGTCCGCGACCGCTGAGACAGAGCCTACTACTAGGGCAACAGCGACACGTCGACCGTCGAAACACCCGCGGCTGCCGTGCCGGCGAACACCAGGTCCGCCGTGTCCTTGTTCCACTTCACGTCCCGGCGGCAGGCCGGGCAGGTGTAGCGGAAGCGGGTGCGGCCCTCGTGGTTGGCGCGGGTCTCCGGCGCAGGCACCAGCGTGGTCGCTCCTAGGGAGTTCCCGCCCGCCTCCTGGGCGCCGATGGTGGCGCCGGCGCCCCAGGGCGCGGGTGCCTGACGGTTGCGCACCGCCTCCGCTCCGTCGGCGCCCTGCCGCAGGCGCCCGAGCTCATGGCGGCCGTGCTGGCCCCGGTCGGAGCAGACGACGATGAGGTCGCCCCTCACGACGCCGCTGCCCTCAGGAGTCCGTCGCGGAACCGCGCCTGTCCGGTAGGGCCCAAGCTCTGCCAGAGGGCGTCAACGTCCTCGGCGGACGGGTCGTCCAACTGAGGCTTCGTGACGTCGGTGGTCGCGCCCAGCAGCTCGAACGCCTCGCCGATGCTCACGGCCAACAGCACCTCCGCCCGTCGGCTCTCGGGCAGGTGGGCGAGCGCGAGCACGCTCAGAGCCGCCACGGTCGAACGCGTCAAGATCACTGGTCTGCCTTCCACTCGAAGATTACGGTCTCGGGGTCAAAGTAGGGCTCTCCTGGCCGCCAGCCCGGCCGCCGCCCGCGCCGGGCGGGCGTGATCGTCACGGTCACTAGAGCGTCCAGGATGGACCGCTGCCGGTCCAGAGGTGCGCCCCGCCAGGCAGCCACGGGATCCGCAGTCGCCAGGACACCAGCCAGGACTCCCCCGCGGCTGGACAGGTCTCGCTCGGTAGCCTCCAGGCGCGCACGCACCGCCGCCGTGGCGTCGGTGAGTTGCGGCAGGGTGATCGCGTCGGCGGCGTAGGCGGCGGCGAGGTCGGTCAACTTCTGGCGCAGCGTGATGACCGAGGTCTGCGCCTGCGCGACCCGCTCCGGATCGTCCGCCACGGCCAGCAGGTCGGCGGCGTCCGGGCGCCCCAGGCGGCCCTCGATGACCGCGTGAACCAAGGCGTCGACCTGGTCGGCACGGCGCACGAGGTGGCGGCTTGTGGTGCAGGTGTAGGCCTTCACGCGCCGCCCCGAATGACCCCCGAGCATGACGCGCATGGTCGCTCCGCAGCCCTCTACGCCGCACCGGAACAACCCCGAGCCGAGCCACACCGGGACGTTGCCGGTGGACGTCGTGCGGGTCGGATCGCGCAGCACGGCGACGCAGCCACGCCACACGTCCTCGGGGATGATCGGCGGCCAGTCGGCCTGCCCGACGACCTCGCCCCGCACATCGATCAGCCCGGCGTTGCGGGGACGCATGAGCAGCCTGCGCAGGGCCCGGCTGTCGACCTCGCCGCCCGTGCTGCTCTTGACGCCGGTGGCCGCGAAGCGTCGGGCCGTGGCGGCCAGGGAAGCTCCGGCCACGACGTCCTCGGCGGCCCGCCGCAGCGCAGCAGCCTCGGCGGGCACCACGGTGCGGCCGTCCTCGGCGTAGCCGAGCGGGCGGCGGCCTCCCCGCCAGCGGCCAGCGGACGCGGCCTGCTCCTTTGCCCGGAGCATGCGCTCCCGACCGTGCTCAACCTCCTGGCGAGCGACGGCGCCCGCGATGCGAGCCTGCATGCGACCCGTCGGCGTGGTCAGGTCAATCACGCCCGCCACCACGGTTTGCACCGCCACGGCGTGCTCCTCGCACACCGTGATGAAGGCCTCCAACTCGGCCGGGGACCGGTGCAGCCTGTCGGTGTGCCAGGACAGCACCGCATCGGCCCGCGAGGCGCGCAGATCGTCTAGCAGGGCCCGGTAGCCGGGCCTCGGCTTGCCGGAGTAGGCCGAGAGATCGTTGTCGACGTGGACCGCGACGACCGTCCAGCCGAGGCGGTCGGCCAAGGCGCGGCAGTCCTCCTCTTGGCGCTGCACGCCCAGGCCTGCGCCTTCTCGGTCGCGCGAGATGCGGACGTAGACGGCGGCTCGACGGCTCATGCCTATGAGTGTCTACCCACGCCTATCGAAAGGTCGAAGCCCGTGCCGTGCTTGGGCAGCGAGGCCGGCGACAGGTTCACCGTGATCCGCCGGTCCGGCACGTCGAGGCCGGCGTTGCGCAGCGCCGCCCGCACCCGGTCGCGCGCCTCGTACAGCG
>Ga0210040_10010688_pt1 | contig 10493 bp, 10 predicted proteins | sample CryGeyCG12114_NA_FD_185462 | JGI IMG/M metagenome (GOLD analysis project Ga0210040, IMG submission 185462) | Groundwater microbial communities from aquifer - Crystal Geyser CG19_WC_8/21/14_NA (SPAdes) (version 2) | ecosystem: Environmental > Aquatic > Deep subsurface > Groundwater | place: USA...
GGTTTTGCAACATTCGATTGTGTTTTTAATAGAGGTGTGCGCCGTCGAGTTACGCCGTCGTCTGCGATTTCAAGTCAGTGATTTTGCAACATTCGATTGTGTTTTTAATAGAGGTGTGCGCCGTCGAGTTACGCCGTCGTCGACGCGGTTTTTTGTCAAAATAATCAAATGTGTTTGATTCATTTTGAACGACGCGGTTTTTTTGTCAAAATTTCACGCCGCCGCCGTCGATAATTTTCATCGACGCGTCGACGCGCCGACGCGTTGATGCACCGTCGATAAGAAACCACCGCCGTGGAATTTTTAAATACAAAAATTAGAAAAAACTGTTAAACATTGTAAATCTCAGCCAGGAAATGACATTTTTCAAAGGTAAAATTTCTACAGAATTGCGAAGGTATTGCATGTTTATGTGACTACAGCGGTAATGCCAAAGCTCAGCTCGCGAATTTTTCGCAAATAAAATTTGCTCGTCTGCAAATTTCTTAAATTGCATTAGATACAGCCCATCCTTTTTGATAGCTGTTGGACCCTCAATTCCGTCAGACTGTATGTATTTTGTCTCATCAGCTTTACGCACAATTGTGTACCCTTTTGCAGCTAGTACACCTTCGGAAAATAAATTTGCAGCTCCTTCAATAAATAAGACGTCGTCTATGGTTGACGGTATCCATCTCCCTTGCATAAGCCATGATTTGGACTCGTCCTTGTCCCTCGGCTTCCACCACTTTCTTGTCTGTGAGGTACACGGCTTTCGGTTTTGCAAATTTGTGGAAGGAAATAAACCATTCCTTATCACCACACATGTGCTGACTCGCGCCAGAGTCAGAGGCACCCTCATCAAGCATAAAAGCGCTAGCAACAGAAACAGGGGTTACCTTAGTTTTGCCCTTTTAAGGGCTCCGGCAATCACGTGACCAGTGTCCACTTTTGCCACAGTTGTGACAATTTCCTTTGCGAGCCTTGGTGAACCCTCTCTTCTTCTGCTCGTTCCACTTCGGGTTGGATTTGGGTTGAGTTTGAAATGCCCTCACTTCTGAGACGTCATCTTGCTGCTCATCAGTTTCCTCAAGCTCCTCCTTCTTCAATCAATCAATTCAATCAGCCAACAAGTTTCCCATCGTCTGGTCCTTGCTTTGGACGCTGTCCCATGCCTTCTTGAAGCTTCTGTGTTTATCATCAGGCAGTACAGTCACGATCTTGGTCACCACGGCAGCCTCATCCATTTTAACACCCAACTCAGCCAAATTTCTAGCTAATGCCTCAATCTCTGCGTACACCAGTGTCAACTTTTTACCTTGTTTCACTGTGTAGTTCAGGAACGCAGCCAGTGTGCGCTGCTTGTTCAACTCACTGCTGTCAGCATGAACGTCTTTCAGCTTACTCAACATTTCATGAGCACTGTCACACGCGTAAACATGATTTGTTTGAATTTCGTCCAGAGTAGGTACAATCAAGGCCTGAGCTTCGATATCTTTTTCATCCCACTCTTCTTTATTAGCTACAGTTCTAACCTCGTCACCGCTCGCCACTTGCCACACCTTAGCAGCTTTCAAAACTAGCGTAATTTGCAGTCGCCACCGCTCATAGTTATTGTCACTCAACTTGACGACGTGTGCCGTATCAATCTTTCTTGAAGCCATACTCAAGTAATAGTCTTTGAATAAGATTACAGCAAATGTATGTCACCAGCCAACCACTGTAAGTCACTAGCCAACCGCTGTTAGTCACTAGCCAACCACTGTAGGTCACTAGCCAACCACTTTAAGTCACTAGCCAACTTAAATTTTGCAAGTTAATTATCCACAAAGTTTGAATTTTCACAAATAGTTAATTTGATTCAACTTGTGAGTAACCACGCTCTGCTACCATGTGAGTTAAATCAATTGATCGTACAAAACAATTTGGAAATGACATACACATAGACTTTATTTGATGCAACACAATCAAACCAAACATGACTCCTTGCAGTCCAAACCTTGAGTGCACGAAAACATAAGAACACACTGAATAATAAAACTAGAAAAGTATGAGTCAGTAATAAACTTGAACCCCTAGTTAAAAACTTAAACTAAAACACTAATGTTAAGCATGCAAGTTTAAGTATACCTAAACCTAAAGGACCCAAATGGTCTTTTATTGCAGAGTCAACCAAAAATTGGTTTCTCACGCTTCTCTTAACTAACCATGCAATACATTATGTACGTTCAAAACTTGAAAACAGAGACATTTAGAAATTTGTAACTTAACCTAAATTATCCGTATTAAATGGTTTAACTGTTCATGGAACCAAATGTTCTTAGAACTCAGATGAAATATAAGTTTACTTTTATGCTTAAAAATGCCTAAAACTCACAAGTATTATTGCTGGCGCGAAAATCAAAATGATGTTGATTGATGATTCAATTTGCGATTGCAAGTTGGTGAACAGAGAAAGACTAGCTGATGAGACTACCGAAAAACGATAAAAACCCCTAATCATTATTACTGGTTTTTTGTGATATTGATATAAATAATTCCTTATAACCCGGCTTCGTCGTAATACCCTCTTGCTGAGGTTTATTCAGTTCTTCAATACTACAGGAGTAGTTCAATTCGTTATACACTCTCCCGTAGATTCTTTAAAGTATCAAAAGTTCTACAACAGTCAACTACCTAACACACGTGAAGAAATGTTAGACAGTTTGACTGTCAGCTTCAGCCTTATTATCTCAGAAAAAAAGTGGGGAATGACACTGATATCTGTATAATTTTCAAAAGAAGCCTTTTCAAAGTTACCTTTTCATTTCACCGCGGCAAACATGATAAGAGTCAACTAAGACATTTTTCCAAACTTTCTTGACAGATACAAACTACTTTCGAAGTATTGCAATAACCTAGGTAGATTATAACACTTTAGTTTGTGTTAGATGATCTTCACTCGATCACTAACTAATAATCTTGGCCGAATGCGATATGTGAGAATATCTGATGCCGAAGATGAGAGTCATGAACTGTGCGAAGTATTGTGAACGGAGTCGTAGGCTTGCTATGCAGTGAGATGCGAAGAATGCAGGCCAAAAGTTTAACTTTAGATAACGAAACTATTTATTAGTTGTTGTCTGTTCGACTCCTTCACTGACTCTGATCATAATATTTCATACACAGTCAAATATTAGTTAAAGCCGAACTTAGGATTAAGGTAAAGCTAATATTAGAATTAGGTAAAGCTAATAGCTAAAGGAATGTGAAAGCATAAGCATTGCATGCAATAATTAGAATAGTGGCATGAATATCATATTTATGGATTTGCCTACGTTACAAGATTTTTTACACAAATGTATTCCTTGCAAAACTCTATTCAAATCACGACCAGACATAACAAGTCATAAGAAGAAAAAGAAGAAATATTGCGCAGAAAACAACACTTTGCTCTTCCGCAAATTGTATCTTTTAATACAAAGAGTAAGCTTCAACATTCATTCATTCACAAACTTAAACGTTCGTCTTTAATATTATTAAATGACAGTTAGACGAGTCAACTCCTTCAAGTTTCCACACAAATTGAGTTCATTTCCAGATTTAATCAATTAAACACCGATTTGCAATTACAAAAAAGTTAGCGGCCTGACCTCTGAATTTGTTTGCACAAGACAAGCAGGTTTTCCTTTATTTGAGTTTAGCAAACCGACCACATCTGAACTACGCGACCACAAAATTATTAACCCAAGGGCGTTACTTTCGAGGAGTGTACACATTATGTCACAGCCAGCTATCGGGTAAACAACAAAGTCGCCGGCAGTTTTCATCCAACATTCATTCATTAGGAAAGGAAAGTTTCCATATTCATGGAAACTAAGTTTCAACCATTACAATGAAGCTTCGTCAATATACAGAACAATAAAACTTATGTCATCATCTAAACAATGATAAAATCAATCAAACATTCTAATGATTAAGTGCCACCGTACATTCATACAGTCTATAACATTTTCTATTCGTTTGCGTAGTAGAGTGGTACGCAAGTACACAAAGCTTTTCCGCTTGTTGCGCAGTTAAGATCTAAAACAATTTCACACTCTCTCAAACGAGCAGAACAAAAAGGTTAGCTGGTGTATTATTAATTACAAAAGTTTTGTAGCCATGAAATTAGGCAGTAGATGAAACTTTACATTAATTAAAATACTTTTTAGTCTCCATATATAGTTAGTAGTAACTCTCATTTTGCACTTGTATATGAGCTTAGGCTGTAATTCTTGCAATAAGAGACGATTTATGGCTAGCTTCCTATTTACTTAAAGATCACTATTTGACATGCGGTTGCGGCATTCAGGTCTCTATGAAACTAGACTAATGCGAATGGGATTATAAAAAACTGTAACCCTCCCTATACAAGATTTTTAACGCCACTTAAACGCCGCCGTAAAGAGAAAGTGGCGAAAATGATACCAGCCCATTTTTTATTGGAAAGAAAAGAACATTGCTTGTGGTGAATATGGCTTACCATATGGCTATATAAGACATATGGTAAGAGAAAGAAGCAATATTTTTATATTTACACACATGCTTTCAGTCACTAGTCAAGTGTGTACAAATTACGATTTAACAAAGCTTTACACTGTCGACGACTACTCACACTTGGGTTTCCTATCTGTCCATAGTAAGTGAGTGGATGATGTGAAATGCTAAGCTTCTCAAATTCTTGAATCATCACGTACATGACAAATTAATGAAAGTTAGTTGTTTAGTCTGTTGCGTTTCCAATTACAATTTGTTTGTAATGAAATGTCTACTTCCATAAATGATGATTCAATTTCAGCTACCCTATTAAGAGCATTTTGTGGGAGTAATTTGTGTCACCTTATCGATTTTCTTGATCACTACAACTGACCGGTCCCAAAAATTAGGAAAACAAATGCTTGCTCTACACATGTTACAAAAAATCATTATAAACAAGTATATTTGCACGAGTGACCTATAATTGAGCAGGAATAGAAATTCATTTTTCCGGTAGCAAAAAAAAAAGCAAATAGAAAGTACCATACCTTAAAATTGGCATCATATTCCTCTCATCTCATGTAATAGCAGAAAATAAACTTGATTATTTGCACACAAACATTCAGCATAGCTTTGATGCATAGCGACCATTTATGACCTGTAATAGGATCAAAAAAATAGTACTACGAGCCACAAAACACGAATCGTTACTTACAATTTACTCAATACACACAAAAAAACTTTACTTTCAGAAATCTTTACAAATTTTAACAAAATATTACGTCGCATTACATTTCAGGTTACATAACTGTAGTGGCCTATTTCTTTTTTTTGTCACCATTATGAAGGTCATTTAATCAATAAATTGTTACGAATTGCAAAATACTTTAGCTCACAAAAGACCTTAGTTAATTTAAAAAAACATGTCGATAATTCTAACCCTACTCTCGACTCGTGATACGTTCCTTCAACTTTCCTTTCATACTCAATGTGAATGCATTCATCTGCATATTCATATCATAAAGTTGTTATTCACAGAAAAAATCGTATATTCTCATTCGACTAAAACTTGACACTCTACAGTGATGGATGCGACAAACTTTCCCGAGTCCCCCCCCCCTCATTGTATTAGGTTTACAAAGGGGAAGTAATTCATCAAGGAGCAGAAAAAAAATCCGTTTCACACTTACATAGAAACAACGGCCAGAGTTTTTGCTTCTACATACGTTCCGTTTCCGTGCGAACTTTTACACGTAATTGATCCCCAGATTAATGACAATTGTGTCCAAGAAACTAAAATTAAACTCACTATAGGAGAACCAAGTTTTCAAAACTGATAGCATAGATTTCATGTGAGAAAACACTGTAGAAACAGAAACCATCACGTTTGGGTTAAAAATGTATCAAGTTACAAAAATATAAGTCACGTCCGTCTCTCTCACAGGATGGTATGCTCAACTAACTTGTTTTAACAAGTAGTTAGTTAATTTTTTTACAAAACCAACCACTTGTTGGACTCATCGGAATGAACACCGACTAATTGTTTTTTTTTGTTTGGCAAACTTACTTGGGAAGTGAAGCAAGTCACGCAATAGGAATACTTGGGAACGTCGGCGTCTATCTTTACCAATGTGCGGTGCTACCAAAGTTGAGCGTCTGGGCACGTCAACATCTTTTCTAAAACTGGGCTACATGTGAATGAGATGCAGGAACTATGATTTAGGAATTCGGGCTCTACATTCGGAGAATGGGACGCTTTCTCCTCAGCTCACAATCTTGTCTATCATTTCCCGGCTCCCATGATGTGATTTTGTTCTTTCTCTCTCTCTTTCTCTCGGATAGGGAAATTGAACTGACTGAGGAGTTAATAATGCGCCGAGTTGTTGCATATGCTGCATAATGCTGCCGCTTTCGGTAGCATGCATAATATAGTGCTGTATGATTGACTGACTTATGACTGCTACTATATTGTGCGAAGCGAATACTACTTTTGAATATAGTAGTTGGTAAAAATTCAATTACGTTGATTTTCAATAAACCTTATTGCAATCCCAACTGTATTTGGTTGCACAAAAATTTACGCACATAACAAACGAAATTCAGGCTAGCAGCATATGGATGACTTCTTTTGGTTCCGTCTGTGTTTACAAACTTCATTGCAGATGGCAAAGGCAATTGACAATAGCGAACTGTGAAAACAGTTTATATATTGGGCCATTGTCAAAATGTTGTGTAATCGTGATCAAATCAAAGTAGTTGGATTTGACTTTCATTGGATATATTTAGTCCAGTGTTTTATCGTAAAAGGATAAGCTAGGCATTATGATCACTGTTATCTCACGACAGAGTAAAAGGGGGCAAGTGAAATTACAGTAAAATGCACAAAGTTTGAGCTATTACACAAGCTTCAGTTGATTTGCTACATGAGTTGGAGCATGAGGGCAATTATTTAGGTTAACTGCTCCATGAATGGTCCACCCTCGACCTTTGTGGTGTACAGAAAGTACAAGTTAGTTTAATCAATAGTTACAAATTATATACACATATATGAGTAATTATATTCATTGGCATTTGGGTTTGTAAAGGATACTAGTGATCTTATATGTAAACCTATTGTGCGCATTTATTCCGCATGAGTGCAAAATTGTGTTCACATGAATGAACAAAATTAAGAGCGACTTTGGTTGACGCAAATCATTGTTAGATGAGTAGGGCTGATGCATGTTACTTCACAAAGTTTGAATCTCACATAAATTGCACTGCATACAAAGAGTAATCAAGTCAAGTAAGGAGTGTAGAATAATTGGGGTTTTGAATTACAGTGATTGAGTGTAGAACTAAATGTGAGTGCAAAACTTTCCTCTTGTATTAAAGATGATCGCGTCAGGTTTTTTGATAGGAACATGTATTCTCCTATACATTTGGCTCCAACTTCAGCGAAAGCCAACCCAGCCTCCAGGTAATTGGATTTTTTAGTTGTTTGCAGCGTTATGCTTCCTACACATTATTAGGTTCATGTTCACAGTTTCTCATTTTTCATGAATTCATAATGAGATTGGGTTGCTGCTTTTGTTTAGCTTTAGTCTGGAACAGCTTTAAGCTAACTTCTATTATCCACCCATTATAGTGATATATGCGAGAATCAGTGTTACATTGAAGTCTAAACGTATTCTTAGAACTACGTAATGCAAAAAAAAACCATCACATCTGCAACATTTTTCACCATTGATTTTTAACGAAATAAAATTTTTTAAAACGCTTACTCAGAATAATGAATTTCATCAGTTGTGTAACAATATCATGCTTTTGTGTTTGCTAATACAGCTACTTGAAAAAAACTAATCTCATTCAATTCATAGGAACGCTAATGCTTATGTTTTGAAACTGTGGTTTGGCGCTGATGATCTTTAGCAAAATTTCGACTAGAACAGTTAGTTAAGACTAGTAGATGATCGAAAAATTCTCCAAAGTCGAAACAACGCTAATGCTTATGACAGTTTTTGGTCTGCATTGTTATGTCAATTCTGGTTGAACATAATGCATTTTGGTTCATGCTTTAAATTTGCATGTAATTATTTAAAGTATGCAAATTATATAGTAATAATGCAAGTTCATTTGGAGTCGTGATACTATTTGTATTTAATGCTATGTTTTAATTTTTATGTTTTTTGACAAATATGGGCTACCTATCACGACGTCGTTATCGAGGGTGCCAAATGGTGCAATGGTGCCAGAGTATACTAAACATTCAAAATTAAATATAATCATAAATGAATGAAATTTATGATTGTGCAAAGGAGAGCGTTTGTAAAAGGCTGTACGGGAAACTCTGTGCTCATTTACAAAGGTTTCACCTTTGCCTTCGAAAAAGAAGGATTGGAGAAGAAAATTTGGTGTGCTCTGAACGAAGTTCAAAATTGTGCAAGGGTTTTTGTCATATTAGTGATTCCAAATTTATTTCGCACTCTGAGAATCACAATCACATCCCTAACCCAACAAAGAAAGTTGTTCAATGTCTACTGTGGTTGAAGATTACGAAAATCGTGAAATCCTTGACTAAATCAAAGTAATTGTAGCCCAAATTAACTTTTTATTATAATTTTTTCATCATCATTCAATTATTATACAAATATTTATATTATTTCTATGAAAAACAACCCTTCTAAGGGCTACCGAACTTTCCAAAGACCTATTGCATCGTTGCACCATCACGGACCTAATGATAAGGACGTCGCGAAAGGCAGCCATTCATGTTCAGAGCTTAGCTTAACATCTATACCGTCACTGCAGTCAATCAATACGATCTGCTTATCATACAAAAACGAAACATCTCAAAAATTTCATGTGAATTACATTTACACAGGACCAACACGATGGCCTATTGTTGGAAATCTCCCTCACATAGCTTTGATCAACTGGAAACGTGTTTGGCTGGCGATAGAACATTATGCCCAGCAATACGGAGACATTATGAGCTTGTATTTTGGCCCACGTTACGTTGTTGTTTTAAGTAATCCTCAACTGGTTAACGAAGTTTTTTCTAGACCAGAATGGAATGGACGACCACGAGATCATATGGCAAAAGTTAAAGCTGATGGGAATGTTTTAGGTGCAAATTGAATATGTAATTTCAGCTCTACATATAATCTTTATAATGCAGTGTACTTGTGTACACATAACTGACTAAAATCAATCAGGATGTATTTATCAATTTATTCGCCGTCAGGAAACCGGTTTGTTTCATCTTCACGTCATGCGTTATCAATGATTGCAGGGCTTACTATACTCTGGGTTAGAGTTGCATCATTTAATGATCCTTTTATAGGTATAATTCTAACGGAGGGTCCACTATGGAGAGATACAAGGCGATTTGCTTTAAGACATCTAAGAGATTTTGGATTTGGAAAAGCTTGCATGGAAACTTCAATCATGGAAGAGGTAATCAACATGATAAACTTTGTGCAAGTAAAAGCAGCAAAGGAAAATGGACGAATTCAGTTTGACGAGATTTTCGGACCGATGGTTTTGAGCACTTTGTGGAAAATGATTGCTGGAGTATATTGTGATTTAAATGACAAAAGAATACTGGAGTTGCAACGAATTGTACGAGATACGTTGAGGCGCAGAGCAATTGGTATTACAAAACACCAGAGACTAACAATTTCAAGCATCGACTGTATAATATTTTACTGACTTATGCCCTGTCCGTACTGCTTGATGATAGGCGCTGGAATTTTCTGGTCATATCAAACCCTTCGGCATATGTTTCCACAGGCAAGTGGTTTTTCAGAACAGCTCAGAGGTTTTAACAACCTAAAACAACACATGCGAGTGAGTAATGAGACATCTATTGGACATATTATGCACTACAAGGGTAAAACGTAACAAGAGAAATTTTAGTTTTTGATTTCAGAACATAAAACAACACGTATTGTTGGACAGCCAAGGGATTTTATCGATGCTTATTTAGATGAGATAGATAATCTGGATAACAACTCAACATTTTTCGGTTCATAAACGTGTTTTTTAATACTTAAGTAAGGCTATATGCAAGGCATGGATTTGGTGTAATTGTTAAAAGTCTTGCATGTATGATTACCACAGAAGAACAGTTGACAGTGACTTGCATGGATTTTTTCGTGGCCGGAAGTGATACAACCACCACAACTTTAAAGTTTTGTATTTTGTACTTAATCTTGAATCCCAGTATATTGAAGAAAGCTCAAGATGAAATTGATAATGAAATTGGGAAGCAGCGATTCATCACTTTGGAAGATCGACACAAGTAATATAATAGATGACATTTATAGAGCAGTATTGCATTCCAGTTATGCTATTCATGATTCTAGTGAACTTATTATCACTAGGCTACCGTACATGGAGGCTATTTTGTTGGAAACACATCGTTTTGCTTCCGTTGCTCCAATTATTACACCGCATGCACTAACAACAGATGCTGTGTGCAAAGGATTTGCCATTCCGAAGGTTTAATGCATGCACTTACTGACAAACTCGAT
>Ga0210040_10010689_pt1 | contig 10491 bp, 6 predicted proteins | sample CryGeyCG12114_NA_FD_185462 | JGI IMG/M metagenome (GOLD analysis project Ga0210040, IMG submission 185462) | Groundwater microbial communities from aquifer - Crystal Geyser CG19_WC_8/21/14_NA (SPAdes) (version 2) | ecosystem: Environmental > Aquatic > Deep subsurface > Groundwater | place: USA...
GAAAGGTGCATTCAACTTGTTGTTGTTGCTCCGAAGGATAAACAACAGCCTGTTCAAAACAAAAATTAAAATGTTGACCAAATCTTCACAATAAAATTACTTAAAATTCAAAACATAATAAAAACTAAAAACAATGATCTAACCATTTCTGAGGCCAAGTTAATAAAGCCGCTAATAATCGCCTTTTGTTTAAAAACCTTTATTCGTTTCTCAAGCACCGAACCAAAATCTAGAACTTTCCATTACTTTTTATCCAGGCCAACTCAGATTACTTTTAAAGTAACACATTAAACTTTAAATCACGAAATTAAACTCAAGTATAAACAACAATAAACAATACAAGAAAAAAAAGACTCCAGTTTTATTAATTCAAATATAGATAGAGTCTAGTTCTCCGTATTCATTCATACCATAGAGGTTTGTGTTTGTGATATCCTCCCACTGAAGTTAGCCGACGCCCCGATTCTAGTTGCCCGACACAAACATTACAGTCACAGGGTCTGTCGATGTTGTCTGTCTTCGGTGACCTATAGGCTTGGTGGGAAGCTGCAGATACGAATTTTCTGACATAATTTGTATTTTACTTTGGAAAATCGCAAAACACAAAATCAATGCAAAAGCTAGTTAATAATTTTAGAAGACAATAACTTAACACATTAACTACCTCAGTCAGTCAGTGTGTCGTTTATTAGTTCCGTCGTTCCTCGACCCGGCAAAGATTTTGACAGTGATTTGTGATGATATTGAAGGACATCACGTTTCACTGGTGTCATGTTTTAATTTGGGACTCATAAAATACTGAGTTTTGTTGTTGTTTTATAAAAGCTTGACGCATTACAATTTCACTAGACGTACTCAATATTATATAGTATAGTTGGGCCAAAAGTAAAATCAAATGTGAGAAATTGATGCTATAATTTCAGTAAATAATTTGCAATTCCACGACTCTATTTCAGTACACCGGCCATTATTGTAAAGTTTTAAAAGGCACTTTAACTTTTCACTAATCTGAAAACAGTTCAGCCAACTCAATGGCTCTACGACGTGGATGGATTTGTAGATGGATTCTATTCGGTTTTTGTAGCTGCCTTGTGGTCATGTACTACATGAATGTGGGATCCAGACGGCTATTCAAACGATCGAAAATTGACGTTGCCCCTGTGCGTTTAAAGCCAGTATTAATGGAGAAAATAGTTCACATAGACATGAAAGGGATGCCTCCTCGGCCTTCTTATTTTCAAATATTGTTTCCATTTCTCAAAAAATTGGGAGCAACGCAAATACTAATGGAATATGAGGATATGTTCCCTTATGAAGGAGTTCTCAGCTCAATAAAGAATTTAAAAAGCTACACTAAAAAGGATATTGCCAGTATCCTTCATCACGCAAAACAAAATGATCTCAAGGTTTGCCAATTGTTGCTGATGTAGGCTTTATACTGTGCGTTTGCGAAGAGTAGGAATATGACATTATTTTGGCTAACTTCTTTACTTTCTATTATTTAGGTAATCCCTCTAGTACAAACTTTTGGCCACATGGAATTTATTTTGAAATCTTCAGCCTTCAGTGGACTACGAGAAATTGATAGATACCCTCAGGCCATCTGCCCTTCACAAAATAGTTCTCAAAAACTGATTGAAGAAATGATTACTCAAGTTGTTCACTTGCACCCGGACTTAGAATACATTCACATTGGTTGTGATGAAGTGTACCACATGGGCGTTTGCCCATACTGTGTAGATAAAATGACCAAAATGAACTGGGGCAAAAATGAGGTATTCATTGATCACGTGAAATGGGTTGCAAACTTTGTCATTAGTACATTTGGTCACATTCGACCTATGATATGGGATGACGAGTTTCGAAAATTGGATCGAAGTTCAATAATAGACTCCGGTTTAGGGAGCTTAGTAGACATTGTAGTCTGGAACTATGTTTCCGATGTGGAGATAAAATTAGATGACGCCCTATGGAGTAAATATAGCAAAGTTTTCCGATCAGTCTGGATTGGTTCAGCATTCAAAGGGGCAAACAAAGTGAACTCGATTGTTGTGAATGAAACCCTGTATTTGAGAAATCACTTTTCTTGGATGGACATTGTAGAGAAATATGAAAACCAAATATCTTTCAAAGGCATCATTCTCACTGGTTGGCAACGTTACGACCATTTCTCTGTATTATGTGAAGTACTTCCTGTAGCTATTCCATCCTTAGCCTCTTGTTTGTTCTATGTGGACTCTTTGTACAAATTAAGCATTCCAAAAGTGATTGCTCGAACTGCGACACAACTCCAATGTCAATCTACTGAATCTTTTTTCGCGTGTGCTTTTCCTGGCTATGAAATGTATGAAGCAATGGAATCTTTTGATAATGTAAAGGTATGTTGCGTTCTCAAACTATACTTCAATCACTTGCATGATCATCTTAGGATCCTACTCAGTGCATGTGGAGCACAAATAAACAGTTGCCCTTGTTTGTCTTTTTCAGTCCAGATATGCTCGGTTACAAAAAACTTCTGTCTTTCTTGGATGGGTGGATAAGTTCAATTTGGACCATATATTTTCTAACCCTGTGTATGTGGAAAGCACATATGAAGAATTGTCAGAAATAAAAATGGAGTTGGATCGAGCTGAAGATAGATTGTTGATTACCATGTCTGCCGCATTTCCGGAATGGTCTGTTCAAGAGTGGATGAAAACTTATGTGGATCCAATCAAGGATGAGATTATCTCCCTAAAGGATAAGTTAGCAACTATTCTCAGCCAGAAGTCTTTCCCTGTTCGACCAATAAAACTATAAGCTACGGAATTCAAACAAGTCATGGGCAATTAGTTATGACATCCATCAAGCTTCCCTGTCAAGTCAAGCTGCAGCTTGCTAGTTTGTTATCCAGCGTGCTATGTAATTGTCTCCATTAGTTTAAATTAATTTCCAGATGCTAGGTGAAAGATAATAATTGTAAGCATGATGAGTACATGCGCAGGCAGAAGGTATTATATACTGTGACGTGACCGATTATCTTACATGTTTACGACTGCCTGATACTGGAAGTATATATTTTGGATCCTGAATAATTAGTCAGATTTCAAATCTCTTATTTAAACTTTTAGATTGAATGTGATTTTGTAAATTCCTATTCCTGCTATTAATTACGTCAACTTTGTAAAGCGAATATTTTTTAAAGTTTTTAAAATAACAAGTCTAGTCATTCTTGAATCAGAATGTATACTATCGTTTGTTTTCTTAAACTATATGACTTGTTTTGCAATAGAACTGTTTCTATTTACTGAAGTGTTCTCGTAAGTATTGTACAGCAATCAACATAGACACGTTTAAAAATTAAAATTTTCGTAATTTTAGTAAGAATAAACAGTAGCTTTATATACTTTTGTTGCAAGTCAGTTGAAACTCGTTGTTCTGTAGCAGCTGTGATAAAGCGCTTCTAAATAGACTGGTTCATTTGTATTAGTGACAATTAATTTATTGCATTGCTATTACTACAAAAAAGTTTTTAAAACTAACAACTAGGACTCACAGTCAGTATTATTGTCCTTGCGGAATTATTGGAAATTGCTATCGATAAGAACTTGGTACGCAATATTATGTGGAAAATTGTAATAACTGAACATCGTAATTAATTTTTCCTAATATAGTGAAACATCTCCGCAACCACTATTTGCAATGCAATATTGTCCATTATAACCTGATTGGTATGTAAGAAAATAAAACATTTCCTAAATGATTCCTATTAATTACCTGGGCTTCATTATTTGCCACCTGTGCACCTGTGTGTGTGTGTGCTTTCAAAACTCTTCTCATAAATCAATATTCATATGTGCATGCATAAGTACATGGACGTCGTCGACCCGTTGATTACATTGAACATTACCAAATTTACTGTTAAATCATAGGTCGAGGCCCTTGATGCTGGTTTTAGATTCACATGCAGTCAGATAGAAGCATATATGGGCAGATTATCATTCCGAAAAAAATAGTATTTTCTCCACTAGAGGGGCCCATAAGCTTTACCCCATCACTGCGCAACAACTCTGGTGAGCTGATCTATGGATAAACCAGGGCCGAATTTGAGGCTTTCGGCCTCTCACTCTCACAGTCAGTCAATAACACAAATAAATGCGATGCATGGTACGCGTTAACTACGTAAGCTTTTACTCCCAAATCAAATTAAATGGATAAATGAAGTGCACTGCAATCCCATATTATATGAAGAAGATATTCACTGACTAGTTATTGTGTTATCCATTCGCACTCGCAGAAAAGTTAACTAAAAATATATTGTAATAAAAGAGGCTCACGGTTTGTTTATATTTGGTTAGTTAGTTGTGAAAACTCATAAAAGCCACAGTAAAACCAGTTGACAAGCACCTTTAAAAAGCTGATGATTTGGTTCCTACATAGTAAAGAAAATAAAGCCGCAACACGGGTTACAAAAGGAGACCGCACAGCGGGTTCGTCTATATCCGTTCCTCCACAAAGTGAATGGAATCCATTTGTGTAATATTATAAGACATCGCTCAACACAAACACTAATCACAAGCCCATATACACAATGCTATCCAATGTGTTGTTTCCCTAATTGGATGAGACCAAGGGACTTTCTTGAACATTTAGTTACAAGTGAACTTAACCTATGTAGCTACTAAAAAATGATCACTTTTCTCTAAACTGTACTTGTCCCCTATAAATGTGCTATGGATTGCATAAGAAGCACACATAAAGGTCTGCGGTCGTGGATTGGTTACACTCAGAGATGAGCGTACAAGAAACCGACTCGAGTGTTCGGTTACTCAAACATGGAGAACAAATGCTAAATCATTATTATTCCTTACAACGTGCCGCACATGGCCTAATTTTGTCTGGGAAAAGTGCTCACCCAATTAATGACTGTATAATATGGGATGTCTTAATTTTTCGCAATTAGTGGATGGCTGTAAAGTGAAATGAACAGCTAATTAGTCAACTCCCTACACCATGGTGGAATCAAGTTTCGTCATGGTATTTTATATGCGTGAAACTAACTAACTCACTAATAATGCCACAGTGGCTATGAGCGAGTGAACAATGAATGTAAATGGGAGAGAATTATACAGATTACATATTACATATAGAGTACAACTGGTTGCGCCTTTAATTATATATAATCATCGTCTGGACACATGAAATCGAGTAAGCGAGGATGAACTAATGATATTATCGTTTTAGACTGTGAATAGACACATATTAATTGGCTACGGTCGTATTAATATTAATGATCATCATGGTTCTCACACTGTAGCAAATTGATCCGCTCCCAAATCTGCCCTTTGCACGAGATTGCATGTGATCAATCCTATATGGCCTACATGACGGTGTGTTGTGTGCAGTGTTCCAAAGTCAAGTCAACTTTGCGAGTATTAAAACTGTCGCGCGTGCATTCACGCAATCATCTGTGATTCTCATGTTTTGCACTTATATAATGGCCGTTCTGTGTGTAATGAATAGTTGAGGAAAACTTGATTCCTCTACTTCGTTGTTTCAAACATGTTAGACAGTTCATTCGAGTGAGAAAATGAATGTGCATGAAAATTGGCTTGTTAGTTGTTGTAGCAGTTAGTTAGTTAGTTAGTTATGGGCGCATTTTGTCGTCTACACACCAAATATTTCTTCACATATAGAAATGAACTGAAAAAATGGAGGCTAAATAAGGATTGTTATTTTGTTGTTGATAAATTAGTAACTTTTCCCGTCAGTGTTATTATAATGTAGAAAGCACGTTGTAGGTAGGTAGATACTTTTACACAAGCAATTACCAATAGACTGCAGGGCTGGCTATACATAATATTCAAGAAGAGTAAATAGGGGAGCCAATTACATTGGCAACTGGAGGGGTACAACAACTACATTGCTGCTGTGTATACCCTTTGAAATGCAGTTCACTAATGAATAATTAATAGGGCTACTGGAATGGAAACTGAAATTTTAAGTGGAGTACAGAGTTGTGTAATATGTCTCTATGCACGTAAAAGTATTCCCCAGGAGGCATAACTAACTTGCCATATTATGGGTTCAGACAAGAGGAGTAGTTAATTTTGTGAAAACAAATGACAATTTCTCAAACTAACTATAACTACTATCAGTGGAACTAACTCACTAACTAACTACAAAGGAAAATTAACTTATGATGAAATTAGACTCCACATATGTGTCAACCGAGCCCATTTCGTGTAAAGTAACCAATTACTTGTAATCAGCTGAAACCCATTGGGAAAAAAAGAATGTCTGCTATGTCACAACTCATTATTTCAGGGCTAATTTTCCATGCCACTTCCCTGTCACTTGTGTCACCCTTTCAAAAAAATGGTGTGCCTGATAATATCCATGTTTAAAAAATATATATGTAGGTCCCACGCAGTAACCAGTTCATGCTAAAAAAGTTGTGCACACAGTTCATTAATTTCAACAAACAAGCCACAGGAACGCTATGTTGTTGATCAGCCCAAGGGGAAAAGCAGAATTAACAAATCTGGCATAATTAGAAAGTCCTGTTGAAATGAAGATACCGAGAACTCTGTTTACAAAATAAGCTATGCATGCACAGTGTATAGTTAGTTTACTATCTACTTGATGAATGAGCAGTGCACCAAAAGTTTGTACATCCTATACGATCTAACAATGCCACTACTTTTCTAACTACAAAGAACCTTTCATTCTATCGCATACCAAATCCCTATACCCTTCCTCCCAATATTTAATGCAACAAATGCACACAAGCATCCCGTCTCCATTGTCCACATTCTTCTGATTTAACAAAATCAGTAAATTTAGACACCACTTGTGAATAAAATGCAAAAATTTTGTATCTTCAGCACACACAAAATGTACTTCTAACTGGATATCATAAAATGTTAGAAGGGACCTCCATTGTGAGCCGAATAAATCATGTGCCAACGATAACAGAGAGTACTATAAAGAGGGAGAGAACGAGAACGTGTGCTAGTTACCAAAAGGGTAAATAAAGTTTATGATGAGATGCCATTACATGGGAATAATAACGAGCTCACTCAGTCCCTGATAGACATTTATGATAGCACTTTATGAACTAAATGGGCAACTGATGATCACATGTACATATGCACACCACTCCTGCTCTGAATACAACTAGAGGACTAACTTCTTCCTTCCTTGGCCTGCCTATAGCCCGCATTTGTGCACCAGCACAGTGTTTTCAACTGGCTGCAAGAACTTTTCACGGAACTGTGCAAGAAAAAACCATTGTGTGCATATGAAACCACTAGTTACTAACTATATAACGGGTATTGCTCTTTTCACCCATATAATCATAATGTAATGGAGAGTGAGTAAAGTAAAAGGATCGTTGAATAAGTAAAGACAAGTTTCCAGTGAAAATGTACTCTGTAGTTAGTTAAGTTATAAAATAACAAACAACTACTGCACTATATATATATATATACTAACACTGAAATATTATTCTAGTTAGTACAGGGTATAGATATGGAGTGTCTAGTTTTTTTTTTCTTGGTGGATAAAAAAAGTGGGATGATACAATTTACTGTTATAGTAGATAGTATGATGATGATGATTAGGGAAACTTTGGTGGGAAGGAAAAGAAAATTGGAGTGGGTTAGATGGAGTAAGCTATATAGACTGGTTATTATGTTTATAAGGTGGAGACCAAAAGGAATATAAATGGACTCGAGATTGGAAACTTTAAGTTGATGGAGTGGTCATGAATTTTGTAGGAGCTGTGAGGATAGAAGAGCATGATCCTGTGTTTCGCCGCAGTCATTAGATTTTCTCCCACAATTTATTTAAAATTCCATCCTAGCTATGAAAAACTTAGAGAGACTCCCCATATCTGGGTCCTGATGAATATTAGATGACAAGTGAGAGAGAGAGCAAAGATATTACTGGAAAGAAAAAGGAGAGAGAAAAGTCCCTAGTGACGAGTAGAGAAAATTTACTCGGCCCATTTCACGGCAAATGCTTGTTTCCATCTCTATAATCTTTTATGTACTGTGAGACCTAAAAGTCATGCTATAAGTTTCTTTGAGCAATACCACACAAGCCAACCACAAAAAAATGAAGACAAATACATAAGACGGGAACCAGAATATAGATGTAAATACTATACCTTGTGTACATTTGTGTAGCATTTATTTCTTACTTGGGCTCCCCATTTTCCTTGAAGCTTTCTAATATTTGTACATGGTATATGCAAGATGGATTCACGTGAACTTGACTGGATAGCTTTCACCACTACTAACAATCTCTCATAATATTGTCAATATCTTCACTGGCTGTGCTTTACAATGGGCACAAGACAACAATGCCAAACAGGCTTTTTTCTAGGCATCGTCTTGTTATGCGCAAAGTTGACTCCCTTTTGTAGATTTCATTGTCAACTCGTATTACTGCTTTAGAGTGAATGGTTTCTCCTCGTGTCGAAATCTTTCTTGTAGTGTACACAAACATCCACAAGAATATAATGGCAATAATAGGAGATACACGGATTGACTACTAACCAGCTATGGCGGTAGATCAGATCAGGGTAAGTAGTTTCTTCCCCGTCATTCAGTACAACAATGTTACACAAGGTTAGATGTCCATCATTCAGGACGCCAAATAAAATACATGTAAAGTTTATTTGCAATTTTATGCTCCATTGCATGGGCAATACCTCAGGCTTTGACTGACTATACTATACATTACATCATTACATGTGTACAGGAAGAAAAAGTTTGACTGAGCCATGTATTCACTTGGTAAACCAACTTTTGGTTGGGGTTCTACTTGCAACTATTATTTCATCTTTATCGGCAATAACAACAAATTTTGGTATAGATAGAAAAAGCGAGTAGTACTGTAGTGATATTTATTGTCACTGCATTTTTTCGAGTTAAATATCTAGCAGTAAAAGGAAGTGTGTGTCTTAGAAGTCATTAATAATGGGTTTGAAATGTGGGAGGGAAGAGTGTACAGTTTTGTTTGTAAGATATTGGGAATCCAGAATCTCTCCCATGCGGAGTAGATAAGTAGGTATAGTGAATGAGTTAGTGAGTGACTCAATGAATGCATATTTTATGAGCGGGCATTCTCTCTTTTCCCAAATGGATACTGAATGGTTAGGCCGATTGCTTGGATGCAATCAGAATCATGTCGATCTCATAAAAACGAGTGGAAATACCCGTATAAATGGTTTCTCTCATTCATAATTGAGATGATTTTAGAATGAGTACAAGAAATCTTGGATAAAAGTTTTAAATTGTAACTAACTAATCATTAAGTTTGATTTTTTGAGAAAAAAGCATATGCATTTGGTAGCAAAAGCCATATAAGATGGTTTAGTGTTCTGACGTATTAAATATACAAGCCATTAAAATTGGCTGACAACGATTTCCCTATTATATAGTAAATAGAAATGGGTATTTGGGAGCTCCAACAAGCTGCATATATTTCAAACGGAATATAAAGGAAGGGTAACTGGGAAAGAGCAAATGGAGACAGATGTGATATTCGCATGGAGACGACCCTTAGTTTATTGTCAAGAATAAAATCAGTAACAGAATCACTAATGAGCTCAGAAGCTCGTGAAATTCCCATCGTAATTGCCTCTTAATTAGCCTAAATCTTTGAAAGATGAACTGACAAGAGAAGACTCACACTTTACTACAGATTTGCACTAATTATACAATCTGCTTCTCCATGCGCACGATTTTGCTTACACAATGGAAAATGGAACCTATTATAGCAAATATTTCCGTTTGAAGTCACAATTTCGTCAGTTTTATATTTCATAATATATTTGAGCTCCTGTATTAAAAAATTCTCACGACTTGGAAGTTGGTCCAAGTCCAACTGATAGGCTTGTTCTGGTTTGTCTACTAAAACAAGAGTAAGGTCTCACCTGAGCTATCAGTTCCTTTTACATAATAACTTGGGATATAATATGAGCTGCTTTACTTGGTCCAAAATTAACTAGATGGATTATACAAGGAAGATAATAATAATAGTGTGTTTATTAACTTTGCTTTAGTAAAGTTATTGAGAACAGCTACAAAAGAGAAAGTGAGAGAGAGAGAGAAAGAAGCGCAGAGTGGGAAGGTACATTGAAATACATTGCAGCTTGGCTTTCACCCAAAAGCTTCTACAAAATCTTTGTGACATTAACACGGTTTCGGTTGGGGCAACCACGAAACTGAACGGATTGTCGTAAAATTTTGCATAGTGATTGTAATTACGGTTTAGCTGAAACTGATGTTTTCCAATCGCAAATCTGTTGGTTAATTGCTGAATAATTAACGTTTAAGTGTAAATCAAGTTGCGGGATGTATAGGAGAATTTTGCCCCTTAAGGCCCTGTATAAAGATTTTTGAAAATTGGTTGTTTCTCGGCCCATGGGAGAGTTATTTGGAAAATTCAAAGCGGCAGCTGATACAGCTTTAGAAGCTCTACGAAATGGCCGTCTCAGCT
>Ga0210040_10010690_pt1 | contig 10491 bp, 13 predicted proteins | sample CryGeyCG12114_NA_FD_185462 | JGI IMG/M metagenome (GOLD analysis project Ga0210040, IMG submission 185462) | Groundwater microbial communities from aquifer - Crystal Geyser CG19_WC_8/21/14_NA (SPAdes) (version 2) | ecosystem: Environmental > Aquatic > Deep subsurface > Groundwater | place: USA...
CCCTTAGATAAAACGCCCACCCGCTCCAATTTTGCAAATAGCCCCGATCGTACACTGCCAACCAAACACCAAACCCACATCTCCACAGCACTCCTAGGAAAACTTCCACCGATTACCGCAGTTCATGCACTCGCAGAACGTCGTCATCGGTTCATCAGCAGACCTCGTTTGCGCCTGACTGTATGCGACTTTCTTCTGTTTGCACTTTCCGCACTGAAACTCCGTGGAGATGGACTTCTCGACCTGCGCGACCATAGCCTGGTTCATGTTCTGCTTCTCCAGGATCTCGTCTTCGGCGCGGCGCGAGTCCGACTTCATCTCGTCGTGTGTCATGACGACGAACTTCTTGGGTGTGATCTTGCCGGAGAGGACGTCCTTTCGGAGGGCTGGATTCGACTTGTTCTTGAGATTTTGAAAGAGAGAGCGCATTTTTTGCTTGTACGGATCGTTGACACCGCCGGCGTTGGCGTGTGCGCAAGCTTCGATTTGCTTTGCGACGCCGATGATCTCTTCGGGTACTATGCGCAAGTTAGCAGAGCACCCACGGATCTCACATTTCTAGACTTACGCGCATCACTCATAAAGGCCAGACCGTCGTACATCAGCCTTACGCAGCCATCGCGCGACTCGTGCCCAGTCACTTGGTATTTGACCTTGTCTGTCTTGTGGTTGCGCTTGTCGGGAGCAACGTCATGCTTCTTCTTCTGCTGAACGGGCGCTGGGGAGGCGGTGCCTGACGGAGGTGGTGCTGGGGATGCGGTGCCGTTTGCGGCCTTTGCCGGTGTGCCCTTCTTTGGCCCTTTCTTGACCTCGTCCCTCCACTTGTTTACAAGATCGCCAGCTTCTTTTTGTACTGCGGGGTCCTTGTGCGTGCGGAGGCGGTTGATTGTGACACCAATTCTCGTCTGTCGCAAGATGTCCTCGGTCGCTCGGACGCCTGTCCGTAAGTCTCCCAGCAATTTAAGTATTGATGAGCTAGGCTCGCCTTCTGAGATAGCCTTTGCGATGGCTTTGCCACGAAGCTCGATCTCTTTGGACTCCATTGCCATGTGGAACGTGGGGACCTCGGCGCGGGGAGATGGTCGCGTGCGGTCGCAGTATGGAATATATCGAGGTTTCACGTTGGTATATGGGAGGATAGCCAGGCTATGCGCGCGGTCGATGGAGGTGGATGTGGGGTGAAGGTTTGGTTGTTTTGGTCAAGATAGATAATGAAGTTGTCGTTTGGTTTGGCTCGAAAGTCTGCGCCCAGACCAGGCGCTAAAGCCAGAACCTCCGCGTTTGGCAGCGACCCGCAACCGTTTGCGCAGCGACCATTCCTATGCGACCTTTCTAGCTACGATTCGAACCGAACAACATCAGAAATACCTACGCGATGGCAGAGAATGCGCCCCCGGGCAGCTCCAAAGACGCGGCCACTGACGCCTCTCGCGGCATGCCCTACTACGAGCGACTCCGACGCGACTTACGCGAATCACTGCAGAAGAAGAGAAACATAGATCATAACTTAGTTCGTGAAGGTGCAAGTCAGTCTCTGGCATCGCGCTTACCACTGTCTGCAGATGAAACTCGAAGATGCCATCCTGCAACACGAGACCGCCTACCTCGAAGAGACCGGGCCTGGCAACATTATCAAAGGCTTCGACAACTACATTAAGAGCGCAGCGACAACCACGGCAGCTAGCGGAGCTGGTACAGCGACACGGCGCAAAGCCCCCATCAGTGACGTGGACCGGATATTCAGTCGCAGCTCGACGAGCTTCCTCAGAGAGGCATCGACGCCTGGCTCCGCAACCACTCCATCACACGCGCCGACGCCGACGTCGTCCTTCCCTACACGCGAGTCGAGTCAACCCACAAACGGCATGAAGGCAGGCGGGGGCAGCAAGAAGAAGAAAGTGGTGGATGATGAGGACGACGACGGGAAGGCGATCAAGCGACAAAAGATCTCGTATGGGCGAGAGTGAGGATACCAGCAACACACAGCTATCACTATGTGGAAGTATTCACCCAGCCATTGGATACAGAGATATTCGGAGCATGACTTGCAAGAAATTGAAGATTGCGCGTCTTGTGGGTCCTGAGACGAAGGATGCAAAGGCCGATTGAACGGATTAGGAAGGTTTGAGATGGAGGACGATGGAGCCGCTTGAGCGCATACCCAGTGGGTTCGCCTTGAGCAATCAGACGTTGTATCCTCAAACAAGATGGTGGATCGGGGCTTGCATCGCGGGGTACGCGCGACAATATCGTAGTCAATCTCGATATCAAGCCGCTTGCTGCAGTGTATCCCGCCGTTGGGTGACTGTCCGTCTAGCAAGGCGTGCTGTGGAGATTAGTGACTTGGTCGCTACGCACCTTGAGTGGTTCAGCGGAAGCGGTGACCGCACTTGGCGTGTGTTCTTGCAGTAGCTCTCACTGGCGGGTAGGAGGGGAGTCGGGCAAGCGACTTCATGCCTCGGAGGCTGCATAGTGGATCAGCGGTACATGCACCCGTCTCGAAGAAGTAGCTCGTATCATCAAATGTGAAAAGTTCGCGGTTGCTTAGCGACACATGGTACAGACTTGTAGAATATCGAATAGATTGGTGACGAGCTCCCCGCATTTCCGTTGACGCAATAGGCGCATTGTACGGTATATGGGATACATGATCACGGTACCCACGTCCCTACCATTAACCGCTGCAAATAAGCTACCCTTCCGCCGTCCTCGGTATGGATGTGCGGTCATCAATGCATGCGGCGATATTGTTTCTGGCTGTTTTCCAGAAGGAGCAGAAGGCGCGGAAGGACAGGGGCATTTCGAAGCATTCAGCTTCGCTCGTTTAACCTGAGACGGTAGCGTGGGCTGCGGCACACAGTCTGTGTGCCAGTTGCTCAGCTCGGGCTGCAACTTTCGCATGTGTGTTCCATCAGGTCTACCATGCTACGGCCAACCATAAACCCAACCTCGAGCGCTTGGGCGCCCGTGTTGGCGTTTGGCAAGCCTTCTCTTCGCTCCAAACTGCTGCTTGGAGGTGTGATCGTCAGGCTTAGAAGATGGTTGCCGTGCAAGCGGTGCAACCTGATGTGGAAAATGGCTTGTATTTCGCTCTATGGCGCGAGGTTCGAGGACCGAAATAGAGAAGCCCGAGTGGTGGCGGTATGCCTCAATACGAAGCTGTTGGCCTGGGAATGGGCAACGTCGAATTGCCATTGTTGCTGGCGTTTGTCCTGCCGCACCCGCTGCTCAGCCTTGTGTTTCGTCTTCTGCAAGTCGTCGCGTCGTTGCTGATCATTAGGAAGCTTGAGCCAACGCAACGGTCAGGCACACACACCAGATCTCATCTCAATTGCTCGGACCGAATCGACCCCACTATGGTTCAGCGCTGATTGGAAGTCTCAAAACTCCACACAGGTGTGGAGGCAAAGCACAAGCGACGTCCCAGAGAAAGCAACAGGTCCGATGTCAGCACCGGCACACCACAAGTGAAACCCAGCTCACCGAGTCCTTCTCGTCCTGCATTCCGATTCGTGACAGGGACCGGAGAAGCAGGGCGCACACATGATAACACTTCAGCATTGCCCGGGCGGCCCAAGTCGCACCGGCAGGCATCCCAACTCGCTGACGTTTGATGGTGGAGGTTAGCATTTCAGGGTCCAGCAGCGCTTGCAGGGATCATATACCCTATGATGTACGCCAAGCCTGGAATTGTGGGGCGCTGGTGTTTTCGCTGGGTTGGTTCAAGCCAGAGATCAGGATCAAATGACGGCGACTGTGTCATAGCGCCGAACCATGTCGGTGTGCTGCCGTCACTGTGTGAGATTGTGAGGCACCAAGTGCGGGAAAGGATGGATGCGTAATAACGGGGTCTAATATTTTGCCGCATTCCTCTCATATCTGGAAGGTGCGTCATTCCACTCGCTGCTACATGCGACTGAAACGAGGGAAGCTACCCTAGCTTCTACCGGGTAATACTGTGCGCCCCCAAGCTACTGTACAAACGTCATGCAAGCCACTGCGAAGGTACTTCCGGCGCAGGGTGCGAGCGAGGGTCTAAAAAGTTAAAGGATATAGCGAATGGTGATGCTCCATGACGACACGGCCAAAGCTCATGACGAAGACGGTTGGAAATGCTGATTGAACATATCGACAAGAATCAGGCTAGGAAAAACGCGTATTGTTACAGGCGAACGAGGGCTGACTCGTCCGGGACGGGGGTACTCGTGATAGAGAGTGAACGCCAAAACGCCATGACGGCCGCTCGAAGTACTGCAGGCGGTCGAGGAAAGTGGTATCTCAGAAAACCGTGATGCAGCGACTGAAAGAAGAAGAATCGTCTCGTCCTTCCGTAGAAGGCTCCGGTCTAAAGTCAGAACCTTGTGTCGCCATGGTGTGAAAACGCAATGTTGGATATCTCGAACAACAAACGTTGAGGCTAAAATCCAGGATGAAAGGCGCTATAGGAATCGACATGCTGATCACCTGGTGATCGACAGGTTCAAGCGTCGTCGGGCGATGGGTGATCTTGACCACCATCGTTCTTGTGTACTTTACGATGCCTCCGTAGGTTGGAGACAACCGAGAAATGGCGACCACAGCCGTCAACTTCGCATGCAAATGCTGTGTTCTTATTAGTTTCTGCATGAGACTCAGGCGCATTTTCAAAACTCACGCTTCTCTCCTGTGTGACTATACATGTGTGTTTGCAACGAGCTCGGGCGCGTGAAACGCTTGTCGCAAATCTTGCACTTGTGCTTCTTCTGCGAACTTGATGAGACTTTTGAGCTGAACTGGCTCATCATCGATTGCGGCGCAGGTGGCATGGAAGCTCCAAGCAGTCCATTGGGACGCGGCAGTGTTCGTGAGTTCGTGAGATCGACAGACTCCGATGCAGAGCTGTAGTCCGTAACTGAACCCTCGCCGCCGTAGTACCCGTTGTGACCATAGCTTGCCGACGAAATCGAAGAATGTGCTGAATGCGTCGAGGGGAAGCCATAGGAGTCGGTCGAGCTGCGGCTGGTCCCTTGGCTGCCATAGATGTTCCTTGGGGTAATATCTGACTGGCTCAAGGAGACCATCCCACGGCTGGCATCGAGCGCATCGCTAAAGCTGTTGCGGGGCGGTTGTTGCGTGTTCATTCTGCTAAAGTCAACTAGTGAACTTTGGCGTTGTCGTTGGGCTTCCGCGGTTTCATAGAACGCTGAGGGGACTGACGGATGTGAGGAGCGACGGGAAGCATCCTGATATGGGTATGGGCTTCGTTCTGTGTTGCCATATTCCACCTGAGAATAAGGAGCCGATGTGGGAGCATACGTTTGGTTGTTTGGTGAAGCCGAGGTAGCATAACCATAACCCCGCGAAATGAGATCTTGAGAAATATCTGGTAAGTTCTCTGTTGCAAAGCTGCCATCCGGGAGAGTAATACCTGATCCTAGTGGAGGTGCGGTTGCAGCTAGACTGGAGTATGGGAGCGCAATGCTAGTGGGCCGTTGAGCAGAGCTGTCGAGGCTAGCAGGCACATTGGGTGCGATCGACGTCGAGTACATCTGCTGTTGGGACGTAGGGGCCGACACCCATGGGTTGGTGAAGTGTGGTGGTGCAGGGTAACGCAAAGCATCGTAGCCCATGTTGCTTAATTGGGGTTGTTGGCGAGAGTCGACAGCCATTGCCATTGTGGTAGGTAAGGGATGGGTCGCGAAGTAGTAGTTGCGGTGAACGAGGTACAAGTGAACCACCTTTTGTGAGTGTATCAAGGGCTGAAACGTGACAGTTCGAGGTAGAGCAACGTGGGGACAGGCGATCACAGCTGGGGATCTGCGAGCTTTTGAACTTGAGTCTGACACTGGGGACACCCGTCCTATGGTCTTCTGGAAGCGGTAATGATAGACGTTTGGTATGCTGATCTCGTTATCCTATCCTGGTAGAGCACCGTGGCGATGACCAGCGACGAGTGGCAGGCGTTTCAAGTGCAGCAGTGTGTGGAGAAGTAGACTACCCAGCGGGGGCAGGGGCAGACGCGAGGAGCTTGGTTGCGCGTCGAGGTGGTGAAAGAATGGTCGGCCACCAAAGGTCGTTCGCTAAAGTGCAGGCACCAGCGACAAAGAAGAAAGGATCTGGAAATGATGTAGATGAAAGCAGTACTGATTGACTCTCGTTTGTATTTTGGCAAGAGACGGTTTGGAATTGAGTGAGTTTAGAGGTTGCAGGATGTTGATCAGTGGATTTCAATGTGGGATGACTGAGTGTTAAATTCCTGCCGCTTTGTAGGGTTTACGTCGATTGGATCACTGCACATTCATCATAGGCTTAGGGCCAAGCAAAGGAGCAAGCAGGTTGGCTCGCACCCCCGGACCGCACTACGTCGGTGAGGTGCAGGGTTCAGCGCCACTAGCACGGCCCACTCGAGGCTGCTTTTAGGCGTGTGGGGAGTGAAGGGCAACGAGCCGCTGCTTGTGAAGTGCCCGGTCACACTCGCTGGCCTTGACCAAAAGACGACGGCCACCACCTCGAGTACAAGCCTCTACCGTCCATTGAGAGCGCTACCGGGAGGTCTGATTTCCGTTGCAAGCCGTTCGCCGCTAACACAAGACCTCATCATCGCGGCGCCGCTGCGAATCAGCGGGTCTTGGACGCGGGAGGGCTTTTTACCTTTTGTTTTGGCGCGACGCCATCTGAGCCAGGGTAGTGAGGTGGTCGCAAAGCGGGTTAGACCTTTCACTCCATTGCGATTCTGCCGTTTATGACCAGGCGCACTAACCCAATGCACGAGTATCGCATTGTCTGAAATGCTCCGGCAGGCTCGCTGACGGTTAGGGCGGTCACTGTGCTGGCCCTGTCCTCATCCTGACAGCCAGAGCGGGTTGATGCTCGGCGTTGCTTGCGACGTCAGATCTTGTCGCAGTGGCTGCGAGTCAAGAAAGGGACAGAACAGGAAGCTCTTTTGATGAGGTCGCATTGAAGCAGCGCGCCGGTAACTGACCGGAGACGCTGCTGGGGGAAATCGGTCCGCGCAGAACCATCTCCACGACGTTGCGTAAACACAACCACCGCTGGAAAACTCCCTCACTCCGCCCTAGCGCCAGTTTCCGCTGTTACTCTCCTCTGACTCTCTTCAACCGCAGGGGTCTAACGAACGCCCGAGATAATTTAGCCCCTGAACACAGCGGGCTAAGCATTGCTGGTTAAGCGTTTGAGATCGCCGTCTATATTCCTTTTGGAGCATTACATGTAGCTTAGCCAGATAGTGGGTCATGAATTGGGCATGCTGTACAGCACAATTTCGGGAAATACCCTGCATCCCATCAGAGACTCGACGACCCGATAGGAGACCTGACGTCGCCGTAACTGCTACGCACTGAAGCCACTCGGTAGATTCGTGCTTGGCCCCAATATCGCAGGCTAGGGTCTCTTCGCAAAGACACTGTCATGTGTGCCAGGCTGAGTCAAGTCGACGACATCGCTGTTGGAAGCGTATTCCCGCCAATGGAGGTTGCCGCGCTCAGCGCCCCTACTTTGACTGCTGGAGAGGACTCGTTACTGAACTCGTATCTTCGGCCTGTCATTGTTGCGGACGGCTTGCTAGCTGCCGTGGATGATGAGGGCCAAGGAGTGGGCTCTGTGTTCTTGCTGACACGACCGCTGCTGGTGGAGAAAGGAATGTGTGAATTGTGCTGGCGCAAATGTCGTCATCTCGCGACTAGCGCACGCACGGACGCTGTTCAACGCCTGCCCATTGGCTTCCGTCGCGTCGGGTACCTTACGGAAGTGAAAAGCAATGCAAGATGAGGTCGGCGGTAGGGTACATGTGGTTCAATCTTGAGCCCGCTGTCGAACACGGTCGCCCACACGACCGTGTCACGCACATGGAACCAGCGTGCTGAACTCGATATATTTGCAGCTTAGCTAGGGTCGCTGCGTGGTATATGGGCCTGAAGTAGCCAGTGGCGAACACTGCGAGGTGTAAAAACCAGCGCACTCGGAAGCTTCCATCTCACCGCTGCATGGCTTCGACACCGGCGCATCCTGAGTGGTCAGTTCTGGGGACAAGAAGGGCCGCCTTGCATCGTCAACTGCACCGAGCTGCCCTCCAACCCCGAGGCTCTCTTATCATGCAGGGTAAGATCTGGTTGGAGGGCGCCATCCCGTTTCTCTTGAGCTTGCGCATTGATCCCTGTCTCAGACTGCGTGGCTTCACGCTAGCATCGTCCGTCTCTAGCGCTATATCGAACGTGCATCTGTCGACGGCAGTGGCACAACACATGATTATGGAGAGCCCTGTCGTCGATAATATCGTCTGGCATGGGCCAGTACCCCAAGCTACAACTGGAAAGGAAGAAGTGACTTCAAACCGTAACTACTTCTGCTTATGGTATGGGCTGCCACCTCCCAGCTAGGACGGCAATTCCCACCAGCCTAGCAAAAGACTCGGCAATTTAACTGCATTGCGGCCTGCTGCTGCCAGATCAAAATATGGTTTAGCCGTTGCCTCTTCGCTGCCCCCCAATGGCTTGCCAAGTGCTTTGGGTACTCGATAAGCTCATGGAGGTACTCGTATCTTTTATTTCCGATTTCTAGTCGGAGGATTAGTGCTCTGCCGATGCAGCAGAAACATGTCTCCTGGCTGAACACCGAGTGATCAGTGTGTGATCAACAGGTACATTCTCCACAAGATCGTCAACATCTCACTGAACCAGACGCGCGGCTCTGTGAGATCGGTCATTGTTGATGTGCAGTGGATCTCCATGTTTCGCAGTGTCTTCGATGTTGAGCTGGGAAACCTTCCGTGAGTATTTCCGGTGTCTGCTTGTGTGCAGCGCTAATATTTTTGCCCCTCAACCTTCCGCGCGACTTCGGCGCAATATCCATCCTGCAGAGCAAGCAGAACGTGACAGGTATCACCGGCTGTAGCAGGAGAGCCGAGAGTACAAGTCAACTAGAGAGTAGTCGGCGAGGCAGCGAATCGAAAACCCGGGGTAATGGTTCATTAACCCAGCTCGGCTTCCCATTAGCGGTCGAGCGAACTTGCTGTCGCTGTGCTTTTTGGCAAACTGACCAATGAGACAGAGCCGCCGAGAAGACTTCAGCAGCATGGGTCAGCTTGCGAGTTTAAGCCGATGTAACGCTCGATGAGTAGCGCAGCTGTCAGTTGTCAACTGGTGGATCAGCGTTGTGGCTTTCCGTACGCCAGGTCAGTGCCTTGACTATCTGCCGTTTTTGCAATATCAAAATCTTCGAGATCCATGTGCAGTTGTTGAGGATCTCCAATGCTTCCCGTCACTATCACCAAAAGGTCGCAAGATCATCACTTGTCAAGACCGGAAAGTTGGTAGTGAGATAAATAGTCTTCCACATTCAGCTGCATAGTCTTCCTGAAAGAGCGAAGAGCGCAATGCGATTCGTACTTGGCCAAGATCCTCGTGTTCAACAATTCGCCTCAGGCTCACGGACACGTCTTGCCGCCCAGTCACCCCGCGTAGAATTTCAGCCGCTATCGTCGGTTCAGGGCCTATCGAGATGCTTACGGTCAAACTCCTCAACTTTAATTTCACATCGCGCAGCCATACCTGCGTAGAGCCATTGAATCCTCGAGCGACCAAGATGTCATTGGATAAACAGTCCTCCAGACAGCACGTACATGCTGCAAGAAGACATGTGCGTGCCCCTATTCGGAGTGCGTGCTGCTGCTGCATGGGTGAAGGGAACGCACAGTTGACAGCCAAGGATGTTGTTCTCAGTAAATGCGCGCTAGGATGCGCAAAAGAGCCGTGCGAATGGAGTGAGGCTGAGTGGTCGGCGACATCGCCATCCAATCGACATCCTTGCGACACCTCCAATTCCTTGAGCCGCGTTAACACAACGTTTTCGAGGTGCTGTGGATGAAAGCAGAAGAGCATGTCGAAGACTGCGCGCTTCTTTATTGGAGCTAATTCTCTCATTCGGCGCAGGAAACAGGGCGACATGACCGACAGCGGGCGTCGGCTCAAGTGATGCATGCTGTCGAAACAGGAAAGTGCGAAAGCACCTCTGAGCCAGCTCTTGTATCTGTGAGCAAGGTCATGTCGTCCTCCGTGAAGATATCGACATAATGTCGACATGAACATTATCATGTCGAAGAATCCTTGGTGATGGTCTGTTCACTCTCTCGGTGTCGTGCCCCAATCAAAGACGGTCTAGTTTTCCCCAACCTGCTGTCAATCGTGCTGTCAGGTTGATTCACCTCATTCGATTCAGCATCGGACGTTCGCGTGTGTGAAACTTTGGAGTCCCCGTCTTGTTCATGCACCAACTTCTCGATATTCTCCTCAGTCAGAGGCATCGACGGTTTGGCCTCTCGGTCTTGATGACCATTATGACGGACCATGTCGGGCCCTGTGAGTGATAGTAATTTGTCGTCACGGAGCATCGTATCTCTCTCCATTGCGTGAATGCGTCGCAGAGCACGGTCACCGTTGCTTTCTGAGGACCGTGCTAGCGCAGCGTCGTTTTCGAAATGGAGGCGGTCAAGTTGAG
>Ga0210040_10010691_pt1 | contig 10490 bp, 10 predicted proteins | sample CryGeyCG12114_NA_FD_185462 | JGI IMG/M metagenome (GOLD analysis project Ga0210040, IMG submission 185462) | Groundwater microbial communities from aquifer - Crystal Geyser CG19_WC_8/21/14_NA (SPAdes) (version 2) | ecosystem: Environmental > Aquatic > Deep subsurface > Groundwater | place: USA...
GGCCGAGCCGATCACCCGCGCGTGCAGCGCGAGCGCCTCGGTGAGCGTCGACTTGCCGGCGTCGGGGTGGCTGATGACGGCGAACGTGCGCCGCCGGGCAGCCTGCGAGAGCACCTCGGGGACGGGTCCGGCCGTCGTCGGGGCGCTCATCGGGTGGATCGCGGTCATGCCACTCCCTCGTCCCGGCACCGCCGGGCAATCGTGTACGTCCCCTCCAACGCCGCGCGGGCCGAGCCGATGCCCGCGCGGTGCTCAGAAGTAGTCGAGCAGCTGGGCCGGTGGTCCACCGGCCAGCAGGTCGAGCGCGGCCGGGTCACCCGGCCCACCGGCCAGCCCGGCCTGCGCCACGGCCCGCCCGGTGGTCACACCGCAGTACAGGACGGCGAAGCCCCGCACGTCCAGCACCAGGTCCGGCTCGCGGTAAGCGGGCACCAGTGTGCCCTCTCCGCCGGAGATCCCGAGCTCCCACGAGCCGGCGTTCCACGGGGCGAGGGCGTCGGTGAGCCGGAAGGAGACCCGCCCGTGCACGTGCGCCGGCCAGCCGCGGGCCGACACCGCCCGCACGACGTCCACCGGCCGGTGCATCCACGCCGTCGTCCGGGGGTCGGTGACGCGCTCCAGCGGCAGGACGGCCGACACGGCGTCGCCGGCCAGCAGCGGCACCCGCACCGTGCGGGCGACCGTGCGCCAGCCGGCCAGCACGCCGACCAGCGCCCGGGCCGCCGCCGGGGTGACGGCGAGCAGCTGACGCACGTCGAGGCGGGCGTCGGGGCCGTAGCCGCGGCCGCGGCCGAGCACCAGCGCACCGGTGAGGACGCCGTCCTCGGACGCCAGCGACACCGCGTCCGGCGTCTGCCACGGGGCCTCGTCGAAGAACCCGCCGCGCCGGGTGAGCAGCCCGTCGTGCTCCCGGGCCAGCCGCTCGTACAGGTCGGTGACCGCCGCGAGGTCCTCGGTGCCGCCCGGGCGCAGCTCCACGCCCTCGTCCCCGCGCGGGCGGGGCAGCGAGGCGGTGTCCAGGTCGGCCGAGCGCAGCATGCCGCCGACCTCCCAGCCCGCGGACCGGTAGACCGCCGAGACGGTCGGGTACAGCGCGCTCACCGCGGCGCCGCGCTCCCGGGCCTGGGACAGCACGGCGCCGAGCAGCGCCCGGGCCACCCCGCCCCCGCGGCTCTCCGGCCGGACGGCGACGCCGCTCACCCCGGCCGAGGGCACCCGGCGCCCGCCCCACCAGTGCTCGTGCGGCAGCTCGGTGATCTTGCCGAGGAGCCGGCCGCGCTCGTCGAAGGCACCCAGCCGGGAGACCCCCGGCACCGGGCGGACGGCGGCCGGCGGCGGGTCGGCAGCGCCGCCGAAGGCCAGCCGGCCCATCTCCCAGGCCGGGACGAGCTCGTCGCGGGTCAGCTCGCGGATCTGCAGCGTCATGCGGGCACCTGCTCGGCGACCGGACGGCGCAGCACGGCCCAGGCGGCGACGGCGAGCACCCCGGTCAGCGCGGCGCCCAGCGCCGGCACCGCGAACGCGCTCTCCGCGCCCCACGAGTCGACCGCCGCCCCGGCCAGCGCCGACCCGGCGGTGACCCCGACGGTCAGGCCGGTCGTGGTCCAGGTCAGGCCCTCCGTCAGCCCGGCCCGGGGGACCCGCGCCTCGACCACGGAGAGCCCGGCGACCAGCACGGGCGCGATGGTGAGCCCGGACAGGAAGGCGATGCCGATCAGCGCGCTCAGCGAGCCGACCAGGTGCAGCGCCTGGGCCACGGCGGCGAACAGCAGCGCCGTGGCCAGGAACCGGGTGACCAGGGAGCCGGGCAGCCTGGCGATGCCGTAGACCAGCCCGGCGACCAGGCTGCCGGCGGCGTAGGCGGACAGCGCGACCCCGGCCGTGGCCGAGCTGCCCTGCTCCTCGGCGAACCCGACGACCACCACGTCCATCGCGCCGAACACCGTGCCGATGGCCAGGTAGGTGACCGCGATCGCGACCAGCCCGGGGCTGAGCACACCGGCCCGGGCCCGCCCGGGCACCCGCGGGGCGACCGGGGGCGCCGTCGCGTCCAGCCGGGAGAGCGCCAGCGCGCCCCCGACGCCGATCACCAGCCCGGTCAGGAAGCCCAGCGGCGGCGCGACCAGCGCGGCGAGGAAGGTGACCAGCGGCGGCCCGACGACGAAGACGACCTCGTCGGCCACCGACTCGAAGGCGAACGCGGTCTGCCGCTGGGCCGGCTCGGGCAGGGCGTTGGCCCAGCGGCTGCGCACCACGGACCCCACGTTGGCCGATGCGGCCCCGGCGAGCGCGGCGAGCCCGAACCACGTCCAGTGCGGCGCCCCGCTCAGCACCACGGCGACCAGGGCCAGCCCGGAGACCAGGAAGAGCAGTGCGGTGGTGCGCAGCACGGGGCCCTGGCCGCGGCGGTCCATCGCCCGGGCCCACTGGGGGCTGGCCACGGCGAAGCAGAGGGCCTGCGTGCCGGAGACGGCGCCGGCGAGGGCGTAGCTGCCGCTGGAGCCCTCGACGAGCAGGACCGTGCCGAGCCCGGCGGTGGACATCGGCACGCGGGCCAGCAGCCCGGCACCGGAGAACGCGCGGGTGCCGGGGAGGTGGAAGAGCTGGGTGTACGGGGCGAAGACGGTGCGGGGTGGCAAGTCGGCTCTCGCGCTTCCTGGCCACGGGCGAGTGCGGGGGTGCCCGCCGGACCCTCGGGTGGCCGCTCGACGGTAACAGCCGGCGCGCGCCGCACCGAGGTCGTTCCGGTGCTGCACTTCCTTGAAGCTCCATAGATCAATGTGTGAGCCGCTGCACACGCACGCTGATCGTCCTCTGGAGGCCGCCGGTGTCCGCTCGCACTCCCCGACGGTTCCTCGCCGCGCTCGCGCTCGGCACCGCCGTCCTGCTCGTCCCCGGTGTCGCCCAGGCCCAGGGCGGGGACGACGGCGGCACGGCCGCGGACGGCGGTGGTGCCGGCACGGTGACCGGCGACTTCGCCGTCACGGTCAACGGCCGCACCTCCAACCCGGCTGCGGGCGAGGACTTCCGGGTCAGCGGCGTCGCCCCGACCAGCCCGGTGCTCGTCACCGGCCGCAACGTCGGCTTCCGGATCGACCCGGCCACCCTCGGCGTCCACGACTACACGCTCACCGGCGCCGCCAGCCCCGAGCGCACGGTCACCGCACCCACCGTGGTCTTCGCCTCCAAGGTGCCCGTGCTGACCGCAGCCCAGCGGGCCGGCGTCCGGATCGAGGACCTCCGCCTGCGCGACGACACGCTGGTCGTCACCTTCTCCACCGCCGCGGGCAAGCTGAGGGTCCAGGCCAAGGACGCAGCGCAGGGCGGCGTCTTCCAGATGGAGCAGGAGTTCGGCGCCCCCGTCGAGTTCGTGCACACCCTCGGCGCGGGCCTCTTCTACTTCGTCAACGAGTTCACCGGGAAGGTGGACTTCGGCAACGGCGTGGACGCCGACGCCACGCACCAGATGCTGCTGGGCGAGGACAGCCCGCAGGTCGCCACCAAGCTCGCCCAGACCGCGACGGTCAGCCGCTGGTCGGTCGCCTCCGGTGGGCGGATGGGCGGCGTGCTCGGCGAGGACGCGATCGAGCTGTCCGCCGGGGCGACCAGGTGCACGACCGACTGCCAGGCCGGCAACCGCATCCAGGGCTCGCTCCCGGTGCCGGCGGACCCGACGGACCCCACCCCGATCGGCTGAACACCGGTGGTGGGACGGACGGCACGCCGTCCGTCTCACCACCGTCGGCACAGCGCACTACATTCGGGCTGTGACGACCTCCAGCCCGCTCCCGGACCCGCAGCTGCGGCCGCAGCTCGTCCCGGGCAGCGCGGGCACCGGCGGGCTGGTCGACCGGCACGGCCGGACGGCGACGGACCTGCGTGTCTCGCTGACCGACCGCTGCAACCTGCGCTGCACCTACTGCATGCCGCCCGAGGGGCTGCAGTGGCTGCCGAAGGTCGAGCAGCTCACCGACGAGGAGGTCGTCCGGCTGGTCCGGATCGGCGTCGAGCACCTGGGCATCCGCGAGGTCCGGTTCACCGGCGGCGAGCCCCTGCTCCGCCCCGGCCTGCCCGGCATCGTGGCCGCCACCACCGCGCTGCTGCCGCGCCCGGAGGTCAGCCTCACCACCAACGCCGTCGGCCTGTCCCGGATGGCGCCGGCCCTGGCCGCCGCGGGCCTGGACCGGATCAACGTCAGCCTGGACACCCTGGACCGCGACCGGTTCAAGCAGCTGACGTACCGCGACCGGCTGCCCGACGTGCTCGCCGGGCTGAAGGCGGCCAAGGACGCCGGCCTCACCCCCGTGAAGATCAACACCGTGCTGCTGCGCGGGATCAACGAGGACGACGCCGTCCCGCTGCTGGAGTACTGCCTGGAGCACGGGTACGAGCTGCGCTTCATCGAGCAGATGCCGCTGGACGCCCACCACGCCTGGACCCGCGGCGAGATGGTCACCGCCGAGGACATCCTGGCGAAGCTGACCGCCGCCCACACCCTCGTCCCCGACGTCGAGGAGCGTGGTGCCGCGCCGGCCGAGCGCTGGCTCGTCGACGGCACCGGCCTCACCGTCGGGGTCATCGCCTCGGTGACCCGCTCGTTCTGCGGCGCCTGCGACCGCACCCGGCTCACCGCCGACGGGCAGATCCGCAACTGCCTCTTCGCCCGCGAGGAGTCCGACCTGCGCACCGCGCTGCGCACGGGTGCCGACGACCAGGAGATCGCCGACCGCTGGCGGATCGCCACGCTGAACAAGCTGCCCGGCCACGGCATCGACGACCCGAGCTTCCTGCAGCCGTCGCGGCCGATGTCCGCGATCGGGGGCTGACCCGTGAGCCGACCGGGCACGAGCACCGCAGCGAGCTCTGCGAGCGAGGAGCGGGACGACCGTGGAGGTGCACCGATGAGCTCAGCCGTCACCGTCCGCTACTTCGCCGGGGCGCGCGCCGCGGTCGGCGTGGACACCGAGACCCGTGAGGCGGGGTCCCTCCAGGAGCTGGTCGGCCAGCTCGTCGACGCCCACGGCGAGCGGCTGGAGCGCGTGCTCACCGCCTGCTCCTTCCTCGTCGACGGAACCTCGACCCGCGACCGCACGTTGGTGCTCTCACCCGGCGCGGTCGTCGACGTCCTGCCGCCGTTCGCCGGCGGCTGACCGGGCAGACTGCCCGTACAGGTCAGCGGCGAGAGGAGCCACCATGAGCGTGTTCGACAAGGCCAAGGCCAAGGCCGAGGAGCTCCTCGGCCGGGCGGAGCAGGTCTACGGGGAGTCCCACGGCGACGCCGCGGCCACCATGGACGGCGAGGCCCGCCGGCTGGAGGGCGAGGCCGAGGAGGCCGAGGCCGCGGCCCGGGAGCGGGCCCACCGCGACGGCGACGACGGGCTGGCCGGCGCCCGCTGAGCCCGGCCCCGCGGGGTCAGGTCAGCCCAGCAGCCGGATGGCGACCAGGGCGACGTCGTCCTCCGGCCGGCCCTCCACCAGCCGGTCGATCAGCTGGTCGCACAGCTCGTCCAGCGAGGCGCCGGCCAGCTCGGTGGCGGCCTCGCGCAGCCGGTCCATGCCCTCGTCGAGGTCGCCGTCCCGGCGCTCGATGAGCCCGTCGGTGTAGAGCAGCACCGTCGACCCGGGCTCCAGGGTCACCACCGACTCGGTGCGCCGAGCGCCCGGGTCGACCCCGAGCAGCAGCTCGCCGTGCCAGTGCACCGGAGGCTCGAGGGTGCCGTCGGGGTGGATGACGAGCGGGGGCAGGTGCCCGGCGCTGGTCCAGCGCATCCGGGTCACGCCGCGTCCGGCGTCCTCGGCCGTCTGCTCGAACCGGGCGACCCCGGCGGTGGCGTACGTGCCCAGCGACAGCTGCGCCATCGAGGCGTCCAGCCCGCGCAGCACCTCCACGGGGCCGGCGTCGCTGTAGGTGGCGATCCCCCGCAGCAGCGCCCGCAGCTGGCCCATCGCCGCCGCGGCGGCGGTGTCGTGCCCGACGACGTCGCCGATGACGAGCATGAGGGCGCCGGAGGGCTGCACGAACGCGTCGTACCAGTCCCCGCCGATCCGGGCGGCCTCCGCGGCCGGGGTGTAGCGGACGGCGATCTCCGCGCTCTCGTGCTCCACCGGGCCGGTCAGCAGGCTGCGCTGCAGCTCCTCGGCGAGCTGCCGCTGCTGGCGGAACAACCGGGCGTTGTCCAGCGCGAGGCCGATCCGGTCGGCCACCTGCCGGGCGACGAGCAGGTCGGCCTCCGCGGGATGGCGGCCGTCGTCGAAGCAGAGGGTGAGCACACCCAGGACCCGGTCGCGACCGCGGAGCGGGATGGTCGTGCCGGCACCGGTGTCCAGCTGGCCGAGCAGGTCCCGGGCCACGCCCGGGGGCAGCAGGTCGACCGCGTCGGCGACCGGGTAGACCGTGCCCTCACCCAGCAGCGCCCGCACCACCGGTGAGACGGCCGGCATGGCGGCCAGGCGGACCGCGGCGTAGCGCGCCACGAGGTCACGGCGGACCGGGTCGGCGTGCCACCAGCCGACGTCCTCCGGGCGGCCGTCCTCGTGGATGACGGTCAGCACGCACCAGTCGCCCAGCGCGGGCACCAGCAGCTGCGGCAGCCGGCTCACGGCGACCTCGGCGTCCGCGTCGGCGTCCCGGCTGCCGGCCAGCTCGCTGCTGACCCGGGCCAGCAGCGCCAGCCGCTCCTGGGCGACCCGGCGGTCGGTGACGTCGGTGAAGAACAGGGCGATCCCCGCGCCGTCGGGGATGACCTGCACCTGGAACCACTGGTCGAGCGGCTGCGGGTAGTACGCCTCCACCGTCATCGGCTGCCCGGTGCGGGCCACCTCCCGGTACACCCGGCCGAACTCGTTCCGGTCGTTCTCGGGGTAGGCGTCCCACAGGCTGACGCCGAGCAGCCCGGCCCGCGCCGACCCGAGGACCCGCTCGGCGGCGCCGTTGACGTAGGTGATCCGCCAGTCGCCGTCCACGGCCACGTACCCGACCGGCAAGGACTCGACCAGGTCCACTGCGCCGTCGTGCTCCGCCACCCGTCCCCCGTCCACCGTCTGCTGCTCAGCCGCAGCCCCTCGCGGTCGTGATCGGTCCCGGGCAGGGATCCACGCCCGGTCAGTTATGTCACGCCCGACCGGGCGGGGCAACCGCCGCGGGGGAGGTCTGCCTCACGGGCAGGCGACCCACTCCTCCTGGCCGTCGGAGAAGACCTGCCGCTTCCAGATGGGCAGCCGGGCCTTCACCTCGTCGACCAGTTCCGCGCAGGCGGTGAAGGCCTGCCCCCGGTGCGACGCGCTGACCGCGCAGGCCAGCGCCACGTCACCGATGCCCAGCAGCCCGATCCGGTGCGACACGGCGACCGCGTGCACGTCGGGGCGGGCGGCGAACTCCGCGGCGATCTCGGCGATCAGCGCCGGCGCCGTCGGGTGCCCGGTGTACTCCAGCTCGGTGACCGACCGGCCGCCGTCGTGGTCCCGGACCACCCCGGCGAAGGACACGACGGCGCCGGCTGCCGCCCGGTCCACGGCGGCCTCGTGCTGGGCCACCGACAGCGGCTCGTCGGTGACCTGGGCCAGGAGCGTCTCCACGGCCGCGAAGGTACCCGCGCGGGCCGCTCAGTCCACCGGTCCGCCCCGCAGCTCCAGCCTGACCTGGTCGGCGTCGAGGACGGCGAGGGCCGCGGTGAGCGTCTCGGCACCGAACGCCCCGTCGTCCCGGGCGTCGAGCAGCGCCTGCCGCTGCGCGCCGATCACCGCGACCAGGTACCGCGTGTCCGGCCCGGCCGGCACCGTGTCCCGGGCCTGCTGCAGCAGGGCCGCCAGCCGCGCCCGCTCCGCCGGGGAGTCGGGCTCGGCGCGGGCCGGGCGCACCCAGGTCACCAGCCGCGGCAGGGTCCCGCCCTGCAGCAGCAGCGAGGTGGCGGCGACGAGGAAGGCGACGAACACGAGCAGCGACCGGCTGGGGGTGTCCTCGGGCAGGGTCTGTGCGGCCGCCAGCGTGACGGCGCCGCGCATCCCCGCCCAGACCACCACCGCGCCCTCCCGCCAGCCCAGCGGCTGGGCCAGGAAGTGGTCGATGTCGGCCCCGACCCGCAGCACCCGCGCGCGCATCCGCGCCAGCCGGGTCGCCGACGGCGGCCGGTTCCGCCCCGGCCCGCGACGGAACTCGCTCTCGGCAGCCGTCGGGTCGTCCAGCTGCTCCAGCATCCGGCTGAGCCGCGGCTTCATCCGCTCGCCCCGGCGGGCCCGCCGCCGCAGTCCGGCGAGCAGCGGCGCCACGTAGGCGGCCCGCACCAGCACGGTGAGCAGGAGGGCGCCGGCGGCGACGGCGACCGCGGTGCCGATGCCGGCGTGGTCGGTGCGCACGTCACCCACCACCGTCTCCAGCTCGAGCCCCATGACCAGGAAGACCGCCCCCTCGAGCACCAGCTCGATGGCCCGCCAGTTCTGCGCGTCGGACAGCCGGTGCCGGGCCGGCAGCACCCGGGGGCCCCGCCGTCCGGTCACCAGGCCGGCCACCACCGCCGCGACCAGCCCCGAGGCGCCCAGCTCCTCGGCCGGGACCGAGGCCAGGAAGGGCACCGTGAACGACAGCACGGTGTTGACGGTGGCGTCGGCCACCCGGGCGCGGACCAGGAGGTCGAGCCGGCCGACGACCGCGCCGATGACGGCCGCCACGGCGACGGCGAACACGAAGTCGCCGAGCACGCCCCACAGCGACACCGAGGCCGCGGCACCGGCGATCGCCGCGCGCAGCACGACCAGTGCGGTGGCGTCGTTGAGCAGGCCCTCGCCCTCCAGCACCGTCACCGCCCGCGGGGAGACGCCCAGGCGCTTGACGATGGAGGTCGCCACGGCGTCGGTGGGGCTCACGACGGCCCCGAGCGCCACCCCCCACGCCAGGCCGAGACCCGGCACCGCCCAGGCGAAGAAGACCCCGAGCACCAGTGAGCTGACCACCACCAGGGCGACCGACAGGCCCGCGATCGCGCCGAACTCGCGGCGGAAGTCCATCGCCGGCATGGACACCGAGGCGGAGTACAGCAGCGGCGGCAGGACGCCGGCCAGGATCCACTCCGGTTCCACGTGGAACGGTGGGACCGCGGGCAGCAGGCTCACCGCGACGCCGAGCAGCACGAGCAGCAGCGGGGCGGCCACCCGCAGCCGGGGTCCCAGCGCAGCCGCCGCGGCGATCGCCAGGAGCCCGAGGACGGCGATGATCAAGGGGTCCACGCGGTCAGCCTGTCGCGTGCCCGCCGGCGCGGTGCGCCCGGCACGCCGTCAGGACGCCGGCGGCACGTCCCAGTCGGTGGGGTCGGCGAGGCCGGTGCAGTCGACCTCGATGACGTCGTGGGCGGCCAGGTAGGCCCGCGCGCCCTCGTCGCCGGTGGCGGTCGCCGTGACGCCGGCCCAGTGGTCGCGGCCCAGCAGCACCGGGTGGCCCCGGACGCCGTCGTAGGCGGCCACCGCCAGCGCGTCCGGTGCGGCGTGCGCGGCGACCCGGGCGAGCGCGGCCGGCGTCATCCCGGGCACGTCGACCAGCAGCACGAGCACCGCGTCGACCCGGCCCGGCCACCCGCGGAGCCCGTCGAGCCCGGTGCGCAGGCTGGAGGCCATGCCGCTCTCCCAGTCGGCGTTGGCCAGCACGGTGGCGCCGGCGAGGTCCGCGCGGCGCCAGACGTCGACCGCACGGGCACCGAGGACGACGAGCACCGGGTCGCACACCGCGGCCGCCGTCCGCACCGCCCGCTCGACCAGCAGGCTGCCCTCGTGCTCGACCAGCGCCTTGGGCATGCCGTAGCGGCGCCCACCGCCGGCGGCCAGCACCAGCCCGGCCACGGGCACGTCCGACGTCATGCCCCCACTGTCTCAGCGGGGGTACACGACCACCTCGGAGGCCTTGACCGACGCCCAGACGTCCGCGCCCGGCGCCAGCCCGAGCTCGGCGAAGGAGGTCGCCGTGACGTCGGCGGTCAGCGCGACCTCCCCGGCCAGGTCGCAGCGCACCACCGAGCCGTGCGGGGTGGCCGACACCAGCGTCAGCGGCCAGACGTTGCGCGGGCTGCCCGCCGGCCGGGACAGGTACAGCGACACCGACTCCGGCCGGACGGCGACGAACACCGGCCCGCCGACCTCGTCCGCCACCGCGACCGCCCCGCCGCCGTCCAGTTCCACCGTCGTCCCCGTGCCCGTGCCGGCGAGCAGGACCAGCCCGACCAGCCTCGCCACGTAGTCGGTGCGCGGACGGCGGGCGACCTCGGCGGGGGTGCCGGCCTGCACCACCCGGCCGTCCTCGACGACCACCACCCGGGTGGCCAGCGCCATCGCGTCGACCGGGTCGTGGGTGACCAGCACCGCGCTGCCGGTGTAGTCGGCGAGGTGCCGGTGCAGCTCGGCGCGCACGGTGAGCCGGGTGCGGGCGTCGAGTGCCGACAGCGGCTCGTCCAGCAGCAGCACCCGCGGCTCCCCCACCAGCGCCCGGGCCAGCGCCGCCCGCTGCGCCT
>Ga0210040_10010692_pt1 | contig 10490 bp, 5 predicted proteins | sample CryGeyCG12114_NA_FD_185462 | JGI IMG/M metagenome (GOLD analysis project Ga0210040, IMG submission 185462) | Groundwater microbial communities from aquifer - Crystal Geyser CG19_WC_8/21/14_NA (SPAdes) (version 2) | ecosystem: Environmental > Aquatic > Deep subsurface > Groundwater | place: USA...
GCCATTGTTATACCATACTAGAAGGTATGGGGACTAGGCTGTAGGCCAGATAAAAAGCATTAGGTCCTTTTGAATGCTGGGATTAAGTTTCCACTCAAAAACATCGGCAACCAACTTTTGTGAAACCTCTTAGTTTCTGATCAATTAACCTTTGTAAATAAAGCGATAACAATAAGGTGACTATAGCAGACTCAGCAAAAACAGGAGCATGGAAAACCATAAAAACCATTCGGTCTGGACAAGAAAGTCCACGACGCAAAATTAGCTGGTCATTACTACTTTGCACACATTGCACTTGACTGCGACAAAAAAGTGGGACATTCTCGCTAGTGTACAAGGAACAATTAAGATACATATTGTTTACTTTTACTTATTATATGTAAAGGCTTATTTGTCAGATAAATGGAAATGTTAAAAGCCCCAAATTTCAATTTCTCAAACGTTAATTTTGCGACGTTAGTAAAGGCCACGTGTTCTTAACATCCCAAGTGCTAGGAATCATTAAAATCTTCAGCTTATCGTCAAGTCTTATATCCATACATTGTATATTTGTTTTGGCTGACTGAGCGATAGACACGTATACCTGAATTTTCAGTTCAGTGCCCAAATAATAACAGGATAGGAATTACCCTTGTTTACTTAATGCGAAGGAGACGACAGAAAGATTATACAGCAAATAACTAACCTGTCACTAAAAAGTCAAGACGACAAATGCATGTTTGGGTGAATGGTTGGAAATAAGATAATAATGAAGATTTGCACAGACGTTCACTGTTGACGTTTCATTATCATCGGCTATGCAATCAAGCAATATAATATGCATTTATGAATGAAACATGCAAAGGACTATTTCCAATACCCTACAATTTGTGTCATGGAAAGCTCGCATCATAGAATTTTGGTCATGCAGATTCCATGAAATATGCTCCTATGGGTGTTCCAAAACAAATAAAAACAAGATAAAATCCATTTCCATGTAATGAATCTGAAGCATAGCTTGAAACCTGAAATAAGGGGTTAAGCAAAATAAATAGATATGCAAGAACGCACGCATTCACCAGCAATGGTAGCATTCCGTTTATGTAGAAATGTATTAAAAAAAATCATTTAAAAGGGGCTACGATATTATCGTGGCTGTAACATGATTACTATGTTTCAATTTCTAACAAGCTTCGTTCCAAAAAAAATCTTGGCATTCAATTCATTCAGTCTGTGTTCAGTAAATTCTCCATTTCTATCCATATATATCGTAAACCGCTTACAAACGACTAATCTGTTCTCTTTTTCTTTCCCATTATTCCAGATCACGACACGCATCTCACTCAGTCAGTCAGTGGACTTGGACAGAACAAGAACACGTAAATGGCATGACCGTGACGTGAAACCTAGTAAGAAGGAGAAAAACAGAAAGCACACTATAAGACAGGAACAGGAACAAATAAGACAACATAGGATCCAGCATTGGTTGAATCATTCCAAACAGAATTGGATTAGGAGAAATCTACAACTTAAGTGAGTGAGTGAAGGATACAAGAAGGAACCTCGTACAGACTTTTAGTTGAGTTCCCCCCATTTTTACGTTGATTCACCCAAGTGCAGCTTCAACACGAAAAAGGCCACGTTGTTCACCAAAAGCTGACTAAGGAAAAAGTGCAGGTGGTTTCAATTGGATTTAACTGCCAAAGTTCCTCTTTATTCTTCTTAAGCCGCTGGGAGAATAAACAATTTATATTCCAGCTTTCAGTCTCTGCAAGACTAATCCAAAGAGAGCAACCAAGAATCTAGGGAATGAGAGCATAACAACATTACCATTCTCAGCTCAAAAGTGACTGCTGTGTACAAAACACAGAAATATCAAATTATTTCAAACTCATTCAAGAAAACCTAGCTCAACGACAGGAAAGGCCGTAAACATAAATTTTCGTCTCCGTTTTTACAGAACAGTGATCTCGTACATATCACACTTTCAGAATTCTACTTCACTCCACATGTTCGAAATTCCACACGTGAATGTTCTTGTGTGTGTAGGACGTACTGGTGTGTGCATAAGTAAAGTGTTTTCCCCAGAGGCTCACTGTGATAAAACTTTTTATTAGCGCCATAATAAACAGAGTGGTGTCTACAGGGACACGAAAATTTTCTACTACTACAAGTGGAATTCAATGAAATAGAAAGTTCAATAATAAAAAAGTGCAAGGAAGGGAAAAAACCTCATATAGGACGCATAGGAAACAAATTTTCAAGGGAATCATCATCATTTTCGTTTAAGCAATGCTTCCAAGAGGGGAATGCTAGGGAAAAGACAACGAATTTTACGAGCACCACAACCACTTCAACTACAATATGGGGAAAGAGCTCAAGATGAGAATGAAAAGTCGGCAGTGATCAACAACTTTCATACTCCATCACATGAACATTATGGGAAACAAGAAGAGAACTTGTGGAAAAGGGATGATGGGACCACCCCACCCATGGAGCATACCGAATTCAGAAGGAAACAGATTCTTTCATCACACTCATCGTCATTATCGTGCGGGTATTCCTCATGTATTCACATCCTTTCTATTCTCACTGTCCCTTCTTACCTCACTACTGCTCCATTTCGGAAATGGACTTCACCCACCCCAATGCCAATGGAGTTTATTCCAAGATATTGAGCGACTCAACTGCTTGGTGGGAGATGAAAACTACTTAATTGTCGAAGAGGAAGTTCATGGCAAAGGCCCAGAGCAAGCCATGTCCCTATGGGTGCAATGTACAGCTAGTACCAACTTTGGCAGTCATTCCTCATCCCATCCAGTACAAGCCGAACGCCTATTAGGGCCAGGTGGCTCCACTGAATCCAACAATGGTCCTCATAATCATGAGAGCACATCATCATCAGAAAAGAATGGCTATGTTCTTTCCCATGGTGTATTCATGGCAGTGCCCAACCTTCGTGATCTCCGATTGGAAAATTGTCCTATCACGGGAATTACCCCAGGGGCCCTCTCGTATCTTCCGTATTTGCAGAACTTGACACTCCGTGCTCACACTAGTCTCTCAGCTTGGCCTTCAAGTGCATCTTTAGAAATTAAACCTGGTGTTCTTCGTAGTCTCCCAGAACTGCAGCATTTAGATTTATCTACCACTAGTCTTAGTTCACTACCAAATGATTTTTTGTGTTTCTTGCCAAGCCTTCGTACCCTGAACTTGACAGGTTGTTGGTTGCGTGATTTCCGTTCAGTGGGCATCCTACCTAGTGACCCAACCAAGCCGCATTCATGTGGTTCCCAAATTAGAACTTTGGATTTGTCGGCTAATCATTTCACACTTCTGCCACCAGCCACGTTCACGACGATGAGTCGGCTCAGGGAGTTGCGAATTGAGAGAAATTCCATCACCATTGCTGCTGAGCGAGCTCTTCTCGGGCTCACTGACTTGAACATCATCTCATTAGCAGGTAATCAGCTGACGAGTTTACCACCAGAATTCTTCAAGGAGAACCGTGCACTGGGGGAAATTCATCTGCAGAATAATTCCTTGGGCGTTCTCGCACCCGGCCTTCTTAATGATTTAGAACACTTGCTGTACTTGGACTTGTCAAATAACGAGTTAACTACAGAGTGGGTGAATGGGGAAACATTCAAAGGCCTGCTCCGTCTTGTTGTTCTCAACTTAGCTAATAATAGACTATCCAAAATTGATTCAGTTTTATTCCGTGATTTACGTAATCTTCAAGTGCTCAACCTGGAGTATAATAAGCTGTCGTCTATTGCTGACGATGCTTTCTCAACCATGTACAATATGCACACATTGCTCCTTTCTCATAACCAACTCAAGTCCGTGGACCAGTATATTTGTAATGGACTCTATGTGCTCAGCTTTTTGGCACTCGATAACAATCTTATTGAGACAGTTGAGCCACAAAGCTTTAAGAATTGCTCGGATGTGAAAGATTTAAACCTCAGTGGAAATAAATTGTCTGTCGTACCAGAAGCAATTCGTCCACTCACTGCTCTCCTGACTTTAGACTTGGGTGAGAATAAAATTACAGAAATTGCGAATGCATCATATGAATCATTGCCCCGTCTATATGGATTGCGACTAACAGACAATAAGATCAACATTGTGCCCAAGGATGCTTTTAAAGGAATCACTGATCTGAAGATCGTAAATCTAGCGAAAAACAATATCAGTACTATAGAGCCAGGGACTTTTGATGAGAATAGGAATCTCCAAGCCATAAGAGTAGACAGCAATCGGTTGCAAGATATTCATGACGTGTTCAGGAACGTGCCCAATCTTTTGTGGCTGAATATTTCAGCAAACGAGCTGGAAGAATTAAAGTATGAAGAGTTCCCACCTGCAGTTCAGTGGCTAGATTTGCGTTCTAACAAAATCCACACTTTGGGCGACTGCCTGGAAATGGATAATCTACGCATAAGGAATCTGGACCTTTCAGAAAATCAGATTGCTGAGCTTGGAAGCTCCAATCTCCCAGACTCCATAGAAAATTTAATCCTGAACCATAACCGCATTCATCAAGTGCAACCATACACGTTCTTTCGGAAGCCCAACTTGACAAGAGTTGATTTATCACACAACCAATTAGTGCGAATAGATCAGAATGCCTTACGCCTTTCCCCGACCCGTACACTGGGCTCCAAAGGAGAAATATTGCTGGGTTTCAATCCCCTTCAGTGTGACTGTACAATGGAATGGTTGCAGAATATGAATAGAGGAGAAGCTGCGGACCAGTATCCTGTCATCAAGGATGCGCATGATGTTAAATGCACGTTGTCCTTTGACCGACAATTTGAACTAGTGCCGTACATGCACATTGAAACAAGCCAATTTCTGTGCAAGTATGAGAGCCATTGCTTTTCCCTGTGCCACTGTTGTGAATTTGATGCTTGTGATTGTAAGATGACTTGTCCCAAAAACTGCAGTTGTTACCATGACCAAGGCTGGGCAACAAATCTAGTAGACTGCTCCATGCTGCAGCAATCCAATATCCCAGGAAGAATCCCAATGGACGTCACTCAATTGTATCTTGATGGAAATGTTTTTCCAATCTTGGACAGTCATTCGTTCATTGGAAGAAAAAATTTGGAAGCACTTTTTTTAAACGCTTCTCGAATAGAAACCATACAAAATCGCAGTTTTCATGGACTCAAGGCCTTGAAAGTATTGGATCTAGGGAGTAATTTCATTGAACGCTTAGAAGGTTACGAATTTGACGATTTGGACAACCTGGAGCAACTTTACCTCCACGAAAACAGCATTTCATGGATAGGACCACAAAGTTTTTCACCACTCAAAAAACTTCGTGTTTTATGGTTGCACGGAAATAACCTTGTGGATTTGGCTATATGGCAAGTGACAAGAAATAGGATCGTTCAACTCAATGAGCTCACGCTTCATGGGAATGAATGGTCATGTGATTGTGAGTTCTCCACACACCTTAGAGACTGGATGATAGAGAATCGTGCCAAAATAAGTGATGCCACTCAAGTGCAGTGTGTGGACCAAGTGTCAAGAACATCCTCTTCTGCCTATGATCCAGGGACAATCCCCTTAAAAGAGGAAACAGTTGTCAAGACTGAATTAGTTGTGGTTCGCTTACTAAAGCAAAGGAACCATAAATGTTCCCAGTCCACAGAACTCAGCGTCCGTGAGCCATCCAGTGAAGGCTCTACAGATGAGTTCAACCTGGAGAATTACATCCCATTGATCGGGTGCTTAGCAGGAGTTCTGGTGCTTCTCATCCTAATAGCTACCCTCTGTTTCCACTGGAGGAAGAGCCTTCAAGTTTGGTTACATTCCCACTGTGGCCTCAGGCTAGGCTCGTCATGCCGGGAACCACCAACTGAGAGAGACAAACTATTCGACGCTTTCGTGTCTTACAGTTCTAAAGATGAGGCTTGGGTACGTCAAGTTTTGGCCGCAGAGTTGGAACGTCATGACCCACCGTATAGACTGTGCCTACGGTATCGTGACCTACCTACTGGAGGAACATATTTGGCGGATACAATTGTTCAAGCATCAGAAGCGAGTAGAAGGACGGTTCTAGTTTTGTCCCACCATTTTCTCAAAGGTAAGAGGAGAATAAGAAATTAGTTTTAAGCCTTCTTTCCTTCGTCAGCATTAATAAATTTTGTAGGTAGGTAGTCAGAGCAGTTTGTAAGAGAGTAGGTTCATGATGTAGAAACCTAGTATATGCATTTGTCATATTGGTGCTAGAAAAGAAGAAGAAAAAACGATTTGCTCTCTTTTTTCTCACCTTCGTATGGAATGTACGTAAGTTTAGCAGAGAAGAAGATGGTTTCAATAGTGGAACCAGCAAGTGCTTTCCTAGACTACGTGCTTTCCATGCTAAACCTATGAAATAGAAGTTGCACACGATAGTGGGAAGGAAGATCCATTTTTCATTCCTGTAGTAGTGCCGGTATAATGTTACACCTTCAATTCACGGATATTTTCCACTTTGGAATTTTCTTACAATAACTTACATGATACGTGTAGAGTACATAAGAAGCGTTCTTTGCACATGATTCTCGTTTTTGGCACAATTCTTCATGCACACACACGTATAAGCATATTTGTTCGAATGAACGCATGTTTTCCTCACTTTTAAAGAAAACCATTAAACAAGTGTAAAACAAAAAAAATCAACTTGAAAAACAAATGGTTAGTACCCGTTCGTCGTTCCTTGTAAATGAATTTTGTGGCTCCCTGTAGTGAACCTATTATTATTTATTTACCTGGTTGCTTCCATCTTTTGAAACTCAATTATTACAACTTATCCAATTGAATCATTTGCCGAATGTTACACTGCTAACCAGATAGATAGCAGTAACCATATAAGACACCTACCTAACGTTCAACAAATAAACAGAGAACAGGTTTACAAATAAAATTCAACATCAGACTTGCTTTAATTGAAATCCGTGACTGTTTTCTGAATTTACAGGAGAATGGTCCAGAACAGACGTAAAATCTGCACACCACTCACTTCTAAAAGATAGAACTCGTCAAGTAATCATCATCCTTCTAGGAGACTTGCCAAGCAAAGACTTGGACCCCGATATAAGACTGTACATGAAGAACCATACCTACTTAAATTGTGCAGAAAAAAACTTTTGGGAAAAGCTTCGGTTCGCACTACCCGATGTGAAAACCAAAGTCCCCTTGTTCCGCAGAAGAACATCCCATAGCAATAATAGTACATATAACTCAAGAAGGTCATCTGGACCAAATAACACATTCACTCATCAATTCACACCACAAGAACATCAGTACCACCATCACCAGCCCCCATTGCCTCCACAGCCGCCTCCAATTCTAAATCCTAATTCACACCATCAGTACCACACGCCACAACTTCTTGTAAATAACAGTAGCAACTCTAGTGCATTAAATAATATCCCTGTGCATACTACTAGCCAAAATATGTTAAGTTCTACGCTCATGAGTAGTCCCCTACAACATCAGATTCTGCAGCAGCAATGTCAGCCCTCTCCGAGGCCACCAATAATGATCCCGCATCACCCCCATAGTGGTCAACAAAACAATTTGAATAGAAGCTTACATGGTGCACCTAATAGTGACAATAATAGTGGCAGTGGTATCAGTGGTTGTACAGTGTCTAGTAGTAACAATGGCAGCATGTCCAAACGGACTGGTCAAAAAAGACAACATGCTGCAGTGAATAGTACTGGTGGTGGCAGTAGCAGTGGCAATAGTAGCTGTGGTAGTACAAAGGCAAATCGACATCAAGCAATCCAAATTTGACAGGAGGAGAGAAATAATAGTAGTCAACAAAACAATAGTACTACTGGTGTAGACTACTACTGGTACTGGTGTGAGGGTGGGAATAGAGCAGGGAAAACGATAACTACTACTAGTGTACCAGTAGAAGAACGCCATGTTTAGTTCACGGGTTTGCAAATTGTTTCAACTGACTCGAGTGATGATGTAATGTGATGCCCCATTGATGAGAGAATGAATGGAGGCGACTTATAGATATTATCCAACTATTATTATTAACTTACTACCAAATAGCTGTAAGGAATGAAAGGAAGGAGCACAAAAGAGTGATGCTAAAATGCATGACCATGCCTTTAGGAGTGAAGGAAAGACAATGGATGAAAGCGAAAGGAGATTTGAAGTAACGATGATGATACGGTATTACGTATTGGGGTATTTATTTCTACAAGTTAAGTATGTAATGTAGCATTTGTGTGTACATCATTGTCTCACTGAGAATAAGTAGTGATAGAAATGAATAGAGTAAGGAGTATTTATTCATTAACCTTATCAATGGTAGTAGAGTCAATAAAATTAATCGTGTACAAATTGTATAGTAGTCTATTTTATTGTGCAACAAGGTAATGTAATATTGATGTGAGCCAATGAGGATAAATTACTAGGTTAATTTGTGAGTCAATGTAATTCAAGAAAATTTCATATCTCATGGTTAGAAAAGAAATTAAAACGGTTTTGCAATTAATTTTCAAATCAGCGATCCTTAGTTTTCTACAAGATACTTATCTAAATGTTAAAATGTAGGTTCGCAATTTTAAAATACAATATCACAAATAATGATACATATCTTCAACGTGTGTACGATAATTCCTGTTATTTATACCTTCAGTTGACTTAGAAAACCAATGTAAGAACAAGATTCCTGTTTCGTAAAATCGTTTCATATGTTTTGTAATGCTTGTAAGAATACAAATCGCGTAGTATCGGTACTGATGGAATTAGCATTTGTCATTTTCACGTATTTATTGACAAATAAAATTTTCTGACTGAAGAAATTCATGGATATTTGAGAAATTCTTACCATAAAACGGTCAAACTGATGTTTAAGCACAGCTTTAATTCCAATAAATATATCGAAATAGCTGGGGATCTCAGAGATTTGTGGGCTGGGGCTGACCAGACCACTGACCGCTAAACTCGCTCAAAATAATACAAAGGTGTAAAGAAAATAGACCACAGCTAGTCGTTATGAACCCAAATTACAGGTAACGTAATAAGCAATTACAATTATCAGGGAAGGCACGTAGTCTGATTACCTTTTGAGATTTCAAATCATTATTTAAAATATACTCGTTCACTCCCACACTAATTGTACTGGCTGGCAAGTTGACAACCGTAGCCACACTGATTGATCAACGGTGATCATTACTGAAATATATTATGATTCATTAGGCTTGCATACTAACTACTATGCCACATCCCATAAATTGTAATTTACAACAAGTTAGTTTTCCACTTTCCTAACATAATCAACAAGATCCAATGGTTGCACCAATTGTCATGTCATTACACCACACACTGCACAGTGCCTATCAATTCCAATCAATTAATAAAAGGAAACTTTACGATAGTGAAGCATGGCCCAATCTTATTATCGTCAGTAAATTATTTGATGACATGACATTAAAAGGCAAGTACAAAAACATGTTTCACGAATTTGAATACCGTGCAGATGCATCCTAGCATTGCAAATCTAGACTACAGCAAATACTAATAATATTAGAAGTGAGTCAAGTTTTGCATTTCCATACATTATATCATGAGCACCTTCGATAACTTTCGATTGTTTAGAAAACAACATCGTGCAGCATGAGATAATGGGACGCTTTATATATAATATGTAAGCTCAGCCGGTACCTCAATAAACTATGTATTTCGCAAAGTCCTCAAAAAGGGAGTTTAAAGCAAGAAAATTGCTAGTTCAGTACTGCAGCTAAGTCGTGAGCAGGTGAATTTAGTTTGTATAAAAGACCAATAGGCATTAAATAAGAAAAACGAGGCTATTTGCAATGAAATTGCAATATGGAGAACAAGGAAAACACATAAATTGTATTAAATATTTCATCTAAGAAGTCGCCACCGTCGGAATTTTCTCATATTTTCAGTAGACCACTATAACGTGCTTGAATTGCATTATGGTTCCGTGACTTGCAAATCTTACATTGCACATCAGTTGATCCCGATTCCGTAGCACGTACAGTCAAGAAACAATGGAAATGTATAAAAGAGGACACATTTCATATCCAGATGGAAATCAAAAAGAAAGAGTTAAGTATGTCGACCAAACTGCACCATACAGATATTGCATAGTAGCAACGACAAATCGCACACAACGCGTGGAGGTAATATATTACGTTATTGATAACCCGAAGAAGAAACACAATAGGAGCATTGGGTGATGCTAATCCATTTTCTTGAATCATTATCCAACACGATGGAAATTGCACAATAACAATAACAATGTTTCCAAACATTACTATCATATGTACATACCTTACTACACAAAAAGTACAAAAAACATCCAATTCATGTAAACTCACTAGTCACTGTTCAATAAACGAAACAAACAGCTGAGCATTTGACATGGGAATCTTTTTGTTCAATCACTAAGACACTAATTAAACTGATGAACAGAAAAGGAAATCAAAATAGCTAGTTTCCTAAAATGTTGGCTTTCTATC
>Ga0210040_10010693_pt1 | contig 10489 bp, 12 predicted proteins | sample CryGeyCG12114_NA_FD_185462 | JGI IMG/M metagenome (GOLD analysis project Ga0210040, IMG submission 185462) | Groundwater microbial communities from aquifer - Crystal Geyser CG19_WC_8/21/14_NA (SPAdes) (version 2) | ecosystem: Environmental > Aquatic > Deep subsurface > Groundwater | place: USA...
ATGAATCCCAACTTGAGTCTAAAAGTAAATTTCAATAATATCAGTAAAATATAAACGTAAGAAAAGTGTAAAGAAATAGTGCGTTGCTACAGAACAAAATACCCGTCAATATCCCGCTCAATTTCATATACTTTGATTTCCTCTTCTAGTCGATTGTTTGAGTCGACAATGGAATTCGACATCCACAATGGAATTGAAAAAGGCAGCAAAATGTGTCGCAAGGGTAATCCTAACAGCTCATTTTGCAAATCCCTTTGAAAACAGTCCACCTCAAAATTAATTAAACATATCCGAAAAGTTTTCAGATTAAAGTCATCTTTCCTTTTACACAAATTCTTCCAAATTTTTGCATTTTCAGCATTTGCTGGAAACCGATGAAAACTTACTTTATTACTGCAACCAGTTCTACTTTTAAACGTTGCCACTGCACAGATAACCATGTTTGTACTCTTATACTAATTTACTTTGACCAAAAATAATTGTTTTGCTCATAGATAAAGTTAATTTACTGGTGAATTACAATAGTAACAATAGCATCATATAAAATATATAAAATCCGCGGTTCCACTCATGTCTCCAGCAACGTCATTTTTGGCTCCAAACTCTATGAGTTCGTATTTCAACTTTTGCTTATGCAGTAGATTCCACCTTCTTTATTCTACCACCTTGGAGTAAGCATTGTATTCTTTAACTAGTCAACTCATCATTTACGGCCATGTCCGCTATGTTACCTCAAAACATGTCAAATGAAATATTGAGCTCTAGCTATCCTTTCCAAGGATTCTCGCTTAGCCCCGTTGAGTGCCCACAAAGTATTTCATTTAGCTACCTACGGCGTATATCTACAGAGTTGGGTATTAAACAATTTAACATGACTTGGTATAATTCGTCGGACAAGGCCAAAATGTTTAACTCTGCAGATTACTGGAACCATGAAATAAGTGGTATAGCATTGGACTGCTTTCAAAACGGATGTAGGAAAACAAACAAAAGAGAAGTTTCCCAAACTCTGTTCCTTACTATTAACACAACTGCAATAAATACTTTAAGTCATATAGATAGGAAGGGTTATCTTATTCAAGTAGTAGTAGCTACAACTAATACTATGAATACAAGAGAGCAAGAAAGCTAGGGCAGTTTTTTAATCGCCTGGAATAAAGGAAAGCTGTTGAGTAATTAGTGTTGCAAACTGCGGTATTTGTAATACCAGAAATGGGAATAGTTTAGTATGCATCAGCTAAAGGACAAACAGCACCGAACAAAGAAGATGCAAGCAAAGGGAAAATGTGCGACGACCAAAGGACAGACGAAGATTATGAAACAGCCAAGTAGAGCGTATACAATGCACACAAATCTTGGCAACTACATCTACGACAGAATTATGGACCATTTTAAAGCAAATGCGAAAGTTGGACTTCCATAAGGATACCATATGGTCAGGGAATGCAACCACCCAGCTAATAAATCCATATAGGGAAACCTCACATTTATTTTATGACGTATTGGTTATGCCAGTAAATTGTTTAAAAGTGGATATTTATCATGCTTGACTGGAGAATAATGAAAAGTGAAAAGAATTATGTAGACTGACCTGCTCTGTAGCCCGCTCTATGTAAGCCTCGGGTAAATTGGCGTACTTCTTGGTGAGCTCTGAGATCCTTTTAGTTACTGAACAGTAAAGTCGGGCCGTAAATCTCATTTTTGACGGCGTTTATGTTACCTTATTTCCGCTTTTTGTACGTTTTTGCAATTGTTGAATACTTACTCTTGGGGCGCAACTTTTCTTTCACCGAGTGGAGTAATGTCAGTCGTGAACCCAAAGGCATGAATCTGCATATATTTCAGGAAATATTATCGCTATATAGAGTGTTGCATCAGGTTTTATTTAAATATATTTACATATACAATTCGGTTAGTTCACACGCTATTGATTTTGATTCGACTGACATACATAATTCGACAGATTTAGGATGACAATAACAAAGTTAAAAACCACTGAAGCGTATGTAGTACATAACTCGATTCAGTTAGCTTGCAAATGAAGTCTATCTTTTTGTGACCAATAATGTTGAAATATACCAAATAAAATCTTGAAATGCGTAATGTGTTGGTAAGTTATGCCTAATATTTGTACTCAACTGTAAGAGAGTACAAATGACTATGAAGACTATGCGATGCCAAATACCGCCAATCTCAATCTTCTTTAGCATTAGTGATATTTAGTACAGATTATTTATTTTCCTCAAACTCAAACTTCCTCAAAAATCCAAACCCAGTAGGTCCCAGTAGCAGTAACATACTGTGCTAGGAAAGAAATTGCAAAGAAATATGCAAACAGTTAACTAACAGACGACAACACGTTAACAGCACTACTAGCTTTTCAAGACTTTCCAATCATCATCATTTTAATGGATAAGACCTTCCCTTTGTATGACACATGAGCTATATCCAAATAACCCTTGATCGAAGAGAAAAGTGAAAGTATCTTGAACAAAGTGAGTAAACCATAGTAAACCAGTAATGCAGTATAGAAAAACAACCTTACCATAGTTTGAACCTTCAGAATCCCGCACTCCAGTTCAAATCTCAAAATGTTGTTCACTAAATCTACCTCCTCGATTCGTTCACTTTTAACTCATGTTTTAGTGCAAAACCCCATTAATTGTGCAGCACAACAACTTTTAGTACGAAATTATGCCAAGGCTGGTCCTAGTAAAGTTTGTAAGTTTCAAAATGTTGATGTGTAGCTGTAGCAATTTATTTTAGTGTAAAAAACTGTAACCGTAAATGAAGAAACTGGGAATTCAAACAGCCGGTTTTTCCTATTCCATAGTATGGAGTAGCATAGAGTTGGGAACTTCGTGTATTTTCTATTTAGCTTGGTGTGAGCTATTGCATGCAATGTTTCATGTTAGTTAGTTGATCATATGTTAATTTAAGGCTGTATTGTCGTGTCGACTTCAATCCTTATTTATGAGAATTTAGATAACAATGGTATGTTTTCCCTTTTATCTTAGCAATTCCTGGCTTGGGTAAATCTAAAGCCAAAATAGGCAAAATGGGGGGACCCGCTTTAGAGAAAAAAATTTTACCGGTTGAAACGGATCCCAAAAAATTAGTGACTCAAGTTGCGGGATCATGCATTTATAAGAAAGGAGAAGATGTCAAATTGAAACCTGATAGTGAATATCCCGACTGGCTATGGGATCTACGAGTAGGTAAGGCATCAGTGATTTTCATCCCTGTAGAAATCGAATGACGGACAAAATATCATAAACTCTACAAGCATCGCATGTGTTTTCCTAGAATATTCTTCATGCGTTGATTTTTATAGGACCTCCCCCACCTCTATCTGAACTGGACCCTGAAACAGCAGAGTATTGGGATCGAGTTAGAAAACTCGCTATTCAGCGTAGTCAAAAGCTGCAAAAGTTGAAAAAGTTTTGAATATTTTCTTGGTGTACGTATACAGTGTATTGTAGTCAATACGTCAATCAATATGTAGTGGAATGAAAGTGGTTAAAGTGATATTTAATGTGTGAAATTTTGTATCGTTACTCTTTCTCTTACACTAGAAAAATGAATAAAAAGAAATGAACCGCTCAATTCGAGATCTTTTGCATTGCGTTATTTTATTTAAACCATACTGTTTCTTGGCAAGTGGTCAACTAAAAGGGTAAATATTGTTTCCTTAGCTTTGTATGATTTTATTTCGTCAAGAGTTAAAGTAGGTTGCCCAAAGTGTCCTATTCTGGAAGGCTTGGAGGGGTTGCCAAATGACCTTTGTGTTTAATATCCGCATCTGGCATTCCAATGGCACGAAGGGCTGGTTTGCAATAATTCTCTAAAATTTCAAGATGTGATTCCCCAATCTTTTTTATCAAGTTGTCTCCCCTGAATTCTTTTATTGATTTTACTGCAGCATGGCCACCATTTGCAGCCACATTTCTAATAGTGAGAATCGCCAATTTCTGCACAACACATTGAAATTATTAATTGATGCTTTTAAATGGGCTCTAACATTATGATCAACACCAGTTGTCATGCTTGTTTGTAGATTAGACACGGCAATTATCTTAAGGGATAAAAGTCGTACCAAAATTGCTATGTTCCCCAAATTTTCTCCCATACAATTCAGAGTGATTTCCACTCCTTGTGCTTTCATGAACTGCGCAACATGGCACGGATTTCGTAAAGTCATAAAAGTCAAACATGAGAAGCAGACTTCTGTTATTTCCGTTCTGTTCTGTTAAAAAATAAATTTTCATAGTTTTCAGGTAATTAGCTCATTTTTCCGTCTTTACAATCCATTGATATAAGTACTGAGCAGTAGCATAGCCTATCTATTTCATTGCACCCACCTTGAATCTTTCTAAAATATCCATCACCCATCTTACTAAACCATAGGGTCCACATCTTTCACGAACTGTATTTGATACGTTCAAATAACGGAGTAGAGAAACTGTATTTCTCATCAAAGTCTGCAAATCATTATATTATTTCAGACTCACGCCAGCACATGATATAGTGATGATGACGACAAACTAAATTTTAGGGAGCGCTCACTTTGTTAGCAAAATGTGTCTGAAAGATATGAGTAAACTCTGGCAGCATGTTGGATTCTTCTATTGCGATGCAAAAGTCATCAACAACAGCTAGTGTTCCTAAGAGTATCATCAATGCATTCAATGTGGAAGGATCATTTGAGAAATCTGTGGGGAAAAGAGAATCCGGTTGTTTTATTACTGCATGTGGAAATCCAGCGTTTCATTAACGTGCAAGTAATTTATCATAAGCTTGAGGTCGTAAAATTATGGCCGTGGCCTTCTACACTATATACATTCTACTTTGTATTTTCAAGGCTATCATTTTTTATCCCTGTCTGGCAAATTTTTATCCTGTACAAAACTATATAGTAGTTATAATCATAATGCAGCTAATTTTATATTTAGATGTAAGCAGATTGATTGATAATAGTGAAAGCATACCGTGAATGAACTGCACAATGAGCGGAATGATATTCCTGTGATAAATCATTCGTTTTCGTTCCGGAGCACGATTGTAGGACACACGATCGTCATCACTGAGAGTCAAGGCTTTCATAGCACCACACCACTGTTGTTGCCAAACAATTAAATCATGGTGAAGACCAATACAAATATGCGTACGAGAGATAATTGCTCAAACTCTATAATTCACATAAGCACATGCTCAAACAGGATTTGAGCTCGGATTCTCCATCCTTGGTTTGTGTCACAGTCAGAATCCATATTTTATTCAGCCCACGCTCCACTAACTAACTAACGTCATTCCACGAATAATTTAAATCCCAGGAATTCCATAGAATTAAGAAATCTGAAAATCTTTGATTTTCTCATCCTTTACAAAGTTTTTGCCAACTTATTCTAAAGATGGCTCAAAACTGATTAATCCGAGTTCACTAACAAACCAACTTGTCTTTTAAAGTTACAATCGAATGACTACAATTAGCAGATAAGATTGTGAAAGTGCTAAAGTTTTCAAAGGTATTCAAATTCAAGGATTTTGGACAGATATTTTCTTTTGTTCATAGCGCATCCTGCTAGGCTTCAAAAACTCCAGTTGTGAGTGAGTGAGCGACTATAGAAAAGTAACTACAGTGTGCATGCATATCATCATGATGTAAATGAGTTGAGCATGTTGAATCAATGGTGAACTCATTAAGGGGGGAAAAGAGACACGCCAAAAGCTTTATGTACACTTCCCATCTACTACACAGATAGAGAACATGTGTTGCACTGACAAAACCTTGGGTTTACTTTCTTTCCCAAGCTGACTTTTGAAGTTAACAAAGTTTGGAGTGTGAGCAAGATAATGGTAATAATAATGTAATCCGCAGCTTAAGCGGAGGCTAATTACAAAGATATCATTGTAATCAGGAAAACGAAAACGAACCTCTCGCACAAGTTCAGCAGACGGTTTATCCTTTCGAATGACTTGAAGAAGTGGTGCAATCATATTCATTTCCCATGTGAGACGTTCCCTATTGCTTTCACTTTTGATACAGATATTCCGCACTGTTTTCAAAGCTAAAAGTTGGGTAGGCTCCGGAATTCGATTACTGTGAAACATTAGTCGAAAGTTTGACAATAGTATACGAATCTACCAAATCAGTAATTAACTTCTTTTAGATTTTTTTTTGAGTTGTCCTACGAAAATTTCTCTGGAGAATGCATTTTATTTATATCAACTCCTATGTATAGTTAAGAGATATATTATCTATCTCTTTTGCTGTTGAATAAAAATCTAAAGACTTAGTCTGCCAGAAATTTTCACCTTTGATAATGTGAAATATATGATAAATCATGTAAAATTTATAGTTTAAAAAATACTGTAATTTTCTTACTCAATGCCCTGCTGGACGATTTCAAATCCCATGTCGTCTATAACTTCTGGCTCACCACTAGTTAATGAAAGTAACCCGCTCATTGTAGCTTCTCTCACCTTTTCGGCGTCGGGACTAAAAAAGATAGAAGTCCAAATTATGATTACGCAATAAAGTTCGTTATTATAGCCGCTAACTTTAAATGTAGAGGATGAATTTCTTCCCAAGTTATCCATGACTTCATCTTTGCCTGTGGTTTATCTATTTTATGTTGAAACCAGAGTACATTTACCGTGCCAACCTTTCTGTGCATAGTTTCAATTGTAGCAATAGAAATGGAATGATAGTTTCATTAGAATATAACTTTTTTATGTGAAATTAAAAATTTTGGGTTAAAAAAGATCTTTTGCCAGCAATTAACAACTTTCTACCCGTGGAATGGCTTATACGTAACCACATGTTAATACAATACCATTAATTTGCATACGTACGTCAATAGACGGACACCGGGTATTCCCGAATTGCAAAATTTAGCCCAAGAACGAACTACAGCATCATACGCTCCTAATTCTAGAGCTTTTTTCCTATTCTCCATATCACCGGCGGCAACATTAGCGGCAATTAGCTTTACTTTGTCAATCACCACGGGAATTGGTGGAATGTCTTGCAAAAGAATTTTCTGTCAAAAGTTCAGACGTTCAGAGACCGTTTAAATTCATTAAAAGCAAGCATAGTCACTACTTACATTGAAATTTTAAAAACACACCTGTAATTCCTGGATATCTGTTTCCAGCATTTTATCTGTATACCTGAAATTTTGTGTGTTTTAAACTGAAAATTTTGAATTCCAATGCAATGTTCTATGAAAAACTCATTGTAAGTTGGGATTGTCAAAAAATTATTTATTTATGTGTGTGTAACAAAGCAATAAACTGAGATTGAGTTTGTTGTCATGAAAATTAATGGACCTTTTTATGAACAATTGCTCAGTTCAGGTCCTGAGGTCCTTGAAATTCAAGTATACAGGATTCGCTTTAGTAGCAATCAATTAAGTAGCAGATGAACGGTGCCTCGTACCAAACGGAGCGAGAACAATATCATGCATGCAATAAAAAATTAAATAGGACATTTTCCTTTGCCAAAATTATAGTAATTTTTGCATTCCTAGATATAGGCCATTGGCCCATCAATTTTGCATTTGACGGAAACACTGAATAATAGCACTCCAAATTTTTTAGCATTATTTAAGTCAGATGCTAATGTACTTCCTCACAAAATATTTGAAAACAGGATTACAGAATGCAAGATTCTTTGCTTTGATATGTGTTGAAAGTTGCATTTAACTAAATATAATATTTCAAAAGTCTGCAAAAAATCATTTTTTCACTCAAAAATTTTTATTCTCCGAGTGAAGCGGGACCAGGCAGTGAAAATATCCTAAGCAGCAGACTATAGCTAAAATCATTCTATAGCTCACATGAGAAAAAGCAATTCCCAAGCTTTCCCACTTTTCACACCGACCGGCAGAGCATTGAACCAACAAAATGACTGATGACAGTCTAGTGAAGGAATCACTGTGATAGAATAGCCAGCAACATTATTGACTACACAATTCACTCGCTGACTATACAAACTAACTAACTAACTGTCTTGCATGTATTCTCAAAGGAAAGCCTTTTTCCTTCCCTTTGCTGACTCCACTGTTTTCTAAACAGGAGAGTTAGTTAGCACACAACTGTTCAGGGAGAAAAAAGTAACACAAACTGTCTTTAATATACACTTTCTCCATCCAACGTGCCCTTTTAACGTTCATTTGGTTGATTATTATCTCCCTGAGAGACTTTCTTTCTTCTGCTAAATGAGCTAACTAAATTTGTGTGATTACTATTCTCCACAGTTCTTGAAAGTAAAACAAAAAAGAAGACAAAATCACTCTAATTTCTCATTCCATACTCACGTACTGAAAGTAATGAGCTAAAATGCACAAGTTAAAACTGTGTTGACTCCATCAGGAAGTTCATCTCGTTTGAATCCTCCTCATAATGCGTAGAACTCAGCATCCTTTGAATTGCATTACTTTTCCAACAACTGTAAGCACCAGTACAAACCCTAATGCTCATCGTAATCAAAGTAATAGTTCCACAGGAACTGCCAAAGTCACCGAAAAAGTGAGCAACTTTTCACCTTCGTCCACAATTCTACAACTGCCATCATCATCGCACCAGGTATTTTATTAGCATAAACCTCATTTGCTTGTGTAACGGAAAGCTCATTTCGTAAGATTATCAAAAAAAAAGCTAATTTACTCCTTTATTAAACACCCATACGGTTTTAGTACTACAAATCGCTTTGTTTATTCCTACCAGGAGCGCTTTCCCCGTACTGCTACTACTTATTCCACATACCCTGTGCCAAAAATAAGTCACAGTGCAAAAAGATTGTCAAGAAAGGAGCAAAATGAAAGCACCAGTAGGATGTATACACAAGTTTTCCAACCTCCTGAGAATTATAACCAGCAAGGTGTTGAATTTCAGTCACGGGCAACAACAGCAAACTTCCATCCATCTTTTTTTTCATCACATCATCGGAGTTATCACGCACTGAGAGTAAATAAGGGTAAACCCACACACATAAAACATGTGAGTAGCAGTATTATGGGAGTTGCCAAAGAAAAAAGTAATGATGATGGAGGCAGCACTAAAGTGAGTACAGGACCAACGTCAAAAAGCAATAATAATGGATCAAAAGAGAGAAAAAATAGTCTTGTTGGTCCAAGTGACCTTAAGCACAGTGCGACACGGACTTCAAGTGCTTGTACTAGTAAAAATAATGTCACCTCGTCAAACAAAAAAATGAATCCAACTACGACAGTTTCGTCCACAATTTTAGGCAATGCTGTAAGATGGGATCAACAAACTAAGAGAAGCGGAGGGAAAAAATCATGTGAAGATTATTTGTCGGAGAGTGATGTTGTAAAAATAGTTCCATCCGAAGGGGAAGACAAAAGTGCAGGAGTGACAAAGGGTGATCAAAATGTAGGAGCAATAGCAACAAACAGGAACAGCAGCTGTAGCATTAAGAGCCTCAGTGAAAGGGTTCAGGTAACTCGAACTCAACGAGAAAAGGAAGCACATCCCGAGACAATCTCCCTGGAAAGGTGTGGGCTCAAAACATTTCCCCTGATCTCTGGAGAGGGACCTGAGCTCAAGTTGCTCTCACTTCAGCATAATCTGCTCACTCGGCTGGAGAATGTGTCCTCTTGCCTGAATCACTTAGTTGTGCTTGATTTATATGACAATAGAATCGAGCGAATTACGAGTCTCCATGGGCTCACCTCATTGAGGGTTTTACTCCTAGGGAAGAATAGGTGAGTGAGTGAAGCTGAATGATTTTGGAATGATGATATAATATCATTCTTACAAAGAAGGGGCTTGTCTTGTCATACTTTTTCCATTAAGGCAGATATTCATTGGTCATGTGTTATTCATAGGTTTAGGTTAGGAGAATGATTTGCTATGCATGAGGGTATGAAAAGGAAGGGTTGCAAACCTAAAGTCGTTGGAAAGTTTTTTTCTTCAGTGGGAGGGGAGACATAAAAAGCAAGACAGTTTTTAAGTCATTGGAGTATAAGTGGCAACTTTTTTTTTACTCAAGTAATATGTAATACAAAAATTTAAGAGGAGTTTTTGGTCTATAGGGGGCCGTTTATGCATGATAAATACTAGGATCTGGTAGAGTGATTTGCAATATGTTTGTGAGGAGATTTGGAAGAAAAAACATTTTTTATGCATGTACATAGCATGGATTTGGTAATTAAAATGGAACTAGTTGTACTTATTTAATCATTGTTTTCCAATATTTAATTTATGCATCAAGCTTGATCTTTATTGAAATCAAAGCTGAATTGCTTTTTTCCAAGGAAAATGACTGCAGGATTCTCAGAGACAAAAAATTCATTGTAAACCATATTTTACATATTAGATAGATTATGATATGTTTCCATTTCGTACAGCAAAAGCTTCCCTCATAGTAGCACACATTCTACCCCGTGTGAGCGACACCAGATTTTCATCTGATTATAAAATCCAAGTTTTCTACCAACCCAAGCATTCATTTGCTTATATA
>Ga0210040_10010694_pt1 | contig 10489 bp, 4 predicted proteins | sample CryGeyCG12114_NA_FD_185462 | JGI IMG/M metagenome (GOLD analysis project Ga0210040, IMG submission 185462) | Groundwater microbial communities from aquifer - Crystal Geyser CG19_WC_8/21/14_NA (SPAdes) (version 2) | ecosystem: Environmental > Aquatic > Deep subsurface > Groundwater | place: USA...
ATTACTAGAGGGGCGTATTTCTTTCAGATACATTAATTAAAGAATCAGGTTATTGCCTTTTTACCCAAACCATGGGCTCGATGACGTGCGACTGACTAGTTTTAGTTGTCAGTTGAGGTTGGAAAGCAGTAGTATATGAGTGCATTAGTATATATTAGTTAGTGAGCGAGGAAATAGAAGAATTTACACAAAATGATCATCATCATGAATATGGCATTCATACATGAGTGGATTTAAAGCTTTCCAGTTTCTCCAGATGAGTCTCTCCTTCTCATCTTGTATTCTCATCGTTCATTTAATTAATAGAGAAATTGAGAGACCTATGCTAGCTTGGGAAACCCATCCATCATCTCATATCTTGTCTTTCATCCGGCACTACTCAACTTCCATAACGATTGAATATAAGTGGGACTGAAATGATTGGCTCCGTTTTGCGTTTGCCGTTGGAACCAGTATAAACCCTTGATGACAATTATTCATAAGAACCTGGAAAACTGGATCCTGTTTGAGTATACCATAACTAACTGCAGTAATGTGTACCATTTAAAAATGAATGCTTTGCATTTCAACGCAAATTTTATGAATTAATTCACTGGCTAGTTAAATCATCATGTAATATTATGATATGAAAATACGGTGGCTGCACGCTTACGCTTACTACCCGCTATTGTTTGATAAAAGATTCTGATTGCTTTTAGCATTCTCTTCAAGATAAATCTTGAGCAGTGGAATGCCTGTTTAACATAATGAGGAACTGTATGTTTTGAATAAATAAATCATAATAATGAATTTGATTAGTTTTAACTAGATCGAGACAGTACTATGGAGCAAATACCTAAATAATAACATTCATGCAATTGAATGCTTGCAAAAGTAATAATAAAAAGCATACGAACATTTGCATTAACTCGCCCCATGAATCATGTTTTTAAAGGGAGAACAGATAGAAGGAAAAAGCTATCGGTCAGTTTTTAAATGTCATTTGTATAAATGGGCTCAACACACACACATGCAAGTTTTAATGTCATCTCCCTAATGCATTTGCTGAAGGGAGACAGATAAAAAGTACATATGAAAATTCCCGAATCCCTAGAAATGTGCTCCTCCAACTTAAGTAAGTAATGGAAGACGAGGAAGAAATCATAATATGAACAAGAATGATAAGAGAAAGTGATGGGAAATGATGCGAGGACAGTCTAGTGCGAGTCGGATTGCACAATCATTCTTGGCATTCTTCTCCATTATAAATGCCCAAAAAAAAGTATACCTACTTCCATGCTATATGCATACAAAGAATTCACATCACACAGAGCTTTAGTTACTCACTCAACTTTTTACTTTCTCTCTAACTACTGCCAATGGTAAGTACTTACTTACTACTGTATATATGCATGCATAAGCGTTTTGTGATAAAAAATTCTCCCCTAAAAATGTGAACACTTGATAAAACTTTGTTGGATGGTCGAATGACCAACCATCAGCAAGAAATATCCAAACAAGGAGCCTCTGTATGCAAAATCATATTATATTCATGTGTGATTCCCTGATGAGAGGAAATGTTTGCCAGTATACAGAAAAAATGGATCCTCAACCATATAGAATTTTTGACGGTCGTTTTAGTCAACAGTAATAATGTACGCGTGAATGTCCAGCCGGGTTCTTTTCTCCATTTTTCATTGCACTTCTGGTGAACGGAGATATGAAGCGATGATGAAACTCCTGTCATCATCTTCCTTAAATGTATGTTGCAGATTTCATTGGAAACTCTTAAAAGTCCATCCACTCTCAAGTCAAGAAAAATGGGAGGGCTACTCACTCATATGATTATTACAGAGTTTTTTTTAACTCAAGCCCTGTTGTAAAGGATATAACAATTTGAGATCCTCCTCCGACCTCCAGAGGTTTTTAGTGTATCGATTCCTTTCCCTAATGCTTATGCATTATGAGCAATTTATGCATCACTAGAGCTATGCAGTCAGCAATTTCTTTCTCCATTGTGTGGTTTCGTGGGTTACAGTCTTGTCGAGTAATTTCTTCTGACACAGCAAACTAGGCTCAATAACAGAAAACAAAGGAAAACAATGCATAACTTATGAGCTGCCAAGAATGAGAAAATTACAGATTTCTTGTCTTTCCAACAACTTTTTGGCAGTTTCCCAAAAATCTCATAATAGGTTTCAACGCTTTTAGTTTTTCCACCACTCTTTCCGTATGAATAATTCGCCTGGATAATATCTCATTAGAACATGAATAGAGAAAAATTTCGTGCCAATCATTATTTACGCAAATGTTAAACTTTCTTGCAAACTCCCCATTTATTCAAATCATGCATTCTAAATCACTGGAAAAAACAAACTAGACACATAATTTTTCAGAGCCATCCGGTGAAAATATTATTCAGGCTAACATTGTCTCGCCAAAGATCATTTAAAACTTCCTTTTACCATTACCATTCTAATGCAAATCCAAAGGACTCAAGTGATGATCATTATATCTCTACGCTGGTCAAGCGCATATACATTATATGATGATGATGCATGATAAAAGAAAGGGTTTAGAGCCAGTGAGCCACTCACTCACTGCTGAAAAGCATTCCAATTTATTATAAACCGAAATTCGGAAGGGAGAGGAATAAACGGAAAAAAAGCCGGGAGATATCAACGGAAGGAAAATGCTCATTCTGTGACAGAGACACATTATCGCATGAGCGAGTGACTGAGTGGACTCTGAGGCGTCCATACGGAAATGAATGCGTAATTCTTCTATATAGAAAGAAAAAACTGGCCGGGTTTAAGTATATTTTTTCTTACCTATAAGGTCGCCTTTTCTTTTGTCACATAACCTTTTCTCTCCATGCATATAGAATGTGTGTGTGTGTACACTACAGACAGTCAACGAGTCAGTCAGACTGCAATCCACTTAAGTAGAGGGTGAGAGAATTTTTAGTGAAAAAATCGATGAGCACCAGTTCACATGGAAAGAATAAAAAAAGGCGTCTTTATGCAGCATTGGATGATGATGAGGATGCTTTGTACAGCAAGAGGGAAAAAAAGCTTCAAGACTTTAGAGAATCCTTTTCTTGTTTGCCTAAAAGAGTCTTGGGGACAATGATGGAATATATTGGCAAAGAATTCTAATGTCCAGCTACACAGTCTCGGTATAAGTTTTTAACATTGGTGAGTGGGTGAGAAGAGAGTCAACTCATTTCTATGCATGAAGACCAGCACTTAAATCCTCGTCCATTCATTCTCATCTTTTTTACTTTCTCCTCAACGTCCTATGGTAGTATAAGTATGAACAGTATGTCTTGCATACCAAATCCGTGTGAGGGGAGTTGTGTGTAAATTAATCATGTATTATTTGCTACGGTTTCAAGGAAATGAGCAAATTTTGTGGATATCTATTGATCACTGTTTTTTAGAAAATGTGTTTTGTATTTCATAAAAAACTATTCAATTAAAATGGTTTAAACAGCAATTTATTGGGGACTGGCGATTTTACAGTTTCAAAGAGAACAGTAGAAAGAGCGTGTTAATTAATTTGAACTGTAGTTTAGCACAATGGTAGAAGGGGGAACCCTTTTGCCTAATATGCATGAATGTACTAAAGGAATGAGATTATTTATCTCAAAGGGTGACCGAATATGTAGTTAGTTTCCTAAGGAAAGAGAAAAGAGATGGGATCTTTTCTTTGTGTGGACACGTGCGTCCTCTCCTCTTTTCAAAGGAACGAGCCTACTATTGTGCCCTTGCAACAATAATAAGAATACAAAATTTCATGTTGATGACAAGTCTTGCATTTAAATGATCCCGAACATTTAGTGCTTTGTTGTTCTTCAAAGATGTGCTTCCAGTTTAAATGAATAAATTAAAATTTATGGGCTTGGTCAGAGATCGGGAAATTGTTGTAGACATTGAAAAATAATCTAGCTTTTAGTTAGTTAGTTAGCTACACATAGCAATCCCATGATATTATTTTTTCAAATCTAATTTATGTTTTCATCTAGTTTCGTTATTATTTGGCTAACATTTATATCCAGTTTAGTTTATTTAAAAAAGCAAACTAAATACAAAATTGCTCATTAAAATCCGTTGAAACCCCCTTGAAAATAGACAAACACTCTAAACCCAACAACTTAGGCAATTACTTAAAGATTGAATGGAAACCTAGAGTTTACTATTCTCTCCACATTTGAAATAAAAATGTAATTTATCCAATATAATTGAATTTAGCATCTGCAGAGATTTTTTTCCAGTCTCTCTTTCATCCTCAAGTGTACTCCATTTCATGTTTCATTAAAACTGCGTATATATAAAACTGCCAATAGTTAGTATATTTTCTTATCAGACCGTGCTCTTTTTCTAACTACTATAAAGTCTCTTTAGTTAGTCATAATAATAATAAGTGAGTGAGTGACTACTCCAGAAAAAGTCCACACAACCTAATAGCCTCAGTATATGTGCATAGGGAAAAACCAATCACTCTTTTATAATGCTCTGGGATGGATGTGATGTGAGTAGCTAATAACTTGGCATTCCATTAAATTATTTTTTTATACCTTTGAACATGAGGAACAGTTCGTTTGTTCAAGCCAAAGCTATCTTTGGGAATTCATCATAAAAACTTGGTTGGACTTACTTGCTATATAGCTTGGTCGTACTCTACGCAGCTAACTAGCTATAACCACGTTTTTTGGGCATATCTTGTAGTATGTGGTTCGTTGGTGGGTTATAGAAATCTAGTTAAATTTATTCACTCCAGTGCACACAAGTTTTCCTTCATAAGGTCTTATTAGTTTTCCTTTTTGGAGACAGGAGTGAGAACGACACCCGAGAGATGACATGGACAATTTTCTAATATTTTTTATTCCTTCTGTACAGTCAGACTGCATACTAATACGGAGTGGGGAAAAAATGTGGAGAATTTTTGTGATTACATGTCTTGGGTCCGTCACTTTTTGAAATGGTGTGAATGTAATGTTTATTTTTTAGGAGGAGACGGATACAAAGATACATAATGTTTTGGATTTTCGAAATGCGTGTGTGTCGTAATCTGTTTGTCTTTTATTGAGCTTAAATTTTGCAAAATATTTAGCTCATTCAACTCTCAGACTCCTAAAATATTAGCTTCCAGATTAAAGTGGAAAATATAACATAGGGTTAAGATGAGCGTTTTGGTGAAATAAAAAATCCGATCAATTCCTTAATTTCAAGATTTTTCCCATGTTAAATCCCTTAAAAAAATCTCAAAAATGAATTTAGATTCAAAATTTTTTTTATAAAAGCTGATGGTTCATTTGAGCGATTAACGCTCATTTTTAGGATTTAGAATTAACAAACATAGTATGCTTACGTGAGCGGCAAATGAGGTATTCAGCCAACCTTCCGCTCAATAATTATTTACTTGGTTGATAAACTTAATCAAAACCGATTAAGATATTATTGGGGTTTTCCCCCATTCACTAATAATTACATTCATATAAGCAAACGGTAACTAGACTCAATAAAAAATTGGATTTAAAGCCTTATTTGAACTTAAACACAGGTTATGTAAAGTAGTATAAAAGGAATTCAAATCTGTATTCATTTGAATATCTATTTCCTCACCTTTCTCACTACAAATTTTTACAAATTTGGAAGCCGTTTGCAGAGAAAACTAGAATCTTGTCTATGGTATCAAGAGTTAATTCAGGTTGATTAGTTCGATAGTTCTGTACTTATTGAATTCTGGAAAACCAATTTCTCGAAGAATGTTTTCCTGACTTTTAGGTACAAATGCGTGTATTTTTGTTGCTGATTGGAGTTTTGGCTGCAATTGGTTCGTTTTTTGCCAAAAATTCCTCATCTCTGCTTACTAAAATATACAGGGTGATAGAATTTATCTTTTTTATTAATAACAATACTGCTTTTCTTCTTCTTCCTCTCAATTTCCCAGAAAATGTAATCTTGACGCTTGTGGATTTACTCTAGAGAAAAAATAAATTTCTAAGCTAATATTCTAACTTACCAACCAACTTAAAACACAGTTAAGTTCACAGTAATTAAATACTTCAAATACTTTGTTTTGATTCACAATATGTGAACTGCATTCGTATGTTCCTAAGTAGCATCTCATGTTAAAATGCAACTCAATCGTTTATGACGAATATGGCCTTTTAGCACACAGCAGATACACAAGTTAATGTTAATTACAGTTTGCAGCCTAGAGGTGCAACTTAACAACGGCTGATTTTGCAACTATAAAGTACAGCCCTAGACTTATGACTTTTTTCACTGAAACTTTTGGTGCATAATAAGGTGCTGTATGCAAGTTTCTTCATTGTAGAAACAATTCTCACGAAATCAACCAAGGCAGCTGATGAATTATCAAACTTTTGCTTGGTCATTAAAAATGTCCAATCCTTAAAAACCAATAGGAGACTTATTGTTTCTGATTTTTTTCGTGAACTAGTTTCTACCAGTGTACCCTATAATTAAGGCTGCACCAATAAAAAGTAGAGCTTTCGATTTAAGCATATGGAGAGCAATTTTTAAACGGTGAAAGAATCAATGAAAACAGGTTTTGGATTAAATGCCATTTCATCGTCTCTATATACCTTGTCGGTGAGAGAATCGAGTATACGTACAAAAATGTATGAGAGCGAAAAGAATTTCGTTTGGTTTGATTCAAATGCATCTGCTTTAAGCTATGTTCCGAAATGTATGGCAAATGTTGTTCTCCAAACAACCATACAAAATTGTATGCTAGATTATGAAAACGTTAATCCCTGAAGTTAGTTTTACCTACGCCCATTTTTTCGCAATTTCTGAAGGAATCTGTACATAACCTTTTGTACCATATACTCAAATTCACAGTATAGGAACTTTTAAAGAGATCATTATTAAACAGTATCAGTTATTAACTAACTGCAAAAGATGTTATTTAAAAAAACTTACACTTATCTTCTATTTATGCTATCAACCATAAGAAACATGCTATACAACTTTTCTTTTGCAAAAAAATGTCCAGACCCAGAATTGTGAAACCTTAATCACAGCCATTGTCAACAAGCGCCCTGTAAGCTAATTGTTTATTCCATGCCTTGTTTGAAATGATGACAGGGCTCCTGCAAAGCGCCCAGTTGGTTGATTATTTCTCATTTTTATTCCATTCCATATTTTCTATCTTGTTCGGTTCCCCTCCTGTGTTCATGTATGTCTTCAGTCATTGTTTTACTCTCATCATCGTTCTTTTGAATGCCGCCACATGCATACAGTTGGAATGATGCACCCCTTTGTATACAAAACGCAGCATATACCTGGATTTCACTAGTCAGTAAGTTGGTTAGTTAGTTAGTTAGTAGTCTAACCTGTCTTTCCACGCAGCAACTAATGTCGCCTTTTATTTTGTTTGAACCGTGACAAAAAAAATTATGCTAGTTCCAGTTTGGAAGCTCCTTTTTGTTCCATCATAATAATAATGCCAGGGGATCATGATACAATCATCATCATCATGATGAGAATTAAAAAATACACACAGCGGAACGACTTGCTTTGACAATTTTTATGACCCATCCTTCACAGGGACCCTTCAAAATCCTCATTCCCATGCAAATGCATTTTTCATCGGTCTTAATCTCTTCATAAATTACAATGGGAACAAGCTAGCATAGCGCTGTGGTTGCTCCAAGTCTTGTTTTCATAGCAAGCTCGCACCGAGCTAACTGACTGAATGAGAAATACAATTTACAAATTTTATTCAACCAATTGATTATATTTGAAATCAGGAGAAAACTTTATCAACTGATATTTATTCAGACATCTTCACTGATTAATTGCTCTTCCTAAGGATTGAAATTTAATGATGTAGCGTCATCCTATTGCTTTAAGAATTCTAAATCAAACGGCTTTTAACTAATCAAAAAACTAAATTATTTTCCATTGAAAATACTGACCAACACGTCTAAACTATTTTTGAATCTGAATCTTTACAATAAGTCTATCACTACCCAGTCTCCTGTAAAAACAGTTGCCATTGTAGAGCCATTTTGTTGCACATAAAGCAAATTCCAGAAAACAGACTGTCAGATTGAATTCTTCTTAGAGTGGATAAGTTGTCTCATGAAAAAATACGTGTGACACAGACCCCCTTGAGATTGGGCCAGGTAAGATATCTCGTCACTCTAGGAATTCGCATAAAATGTTTCTCTACCTCCTTGGCGCGTGTCAACTTGGATACACAAATTCCCCTTTCCTCTATTATATACTCTCATCAAATATTCTAATCAAGTTATAGTTCTCCATTTCACTCCAGCTGGCTTCACTCCCTTTTTATGTTTGTTTCACAACAGTGAGGGAGGGAATCATAGTAAAAGGACTTAAAATTTTCTTTATGACTGTGTATGTAAATGCCCATATGTGGCATTTTTACACACTCATACAAAAAAATGTATTACATATACAAAAGAACCAAGTGCGTATTCCATTCCATATGGTACATACATAGTTAATATGACTACTACTAGATGCAATCACAAACATTTGGTTGCACAACAAGCAGGGCTCATTCCTCGTGGATTCTGATTATTATTACCAAAGGAATGGATAGATGCAAATTTCGCTATTTATTCTCACTAACCCATGCTCATTGGTTGTTTCCCATATATTTCCATCTGGATTGAGAGAAGCAGTATAAGTCAAGCATTTTGTGACAAGATAAACTCTATTGATTAGCATGAATGTATTGTAATCATAGAAAGGCATGTTTATTACTCCCGTTAACTCAGGTGGCCCTCTCCACAGAAGGAAAATAATAATAACTATGGGGAATACATAATTGATCATTTTTGGCCGTCCAAATTATACGTATATACGTTAGAAAACTTATGGGAGCTTATGAAATAAACGTATCGTGGAAGTAAATATAGAAAGTCGATGAAATGAAAATAATAATGATGGTTGTACGACTCTGTAGGTAGATGAAGAAATTATTATGGGAGAAATTATTATTTCCTCGCTACGAACTACGTACTATACATTCATTTTAAGCTCATTCCCACACAACATGGAGTTGGTGGAGTCAATTCTTTTCTGATTAAACGATACGAGTTTTGTATATGTGCAGTGCAGGCAAAGTCCCATCCCATTTATTTCCAATTGAAATAAGTGGCACGATTTTCATGCCACAGGAGAACTACTTGGGCTCACTTAATTCATGACAATTTATAGTACATATAATTTTCCAGGGAGACTTTCTCTTCCATACCGAATAATACGAGTGTGCCATTCATGATTAAGTCCCATGCCTAAATTTTAGTATGCATGAGTTTACGGACCAAGGAAAGTAATGGCACGAATTAAAATAATAGCTTCATATGAAATTCCAGCCCACTAGTCTTAATTTAAGCTATATAATGCCTACTACTGGTTAGTTAGTTAGTGGCCATTTTGAAATTGAGGCTAGCTAATGAAATTGCCTCGTGTACAAACATATGAATAATTAAGCACACTTTTAAACTGGATGGTACAACCAAACACTATTGTAGTTGCCTCCCATTTTGGAAATTATAGGTTTATCCTGCGTCTAAATTATTCAACGGAATAATTATTTTCCCTCACTCACTATATGGAGTTAGTTTTAGTCAATAGTCTATATAATCACTGTCTTAAGTTTCTAAAATCAATTTTCTTCTCTTCCCGTAAAGCACTTTTCTATGCTCTGTATTTTTTTTACCGCAGAAAAAAACGTATGCATTTTGAACCTACAATCTAAACGCATATGAGAGGCACAAGTCACTACCGTGGCTTGGCTGCTAATGCATAATGACGATAATAAGTACATGGGAGTCCCATTATGATGATGATGATGATGAAAGGCAAATACATTTTTCTTCTTTTTATATACTATTTGTTTTTAGATGCTGAGCCCGTTTAGTTGTAAGGTTTGGAACGTTTTGGATCATTAGAAGATTCGTGGCTGACTCCCTTGGGGGTAAAAAAATATATAAATACAAAACTGAGCTGCCACATTATAATCAGTGGTGTGTATATGGAAACGGAGAAGAAAATTGGAGGAGCCTGCTCCAAAGACATGACTAATGAGACTTGGCCGCTTTTCTGAAACTCCTAATTGTTAAATTGTATTAAGAAGGACGCAATACGCACTGGGCGGACGTGATGATGATATGATGAAAAAAAAATTATATGAGAGTTGCTGAAATAAATAGCAAAGATTATTACGCTACACAGACAAAGGTAAACAACACACTACACAGAGCTTTAGTTAGTCAACATGTTGACGGTAGTAATAAGAGCCCCAGTTGAATAATGAGTCGGCAACTTAATATAGATTAAGATGAGTGAGTTGGTAGATTGCGAAAATGTAACGTTTACAAGCTATCTTAAGCTCAAATGAATGTGGGCTGGAAAAAGAAAAGATTATTATGATTGTTTCAATGGAAATTGTTGATTTAGCTCCGCAAAAATTACAGAATTCATCCTACTAGTAGAGC
>Ga0210040_10010695_pt1 | contig 10489 bp, 8 predicted proteins | sample CryGeyCG12114_NA_FD_185462 | JGI IMG/M metagenome (GOLD analysis project Ga0210040, IMG submission 185462) | Groundwater microbial communities from aquifer - Crystal Geyser CG19_WC_8/21/14_NA (SPAdes) (version 2) | ecosystem: Environmental > Aquatic > Deep subsurface > Groundwater | place: USA...
ACAATCATACTGTTGGCTTGCAGGGCTTTCTTCACCAAAGCTATTAATTCGTCGCCGGACTGGCCATTAATCATATAACAACCTACGTTATACAAATCAGTCGTATTTTGGGGTACCAATTGACCTTGTACGCCGCGGGCCGCCACAAAATCGCCTTTTATGGCCTCGATAAAGGAAGCACCGCCAATTTGGGTATCACCGCAGGGGTAGGCAAAAGTGCGTTCTTTCTTTCCATCCAGAGCTTGTAGTACGGTATTGGTCATTTTTATTTCATCCGTTAACCGCCTTACCGAATAATTAGCCAGGTTATAATCGGCGTTAACAAAGCTGCGGCCGGGCTTGCTGCCGTTGCAGGGATGGAAAAGGGTATGATTTGCTAATTCGTGTTTATGCACGGCTGCCTTTTTCCATTCGTCTAAGCGTTTGGTGAAAGCCCCGGCCCCGGAAGAGGCGATTAAAAAGAAGGTTCCTTTTAAGCCCAGAGCATCCAAAGCCGGAACAACATTGTCCAGGTGCACATTCAGAGCATCGTCGTAGGTAAGTACCACGGCAGCTTGCTTTTTTTGCCAGGTTTGGGCACTAGCCGATAAACTGAATACGCAAAGCAAGAAAGTAACGGTTCTTTTTAGAAGCATTTGGTGGATAAAATATTAAATTTTAAGTAACTAAAATTACTTAAAATTTAAATCAAGACAACAGATTTATTTTGCCGCTTTTTAAACGAACCAATTACTTATAACTACTTTTTCATTCAAAAATGAAAAATACCTAACCCAGAAAGCGGCCAGAGACCAAAAAATAAAAGACAGGGGCGAGACGCCCGCGCCAGCGTGCCAGGGAAAGATTATTCAAAACTCACTGGCGTGACGTATTGGCAATGAGTTAGGTCTTAATATTTATTTAAAAAGCTGGTAAACAACATAGGAACAAACGTAAGCCAAGCCACTCATGTAAATTAGCTGCATCATGGGCCACTTCCAAGAGCGGGTTTCGCGGTACACCACGGCCAGCGTACTCATACATTGCATGGCAAAAACGTAGAATATGAGCAGGGAGAAAGAACGGGCCGGGGTAAAAAAGGGCTGACCGGTAGCATCTTTTTCAGCTAATAATTTCTCTTTAATGGTGCTGATGTTTTCATCGGAACCCACACTGTAAATCGTGGAAATAGTACCCACAAAAACTTCGCGGGCGGCAAAAGAAGTCAGCAAAGCAATACCAATTTTCCAATCGAAGCCCAGCGGACGAATGGCAGGCTCAATGGCGCGACCGAATAAACCGGCATAAGAAGCTTCGAGTTTGTGCGACGAAATTAAGTTGTTCGTTTCAGCTTCGGTTAAGTTCCGGGTTACGGCGGTTTGGCGTACCTGCTGTTCGGCAGTTTCGATGGCATTACCGGGGCCGTAAGAAGCCATTACCCACAGAATAACCGAAATAGCCACAATTACTTTACCGGCTTCAAACACAAAGGCCTTCACTTTTTCGATAATAGTTAAGCCTACGTTTTTCCAGCGGGGCATTTTATACACCGGGAACTCCATAATAAAGTAGCTGCGTTCTTTGGCTTTCAAAATCAGCTTCATGACCAGCGCCGAGAAAATGGCCGCCAGGAAACCAAGCAAATACAAACCCATCAGCACAATGCCTTGCAGGTTTAGGAAACCCAGGTAATATCTTTCGGGCACTACGAGGGCAATTAATACAGTATAAACCGGAATGCGGGCGGAGCAACTCATGAGCGGCGTTACAAAAATAGTAATCATCCGGTCCTTCCAGTTATCGATGTTGCGGGCGGCCATTACGGCGGGCACGGCACAGGCTACGCCCGAAATAAGCGGTACAATGCTCTTACCGTTCAGACCAAATTTGCGCATGATTTTATCCATCATAAACGTAACGCGCGCCATGTAGCCGGTTTCTTCGAGGATGGCAATAAAGGCAAACAAGATGGCAATCTGCGGAATAAAGATTAAAACACCGCCTAAACCGGCAATTATGCCTTCGGTGAGCAGGTTTACCAGCGGCCCGTCGAACTTGCTCTGAATAAACTGGTTTAAAGAGGCTACACCCAAATCAATCAAATCCATGGGGTAAGTGGCCCAGGCAAAAATCGCCTGAAACATCATAAACAATACCCCAAAAAATATCAAATATCCCCAAACCTTATGAGTTAATACCTGGTCGAGTTTGTTGCTGAATTTTTCGTTCGATTCGGCGCGGGTTACTTTTACCGAATCCAGGAGCAGCTCATTGATAATGGTATAACGTTCAATGGTTTCGGCAGCCTGCAGCGTATTAGAATTAAAGGCGTATTGCTCCCGCAGTTCTTCGATATAACTTTTATCCGACTCACTTAAAAACGATAATTTCTTGTACTGGTGAGCGTAGTGCAAGGCCAGGTAATCGTTTTTCAGCTCAAAATAATACCTAATCTGGCGCACCAGCACCATTAATTCTTCGGGAATCTGGTAAAAAGTTTTGGCTGGCTTTTCCAGTTGCTGCGATACCAGAATTTTGAGGGCCGTAATACCCACGCCGTTGCGGGCATTCATAGGCACCACCGGCACGCCCAAATCTTGCTGTAGTTGCTCTACGTTAATTTTAATGCCGTGTGTTTCGGCCACATCGGTCATGTTCAGGCCCAAAACCGCTGGTATGCCTAAATCGGCAAGCTGCGTGTACAGCAGCAAATTTCGTTTCAGGTTAGAGGCATCTACCGTAATAATTAAAACATCGGGGTAAAGCGCCGACTTTTTATTATACAGCAGATCGATAATTACTTTTTCGTCGAGCGATTTAGGATACAAGCTGTAGGTACCGGGCAAGTCTATGATCTGGACTTTGTGCTGCGGCGTAAGCTGGCTAATACCGGTTTTTTTATCGACGGTAACCCCAGGAAAATTACCCACCTTTTGGTTAAGGCCGGTAAGCTGGTTAAATAATGATGATTTGCCCGAATTCGGGTTGCCAATAAGGGCTATTTTGGAGATCGCATTTTTGACCGGCGTTTTTACTGCCGTTGCTGCTACCGATCCTATTACTTCTGTCATAGACTGCTATTTGAGCATAATGGTTGCTGCTTCGTCTAAACGCAAAGAAAGGGTATAATCATTTACAATTATCGTTACCGGATCGCCCAGTGGGGCTCTGCTGTTCATCTTCACTTCGGTGCCGGGAATGCAACCCATTTCCAACAGTTTCAACGACATTTCCTGATCTTGCAGACAACAAATGGTACCTTTCTCTCCTATTTTCAGTTCCCGGACGCTACGCTGTTTTTTCTGCACCTTATTCTTATTTAGACTTGTTATAAACAACTGCAAGTTACAAGGTGTTCCGTTTTATTCCAAAATATGTTTTTATTTTGTCAGGTTTAAATTATAAACTATTTTGTGCTTTACAGATTAAACTATAATTGCTTTAGCTGTTGGTAGTTGTTGCTGCCCACCCGGTTATATTTCCTGCTGCTTCTAAACAAAAAACATTGCCCTTTATGTTATTCTGATATTACTAGGTCTTCAAATTGGATTTCCTGCATACATTTAAAATGCCCCTGGGGGCATTGGGGGTAGCCAATCTTTGAGCAAGGACGGCATTTTAAATTTTTATGCTCCAGCACTTTAAATTCGGTCTGGTACGGGTACATGCCAAACTCCGGCACCGTATTTCCCCAAATGCTAATAATCTTTTTTCCGAAAGCCGCCGCAATATGCATTAAACCGGTATCGTGGCTAAAAACCACCTCTGCTTGCCGCACCAAAGAAGCCGATTGGTTTAAGTTATATTTTCCGCAGGCGTTGTATATCGTTGTTCGTTGTTCGTTGTTCGTTGTTCGATTTGGGTTATCAAAATATTGTTGAATTTGTTCGCCGGTAGCAGCATCTTCTTTTCCGCCTAATAAAATAATAGGCTGGTTTATTTTGGCACAGAGCTCAATCATTCGCGCTAGGGGTAAGCGTTTGGTGGCGTGCTGGGCACCAATGGCAAAGGCTACATAACTCTGCTGGTGGGTATTTGGCAAAGTAGCCAGGTCTACTTCATCGGCAGGTGGAATAAAATAATCCAACCCTTGTCCATCGTTTTTTACACCTAATTTAGCGGCAGCGGCCAGGTAACGGTCTACAATATGGATATTGGGCAACTGGTTTATTTTTAAATTAACCAATAACCATTTTTTTATATTCAATTTAGAAAAGCCTTGCGCCGGCACGCCTAATTTCGAGCGGATCAGGCGGGTGCGTAGGTTGTTGTGCAGATCTACAATGTAATCAAACTTTTCGGCGCGTAATTCAGAAATTAAATCTTTCAGATTATGGGGCAAGTAATGTACCTTGTCGAGGTAAGGATTGGTTGCCACAATGGCTTTAAAGTTCGGTTTGGTACAATAATGCACCTGGGCACCGGGTACCTGCTGCTTTAATGCCCGTATTACCGGGGTGGTAAGTACAATGTCGCCAATAGAAGAAAAACGCAGAATTAATATTTTCTTCATGAAGCTACTATCTCCGCGGCTCTTTGTTTGCGCGCCTCAAAATGGGCTGTTACTTCTTTTACCGAAAGCGCATTAAAAGTCATGTCGCGGGTTAAGCCGCCTTTGCGGCCCATAAATACGCCGTAGCGCATATCATCGTAACCGGCCATGCTGTGGGCATCGGGGTTTATACTAAGCTTAACGCCTTTCGAAAGCGCATACGCCACCCAACGCCAATCTAAATCCAGGCGCCACGGATTAGCATTTATTTCAATAATTACCCCGTTTTCGGCACAAGCATCAATAATGGTTTTATGATCAATGGGGTAACCTTCGCGGCGCAACAACAAACGCCCGGTCGGGTGGCCCAGCATGGTGGTGTAGGGATTCTGAATGGCACCGAGTAAGCGATCAGTAGCTTTCGTTATATCCATTTTAAGGTTGCTGTGGATGGAGGCCACGATAAAGTCAAAACCTGCCAGTACCTCATCGGCATAATCTAAAGAACCATCGGCGAGTATATCCGACTCAATGCCTTTAAAAATTTTAAAAGGCGCTAGTTGCTGGTTTAATTTATTTATTTCGCGGTGCTGATCTTTAATCCGGAACTCCTGCAAACCGTTGGCGTAAAAAGCCGATTTGGAGTGGTCGCAAATGCCGAAATAATCATAACCTTTGTCGCGGCAATGAACGGCCATTTGTTCTAAGGTATGTACCCCGTCGCTATAAGTACTATGGTTGTGTAGTATGCCCCTTAAATCCTCATCGGTTAACAATACCGGTAAGGCATTTTCGTGGGCTAACAGCAGTTCGTGCGTGCCCTCGCGCATTTCGGGCTGTACATAGGCCAAACCTGCCCGTTCGTAAATGGCTTCTTCGGAAGTAAATTTTTCTTTCCGCACTAGTTGAATGAGGCTATCAGCATCTTGGTAAAAAGCCGTTATATGTGCTTCGGAGCCGGTATGTAAAAATAATTCGTTGGCAAAAGAGGCCACCGGAACGGCTTTTATTTCTACAGCTAAACCAGTGGTATTTTCCCGGCCGCGCCAGCTAAAAGGCCCCGAACGCCCGGGCTCCGGATTTAATTCAGGCACAGCGGCCACGGCTGCGTGCATTTGTTGCGGGTTATCTGTACCTACTATTATTACCAAGGTTTCTATTATTTCAAGGCGCCGGCGTACTTCTCCTGCAATTTCTACTAAATCGGTTTTAAGAGCCTGGCGCAAGTAATCGCGTAGGTGTACCGTCATTGGTTCTATCTCGGCGTACAATACCTTGCCCTGGCTTTGTTGGGTGTAGAGCAGGGCATTTTTAATGGTTTCCTGGGTTTTAGCGCCAAAACCTTTTAAACTGGCCACCTGGTTATTTTCGCAAGCTTCCAGCAAAGCTTCGGTGCTAACAATATTCAGGTCGCGCCAGATAGCCCGCACTTTTTTAGGGCCAATGCCTTTAATCTGCATCATTTGCATCACGCCGGGCGGCGTTGCGGCCGTTAATTTATCGAGTTCGGCAAAAGAGCCCGTCTGGGAAATTTCTACAATCTTGCTGGCCAGGGCTTTGCCAATGCCTTCTATCCGCTCTAGTTCTTCGTTAGTTAAGCCTACCAACGGTGACTCCAGCCTTTCGAGTACAGCTACCGCATTGGCATACGACCTTATTTTAAACTGATTTTCATCGTGTAGTTCCAGCAGCGAAGCCGCTAACCGGAAGGCCCGTATTATATCTTTATTTTCCAAGGTTTAGAAACATATTCTTTTGGCAAAGATACGTAATTCTGCCTTACCCTTTCCTTTTTGTACAGGTTAGCCGCTCTCACTTAAAACTTTAAAATAACTTACTAGTACTTTTCTTTAGGTGTATTAGTAATGATAAAACTACTTACTAAAGTACTTTCCCTCTGTTAATTATTTGTATATTGGCCTCAGAAGCTAATTCTTTAAGCTTATTCTATTTCTGTATGCATTTAAAATATATCTGCGGCTTAGTTTTGTTGGGTTTTAGTTTTATGAGTACGACCTGTCTGCGTAATTCAGATCAGTTAAGCTTACTTTATGATAAAACCTGGTTGCACGCCGTGGAAGAAGATAGCGCCGATGTGCTCGTGTACCGGCCTAATACGTATGCTTTTCCGCCTTCGCGCGGCCGCACCGGCTTTGGCCTGGAGGAGAATGGGACTTTTCGGCTTTTGAGCATTGCTCCTACCGATGGTTTAGAAGAGCATATAGGTAGCTGGAAAAAAAAAGACAAAAATATTCTTCAGGTCCGGTTCAACGAGAATGAACCCGGGAACTTCGACCTGGAAATTATTTCGGCTAGGCCAGATTTAATTAAAGCCAGAAAAATAAATTTATCGCAATAGCCTGCCCGCACCAGCGTTAAACAAATAGCGGTTTATTAAATTCGAGTAAACAACAAACATGCAATATTGGTTAGTAAAATCAGAGCCGGAAGCTTACGCCTGGGCTGATTTAGTGAAAGACGGTAAAACCTCCTGGACCGGTGTCCGGAATTACCAGGCTCGGAATAATATCAATCAAATGAAAAAAGGTGATTGGGTACTCTTTTACCATAGTGTTTCGGAAAAAGCAGTAGTGGGCATTGCCCAAGTAGAGAAAGAAGCTTACCCCGATACTACTAGCGACGATCCCCGGTGGCTTACCGCCGATTTAATACCCGTAAGAGATTTTAAAATTCCCGTTACGCTGGACCAGATAAAAAAAGATCAGCGTTTAGAAAATATAGCGTTGCTGAAACAATCCCGGCTTTCGGTTCTGCCGTTAAAACCGGAAGAATTCGAAGTGATTCTGGGCCTGGGAAATTAAACACTTTGCATTAGCCAGCTAGCTGCCCTGTCCTGATTAACCTTTTAAGGCTTTGGTATGAATAAATTACTTTTCCGGAAATTACTGACAGCCATTATTTTATTTTTGTTTGCGCTTCTGCCGGGTATTAGCAGCGCCCAGGAATCTACCCAACCCGTCATAGAACCTACGCAAACCGTGCGCCTGGAAATAGAAGAAAAGGCTTTCGAAAATGAAATGGACGTTTTTCCTTTGCCCGATAGTACGGTGTTGATTTATAAGCGTCCTTATTTTGGTTCTTTTAAAGAAGAACACGTTTTTCAGCGGTATTCTAAAGATTTTCAATTACTCTGGACAACCAGCCTGATTTTAGAAGATCGGCCCGAATTTCATCAGTTTTATTATGCTGGCAAGTCGCTTTACCTGATGTACCTGGATAATGTATCTTATAAATTTTCGACGCTTAAGCTCAATACCCAAACCGGCAGCAACACCTTAGTTAATTATAATTTAAAAGAGCACGACCTGGATACCGATATTAGGTTAGGGCACTTTAAGGTACTAAATAACCAAATATTTATTGCGGCGCAAACTTCGCGCAACTCGCTGGTGGTGCATATAAACGAAGCCACCAAAGAAATTAAAACCATTCCGGCTTTATACGATCAACTAAATTCTTTAGAAGAATTTCATATTGATACGCTTATCAACCGAGCCGAATTTATTTTATCAGAATCGAATGGTATTAAAGGCCGTTTACAGGTAAAACGCTTTACCCAAACGGGCGACTTATATAGCAACACGCTTATACAACCGCCCTTTGGCCGGAGCCTGGTTTCGGCCCAACTAACGCCCGGCGACAGTACTACCAAATTAATAATTGGTACTTATACGTTTCGGGATACCCGCTATTCGCAAGGCTTTTTCACCAGCCACTTGGCCAATCCGGGCGGATCTTTACAGTATATTGATTTTGTTCAACTCAAACATTTTTTTGATCACTTAGGCAAAAGGGCCCAAAGCAAAATTACGGAAAAAGCTGAGCGCTATAAAGAGCAGGACAAAGACCTGCGTCATCGTTACCGTTTGCTCATGCACAATTTAGTACCTTGGGGCAGTAATTATTATTTACTAGCCGAAGTTTATAATGCGCAGGGTAATGTAAATTATAACCGCTGGCCGGGCTATTATAACCGTATTTACGGCCTCGACCGCAACTTTCCTTATCCAAACGATATGGGTCGTAACCCCTCCGAAAACACGGAGTACCGGTATTCGCACGCTGTGTTGTGCGCTTTCGATAAAGAAGGCAAATTACTGTGGGACAATAGCTTTGTGCTAAAAGACGTGGTGCGCGATGAACTAACCCAAACCACCCATTACGCTTTTGCCGGGAATAAAATAGTCATGGTTTATCCGCACGAAAAAGAAATCCGGTATAAAATTGTAAACCGCGACAGTACGTCGGAAAATGATTTGTCGGTGCCTTTAGCAGGCGCTACGCCCGAGGAAAAATTTACCTCTCTCGATAGTTATAGCTTGGTACACTGGTACGGGCCTCACTTCTTAGCTTTTGGTTTCGGCCGGATTAAAGCACCCCGGAGCACGGGGCGCGAAACTTATTTCTTGAATAAAGTTTCGTTTCCCATCTCAGATTAAAGTAGCTTTTATCACCGGCCCGAATAAAGTAGCGCTCCTCAATCGAAATATGATTTGGGCCAAAGCCGGTAAAATTTTATAATTGCGGTTGGCTGCGAGCTAAAAGCGAATTAAAATTTTGCGCCTCATATCTAATATATATATTTGTGGTAGAAAATGGCCATGCATAAAAGACTTATTGTAAGTAACCAATTGTTGGATATTATGCTGCAACGGCTGGCCCATCAGCTGATTGAAAACCATTCCGATTTCTCCGATTCGGTTATTATTGGCCTCCAGCCCCGCGGTATATTTGTGGCCGAGCGGTTGCAGCAAAAGTTAACGGATTTAGGCTTTCCTATTCGCACCGGGCAATTAGATATTACTTTTCACCGCGATGATTTTCGCCGCCGCGATAGTCCGCTCACCGCCAATGCTACCCACATTAATTTTCATATCGAGAATAAAAAAGTAATTCTGGTGGATGATGTGCTTTATACCGGCCGCTCGGTACGGGCCGCTTTAGATGCCATGATTGCTTACGGCCGACCCGCCAAAGTAGAATTATTGGTATTAATCGATCGCCGTTATACCCGCCATTTACCCATCGAAGCCCTGTACGTTGGCAAATACGTGAACTCTCTTACTTCGGAGCGGGTACTGGTAGAATGGAAAAACCCGGAAAGACCCGAAGATAATATCTGGCTGCTTACCCAAAACGAAGAACTTTAAACATGCAACAACTAAGTGTCAGGCATTTATTAGGAATTAAAGATCTTACTCCGGCCGATATTGCGTTGATTTTTGAAACGGCCGATAATTTTAAAGAAGTACTTAGCCGAACCATCAAGAAAGTACCTTCGTTGCGCGATATTACCATTGCCAACGTATTTTTCGAAAACTCTACCCGCACCCGTTTGTCTTTTGAACTGGCCGAAAAAAGATTATCTGCCGATGTAATTAATTTTTCGGCGAGCGGCAGCTCCGTTAAAAAAGGCGAAACCCTACTCGATACGGTTAATAATATTTTAGCCATGAAGGTAGATATGATTGTGATGCGCCACGCCAGTGCCGGAGCACCGCATTTTTTAGCCCGCCATATAAAAGCCAATATTGTTAACGCCGGCGACGGTACCCACGAGCATCCTACTCAAGCTTTACTCGATGCTTTTTCGATTCGGGAGAAATACGGCGAAGTAGCCGGCCGAAAGGTGGCTATTATTGGCGATATTTTACACTCGCGGGTAGCTTTATCTAATATTTTTGCCTTAAAAAAATTGGGCGCCGAAGTAATGGTGTGCGGCCCTGCCACCTTGCTGCCCCGTTATATTGCCGACTTAGGGGTACAGGTTGAACTGGATGTAAATAAAGCATTGGCCTGGTGCGATGTTGCTAACGTATTGCGCATTCAATTAGAACGGCAACAAATGAAATACTTTCCGTCTTTACGCGAATACACGCTGTACTTTGGCATTAATAAAAAAATGCTGGATAATTTACAGAAAGAAATTACTATCATGCATCCTGGCCCCATTAACCGGGGCGTAGAACTAAGCAGCGATGCCGCCGATTCGCATCA
>Ga0210040_10010696_pt1 | contig 10488 bp, 9 predicted proteins | sample CryGeyCG12114_NA_FD_185462 | JGI IMG/M metagenome (GOLD analysis project Ga0210040, IMG submission 185462) | Groundwater microbial communities from aquifer - Crystal Geyser CG19_WC_8/21/14_NA (SPAdes) (version 2) | ecosystem: Environmental > Aquatic > Deep subsurface > Groundwater | place: USA...
CCCCCCTGGCCCCGGAGGCGGTCGAGTTCGTCGACCGACAACTCGCCATCCTCATCGATCGCCGCCGCTGGCCCTCACCAACCAAGCTCAAAGACCTCATCCACGAAGCCGCCTGCCGCTACGACCCCGACCACGAACGCGGCCGCGAAGAAGCCCACAGCGCGCACCGCGGGGTCTGGTTCGACCACCAGACCTCCACCGACTCCGCCGCCACCACCTCCATGACCGCCGTCCTGGACGCCTGGGACGCCCTGGACCTCGACGCCGCCATCACCGACCTGGCCCACACCATGACCCGCCTGGGCGACACCACCCCCCACGGTCCCCGCCGCGCCGCCGCCCTCGTCCTGCTCGCCCACCCCCAACGCGCCCTCGACCTCCACCACCACCCCGCGACCGACACCGACACCCACCCCGCGACCGGCGCCAGTACTGAGACCGGGACCGGGGCACCGTCGAAGACCAGGCGCCGCGGGACCGACCGGATCGGGTCGAGGATCACCCTCTACGTCCACACCTCCCTGACCGACCTAGTCACCGCCACCCGCACCAACCCACGCAACCCCGGCAGCCCGGGCAGCACCGGTGAAGGAGCCGGTGGGTGTGCGCTCATCGAGGACCTCGGCCCAGCCCTGCTCGACCTGGTCCGGGACTGGGCCGGCCGCACCGACCAGATCACCATCCGCCCCGTCCTCGACCCCACCACCACCAGCACCAGTGCCGGTGCCGGTACCGGTACCGGTGCCACCGGGCTGCCGGCTGCCGCACCCCGGACCGGGGTGCAGGTCACCCTGGACCCGACCGCGACCACCCCGGTCGACCAGCACGACCCACCACCGGCCATGCGTGACCTGGTCATCCTCCGCGACGGCGCCTGTGTGTTCCCCGGCTGCCGCACCGACGCCAGACACTGCGACCTCGACCACATCGAACCCTGGCTCGACCCCGCCACCGGCGGACCACCCGACCAGACCCACCCCGACAACCTCGCCGCCCTGTGCCGACGACACCACCGACTCAAGACCCACACCGCCTGGACCTACCAACCCCTCCCCACCGACCACCCGCACCCCCGCAGCGACACCCGCAGCAGCTACCGGTGGACCAGCCCCTGGCAACAAGCCTTCACCACCAGCAGCCTCCCCCCACGCGGACCCACCAGCACCCACCCCTGACCACCACCCCACCGCGCCACCGGACCGCCCACCGACCGCACACCCACCCAGGCGTGCGGTCCACAGGCACGCCCGGAGCAGGAAGACGCTCGAGCGCCCGTGCGGACCAGTCGCCCGGGTATCCCGGCACGGCCGGGACGCTAGCCCCGGGAGTCGAGGTTCGAGGCGGCCTGGCGCACCAGCCGCAGTGCCTGGCGAGTCCACCCAGGAGTCGCGCCCGCCAGGCCGCACGCCGAGGTGAGCACCAGGGACGGTGCGGACTCCGGGGCGAGTCCCAGCACGTCGAGGAACCGCAGCACCCGCTCGGTGACGCCGGTGTCGGTCAGGCCGTCGGCGGGCGCCGTCGGCACCACGCCCAGGTGGACCGGGCGGCCCTGCTCGAGCAGCTCGGCCACCTCGTCGTACGCCGCGGGCCCGAGCACGTCCAGGTCCACCGACACACCGGCGGCCCCGGCGCCCACCAGCAACCCGATGGGGACGTCGGGCGCGCAGCAGTGCGCCAGGGGCGTCGCCCCGGCGGCCGTGATCGCGGCGAACACCAGCTCCAGTGCCGGCGACGCACCCGGGGCGTCGACCGAGCGGTGGCGGTGGAAGCCGGAGACGGTCGGCACCCGACCCGCGAGCACCGCCGGAAGCGCAGGCTCGTCGACCTGCACCACCAGCTCGGCTCCCGGAACGCGGCGCCGCAGATCCGCGACGTGGTCGGTCAGCCCGGCTGCCAGTGCCTCGGCGAGCTCGTGGCGAGCGCCCCGGTCGGCGAGCACCCGGTCGCCGCGGGGACGCTCGACGGTGGCCGCGAGCGTCCACGGCCCGGCCACCTGCGCCTGGAACGGACCCGACCAGCCCTGCGCCGCCTCCTCGACCGCGTCCAGGTCCTGGGCCAGCAGCGAGCGCGCCCGCCGGTGGTCCACGCCCACGGGTCCGGAGTGCCCGGTCAGCCGCCAGCCGGCGGGCTGGAGGTCGGCGCCCAGCTCGGTGACCACGGCAAGCGCCCGGGCCTCCATCCGGGCGTGCGCACCTCGGCCGGGCAGCTCGGGGACGTGCGGCAGCGACAGCTCGTCGAGCACGAGCCGCACCGCAGTCGAGTAGGCGGCCGCGTCATCGCCGGGCATCGAGCCGACCGCACCGGCGAGGGTCACCGGGACGCAGCCGGGATGGAGACACGCGAGGTGGCCGAGATCGTGCACGACCCGACCACCCGCGACCCGTCGTAGACGACCGCGGCCTGACCGGGGGCGACGCCCTCGGCCGGCTCCAGCAGGTCGACCACCACCCGCTCGCCGGCCGCCCGGACCACCGCGCGGTGCGACCGGCCGTGGGCCCGCAGCTGCACGGCGGCGGTCACCGGAGCCGTCGGGGCCGCACCGCACCAGCGCGGCGCGAGTCCCTCGATCCGGTCCACCTGCAGCGCCTCGCGCGGGCCGACCGTGACGGTGCCGGAGACCGGCTCGATGTCGAGCACGTAGCGGGGGCGGCCGTCCGCGGCCGGGGTGCCGACGTGCAGGCCGCGGCGCTGACCGACGGTGAAGCCGTGGGCGCCCTGGTGCGAGCCCAGCACCGCTCCCGTCCCGTCCTCGACGACCGGACCGGGCGCGCTGCCCAGCCGCTCGCGCAACCAGCCGGGCGTGTCCCCGTCGGGGATGAAGCAGATGTCGTGGCTGTCGGGCTTGCGAGCCACCCGCAGGCAGCGGCGCTCGGCCTCGTCGCGGACGTCGTCCTTGACCGAGTCGCCGAGCGGGAAGAACGCGTGCCGCAGTTGGTCCTGGGTCAGCACCCCGAGGACGTAGGACTGGTCCTTGCCCGGGTCGGCCGCCCGGTGCAGGGAGACGGCACCCGCGTCGTCGGTGCGCAGACGGGCGTAGTGGCCGGTCGCCACCGCGTCGAAGCCGAGGGCGAGCGCGCGGTCCAGGACGGCGGAGAACTTGATCTTCTCGTTGCACCGCAGGCAGGGGTGGGGGGTGCGGCCGGCGGCGTACTCCGCGACGAAGTCGTCGACCACGTCCTCCTGGAACCGCTCGCTGAGGTCCCAGACGTAGAAGGGGATCCCGATCACGTCGGCCGCCCGGCGGGCGTCGTCGGCGTCCTCCAGGGTGCAGCAGCCGCGCGCCCCGGTGCGGTGCGAGCGCGGGTCGCGCGACAGCGCGAGGTGCACGCCGGTCACGTCGTGGCCAGCCTCGACGGCACGAGCCGCGGCCACCGCCGAGTCGACCCCGCCGGACAGCGCGGCGAGGACGCGCATCAGCTCGCCGCCCGGGCACCGGCCGCGGCCCCGGCGGCCCGCGCGCGCTCGACGACCGGCCCGATCGCGGCGACGGTGGCGTCCACGTCGGCCGCGGTGCTGGTGTGGCCCAGCGACAGCCGCAGCGAGCTGCGCGCCTCGTCGGGGTCTCGGCCCATCGCCAGCAGCACGTGGGAGGCCTGCGGCACCCCGGCCGAGCAGGCCGACCCAGTCGAGGTGGCGATCCCGCGGGCGTCGAGCAGCATCAGCAGCGAGTCGCCGTCGCAGCCGGGGAAGGTCAGGTGCGCATTGGTCGGCAGCCGGTGCTCGAGGCCGGTCTCCGGGTCGCCGTTGAGCTCCGCGTCGGGCACCTCCTCGCAGATCCGACGCACCAGGTCGTCGCGCAGGCCCGCCAGCCGGACCGCGCGCCCGGGCTGGTTCGCCACCGCCAGCTCGACCGCCGTGGCGAACGCGACGATCCCGGGGGTGTCGATGGTGCCGGAACGGACGTCTCGCTCCTGTCCGCCACCGTGCAGCAGCGGCGTGACCGCGAGCTCACGGCGTACGACGAGCGCGCCGGTGCCGTAGGGCCCGCCGGCCTTGTGCGCGGTCAGCGTCAGCGCGTCCACGCCGCAGGCCGCGAAGTCCACCGGCACCTGGCCGATCGCCTGCACGGCGTCGGTGTGCACGGGCACGCCGTGCTCGTGCGCGATGCGGACCACCTCGGCGACGGGCTGAACGGTGCCGACCTCGTTGTTGGCCCACATCACCGAGACCAGCGCCACCGACGCGGGTTCGCGCTCGAGGGACTCGCGCAGCGCGTCCAGGTCGAGGCGGCCCAGCCGGTCGACGGGGAGCAGCTCCACCTCGGCGCCCTCGTGCTCGGCGAGCCAGTGCAGCGAGTCCAGCACCGCGTGGTGCTCGACCGCCGTCGACAGCACCCGCACCCGGCGGGGATCCTGCGCGCGACGCGACCAGAAGATGCCCTTGACCGCGAGGTTGTCGGCCTCGGTCCCGCCGGAGGTGAACACCACCTCGCCGGGACGGCAGCCGACGGCCCGGGCGATCGTCTCCCGCGACTCCTCGACCACCCGGCGGGCGGCGCGGCCCGCGGCGTGCAGCGAGGAGGGGTTGCCGAGGTGCCGCAGCTGCTCGGTGAGCACCGCGACGGCCTCGGGGTACATCGGCGTCGACGCAGCGTGGTCGAGGTAGACCAGCGCGGGCTGGACCTGGGTGGGGGTCTCGTTCATCGCGCCCCCAGCGTACGGCGCTGTGCCGCCCGCTCAGCCCTGGCGGTCCGGTCCCGCCCTCAGCGGGGTGACCCGGATCAGCACCCGGCGCTCACGCTCCATCCCGGCGCGGTAGCCGGCCTCGTCCTCGAGGCCGCCGGCGACCGAGCGGTAGTAGTCCACCAGCGGCTCCATGGCCTCCGGCAGCGACACCACCTCCGCCTCCCCATCGACGTAGACCCAGGCACCGAAGAAGGAGTCCGGCAGCACGCACAGCTGCACCCACGGGTCCTCCCGCAGGTGCTTGGTCTTGTACGCCGTCTCACGGCTGCTCACGGTCAGTCGCCCGACCTCGTCCACCCCGACCAGGACCGGTGTCTGCTGCACGCCCTTCGGGGAGCGGGTAGCCATCACCGCCCGGTGGTTCGAGCGGACGAAGTCACGGGCTGCGTCGAGGTCCATGGCCCCAGTCTGCGCCCTGACAGGGATCGGCACTCGAGAGCCGGGTCGGACAGGTCACACGGGTCCTGGCCCCGCGGAGGCTTCGCGACCGGTACAGTAGACCTCGCTGGCCCCATCAGTTCTGCCTCGGGCCAGGCAGCGTCATCCACCGAGCGCCGCGACCGGTCTCCCCCAGGGAGCTTCCAAGGTCGCGCCGGGCAGGACGACCCATCCACGCATCGGAGCACTCCCCCTTGTCCTCTGCCACATCCACGCCCGCTTCCTCCACCTTCGCCGACCTCGGCGTGCCCGCGGCCCTCGTGGCCACGCTCACCGACGCCGGCATCACCTCCCCGTTCCCCATCCAGAGCGCGACGCTGCCGGACTCGCTGTCCGGTCGCGACGTGCTCGGCCGCGGCCGCACCGGCTCGGGCAAGACCTACGCCTTCGTGCTGCCGCTGCTGTCCCGCCTCGCGGCGACCCCGCGCAAGGCGCGTCCCGGCCGTCCGCGCGCCCTGGTGCTGGCCCCCACGCGTGAGCTCGCCTCGCAGATCGAGGCCGCCATGGCCCCGCTCGCCGCGGCCGTCGGGCTGCGCACGGTGACCATCTTCGGCGGCGTCGGCGCCGGCCCGCAGATCGCCGCCCTCAAGCGCGGCGTCGACGTGGTCATCGCCTGCCCCGGCCGGCTCGCCGACCACGTGCAGCACCACCACGCCGACCTCGGCGAGGTCGAGATCACCGTCCTCGACGAGGCCGACCACATGGCCGACCTCGGCTTCCTGCCCGTCGTGCGGCGCCTCATGGACGGCACCCCGGCCAAGGGCCAGCGGATGCTGTTCTCGGCCACCCTCGACGGCGGCGTCGACGTGCTGGTCAAGCGCTTCCTGCACGACCCGGTCACCCACAGCGTCGACTCGGCCCAGTCGCCGGTCACGAAGATGACCCACCACGTGCTGCACGTGAGCAAGGAGGGCCGGGTCCCGGTCCTCGCCGAGCTCACCGCGGCACCGGGCAAGACGATCGTGTTCACCCGCACCAAGCACGGCGCCAAGGCGCTGGCCCGGCAGCTGAACGCCCGCGGCGTACCCGCGGTGGAGCTGCACGGCAACCTCGCCCAGAACGCCCGCACCCGCAACCTGACCGCCTTCGGCGACGGTACGGCGGACACGCTGGTCGCCACCGACATCGCGGCGCGCGGCATCCACGTCGACGACGTGAGCCTCGTCGTGCACGCCGACCCGCCGGTCGAGCACAAGGCCTACCTGCACCGCTCGGGCCGCACCGCCCGCGCCGGCAACGAGGGCACCGTCATCACCTTGATGCTGGACGCCCAGGTCTCCGACGTGCGCGACCTGACCCGCAAGGCCGGCATCAAGCCGACCATCACCCGCACCCAGCCCGGCGACGCGTTGATCTCGACGCTGGCCCCGGGCGAGCGCACCTACGTCGCGGAGAAGGACCGGCCCGCGCCGGTCGCCCCGCAGCAGCAGGGCCGTGGCGGTGGCGGCGGTCGCAGCTCCGGTGGCGGTCGCAGCCGACGCACCGGCGGCGGGCAGCAGTCCGGCGGCGGCTCGGCCCAGCGCTCGAGCAGCTCGCGCTCCGGCAGCAGCCAGCGCTCCGGTGCCCCCAAGGGCGGCTCCTCGGCCGGTGGCCGCAGCGGCCGTCGTGGCGGCTCGGGCTCGACCACGGTCTACTCCTCGACCAGCTCGCACAGCGCGGCGTCGTTCTCCGGCTCGCGCCGCAGTCGCTGACCCCGGACGCACTCACCGCACCACCCGCGACAGAGCCCGCCGGACCCTCGGGTCCGGCGGGCTCTGTCATGTCGCGGTGCGGATCAGCCCTTGCGCTGGGTGATCTCCGCGGTGGCGGCGGGCAGCACCGTCTGCAGGTCGCCGACGACACCGAAGTCGACGAGCTCGAAGATCGGTGCCTCGTCGTCCTTGTTGACCGCGACGATCGTCTTCGAGGTCTGCATGCCGGCCCGGTGCTGGATGGCGCCGGAGATGCCGTTGGCGACGTACAGCTGCGGGGAGACGGTCTTGCCGGTCTGACCGACCTGGAACGCGTGCGGCATCCAGCCGGAGTCGACCGCGGCGCGCGAGGCGCCGACGGCGGCACCGATCGAGTCGGCGAAGCCCTCGACGGCCTCGAAGTTGCCGCCGGTGCCACGGCCACCGGAGACCACGATCGCGGCCTCGGTCAGCTCGGGACGACCCGAGGCGGCCCGCGGCTCGCTGGCGGTGATCGTGGCGGTCTTGGCCGACTCGGGGACGGTCGCGGCGAACTCCTCGACCGCACCGGCGCCCGCGGCCTGCTCGGGCGCGGCGGAGTTGGGCTTCACGGTGATGATCGGCGTGCCCTTGGTGACCTTGGACTGCACCGTGTAGCTGCCGGCGAACACCGACTGGGTGGCGACCGGACCCGCTCCTCCGTCGGGGCCGGCCTGCACGTCGACGGCGTCGGTGATCAGGCCGGAGTCGAGCTTGACCGCGAGACGGCCGGCGATCTCCTTGCCCTCCCCACCGGACGGGATCAGCACCGCGGCCGGTGAGGTCTTCTCGACCAGCTGGGCCAGCACGGTGGCCTTCGGAGCGACGAGGTACGGCGTGACGTCGGCGTCGTCGACGGTGTAGATCTTCTCCGCGCCGTAGGCCGCGAGCGTCTCGGCGAACGCGGACGCGTCACCGACCACGACCGCGGACGGCTCGCCGAGCCGGCGGGCGATGGTCAGCAGCTCGAGGGTCGGCTTGCTCACCTTGCCGTCGACCAGGGAGTTGGAGTCGACCAGGACCAGGACTTCACTCATGGCTGCGAGCCTCTCTCAGATGAACTTCTTGGACGCGAGGAACTCGACCAGCGCGTGCGCGCCGGAGCCGTCCTCGTCGGGCACGACCTGGCCCGCGGTGCGGGGCGGTCGGGCCTCGGTGGCCTCCACGACGCTCGAGGCGGCGCTGAGGCCGACCAGCTCGGCGTCCACGCCGAGGTCGGCCAGCGACCAGGTCTCCAGCGGCTTCTTCTTGGCAGCCATGATGCCCTTGAACGAGGGGTAGCGGGCCTCGCCGGACTGGTCGGTCACCGAGCAGACCAGCGGCAGGGTGGCCTCGATGGTCTCGGTGGCGGCGTCGCCGTCGCGGCGGATCCGGAGCGTCTCGCCGTCCAGCTCGACCGAGGAGCCCAGCGTCGCTGCGGGCACGTCGAGGCGCTCGGCCAGCATCGAGGGGATCACGCCCATCGATCCGTCGGTCGAGGCCATCCCGCACACGACCAGATCGAATCCGGTCTTCTTCAGCGCCTCGGCCAGCACCAGCGAGGTGCTCAGCGCGCACGAGCCGGCGATCGCCTCGTCGGCGACGTGCACGCCCTTGTCGGCACCCATCTGCAGGGCCTTGCGGACGGCATCGGTCGCCCCGTCGGGGCCGACGGTCAGCACCGTGAGGGTGCTGTCGTCACCGAGCTTCTCCTTGAGCTGGAGCGCCTGCTCCACGGCGTACTCGTCGAGCTCGGACAGCAGCCCGTCCACGCCGACGCGGTCGACGGTGTTGTCGGACTCGAAGCGCCGGTCAGCGGTCGAGTCCGGCACGTACTTCACGCAAACGACAATGTTCATGGCGTCACTCGGCCCGGGGAGGGCCCCTCCTGTGCGGTCGGTTGCTGTCAGGTTACCCAGGCGTAGTCGACGGGTGCACCGGCACCTGGGTGGGGTCAGTCACAGCGCGAGGACGGGGCTCAGGGCCGGATCACGCGGTCCAGGATCTTGCCCACCACGAGGTAGGCGATCGCACCGAGACCCCAGTTGATCAATGACGCCTTGACCAGCTGGGGGTCCTTCTTCGGCGTGAACAACCCGTTCTCGGGGCTGAACACGCCGAGGTCGAGGTTGTGCGCGCCGGACCTCACGAAGTCGACCAGCGAGTTCGCCTCGTTGGCCTTGAGCGCCACCAGGAGTGCACCGACCGCCAGGAACAGCGCACACACCACGGCCACCAGCCACACCACGGTGGCGATGCGCGAGCGCACCCCGTCGATGGTGTCCTTGAAGCTGGCCGCGGAGCTGGCGCGCTGCTCGGACCGCTCTGCCTTGGCCGCTCGACGCTCCTCGCGCCGATCCGCACGGTCGGTGCGATCCGTGGGGGCGGGCGCTGCGCTGTCCCCGGTGTCGCGCACCGCTTCGCGCGGGGTCTCCTGCGGGGCCTCGGCCACGTCGTCCGTCTTCTCCGCCCGGCTGGGCTCGTCCGCTGTCGGCTCCGGCGCCAGGTCGGGCTCCGGCTCGCGCGTGACCGTCGCGGCGGGCGCCGCGGCGGGTGCCACCACCGGGGTCGGGGCCGGGGCCGGGTCGCGACGCCGGAGCTTGTCCATGACCTTCTGCCCGCGGCTGCGCTGGGAGGCGGCGAGGCGGCTCTGCTCGGCCCGCTCGGCGGCAGCGGTCTGCTCGGCGCGCCGCACCTCCTCGAACTTCTCGTTCCGGACAGAGCCGTCGCTCACCAGGTCCCCCTCAGGTCGGTTCGACGCACCCTAGCGCTCACCGGCCGGAGAACGCGGCCCTCCCCGGGCCGTTCTCGAGGAAGGAGCGCATCCCCGTGGTCCGGTCCTCGGTGGCGAACAGCGCCGCGAACTGCACCCGCTCGATCTCCAGGCCGGTCGCGAGGTCGACCTCCAGCCCCCGGTCGACGGCCTCCTTGGCCGCGCGCAGGGCGTACGCCGCGGCGCCGGTGAACTGCCGCGCCCAGGCCAGCGCCTCGGCGTACACCTGGTCGTCGGGGACCACCGTGTCCACCAGCCCGATGCGCAGCGCCTCCTCGGCGGGCACGAACCGCCCGGTGAAGATCAGGTCCTTGGCGCGCGAGGGCCCGACCAGCCGGGACAGCCGCTGGGTGCCGCCGGCACCGGGGATGATGCCGAGCAGGATCTCGGGCTGGCCGAAGGTCGCACCCTCGCCGGCGATCCGGACGTCGGCGCACAGCGCGAGCTCGCAGCCACCACCGAGGGCGTAGCCGGTGACCGCCGCGACGACCGGCTTGGGGATCGCGGCGACCGCGGTGAACGCCGACTGCAGCGCGCCCGAGCGGGTCACCATGTCGGTGTAGCCCATCGCCACCATCTCCTTGATGTCGGCGCCGGCCGCGAACACCTTCTCGCCGCCGTAGACGACGACCGCCCGCACGTCGTCGCGGGCGGTCGCCTCGGCCGCTGCGGCGCGGATCTCCTCCTGCACCTGCGCGTCGAGGGCGTTCATCTTCGGGCGGTCGATGCGGATGGTGCCGACGCCGTCCTCGACCTGGAGGCGGACGAACGGGGACTGCGACGGCGTCGGGGCCGAGGACTCAGGTGTCGTGGTCACCGCTGGAGGCTAGACGCACCGGGGCGGCGCCCACCACCGTCGGCGTCCGCGATGATGTCCCGGTGAGCCCTTCCGCCCCTCCCCCGG
>Ga0210040_10010698_pt1 | contig 10487 bp, 11 predicted proteins | sample CryGeyCG12114_NA_FD_185462 | JGI IMG/M metagenome (GOLD analysis project Ga0210040, IMG submission 185462) | Groundwater microbial communities from aquifer - Crystal Geyser CG19_WC_8/21/14_NA (SPAdes) (version 2) | ecosystem: Environmental > Aquatic > Deep subsurface > Groundwater | place: USA...
GGTGGAGGTGGAGGTGGAGGCGGTGCAGAAGGTACTGGGCTCACTGATGGAGGAGGGCGGGGAGCCGAGGGTGGAGCCGAACTCGTTGGAAGAGGAGGAGGTGGTGGTGGTATTGAAGGCGCAGCGCTGACTTTCCGTGCCATGGGAGGCGGTGGAGGAGGCTTCCCAGCAGCAAGACTTGCCATTGACGGTTTGGACCCCACCTTTGGAGGTGCTTTCTTGAGGTTGGCTAACGGACTGGGTATTGCCGGGGTTGTTGCGCTTGATATAGCACCTGGACGGGCAGGTGGTATTGCTGGAGTCGAAGCGCTTGGTACAGGTCCCGGTCGACTGCCAGGTATCGGTGGTGGTGGCGCCGCTGGAAGCGTTGGTGGAGGGGGAGCCGAGCCAGCGGGCGCTCGTGGCATGGATGGTCGAGAAGGCTCAGAATCTGACTGTGCTCCATCGGCTCCTGTAGCAATACCTCCGCGTGTCTTTTTCAGTTTTGGCATTCCACCGGCGAATATGCCACCAAGCTGCGGAGGTCCATCAAAATCGCTGGATGCTCTTCCACCACCGGTATCGCTGTTGCTGCGTGACCTATTCGCACCTCCAGGCACGGGTGGTGCAAGTCCGCTTGGAGGCTTTGCAATTCCTGGGACTGGTGGTGCTCCTACTACTGGTCCACCACCGCCAGCCTTCTTATCGACAATGGGCGCCGAACGATCGTTTGTGACGGTACTCTTTAGACGAGCACCCTTAGTGATGTCTGTCAATAATGCGCCCTGTGCGACGGGTCAGCTATCGGTCTTATGTGTCCAAGTATGACTGAAGGTAGACATAGCGATGGATGTCCTTCCATATTTGTTCTTGATGTTCAACATACTCTTCCTTGTGCAGCGGCCTTTGGCGGCCTCGAACCTCCAGGCATTGGCGGCGGAGGTGGGGGGCCAGCACCTCCCGGCATAGGCGGCGGCGGAGGCGGCGGCGGAGGTGGAGGGGGGCCAGGCATGTTTGTACCCTCAGCCGATAGACGTAAATAATATGTGGTGTGTGGATTGATGGCTCATGTATTGCACTACTCCATTGATTGCTCAGCTCATGTCAGGTACATATAACAGAGCAAGCGGGGTGTTCCGGCACGTTCGAATAAGACGGTGTTAGAGGACGAATGATACTGGCGCTTATGTGGACAACTGTTGTGTGTATGGAGGTGCCTGTGCTTGTAGAACGGGACTCGTCTGCTTCAGTCGTCACTCACGCGGCGGAGCTAAGCTCGGAGATTTGTGGATCTCGTGGGGTCCTTTTGCTCGGTTCACTTTACCGACACACCTTCAGCATGCGCTTGATGATTGACCTACGTGAAAAGAGGTACGGCATGGTCCCAGTGAATGTTGGTACTAAACAGACTCGCTCCGATACAACATATGTGATGCTAGCAGAATGCAATTCTGTTCCGCTGAGGCGTCCTTTTAGGTAGTAAAGCCGGGCAGCCTTCTTGGCTCATGGTCCAATGCAGCGAGCACCATGTTGGAAGACGAAGTGGGTTCGGAGGACAATGACGACGGCATTCGCCCGGGCTCTCATCCCATCACATGTAGTACTACAACTCCCAATACTGAATGATTCACGTAAAAGTAACGCCTGTGAAATAAATGTTCTATTCCATCACTAGTCTCCTTTGCCTTGAGAAGCCAAGTGGACAAGCAAAACTTGCGTGAAACTAACGAATAACGCCGCCAACGTGACCATCGTCGCAGACCAGAGACACGCTATCAACCCTATCCATTTGCGAGTACAACAGTAGAGCAATGGGCTGTCATGGTAGCCACCATAGCAGTGCGTTGGTGGAGATCGGGGAGGAAAAGCATAGTGACATTTTCAGAACAGTAAATAAGGTTCGTTTGATCGTTCGTTCGTACTTGATTCGTGCTGCCCGTTATTCACCACAGAATACCACAGTCACTTAGTTGTGACCAGCCTTGCGAAGCGAGTTACTGAGCCATTCAAGACCCTCGTAGAGACCGTCACCGGAGGTAGCGCAGGTAGATTGGATGTACTATCGCAATGTTAGCTCACGCACGTGCTCGATGTTTGCGAAGTACATACCCAAGCTCTCTGTCGGAGACTGTGAAGGCCAAGCTTGTCAGTGATTTCAGCGGCGTTCATGGCGTTCTATAAAGGCTTTAGCAAACGTAAACACGTAACGTACCACAAGACATACCGGAAGATCCTGCTTGTTGGCGAATACAAGGAGCATAGCATCGCGCAGCTCATCTTCGTTGAGCATACGCTGCAACTCCTCACGCGCCTCAACAACACGATCTCTGTCGTTGGAGTCGACCACGAAAATGATACCTTGTGTGTTTTGGAAGTAATGCCTCCAGAGAGGTCGGATCTTGTCTTGTCCACCAACATCCCACACTGTGAATTGAATGTTCTTGTACTCTACGGTCTCCACGTTGAATCCGATGGTAGGGATGGTGGTGCTGAAGAAGTTAGCATTTTATCCCTCCCCACCACAGGTGCGTACGTACACAATCTCGCCGAGCTTCAGCTTGTAGAGGATGGTGGTCTTTCCAGCGGCGTCAAGACCGACCATGAGGATTCTCATTTCTTTCTTTCCCCATAGACGATCGAACAGTTTTGAAAATGTGAGACCCATATTTGCGGTTCAACGCTGGGAGTAATATGTACGAAAGGATGGAGAAGGCGGTCTAGACAGGGATAATCAGCTTCCCGACTTGAGAATTCAACAGTGTTTGAGAGAACGACTAAGAACAAATGGATGTCGCTAGGAAAGTCGCATAGACTTATGTACATGCGCCAGTCGGCAGGTCGGTGAGGTCAAGACGTTGGGCATGTGGCCACTTTGTCCTCGGCGCAGGGGACATGAATAGGCAGCTGTATTCTCAATGCTTACCGATGTCAAATGTAATAACGGTTCAGCCTACCGGTGTAATGGGAAGGCCTTGTTGCAGTGGTCGAGAGGGTGTATCTTGTGAGCGAAGGATAGGCGGACAAGTGATCGAGTTCAAGGATAAACAGCCGCTGTGCTGAAAACGATCCCGCTAAGGCCGACATGTGGCTTGGCAAAGTTCAACAAGACAGCAATTCAATACTAACTCCACGTTCAAATTGGCCAAAGCACAAAGGGGAAGGGGTGGCTGGTCGAAGAGGTCAACACTAAACTATCTGTTATCTACAGCATTACTCATTGTTACAGTCTAGAATTTTGGTAGCTCGAGGAGTGCGTCTGCAGCCATTAACATCATACAATTGTGAAAAATTGCACAGAGCCTTGCTAATGGTCTTAAGTCTGCATACTGAAAGGATAAGGATTCTGAGACTCGGAGTCCTTGCACGCTATATCAACAAAGCAGAATCCACTCAACATGACACCGTGTCGGAGACTAAGAGTACAGGCTGTAAGACTATATTCAGGTAGAGTATTTGGTTTATGCCCTCATCTTGACGCCATAGTCTACTCAGTAGAATATAGTACCATGAACCGTTAGAAGTCTTGAAGTGCTAAAGCTTTGCTGTCGGTCGGTGTTGAAAGTATTCAGAAGCTGGGATCATTGTACTCCTGTTCAGTATCTCATTGTAGATACAAAAACCTGAGCAGGGAACAACATGATCCAGATCTCACGCCATCGTCCATTGAAATTCTATTATACATGCTCATCTTCTGTCGACAGTCAAATCTTGCTCTGCTTATGGACTCGTTTGCGATGCCTTCAAGAAGGTGCCCGAAGCTTGCTTGCAGGCGCACATCTTCCGAGCTGACAACAAGGCTGATGCTGTGACTCCATTTCTCCCAGTCGACCTCAGAGTTTAATGCCAAGCCAGGGTCTTGGCGGTCCCGCTGCCCACAAATTCCGTCCTTCAACTTGGAGACTGCGGCGAAGGCGTCTCTCTTCCTTCAACCACGTTGCGCAAATCCTCACCATAAGAATCTAGCCAATTCTTCTGGAAGACTACTCTCATCATGTCGAAAATCTCAGTCGGTACGGATCTCAGAAGGTCAAAAGACATATCACACACGCTAACGATGTCGCAGCCGGAGTGCGTACCAACGTGCAACAACTTCTCGAATACAGTACCGAGACAAAGAAGAGAAACTTTTTGGAGACCGTTGAACTCCAGATTGTAAGTCTATTTCCAGCTTCTGTCCTTTGGACTGTCGTCTAGGGTCTTCTGGGTGAGCGGGAAGATCATCGAGACCTGCTGTTGCATTGCCAATTCTGTTTCTGGTTCTCAAGACACAGCGCTAACTCGATAATTCTAAAGGGATTGAAAAACTATGACCCTCAGCGTGACAAGCGTTTCTCCGGCACAGTCAAGTTGCCCCGTGTTCCTCGACCAAACATGGCCATTTGGTGCGCCACCATACCCCTCTGAAAACGTGGAAAGAAGGGCATATCCTAACCTTGAGTACAGCGTTCTTGGTGACCAGCACGACATCGATCGTGCTAAGCACCACGGTGTCGACGCCATGTCGTCCGATGACTTGAAGAAGCTCAACAAAAATAAGAAGCTTATCAAGAAGCTCGCTCGCAAGTACGACGCCTTTATCTCCTCCGATTCCCTTATCAAGCAAATTCCTCGTCTCCTCGGTCCCGGTCTTTCCAAGGCCGGCAAGTTCCCTACCCCGATCTCGCACAACGAAGATTTGGCCGCGAAGATCACCGAGGTCAAGAGCACCATCAAGTTCCAGTTGAAAAAGGTCCTTTGCTTGGGTGTCGCTGTCGGTAACGTCGAGATGACTGAGGATGATTTGATCGGTAACATCATGTTGGCCATTAACTACCTCGTCTCTCTGTTGAAGAAGGGATGGCAAAACGTGGGCAGCTTGACCATCAAGGCTAGTATGAGCCCGCCAAAGAGATTGTACTAAATGCATATCTCTCGGTGGCGCCATCGCCATAGGAGCGACAGTGCGTTTCATCGTTTGCATGTGGCATTTTCCGGACACAAAAGAGATAGCTAGCGTTGCTCTGCGATACAAGACCGACACGATGCCTCTAAGCTACAATGACAATCATGACAAATGTTGAAACCTCAGTACAATTCGCTGCCTCATTTAGGTTGTTTGACCAACGGCCGTGTCATGTTGTGCTCTCACTACTGCATACCGTCCATCAATTCTGTCTTGTCCAGCACCATCTCCCTCAGCCCAATAACCTCTCTCAAAGCCTCCCACTCTTCGCCCTGCTCTTCCCCTCTTCTCCACCTCTGCTGAAAACCCCAAGCCAACGCCACACGATCAAAGTATGCCCGTTCCTCTTCCCTTAGCCACCTATCTCTCAACTTCGTTCCCGGTTGCCACACCACTCGCTCCATCTGGTCGTTATATGTCGTGACAGCCACAAATCCCAGAGTAGTGACCGTCCCCAAGTAAGCCAGCGAGCCAGCAACTGCCGTATACTTTGCCATTTCTGGGTCCCATGCGTTCTGATACCGCGATACCCAGTCTGCCCCGGCATATGCGATTAGCGGTGTCGCAGCAACAGCCGCAAACGGGATCGAAGCTTTGCGGACAAGTTTTTGCAGGCGGAACGCTCTGGTTGCGACCGTTGTGTCAATAATGGAGAGGGCGAGAGGGAGGTCTTTCTTCGCAATCGAAGCGTTGAGAGCAGCATCTGAGAGGTCGTGTGGGACAGCGTACTTTGGATTTGACGGCCATGGGTTTGTGTACTCTATAGGCTTGGTTTGAGGTTTTTGTGGTTTTGGGATGGGTTTGTTGGCGTAAAGGTAGAAGATTTCGGGGAGAAATTCGGGCCGGCCAAGCAGGCATTGCACTCGGACGTATATTTGCAGTACGGTCAAAGATATGAATACTTTCGGATCTCGAACAAGGTTGTATAGAAGCTCGCATAGTGTTGCTGCAGCTTTTTCTCTGAATGGCAGAGACAGATTGATGGTCTCTATGGATTGTGGTTGTTTCTTCGGTCCTTCTTCTGCAAGGTCGTTCAGAGTGGATGACGCTGTGTCTTTGTCTTGCTCTTCTGCTTCTTCAACTTCTTCATGTGGTGCCTTTGTCTGTCCAAATATGATAACATTGGAAAATTGGTGGAAGCGGTCGAGGAGCTCTAGTACCTCGGTTTCGGTAGGTAATCTCTCTGACGATGTAATTCTGTTTACTTCTGTACGCAAAAACGAAAGTGTCTCTGTGGGATTTTGTACATCAATCGGTACGGGCGAGTCCGTGGGATTCAGCTCCTCTTCGGTTGCTTCTTCTTGCTCCCTTCTTCGGACTGAAGGAGTCGGGGATCTTTCCGTAACTCTCGCTGACGCTTTGATCGCTGAGGCTGCGGGCAAAGTCTGCCTCTGTGACTGTTTTATAGCAGGAGTTGTCTTGAAAGTCGTACTCGAGGTTGCTGTCCTATTGGGCATTGATGCAAACTGGCGTATGCTCGACTTCGTAGCCCGGGTCTGCTGACACATATGACATACATAGCCACCACGCCGCGGAATCAAGCTGGCCATTCTGTACTTGCGTCTCGAGAGGACTGTATTCTGCGGTTCCTGGTGTCGTTGCGCTTTCGTCAGATGTCGAGTATTACGACTGCAACGAAAGAACGGAGATAGCAGACTGATTTCACTGGCCACAGTCAATCCGAGCGTAGTCTGGTCACGGAAGACGTGATCAAGGCATCAAGCGCTCTATGCGCCTGTAAGTTCGAGGCTGTAATGTTTGCGGTCACTACAATGCACTGCACTCTCCTACTGGCTCGGAGGCTGCGCAAAACCGTGCCAAGGATCTGGGGAACAAGGCTGGATCTTCAGTGGGGCTTTTCGTTTTCAACTTGAAGCTCTGCCCTCTGGTCTCACCACTCTCTTGCGGCATACGCCACGACGCAGTCACACTCAACAAGGCTTTTGCGTCAGCGCTTCACTCTGGCGCTTGCTGCTGTAGAAGGTCCGGAGTAGTATTCTGTTCTCCACTATCAACAAAATGGAGATGCCAACTCCAGACACCATAACCGAGGAAGTGGTGTCCCGTTGCCTGTTAATCTACAAGCAGATACTTGAGGCAGTGTACGCGACTAAATTGAAAGACACCAAAAGACGTGCTAAAGCACTCGAAGATGACGATTGGAGATACGAGCAATTACCACGCTCAATCAAGGGCCGAGGGCCGTTACATGGGCTTGACAAGAACGAGCTTGAAAGACTTGTTCAATGGAAGATGTGAGTTGTCTTGTTCAATTCGACGTGACACTACAAAGTGCAAGCGCGATCTTCTCCTACAACTTTCCGAAGTCTGCTGAGAAATCGTCCTTGCTTCCTACTTTGGAGATTCTTCCAGTGATCGTTTTGGGGCCCCACCTATAGGAACAGTCCCACGCATACGAATGCACTGCGATCGTCCCAGCACGCGTCTATACTGCCTTCCGTTGTCTGTTCTGTCTTTCATTGGATCCTGATCGTCTTCCTCGCAGCACTCATGGACAAAATCGCCCTTTCTTGCCTGCAATGATTCGCAAGAATGAGCCAGGGATTGTCCAGTCTTCGACTAAGGAGCTTTACAGCATGCTCCGAATAGATGATACACCCATAGAGAATGGAACCGTCCCTCCGGGGTGGACGAAAGCATTAGACACGGTATGCAAGCTTCAAGGTGTCGGGCCAGCTACTGGGACCCTCGTTTTGAGTGTATTCACCATCGAGATGAAGCACAATGTGCCGTTTTTCGAAGATGAGCTTTTTGAATGGTGCTTTCCCGAGCACGGCAAGTTGAAGTACAATCAGAAAGAGTATTCCCAGCTATGTGTGAAAGTGAACGAGATTGCTCAGAGACTACATGTCAAGGCTGTCGAGCTTGAGAAGACTGCGTATGTGCTCAAGCATATCGACACGCTGGGCGAAGAGGAGAAGAGGAAGTTGGAAGAGCTGTCAAAAGGGTACAAGGCACTTGATGCAAAGGAGACTGCAGCGAAGGGCAATGTCACTGCCAACCCGGCTGGACATGGCACTCGGCATCAGATTGAGACGGTCGATGTAAAGGCAAAGGTCCCAGAAGTGAGAAAAATTGTGCAGAACAAGTCAGCAAAGCGAGGAAGTGAAGCACCGAATGACTCCATAAGCGAGCAGGCTGGCCCATTGCGAAGATCGAAGCGCGTCAAGCAATAAACTTTTGCAGCATACATGCACAGATACGGAACTCCGGAGTTGTTCTTTTCCAAAGATGATTGTTATGATACTAGCTATGGTCGTTCCAACTCCACGCTCATGAATCGCAATGCCAGACTGATTTTGGTAGCATCCACCTCTTTACAGCAGAAGACCAATACCAGCCACCATCAGCGCAAAAAGGCCGTTGCTCACTTCAACACTGCCGCCACCACTCGACGTGGGGTTTGCCGACGAGCTTGCACTAGAGCTTGGATCAGTTTCAGATGAAGTTGCGAAGCCCGTCTGGACCGAGGTAGAGGCGGTGTTACTGGCGGTAGTGGCAGTGGCACTGGAGGTATTAGCAGCTGCTATACCCCGTGTGGTAGTGCTTCCGTACACGCTAGTGGATGGCAATACAAATCAAGCCGTGGCTGAAGATTGATGACTTCAACGTCGCCAGGACAGTCGTCGTAGCAAGTGACGAGATTTGTGTATCCAGTGCAGAGACACGAGTAGTCGTTCGTTGCGCACCCGATGATAGGCCCTCGTTTACTTTCTTTACAAGCATCAAGAATACTGTAGCCCGAAACCTGAAGTGGCCCGAAACCCGATACAAGACGTTACAGCAGTCATGGATGACTAAGACCAGGCTTTGCCAGGATGTGGCATGCCGAATGGGAGCAAGGCTATGGCGATATGAGATGGCCAAGGACGGAGTGGGCTGCCGTGGTATGTTTTGTTGAATTGTTGCTTTCGGACGCCATGGGAATGCATGACATTCACGAGCGCACTATTCCTTGCGAGGCATACTGCTCGGGCCATATAGGCAGGAACGAAGAAAGGCCACAAGCGCGTGGCTGTTTGTACCATGTCCGCCTTCGAGCGTGGGGGCATGCATAGACCACATACAAGAATTGCATCAATAGAATGATCTCATTGCTTGACCTTGTCCTCTACTCTCCATGCGCTGGGATCGAATCCATCCATCCAGTCAACATATTCAGCACCACCAGCCACCCAACCTTTGATTCCACCGTCCAGAACCACGTTCCGGATATTAGCATCCTGCTGCGTCTTGGTGCAATAGTCGTGGAACCATCCTGCGGCGCGTGGTCCACGGCCACGTGATGACCCTGCATTTATTTAGTGACCCCTCCGAATGAACACGATAGATCCGTATGGTAGCATACCACAAAACCAAATTAAAAGTTCAATCTTCGACCTGTGGAATAACTCATACAGCACAGGCATGCAATAGTACATTGATTGAGCAGGCACGTTCAAGGAGTTCCGAATCTGCCCTCCCTACAAGTTCTTTTTAGTTCTTCAGCTCGCCTGCAATCTTCTGCAGACGTACTACATGATCCGCACGCCGTAGATCGATCAGCAGGACTTTGGTGTCTTCGAGCTGGGTCGAATGCAAAAGTTGAAGGACTTCCTCGCGCGACAGCGCTGGTATTTCGTCCGCAGACAAGCTCGGTGGTGGGAATTGTTCATGCCAGTGTTTCTCAGCTCGCCTTTCTCCTGTTTCGGTCATTGTGACAGACTCGCAAGTGCAGCTAATATGAACGAGTGGGTGCGACAAAGGATCAACTGCTTTTGCTCTTTTTGGAATTCAAAATCAACGCACGGGTATTCTGGTAGCCAATGAGAGCGCAAGGATGTGTCACCAAAAATAATAATCGAACAATATAAGCCCTAACAACACACTTCAGGGATGGATTATTCGACCTGAGCATGAGAGCATGAGGGGGGTGCCATCGGTCGGAGTGGTTCGGTGCAACAAAATAGCACAACGCAAGAGAGGCTTTACACCTACGGTTCGTACTGGTAGCCTGAAAGCTTCGCGGTCCCGTCCAGTCAGTTTTTGCTCCTCCTCTGCGTCATTTTCTGGGCCAACAAGGCTGTCATCAACGACGTGAGCTATTTTGATACGGCAGGGTTGTTGCGGCTTGTAGTCAACAAACTACGGCCGACTGGATGCTTGCTTACGGGCGATGAGATCGCGGAGAAGTTGAAGAACGTCAACGTCATCTATGGTGTGAGGACACCGGTTAAGTGTGTGGAAGGTAGTGATGTCAGGCATGTCGATGTGATTGAGCAGGACGAGGGATGGGGGTGTTATGCACCGAATGCTGTTGAAAGATACGATGGGTAGGGTGAGAACAAAGACCGTGAAGAGCAGGGGGGCGACTAGGAGAATGAGTATATGAACGCTCTTGAATGTGTGTTATGATGTGGGAATCGTGGTGGTTTCGCTGGCGTCCGGAATACATCGTGAAATTGTATCTCACCAGGTCTTACAGAATTTTGGTGGATTCTCTAGCATAGTCTATCTCGATACGATAGCGTACGTCTCATCTCACGCTCTTTCCCTTTCTAGTCAA
>Ga0210040_10010699_pt1 | contig 10486 bp, 8 predicted proteins | sample CryGeyCG12114_NA_FD_185462 | JGI IMG/M metagenome (GOLD analysis project Ga0210040, IMG submission 185462) | Groundwater microbial communities from aquifer - Crystal Geyser CG19_WC_8/21/14_NA (SPAdes) (version 2) | ecosystem: Environmental > Aquatic > Deep subsurface > Groundwater | place: USA...
ACGTGTACGACGAGACCAACCGCATGGCGCGCTACTACGGCAACTACGCCTCCTACTGCATGTTATCGTCGGGCAACGAGCCGGCGGGGCGCAAGCAGGCCCAGTATCTGGCCGAGTTTATCAAGTATTGGCAAGAAAAGGATAGCCGGCGCAAGTACACCGGTGCCTCGGTGGCCATGAGCTGGCCGCTGGTGCCCACCAACGAATACATGATCAAATCGGGCGCCCGGGGCTGGGCTGGGACAAGCGCCCGGAAAGCCAGAGCGACTACCGCGCAAAAATTGCCGGCTTTCCCATGCCCTACCTCGCCCACGAAATGGGCCAGTACTGCGTGTTTCCCAACTTCAACGAAATTCAGAAATACACCGGCGACTACCAGCCCCGCAACTTCGAGATGTTTCGGCAGGATTTGCAGGACCACCACATGGGCGATCAGGCCGCCGACTTCCTGCTGGCCTCGGGTAAGTTGCAGGCGCTGTGCTACAAGGCCGAAATCGAGAAAGCCCTGCGCACGCCCGGCTTCGCGGGCTTCCAGCTGCTGGGCCTGACGGATTTCCCCGGTCAGGGCACGGCGCTGGTGGGTGTGCTGGATGCGTTTTGGGATGAGAAAGGCTACAACACGGCCGCCGAGTTCCGGCGCTTCTGCAACGCTACCGTGCCGCTGGTACGCCTTCCCAAGTTCGTGTTTCGCAGTGATGAAACCCTGGAAGCCTCGCTGGAGCTAGCCCACTTCGGCCCGCAGCCACTTTCCCAGGCCCGCCTGCACTGGCAGCTCACCGACCCTGCCGGCGCGGTGCTAGGGCAGGGCACTTTCGGCCCGCAGCTGGTGCCCATCGGCAACGGCACCACGCTGGGCACGGTGCGCGTGCCGCTAGCCGGCATCCGGCGGGCCACCCAGCTTAAGCTGACGGCCACGGTGGAAGGCACGCCTTTCGCCAATGATTGGGACGTGTGGGTGTACCCCGCCACCCTACCCCCGCCGCCCAAAGACGTGTATTTCAGCACCGCCCTCGACTCGAAAACCGAAGAGGTGTTGCGCCGGGGCGGCAACGTCTACTTGCAGCTGGCCGGCAAAATTGTGAAGGGCAAGGAAGTCGTGCAGTATTTTCAGCCCGCGTTCTGGAATACGTCGTGGTTCAAGATGCGCCCGCCGCACACCACGGGCATCCTCTGCCAGCCCCGGCACCCGGCCTTCGCCGACTTCCCAACCGAGCTGCATAGCGACCTGCAATGGTGGGAAATTCTGGACCGGCAGCAGGTGATGGTGCTGGAAGACTTTCCGCCCGCGTTCCGTCCGCTGGTGCAGCCCATTGACACGTGGTTTCTGAACCGCCGCCTGGGTTTGCTGCTGGAAGCCAAGGTAGGGAACGGCAAGCTGGTGGTGTGCAGCGCCGACCTCACCACGGATCCGGAGCAGCGCCCCGCCGCTCGCCAGCTGCTCTACAGCGTGCAGCGCTACATGGCCTCCGATCAGTTCAACCCGCCCTACTCCGTCGAGCTGGCCGTTATCCGCAAGCTGCTGACCGAGCCTACCCGCGAGCAGTTCAATGCCTTCAGCAAAGCCGTTCCGGACGAGTTGCGGCCGAAAGCGGTGAATTGAGAACTCGACGGTTTGGTTGAAACGGTATTTCTTGCTTCGCGGGAAGACTGGGCAATAAAAAAGCCGGCTGCTAGCCGGCTTTTTCTATTTGTTGAAGCTTACGTTCCCGTAGCGCATCCGGATATTAACGTTGCGGGGCGTTTTGGTTTGTACCAGGCCAAACTGGCCTTGCGTATCGCTGGAAACGCCGCTGGAATCTTTGGAAGCCACTTTCACCATCTCCTTATCCACCAGCAGCTTGCCGTGGTCGGTGTTTACATCGAAGTTGAAGCTGGTGCCATCGGCAAAGTTGAGGAGGATGGTGCTGTAGCCGCCTTTGAGGGTGATCTGGCGGAAGTTTTTGCCAGTAGTGCGCACCTCGAAGGCCGGGCAGTACTGCACCGTCATGTCCAGTTGGGTACCCAGCTTGTCGATGCTGAACTTGGAGTAGCCCGACGAACCGCGGAGCTTGTGCACCGTGCCCAGTACCACGTCGCCGTACTTGCTGTGCACCGTCAGGTCCTGCACCGTCCCGATGTCGATATCCGAGTAATTATTGCGCAGGTCGATGGTTTGGCCGGTTACCAGACGCAGGCGGGAGTAGGACGCCTCCAGGCTGGCTGTGTGGGCATAGAGCACCGTGGCGCGCCCGTTACTCACGTGCAGCGCGTTCTGCGTGCCTTCCAGCCGGCCGGTGCGCAACACGCCATATTGCACCGAAAGATCAGTAGGGCCACTCAGGTCGCTGTTGACGCTGACTTCCCCGAAGGTATTGCACACTTTCAGCGGCGTGTTCTTGGGTAGCCAAATGGTGTAGTTGACTTCGTAGAGGCGCTGCTTGCTCCAGCAAGCCCGGGGCATCAGCCCAAAGCGCGAGCGGGCCGAAATGCCCCCAGTTGCGGGGTCTTTGTCCAGCACCTGCACCTCAATCATATCTTGCAGTTGCTGCGCTTTGTCCTCCGTATCAGCCCGCGTGATGATGTCTACATCGGTCCGGATTTCCTTGCGGTTCCAGGTATTGACCTGCACCCGGCCATAGCGGGTTTCGAGGGAGTAGGGCTTGCCCGCAGCCACCTCGTAGGTGTAGCTCAGCTTGCGCGACTTTTCAACGGCCGGGGTGGTCGGTTGTCCTTCTTGTGGTAGCTCTTGCTCTTCAATGGGCTCAGCGGCCCCCTGAGGCCAGGCCACGGGCGCCTCGGCGGCGGCTGGCTGGTGGTAGTACTCGCTGGTGGGGGCCGCTGGTCCCGGCACCGCCGTTTGGGCGTAGGCACTAGGGGCGGCGGCTACCAGGAATAGCAGTAGCCCAGCCCTTTGCGCGGAAGTCGTGAGCCAGCGCATTACTTGCGGTGGCCTTGCTCAGCCAGGATATAAGGCTCACCGCCGTAGGCGTCGATCCGTTCGCGCGTGCGCAGCTGCTGGTTCAGGATATCCAGTCGAATTTGCAGGTTGCGGTTCATGGCGTCTAGTACTACGTCGGGCTCGGGGTTACGGTACAGTTCCACTTTCAGCTGCCGGTAGGTAGAGTCCAGGGCCGATAGCTCCTGCCGCCATTCTGCGTCGGGTGTGTTGGCCGCTTCCTGCTCCAGCTGACTCAGCTCCATCTGCCGTTCCCGAATCTGGGAGACGTAGTAGGTTTCCATGCGTTGCACGGCGCTGTTTAGGTGCTGCGCGGGCGCGTCGCTGGCGGCCGTAGCTACCGGCGAGGGGCCCATATACAACGACAAATCGTTGTTTAGTGAGGTAGGCGGCGAGGTTAGTACTAGTGGCGAAGAAGTTGCCGGGGCAGCCAGCCACGGCGAAGTTTGGTGATCGGTATTCCAGAAGTAGCCAACGCCTAACAGCAACACGGCCGCTACGGAAGCCGCCAGCGCGTAGTAGCGTCGGGTAGGCTCGGCTGGTGCCGGCTGGGCATCGTGCAGGGGGACCACCCGCAAAGGGGCAGCAGGGGTTTCGTCGGCCGCGGCGGGGGCATCTAGTTGGCGCTCCAGCGCTTCCCATAAGTCCGGGCGGGGCTCAAACGCATCTAAGTCGGCGCGGTGGCGCTCAACAAATGCTTCTAGGCCGGGAGTGTTCTTGTTCATACAGGTGGTAATACGCGCCGGTGTTCGCTCAATACAGGGCGCCCGGTGCGTATGCAGGTGGGTGGTAGGCAGGTTACAAATACGAGGCCGCAGTTTGCCAGGGCAATCCTACAGACCGTACTGACGGGCAATTTCCAGGAGCTTTTTACGGGCCCGGCTGTATTGAGATTTTGAGGTTGATTCCGTGATGTTTAAAATGCCGGCTATTTCGGCGTGGTCATAGCCCTCTAGCAAGTAGAGCGACAGCACCACGCGGTAGCCATCAGGCAGTTCCTGCACGCAGCGGCGCACCACATCGGCACGCCAGTGCAGCTCCTGCGAATCGGCGGCCAGCTCGTGCGCGTCGGTGGTGGGGCTGGCCGCGTCGTGCTGTTCGCCCAAGGGCACCAGCTGCAAGCGCCGGTTGCGCAGGCAGTTGATGCTTTTGTTGATCACAATACGCTTGAGCCAGGACCCAAACGACGAGTCGCCCTTGTAGCTGTGCAGCTCCCGAAACGCACTCAGAAACGATTCCTGCAAGACGTCCTCCGCCTCAGCATAGTCGCCGGTGATGCGCAACGAGGCGTTGAACATAGCTTTTGAGTAACGTTTATAAATCTCGGCCTGCGCCCGTCGGTCGCCTAGTCGGCAGCGTTCTACGAGTGGGGCATTAATGTCGGTATACGCAAAAGCTTCCATGCAGTCCAGCGTTTCAGGGTTTCAGGATCGTTCAGAAGTCCAATATCCGAATTTCTGGCCGAAGCTGCTAGTCCTGAAGGCTAACTAAGCGAAAGACAGTCAACAGGAAGGGAGGTTGCACCCCCAAACTTGTATTGGTGTTCACAGGTTTCATCCGTCCCATAAAAGGACATAATGCAGCAAGTCTGTCAGCAGAAAAGCACGCTGTAAATCAGCCAAAAAGCCTGCCTGAGAACATCAGACAGGCTTTCATTAAGACGCCGGTGGGCAGCGGCCCTACCCCACCCTACACATCGAAGGTGATACCCTGGGCCAGCGGCAGCTGGGTGGAATAATTAATGGTGTTGGTCTGACGACGCATGTATACTTTCCATGCATCGGAGCCGGACTCGCGGCCGCCGCCGGTTTCCTTCTCGCCCCCAAACGCCCCGCCGATTTCGGCCCCCGAGGTGCCGATGTTCACGTTGGCAATGCCGCAGTCGGAGCCGGCGGCGGCGAGGTAGGCTTCGGCCTCGCGCAGGTTCAGGGTAAAGATGCTGGACGAAAGGCCCTGGCGCACGCCGTTTTGCACGGCAATAGCCTCTTCTACCCCGCCGCTGTACCGAATGAGGTAGAGTATCGGGGCGAAGGTTTCGGTTTGCACCGTGGCGTAGTGGTTTTCGGCCTCTACCAGGGCGGGCCGCACGTAGGTGCCGGTTTCGTAGCCAGCGCCGGTGAGTACGTCGCCGCCCGTGAGCAGCGTGCCGCCCTCCTGCTGCACCTGCGCCAGTGCTTTCGTGAAGGATTCGACCGCCGCCGTGTCAATCAGGGGCCCTACTAGGGTGCCGTCGGCCAGCGGGTGGCCAATGGGCAGTTTGGGGTAGATGCCGAGTAAGCGCGCCTTTACGTCGTCGAAAATTGAGTCGTGGATGATGAGGCGGCGCGTGGTGGTGCAGCGCTGCCCAGCCGTGCCGACCGCTCCAAACACGATGGCACGCATCGCCATGTCCAGGTCGGCGTGCTCGGTGAGGATGATGGCGTTGTTGCCGCCCAGCTCCAGCAGCGACTTGCCCAGGCGGGCGCCTACCACCTCCCCTACCTTCTTACCCATGCGGGTGCTACCGGTGGCCGATACCAGTGGCACGCGCTCATCGGCGGCCATGCACTGCCCTACCTCGGCATCGCCCAACACCAGGTTGAAGATGCCCTCGGGCAGGTCGTTTTCCTTCAGTACTTCAGCTACTAGGTGTTGAATGGCCACGGCCACCAGGGGTGTTTTTTCGGAGGGCTTCCAGATGCATACGTCGCCGCACACGGCGGCCAGCATGGCGTTCCAGGCCCACACGGCCACCGGGAAGTTGAAGGCCGAAATAATGCCCACAATGCCCAGCGGATGGTACTGGTCGTACATGCGGTGGGCGGGCCGCTCGGAGTGCATGGTGAAGCCGTGTAGCTGGCGCGAGAGGCCCACCGCAAAGTCGCAGATGTCAATCATTTCCTGCACTTCGCCCAGGCCTTCCTGCTCAATCTTGCCCATTTCGTAGCTCACCAGCTTGCCCAGCGGCGCCTTTCGCTCCCGCAGCTTGTTGCCGATTTGCCGCACCACGTCGCCACGCTTGGGGGCGGGCGTGAGGCGCCACGTAGCGAAGGCCGCCTGCGCCGCTTGCACTACCTGCTCGTAGTCGGCGGGCGTGGCGCGGTGCACCTGGGCAATCAGCTGGCCATCGGCGGGCGAGTGCACGGCGTGAAGCGAGCCGCTGCCGCCCCATTCTTGCCCGGTAGCGTAAGCGGCGCTTTCGGGCGGCACGCCCAGTTCCCGCAGCACCGTCCGGATACCGTGCGGATCTTCGGGGGCAGGAGCGGCGCCGGTAGCGGTAGCTTCTTCGAGGGCTTGTTTCATAGTTGGGGGTGGTTTTTTTATCGGTGAGTTATGCTAAGTAAAAAGTATGCTTCGCCCAACTCTTTTGTAAACAAAGCTAATAAAATACGCCCGGAGACACCTTTTAAGGCGCTAGCGCCCGCAACGCCGCCAAGGCTTCCTGGGTTTTCTGGCGGTTCTCCAGGATTTCCTGGCGTTCCTCGTCGGCATCGTGGCCGCCTAAGTGGTCGATTTCCTGGGTGGGAGTAGGCACACCCTGCACGAAGAACGTGAGCAGGTGTGCATGCAGGGCGGGCGTCAGGTTTTCGAACTTATAGGCATGCAGCTCGCGCAACAGCTTATCGTAGGTGGCGTCGGCGAGGACGTAGGTGGTAGGGCGAATGGGCTGGCCGGTATCGAGGTTGGTGTTGAGCAGGTGAGGGTCGAGGGCAGCCGTGTCGCGGGGCTGCTGGGCGGTCAGGGAGCAGTAGGCAGCCAGCGAGGCCCGGTAGCTCTGCCGAAACTGCCGCTCGCCGGCCTTGTCGGGCAGCTCAAACGCGTAGACTTTCAGCGGCCCAATCTTGGGGAGTAGGTTGATGACTTTCGCCAGTAATCGGGCTCCAAACCCAGGCCGCTCGTAATCATCCCCAAACTCCTGCTCAAACTTGCGCCGGTTGGTTTTGTAGAGGTAGTCGCGGCGGCGGGCCCGCGGATTGAGCCGCCGAATTTCCTTCCGCTGGCTATGCCAGGCCGCTCGCGCCGCCGTGGGCAGCAAGTGATTTACTGTATACCGAAACGTGGCTACGCTCAGGTCTACGTTCGGAAATACCTGCCCTAGCTTCAGCCCATACGTTTGCAAAAAGGCGCGTTCCAGCACCTCTTTGCTCACCCGAAACCCAATGAACTTGTGGTAGTCCTGCGTGCGGTAGCGCCCCGCCGCCACCTGCACCACATCAAAGGAAAACTCCAGCTCGGTGTGGCGAATGGGCGCATTCTCGTACGTAACCACGGGGCCATACTTGGCGCGCAGGTCCTCATACACGGCAGGCATTATTTGGTTGGTGCCGGCGGGGTGGCCGGTATTATCGGAGGCGTAATGCGCAAGGGCTCCCAGGGCAAAGGCATACTCGTTGCGGGTGCGGGCCTGGCGCAGCAGGTTGCGCACGAAGTCGCCGGCGCGCACGTAGTGGGTGAGGTTGGTAAAAAACTCCACGCCCAGCGGGTAATAGCCCATATCCTGCAAAATAGCCCCACCGTAAGCGTAGCTCTTAGCTTCCTCAGTCTGGGCCGAATCGGCGCCGGGGTAGCGCTTCGTGAGCAGGGGCTCCAGGCACTTATTCCAGGTAGAGTCGATGACGGCTTGGTGGGTGAGCACGGAGTAGGCAGCAGTAGGCGCGGCGGGAGCCAGTAACAGCAGGAGCAACAGGAGGCGGAGAGGCATGTGAGACAGGTAGCGGGCGCAAGACGAGTAGCGGGCGCAACGTGCTACCCGCAACGAGAAAACCGCGACCTGTGTTGTTCCCCATTGCCAGTGGAGACCTCGTAGCGTGGAAATTCATTCCGCCGCCATACTCATTGCTACTGCGCTGTGGTCAGCAGAGGTCCTAAGGCCGCACCACTGGCCGCTTGCCAAGCCTGGGCCAGCGCCGCGTCGCGGTGGTAGATGTCGGGGAGCTGGCGCAAGTGCGGGCCGTCGGCATCGCACGTGAGGTAGCGCATCAGCAGGAGCACGGGCGCCTGCAAGCCAAAATCCTTGGTGCGGCCTCGGTTGAGGCTGGCTTGCACGGCACGCAGGCGGTCGGCGCTGCGGACGTCGTTATCGCGCTGGATGAGGAAGCGCGCCAGCGTCAGGGGTTGCTCTACCCGCACGCAGCCGTGGCTCAGGGCGCGGGTGCGGGCCCGAAAGAAAGACTTCGTGGGCGTATCGTGCAGATACACGGAGTAGGGATTATCGAAGCGAAACACCACGTTGCCTAGGGCATTGTCGGCGGAGGGCGACTGCCGGATGCGGTAGGGAAAAGCATCCGCCGATATCTGGCGCCACTTTACGCGGTAGGCATTCACACGCTGCCCAGCGGCATTCAGCAGTTCAAACCCACGGTCGTCCAGGTAGCCCGGGTCGCGCTGCAAGTGGGGCAGCAGCTCACGCGTGGCAATGCTGTGCGGCACCCGCCACGGCGGCGCCACCTGAAAGTAGCGAATGCGACTGTACAGCGCCGGGGTAGGCGTGGCCGCTTTGCCCACCACCACGCGGTGCTCGGCTACTACGTGCGGCCCGCGCACTACTTGCAGCAGGTAGTCAGGGATGTTCACGACCAGATAAAGAGAATCGGGTGCTGGCTCCCAGCGCAGGCGTTCCAGGTTGAGGGCCACGGGGAGGGCCAGGCGGCGAGCGGCGGCGCTATCGGTGGCCAGCAGGCGCTGCCAGGCCCACACCAGCCGCACGTAACTGCGCGAAGTCGGCTGGGCCGCTATCAGGCGTTCCTGAAATTCCCTACTACGCAAGGCGCCGTGCACATGCGTCACAGCATCAAAGGGCGACGCCCCGGCCAAGGGCGCGACCCGCAGCAGCATGTCGGTGATGCGCCCCTCGTGCAAGTGGCGCGTGAAGCGGAGTAGGGCGGCCGTTAGCTGCTGCTCGGTGCGCACCCGCAGTCCTACACTTTCCCCATGCTGCTCCAGCGAATCCAGCAACACCCGCAACTGTTGGGCACCGTACTCGGCGGGTGGGAGGCCGTAGCGCACGGCCTGGGCTAGCAGGCCCACGCTGGCTTCCGCGGCCGGAGTAGGGCCGGTAGGCAGCGTCCAGACGGGCAGGTAGGCGGCTTGCGCGTAGAACCGGGCCGTGGTTGCCAGGTCGGCGGTGCAGTGCTGGGTGGTGTCGAGGAGCTGCTGGCGCAACAGCGTGGCCACGGCTACATCGGCGGCGGGCAGCATCTGGGCGGCCCCTACCCCCGCTAGCCCCATCAAAGCCACGCTAAGCAGCACCAACCGACGGGGCCACCGCCAACCAGTAGGCGCGGTCGGCCCTACCGAGCTACTGCGGGCCAGCGGAAAATCGGTACGTCGATCAAAGGAGTAGGCGTCGGTCATAGGGTTGCGGGTTGGTGGTCGGATGGTGGCATTCCTACTTCCCTCCGGAACGCCGGTCAGTTGCCCACGGAACAGTAATCTCCGCGGGCAGCTACTATTTTCACTTGCCTGGGTCGCACGCGCTTCGAAGGTTTACCTGTTGCTGATTGGTGCGGTCTACTTCCTTAAGATACGCAGGAGTCATTCATTTCTACGCAGTTAAGAGCAAGAAGGCCATAGAAATCGTGAATATATGCATGCGGTGGCGCCCTCGTGGCACAATCCTGCCTATCCTCTTATTTCTGCTGTTCTACCCCCTACTCAGCCGCAAATTGACTTCCCTATTTTCTGTCAAACTTACCTCGGCAGAGCGCTGCTACCTGATACTGGGCAGCAGTTCGGATTACTTACTTATTCGTCTGCACTAGCCTCTACACATCTTATATATAGTTGAAGTCTAGTTTTTGCACCTTTACACTAATCCCCTACCCGCAGCGAGGCCGTGCGGCAGGATCCGGTCTTCAACACGGCTGTGCAAATGGCCACCTGCGCTAAACAGACTTACGACCTCGCAATTTTTGGCGACGAAGACGTGGGCTGGCTGCTGACCTGATACTGCCCATTCGGTAGCTCCACGGCAGCAGTCCGGTTGAGAGTGTCAATTCTCCCGAAATGCGTAGCTTTTGGCGAAGGACGCTCACCAGTCTCACTCAGTGCCTACCTCCTCTCCACCCGTATGCTGCCCCCTACTTGCTCCATCACCCACCGTCCCGACCTGGGCGCTCTGATCGTCCGCTGGCCAGCGGATGCGTCCCTCCCTGACCTACAGAACGACTTTGAAGCCATTCTGGTCGTAGCCACGCAGCATGCCACCGCCTTGTGGCTGCTCGACGTGCGCCGCCGCGACCAGTTGAACCTGGAGCTAGGCCGCTGGACTACCCAACTATTTTACCCCGAAGCCGCTGCCCGCCTCGCCCCCCAGCCCTTGCGCCTGGCAGTGCTTTGCTCCCCCGCCCGCATGGCCGTGTACGCTGCCAGCGAAGAGCAGCAGCAGTATCTTACCTTCGGCCTAGCCATGGAGCGCACCTACCGCATGCAGCTCTTCGGCGATGAGGGCCCCGCTATGCAGTGGCTACTGTCCAACGATTAGGGGAGGTGCGGGCAGTCTGCCCTACTTCTGGCATTACTACCTACTCGCCTCTCAAGCATTTGAACATCAAGTAGGGCGATAAGGTAGGG
>Ga0210040_10010700_pt1 | contig 10485 bp, 8 predicted proteins | sample CryGeyCG12114_NA_FD_185462 | JGI IMG/M metagenome (GOLD analysis project Ga0210040, IMG submission 185462) | Groundwater microbial communities from aquifer - Crystal Geyser CG19_WC_8/21/14_NA (SPAdes) (version 2) | ecosystem: Environmental > Aquatic > Deep subsurface > Groundwater | place: USA...
TTTTTGCATAGTATATGTAGTGATATGTGTAAATCTGACCTGGAATACTTTCCTTACAATCGTACCAAGTAGAAATATCCACATCCCAAGGATGATAGGCAATTTCTAATTCCTTCAGTTTTTCCACGTACTCTGAGCTCTAATTACATGAAAATAGGCAAATGAGAATTAAATTAAACCTTAAACAATGGTAAAATAAAAGTGATGTACTACATAAAAAGCTAAATTCTAGTGAATCAAATGAAAAATTAACCTTCACTGAAATCTTCGTGTCCAACCACTCTTTCAGCTTCATAAGAAAAGTTAAAATTTCCCGTCGGTCTGCAGGAAAGTAACTTACAAGAGCTGAAAGAAACATTTTCAGGTCTTTTAATTTGACCGCACTAATCACTTTGAAAAGCCCAACTTCGTTTCTAAGAGCGTTCCGTAATGAATGTAAGAGGTCCTCCATGCTAACCACATCTTTCACACTGGGCTGATTACTTTTAGTGTCTCTGATATCAATTGAGCCAACTTCGTATTTAATTTGAGAATCAGAAGCCGGCCTAAAAGTTAATAAAAACATGATTAAAAACTTGTTCCTGAAATTGTTCATTAATAACAATTCAGAGAACACATTTTTTCTAATTTTAAACCTACAAAGAAGTAGAAGATGGCAAAATAAACTTCGTTCCAGGAACTGTTAATACACTGGATACAATGTATGGAACTAAATCTTCATTTGCGGCCAAAGGAATACTTTTAACAGACAGACTTTTATCAATATATCCGACAACAGGCCAATTGGAATCAGGTAACTTCATCTCTTTCAGCAAAGGATTTACTGAGTGGAATCCTAATACTTGAACATTTTGATAACGACTTAAATTAAGGCCAACTTCTTTTCCGATATAAGAGCTCTCAGTTTCGAAAATAAAAACAATTAAGTCAGTCGAAAGTCCTTGTTGGCTTCTATTTTTACTAACATCAGTCCATACAGAGTTAGCATCACAATCCAAAGGTAGGATTGGCTGGTGATACACTACGGGAAATATAACAACTAGATAATCCATTAGCATTCTTTTCATAGATCCCATGCCTTCCGGCCGTGCAAATTCTTCACCAATGTTAACGACATCCTCTTCTTCCTAAAGTATCAACTAATTAGCAGGTTTTTGAAAAAAAATATTACATAAAACGCTGAAACCACATTCACACCTTCTTGACAGTCGGTTTCGCATTTACAGGAAACTTTCGGATAGAAGGGTATGCCATTATTTCGTACTCTCTACATGTCGGCATGTTATTTTCATCGCTACAGTCTAGCCCAGCAATGGAAACAAGATGATTCCATTCTGCAATGAAAAAACAACGAGGTGTTTAAAACAAGCTCTTAGCTCTCTACTGCGATTCAGTCCACACAAGGCTTCCATACTAACCCCAAACATCCAATGCGAACTGCTTCCACAAAGGAGCAAAATGGATACAATGACCTAAATAAATATAAAGTCTTAGTTCTTACTTTGATCCAGAGAACACCATGAAAACCAGCTATAATTTTAATTTCACATACCACACCATGATGAAAAAAATTCCACAATCCAGACTTTGGATGATCCATAGATTTGTGCTTTTATGGACGCTGTATCCAATAATACTACCTTGTCATTTTCATCGTATAGAGTTGGATTTACAACTTTGCCTCCAATTACAGCATGTAGTAAAAAATGTACAAATAATATGAAAGCTGTTACTTTCATTATGCTTTTTCTTGACCTTCTATTCAAAATCCAGTCTCCAAGTCTCCAAACAAAAAAGGTCGATGGTCTAAACTAAATAAAAAATAAATAAATAAATAATGAAACCAATCAGACAGCTTGCTCGTGGAAGCTGGTACTCGACTGTTCAATTGGGAAAACGTTAACTCATCATAGGTACTAATTACCAGCTACCTAACAGTTCAAGGTCGAGTTCAACAACTCTAATGAAACTGATTTATGGAAACTAAACTATTTAAAATTACGGCAAATGGAGACATTTCTTAACTCTTCTTATGAGTTGTGTTTTGAATTTTATTTTCGCGGTAAATATAAGATCCCTTAAAGCATACGATAAAAACAGTGGTCATCAGACCTGCAGTAGTTCTAGGAATGACAAATGTGTGTAAAAAAATTTGCTCAGCCAAGCAATTGTAAAACGGTTTTTGTGAATATGTTTGAGTGTTTGAGATTAATTTGTTTTTATTTATTTTTTGTGTGAATGATTGTATCTTTATTGGCTTTATTGTAACGAATTTATTTATTATTTTACTAGGATTTTAATCTCTTTGGTGATACCGTTTCCGTTGTAATAAGTGTGCAGCAGTTTTGTTTTTATTTACGAGGTCATTTGAAAGGGTGTGTTTAGAGAGCGGTTATCCACAGTCAGCCCGTCTATGGTTGACTCGTCTCGCAATTGTAGTGGATCCTGTCACGTTTTTTTAAAGAAATTCCACCTTTGGATTTGGATGCCGTCAAGAAGAATATCTGTCCGAAATCGGTAATTTACTTTGCTCTTTTTGTTGAATTCAAGATGAATGATTATATTTTCTCCCGTTGTTGTAACTTTAAATAAAAATTTGTTTAGAGCTGATCACGTTGGGAAAAGAAAGGGGACTCCAGTCTGAGTTGGAAAGTCTGGCTGCATGTCTGCTGCAATTATGGTTTAATCGAAGGGGAATTTTCGAAACTATCATCTTGATTTTCTCCAACTGATGATGTCTTTGTCCCATCGATTTTGCTTACAATCGAGTTGAGGAAAATCAGCAATCAAATTGGTACCCGGTGCTCTAAATCTAGAATCCGATTTCTGGCGATTTCCTCTTGAGATTTGCTGGTGAGTCTCCAGCTACATTTGTTTTGTTAACTATTTTTTATTATTTTATTACTGCACATCCTTCCTTCCTGGCTATTAATGAGGCTTGCAAATGATTTATGCGATGTATTTCTATGCTCAGCTTTTGTCAAAATACTTCAAATTACAGTTTAAGCGTCATATTTTTTCATTTCTTGACATATCTTGCTTCCATTAAATACAGCGACCAGTTTATCTCATTGGACGATCATTTGGCATTGACATCATTTCCTGTTGCTCTGTTATCCGTTTTTTAAGTATAGTAATATTGGGTATCGCATTTTGCATAGTTTTTCATGCTTATATGCACAGATAATATTTTGTAAAGTTATTCGTATCATCACATGCTGATTTATGGCAATCTCAGTATTGATTGATATGGTCAGTCAGTGGCTGTCTGTAGTCAATGTTTAAAAATCCAGATGTTCCTTAGATCTATTAGGTAATGTGTGCCATCTCTTGCTGCCTCACCTGGATTCTTGGACAGCATTGTGCTGCTGATGGTATCACTGCACTACTTTTGTATTATATCATAACCTATCTAAGTTGTCATTGAGAGGTAGGAAATAACAAACTAAATATCTCTGGGGCTGGGGCTAGTCTTTTGTTTCTGTCATTTCAGTGTGCGTACATCACTACATCGACGGTACTCGCTTTATTCCTTGAGTAGCGTTAATGAAGCCGTTTTGTAGGCATGTTATCTATCTTTCGTAATCTCAGAATTCTGTTTTGTGACTCAGTCAGCATGATAATGATACTGAAATGGAGTTCATCATCAAGCATTTTCGCTTCACCTTTATCATTTATGTTCCAGGCCTGCATTTTATCACATTACTTGAAATTACTTTTTTTAAATTTTAAAGTTTGTTTTTATTAAATTATAAATAATATCCGTCGTTTATTTGCCGGCAACTTAAAGCATAGCGTCCGAAGTTTTGTAAGAGGGATTTTGTGATTACGTAAGTTATTATATATTACATCCATAGCTGATCCATAGCATATCCGAGTAGCTCACTCTTAAGAAATGTTTGACGTCATTTTTCTGTTCTTCAGCTCCTGTATTTAATATGTGAATATGAAGTATTGAATGTGTATATCTTGTCCGAGTCACTAAAGCAAACATTAGAATGAGTTGAGATTTCACACCGACACCCACTGATTTTTTTTTAGCATGATGCATGCGAATGTTAATTAGTAGGCCCATAATTTGGCTGTAAATTATATTACTTAAAGGTTAAATTAAATTATGTTTAATTTTACTGTAATTCTGGTGCTGGGCTAACAATGATTTGCACTCGTTACCGCCGATTGAAGCATGCAAATGCATTTGTTATGCTTATACTGCTTGAGGATGGTTTTTGTATGTATTGCTGAATGCTAAACAACCAAAATTGATTACTTAAGAAAGGATCGAGCGAAAAAAACACGGCATTAAATTATTTATAAACTCTCCCTACGAAAGCAGGTCAGCCATACTATGTAATGGGAGTTGTTACCAACAGATTTTGGTTGGCTTGTGGGGAAAATGGTACATGATTAGAATAGTGGTACATTTTTAGTTAACGTGCGAGTAGCCATGCAATCACACTATCATCATCATCAGTTATCACGTAATATTGGCCAAAGCCTAAGTTGAATAGCAAGTCCCGTCATTTTGTCCGTCTATCTGTCTGTCTGTCAGGTTGACTTTCTGGAATGTCTGTCAATAAAAACTAGTTTATGCGCACGTCTGTTGTTTTAAATTTTTAAAATTTAACTGAAATTTAGTAGTTACAGGCTGTAAGTATTTAGTAAAACATGAAAAACCTGGATATAATAAAGGACTAATGTGTATGCAATATGCAATGTACTTACTACTTTTTGATGTCCACTTGTCGCGGTTTATTTTAATAGCTAAAGGACGAGTGTGCTGATAAAATTGATAAAAAAAAGATTATTGTTTGTTAGACTCTCTATCTATTCTCAAGCAGCCTAGATTAATTCAGCTTTGACATGATCTGTGTTATGCGTTATTTGCTCTGAGTGTAATGCATTTATTTATTCCTGCTTTTCATATTCGTTGATTTACTTTACGGGCTTAATTGACTTGCTCTGGCGTTTGCCGGATGATTTTCTCATGTACATTAATTACATGATTTCCCATATGAAGCCAAAGGCCAGCTGGTGGAATTATAGCCTGCTACTATCTTGATTATTTTGTAAATAGGTAAAATATTTGATAATTTTGAGTAGAATTAGTGTTCTACCAATACCAAATGCGGAAGATGGTTTTATTTTTACAAGTATATAAGTTCATGCATAATTGAACTTTTAATATCACTCTCCATCTATATTACTACATGTATTAATTTGCATTTTGCATTAAGAAAAAATCAAAACGTCACTTTCAACATCCTGCAAATATTAACATCAAACTAATTCATTAAGATTTTTTGCAGTCGCTCGGTTACTATTAACCGAAGTTGTCTTAATTATTTAACATTATACTATATTTGGTTCCTTGACTCTAGTATTCTATAGTCTGATTGATACGATCTATGATCTGCTGCGGCTGAAGTTGTGATTGTCTTTTTCAATAAGTGAATTGAATTAAGGAAAGTATTGTTGAGGTTGAAAATGGGAAAAGTATGTTTTTCTTCCTGCTCATTTCTGTATGTAGGTCATCTGCATATGCACAAATTTTAAGACAGGTAGTCTAGCTGTGCTCTGCGTCTGCCTTCATTTATTGCACGCGATGATGAAGACTCTAGTTCTATATTTTTAAAGATATACAGTACATTTGTGTATCCCATCCTAATAATGACTCCTTCACCCAGTTAGTTAATTTATGCTGATATTTTTTCTGTTCCTTCAGGAGTGCAAGAATGCAAGAAATGGAGGTGCAACCCCCATGGGCCACTGAGCTTTTAGCTCGTAAGCACAAATTGGCCCGAAACATGTGGGCATCCTCCGATTCTTACTTGGACTCGAAGGATAAACAACTCGCAGCTGGCAGAATGAATGTTACTGGGCAAAAGGTTGTTGCACTCCAAGTGTCATCCTCAGACATAAGAACCGGTAAGCCGTATAGCCGCATTCGAGCGTGAGATAACGGCACTCTTTTTTCTCACTATTTTATTGTGTGTAGTGGAATGAAAAGGAAGAGGTACTATGTTTAGGCAGGCTCGCAGTGTATTGAGTACGCAATACCTGTGTGTGTGTGCACTACACAGCACACATAGCGCTGCAAACTACTGTAATGTCAAGTTGTGCAGCTACTACAGTTCTCATGCATGCATACTATTTGTATCCCGCACATTCAATCAGATTTTCATTGCGATTCCCTGTTAGTTAGCTACATAGTTAGAATTTTGTGGTGGATATGCAATCAAAAATGGTTTGCTCGCTGTATGATCCTAACACGGTGCAATGCGGTGTTACATTTAGCGTTCCTTTGGATTGCATGGATGGAAGATAAAAATTGCAGCTTTTGTGACCCTAGAACTGACTGAGTGAGTCATAGTCATATCATCATTATCATATCCTACTCGTTCACTGATTGCATCTAATTATGATGTGTGCCATTGCTCTGGTCATTAACTCATTGCGATGACCATCAAAAAGTTCGTTTCATATAGCAGAAGGATAATTATGTCGACAGTATCCGCATTTGTTCCCTTAATAGACAACACGTAGTGTGTAGATAGTTAACTTAGTTAGTGCTATCTATCTTTAGTTAGTTAGTTGGCTAGTAATGTGTAGTATTGTGTGTAGAGATACGTTTTTCTGATAAGCCCATGTGCATCAATAAGTTTGGCTACCTCATGTACTGAACATTTAGCGTGTGCTCACTGTCTTAGAAGTTGGTTTTGGTTTATTTTTTGTACTCATCTTCTGTTGATCCACCTCCACCTGTGTTACTGTTTATACTAACTTGTGGGCCATTCATTTACTGCATTACATGCATGATAGTAATTCCCATTCTGTTGGGAAAGACTCCCCCTCTATCCCTACCTCAACAATGAGTTGTTCACTTGCTCACCTGCTTTATTTTTACAAACTTTTATGTTACACTTAATTCCATTGTATCGCATATCCGCTATTCGTTTCATGCTGGTTACTGTGTGCTCACTCTCTTTTACTCATACTCATTCTTTAGTTCCCCTCTTGTGGAGTCCATATGTGTTCCTATGTTTTAAAGCTCTCTCTCCCATTTATTCGTATTCGTACCCAGCTTAATTGCTGTGAGTGACAGTTATTGTTGTGCTCAATGGAATGAAACTTCTTATTTGCGCCCTTACTCAAGAGTTGTTGTCTTTTTTTTCTCACAAAACTGAAAGTTTAATTTGAAGCCTCTTTATTTCTGAAGTATCTTGCATATGTGCGACTGTGCGTGTGTGTAGTTGTAAAGTTTAGTGAAATCAACGCTGTAATATTTTTTTGCATAGTTCAACTGTAAACAATAGTTTGTGCAGCTTAGAAAGGGAAGAAATTTAATGATGAAACAAAGAAATCAACCAATTCGTTGCAGTCATTTGATAAGATCACTAAACGTTTAGCCAGATTATTATATGACCTCTGAGTGACTAGTAGAAGCGCACCTTAAGGATCATCTCTGAAATAGAGGATTAATTAAACTCTTGAAAGTCATACTTGCTACGGTGTTGGTATGCTTTATCAATTTTGCTCTAAATCTCATGTCATAATGTTGATAGAAAAATCAAGCCTTATTCACGAGAATGGCGAGGAACAATCTTTCAAGGAAGCTGGGTCCGAAGAAAGCATCTTGGAGTATGGTCCAGGAATCGTGAAAAGGCTGCGTTCACGTTATCAAAGCTTGGCTCTACGACATACTACTTTGAGACCGAGTTTGCGAAGAGCAACTAGTTTGGAAAATTGTTTGGATACCATTGGAGCCGAGGAGGAAGAAACTAGAATAAGACTTTTGCGTCAATCGTCCAGTCCATCACCCCCTACTCCAGACATTGATAAAACTTCCACGGGTACTTCCCTGTATAAAAAACAGCCCCGGACTGAACGAACAACTTCAAGGAGCAGGCTCCCTTCACATGGTGTTGAACGAGATAGAATGCGTAGGGCTCGTTCTGTGGACACCCTACAGTCTAGAAGTCGAGAGGAGCAAGAATACATTCTGGAGAAATTTAAGACTGTGGTTTTGCCCAGGGAGGAAATTGTGATAATTGAGGTTTCTCAATCTCAACCACAGAAACATATTTCAGACAACTACTTCCATTCCAGGTCAGCAGCTCTAGAGAAGTTAAGTTTACCATTAGGCGGAAAACCTTCAGGCAACCGGAGTGAAAAACAACAGCGATTTTTGGCATCAAATAATCACCATATTCGAGTTATTGCTTCACCAGAATATGAGTTACCACCAATGGATATTGTGCGTGAAACAGCTCGAATTTTTGAGAAAAATCAGGATAATCTATTGGATGGAAAACAAGTGGGACACGCATTAAGAGTTAACCGAAATAATAATACAGAACTGCCTTCGCCGAATTCGCCCATGGCAAGTCCTGTATCTAAAAAGTTTCCAGCACATCAAGTGCCCACAGCAGCTGTATCTCCGAATTCTGTTCTTCCCAAAGAATCCAGTGAAGTGCCTTTGTCCACACAACCGTTTGGAAATAGTCAGCAGCCGATCAAAGTAGCTGGCAGCAAGCAGGTCGGGGTGATTCGACCTACAGTGAATATATCTAAAGCAAATAACTATAGAGTACAAAATAGTCCATCATCACCAAATGCAATTTCCGTGGGGAACAAAAAGAATGGGATTAATTTGGCACAAAAACCTCCGTTGAGTCCCAAACCTTTGTTCACATCTGAACGTTCACAAAGTTTAAATTCCATAGGAAAGAGGCCAAAGGTGTCTAACCACAAAAGTGAGTCTTCTGTGTTGTCTCCAATCAATGGTCCACATGCTGATGTTGTGGATGCGAGTACAATGAGAAGAGAAGGCTCTCCTACTATGGTGAATGATATAGTTCAACGCTTCAAACATAAAGCGGAAGCGTCTACTGAACGTCCTAAGAGTCCAGAAAGAGTAAATAGGTTCGCAATTGCAGAAGAAAAGCAAAGCAAGGAAAATACTAAAAATGAAAAGCACATAGACCAACCTTTGAAAGAAGTCAAGAAGCATCCCGTTGCGACTGCTGATAGACTTGAAAATAGGCCCGTGGAATACGATTTTAGAAATAAAGTTCCGAATGAGAACGGGGATTCAGTTTTGCGTAGTCATCAAAAACAAAAGCCTATGAATGGAAGTACGATGCTGTTTAACTTTACGGATAGAAAAAAAGTCCCGGACTATATTGAGGATGACGGTCTTCATTACCAGAGGCGCATGAAGTTGGGAGGAACCGTGAATGATGAATCCAGTGATGGTGTGGATAATCAAGAAATGATTTTTGAAGAGTATGTGTCGGTTCATTTCGAAGGAGGTAACGTGATTATCAATGGAAAAAGTTCAATTCAGACGAAACCAAAATCCAAAAAGGTGGAGATTTTTATTTTTCTCTACTCTCATAGAATAATTGACGATTGAAAAGATTGGTTAAAATATATTTAGCATCTACTTTTCTGTCGAAGCTACAGCATATTTTTTGAAGCTTAATTGTGAATTTTTATCACGATATTTTATTTTGACTGGTTATTTGCAGTTACGTATATCCTTTAATGAGGACGCTACTACTACACACGAATATCCTTCTGAGACGACAAATTTTAGCCAGGAAGATAATGAAACGCAACTGGGACTGAAAAATATCAACGTAATAAACAGTTCTGGAAGTAAGTGAAAATTTAGAAATTTAATTTAGTTTGCCAATTTACCCACCACATTTTCAATTCAGTTTGTTTGCGGTTTTCCTTTTATTTTGTTCCAATCAGTAATATGGGTTTTAAGAAATACAGTTTTTATCAAGTAACCACATATTGCATAATGCGCTTGAGTGTGCTACATTTACTGAGTGAGTTATGAGTTATGCTATACTTTTGTTTCACTACATTAATTTTAATTTGTGTAATTTTCTTCAGGTGGTCTGGGGAGTTATACTCCAAAACAAGGGAGTAATTTTTATCAATTAGGAAGTTATGCGGAACAGTCTAGGAGTTCACCAAAAGAGAGTGCTGCTAAACAGGAACCCGAATTAATTGAAGATTATTTAAAACCAGATGATGAAGATACCACGTGGAGTAACGAAATCACAGCAGATATACTATTTTGATACTGTCCGTACGAAAACAGTCTATGCAAATGCAAAGAACACATGTTTATGGACATAATGGGGTCACTAAACTAAAGTGAGGTTTTTGAAAGTCTGTTTTATGTTGTTTATTGTTTATCTTATATAGTACATGCCTAATATTGGTCTGAGTCTGAAGTAGTATCATCATTTATTACATGACAAACGTAGAACAAATTCAAAACAATGTGTATAGTGCAAACAAGCAAACATGTTGATTTGATAATATTTAAAGTAATAATTTTGTGATAGCTTTGTTTTCTTCAAAAAATATTAAATGTACTGCTACGGCAGCTGTAATGTTACGTTCTGGGAGTTTTAGTAGCAAAGTCTTATTAGCGCCTTTATTACTGTACGATATGTTATA
>Ga0210040_10010701_pt1 | contig 10485 bp, 15 predicted proteins | sample CryGeyCG12114_NA_FD_185462 | JGI IMG/M metagenome (GOLD analysis project Ga0210040, IMG submission 185462) | Groundwater microbial communities from aquifer - Crystal Geyser CG19_WC_8/21/14_NA (SPAdes) (version 2) | ecosystem: Environmental > Aquatic > Deep subsurface > Groundwater | place: USA...
TGGCCCCAGTTCATCAGTGAATAGCGCCAGCGAGAGTGCTCGATATCGGAAGCCGGCTTCTGGGCCGAATGGCGGCTGACGTAGCTGTGTACTTTGTGCATGTGCGCTTCGTCGTCGGGCGTTAGGTCGGCTTTCTTTTTACGCAGGATGCGAATGATATGCTCGCCCGATTTGTGACCGATGCTGGTGCCGTCACCACTGTCTTGGCCAACCGACTGCGACTCTTCGGTTTTCAACCACTTTTCTAGTTCTGCGGCGGTCATATTTACATCCTCTTTGAATTGGGCGAAGACATTGTCGGATTCAGTTGCTGAGCTCATAATGAGGGGGAAAAAGCGGTGGAAAAGTACAGTGCTGATCGGCCTGCTGCCGGTTGAATTTTCAAACGAATAGGATGGAAGCCGGGTTGTCGGAACAGAAGTGGCCTTAGTTTTGTATGTTACGTTATCTTATTTGTTCTTTCTTGTTTTTCTTCTAATTTCCATGAAAAAGTTTTTCACTCTTGCCGTGGGCTTAGGTTTGAGCCTAGGCACCTTGGCCGTGCAGGCCCAAACTAAAATACCACCCCGTAAGCCGGTGCAGCCGAAAGGCAAAGCGGTGGCTACTGGGGTCAACGTCAAGGATGGCGTAACGATGAAGGAAGGCAAGGTGTTGATGACGCAAAGCAGCCTTACCAGCCCGGTTACGCAGGAAACAGCGCTGGTCAACGGCACCAAGGTTCGGCCTGATGGTAGTGTAACCATGGCCGATGGCACTACCACCATGCTGAAAGAAGGCGACTACATGTCGTTGAGTGGGCGGCTGACTACGGCAGCTTATAAAGCGCAACAGGATAGCCTCATGCAGGCGGCCAAAGACAACAGCAAAAGCAAGTCAAAATCCAAGAAAAGAAGCCGGTAGTTGTTGCAACTACCCGCACGCTGAAAGGGGCGGCTCGGACCTGTGTGGTCTGGCCGCCCCTTTCCAGTTAAGCGCCAATAAAATCAGCGCTGGGTGTAGTCCTGAAGAATTTCCAGCGCCTCACTATCGTCTTTGGCTTCCACCACCTCGTTTATCACGAATTGCACTTCAACTTCCGACCAGCCTTGTGCTTCGGCTGCTTTTATGAAGGCTTCCAAGACCAGAAACCGACCCGACTTAATCGGAGCCAGCCAGGCTACTTTTTTACGAATACGCATGCTTGACTTGTTGATGGGCTGATAATTAAAATGATTGACGTAAAAAGTGGGTCGGCCGACTACCGTTTCTTTTTCACCACTTTCAACTGTACCGGAGCCACCCCCGCGTCGATGAGGTCAATCCTGCGAGCGGCTTTTTTGGAGAGGTCCACGATGCGGCCCTTGACGTGCGGCCCCCGGTCAGTGACCGTTACTTTCACGGAGCGGTGGTTGCGCTGGTTGGTAACGCGCACCACGGTGCCGAAGGGCAGCGTGTTGTGAGCCGCCGTGAGCTTGCGGCCTCGGTATTTGGTGCCGCTGGCCGTTTTGCGACCTTCAAACTTGTCGGCGTAATATGAGCCCTGCCCGGTTTGCGTGAAGGCGGATTTGCCGCCGCCGCAGGACCCCAGCAAACCGACCATTGCCAGCAACAGGGCACGGCAAGGAAAAGAGTTGGAGGGAAGGCAAGCGTAACGAAGGGCGCTGTTAGCTGGCATAAGGCCGGGTTTAAGTGCTAAGATATAAATAATGAGTATCGAAATTCTAGTAATAAGTTGGTTTTGAATGCTATACAATCTGAATGCCGGCTATACCCGTTTTTCTTACTTACATCAAACGCAGTCCCTGTAGCTGGCTACGGATGAGATTCTGATGCAGAAGCTACTTTATTGGGTGCGGAGTAGCGGGCTTATCAGGAATGCGAAGGTCCAGCAGGCTCTGGAAGCTGCCCTGAAAAACGTTGAAGTCGACGGTGCCCCGGATGCCGGGAATATAGGCTTCGTCGGAGTGCTGCCAGATAATCCACTTCTCGCGCGGCAGGCGCGGCTGCTCGACCTCGTAGTGCGCCAGCCACAGCGGGTACTTATCGAAATGGCCCGCAAGGTAGCGCTTATAAAAGCCGTAGTTGGAGTAGAGAATGGGCCGCACACCGTAGTGCCGCTCTACCAGACGCAGCCACACATGCACGTTGCGGCGCATTTCGGCCACGTCATGAAACTGGGTGTGCTCCACGTCCAGCACCGGGGGGAGGTCGCCGGGAGACAGGGGTACAGTGCGCGTGAACAGGTTGGCTTGCCGGGCCCCATCGTACGTGGGCTGAAAGTAGTGGTAGGCACCCCGGTACACCCCGGCTTTGCGGGCGGCGCCCCAATTGCGCTGGAACCGGGAGTCGCGCAGCGTAACGCCTTCCGTGGCTTTGATAAACGCAAATTTCACCTGGTGCCGCGCTACCTCCGCCCAATCAATTCGGCCTTGGTACGCCGATACGTCAATACCGTGCACGGCGTAGCCGGCGAGCAGCGGCGTTTTTTCGCGGCCGGTCAGGTGCCCGCTCACAAAGGAAGCCCACGCCCGGCGCACATGGCGGTGCAGCTGCCGCTGATAATGCGTGTAAAATGCCGCCGCTCCCAGCAATAGCAGCAACGCTACCCAGCCAAGCAGCGGGCGCCGCTTTGAGCGGGGCACAGGAGGAGTAGAACGGCGCTTCATGAGAGTAGTCATGGCAAAAGTAACGCTGGAAGGCGCTTCCCTAGTGCCTGATTCGGCAAACTACCAAGTGTTGGCGGCTTTTTCCGACCTTGCCACCTGCTTTCACTCTTTTGCCTGCTTTTATGCCTGTTCCCGCTTCCTCTGCCTCTGATGCCCGCGACGAAAACGGCCACCTGATCCGGGAGCTGCACGGCGTTACGCTGGCTGTTATTGTGGAATACCTGCGTGTTCACTATGGCTGGCCCGGCCTCGATGAACGCCTGCGGATGAACTGCTTCTCCGTGGATCCAAGCGTGAAATCGGCGCTGGCTTTCCTGCGTCGTACGCCCTGGGCCCGGGCTAAAGTGGAGGCTCTCTACATCGAAACCCGTACCGCTGAGCTGAATAAAAAGTGAGGTGTGAAAAGTGAAACGATGATGCCTCAGGCCAGTGAAAATTCCACAACATCCCCTGCATTATGGCCGATGTAACTGAAAAAACAGGCTTCGGAGCTCTGTTGCTAGGGGCCTGCTGCTTTCTGGCGTTTGAAACGGCGGCCTACTACCTGCTGCGGTGGGTTACGTCGCCGCTAGGCATAGCCGACCAGCTTCAGCCCGAAAATACCATTGTGCCCAATTGGGTGAAAACAGTGGTATTTCTGCTGTTGCACCTAGTGCTGATTGTGATGGCAGTGCTTATGCTCAGCAACCAGTTGCCGCGGCGCTACCGTGGGCAGGTAATGGGCTGGTTCTACCTGTCGCTGCTCACCGGGTTTGTGCTGCTGATTCCGCTGTTTGGCTAGAGAGCTGCGGGACCAAAAAGCTAGCGTCAGAGCGATGCTCAGGTTCGCGAGCAGGCTGTAGCGCGAAGCTTCGGCTGTCTGTGCTGCTTACAGCCTGGCAGAATGAAGGGGCAGGAAAGGGCAAAAAAAAGCCACTGCGGAAGCAGTGGCTGGGTGTGACAAGGTGCCGGTCGGTCCCGGCGTTATGAGCAACGGCTTGGTTTAGCGCTGCTTGATTTCTATTTCGCGCTGCTGATCAGCGGGGTCCAGGTAAGGGATGCGCACCTGCAATTCGTTGTTCTCATGGACGGCGTCGATGCGCGTCAGGTCAAGGTTGGTGGGCAGGTCAAGGATGCGCGTGAACAGCGGTGCGGCCAAATGGTCTTCGGGCTCGTGGCGGAACTCGCCGAAAACGGTCATGCGGCTATTGTTGAGAACGACGTGAATATTTTCGGGGCTTACCGATGGGGCGGCTACTCGAATAACCACGCCTTTCTTCAGCTTATCGATCCGCATCTGAGCTTGCGCAATACCACCGCCTAACGTGTTAAGCAGGTCAAGTTGCGGGGCCATGTTGCGAATAAATTCTCGGCTTATCAGGTTCATAGTTAGGGTCCTTTCGTAGGTTCGAGAAGGATAATACAAACTATGTACCAACAATGACGGAGCCCCTTGATGGTAGGCTTGCCGACAAAAAGGCAGTTAAACAACTAATGGCGTCAGAAGTTTTCGGCCATTGTGTCGGGCTTTCTGGCAGATATTTCAGCACGAAGCAGACCCAAAAGTAGGGCCTTCGTATGCACATAACAGCTGTGTCATTATTCCACTCGTAGCCAACCGCCTATGCAGCCTCATCCCTTTTCCACAACTCGTACGGCCCGGTTTTACAGTTTAGGTGAACCTGGCCCCGACATCCGTCATATCTGGTTCTGTTTGCATAGCCACAACGAGTCGGTAGCCGATTTTGCCATCCAGCTACGTCCGCTCGATACGCCGGAGCGCCTCTTGGTGATGCCGGAAGCTCTTGCCCGCTACAACCAGCCGGCTGCCGCGCCTACCGCTGCCCCGAGCACGGTAGCAGCCTGGTTTGCCACCGATGCTATCCAGTTTGATCTGCACGACGTGGCGCATTACCTGGATGCCCTGGCCGAGCAGATACTAGCTGCCTGCCCTCCCAATACGCCGGTTACAATACTAGGCCACGGGCACGGAGCCGCCGCCGCTTGCCGCTGGCTGGCCACTAGTCGCATTGCCTACGACCGGCTGGTGCTTTACGCTGCCGTTTTCCCGCCCGAAATCAACCGCCAGGCCACATTGGCTGATTTGCCCAAGCGGCCCGTTACGGTGATTGCCACCACGGCCGATGTATTTACGCCCGAAGCAGCCGGCGAAGGTCTTGTTCAGGATCTGCAAGATGCTGGTCTTACGGCCTATTTGCGGCATGCTTCTGATGGTGCCATTACGCTGGCTGCCCTAGGGGCTAGCGCTGACACCAGTGCCTAATAAGAAGTATGTTGGCAATGTATAACAACAATTAACCCCTTCTCTGCCTATGAAAGCCCCCGCTGCCATCAACCTAGTTGAATTGCCCAGCAAAGCACCTGCTGAATTCCATAAGGACCACACTATTCGGGAAACCAAGCAGATTCGGCAGGAGCTGATTGGATTACAGAACCGCCTCTACGCCGAGAACAAGCGCAGCATACTGGTGATTTTGCAAGGGATGGATGCCAGTGGCAAAGACGGTTTGATTCGGCGGGTATTTAGCGGCATCAACCCGCAGGGCGTGCGGGTGCAATCCTTCAAGGAGCCCACCGAGCTGGAACTGGCCCACGATTTTCTGTGGCGCGTGCATCAGCAGGTGCCACCCAAAGGTATGATTCACGTTTTTAACCGTTCTCACTACGAGGACGTGCTGATAACCAGAGTGGTAGGGCTAGTAAATGCTGAAGAAGCCAAGCGCCGATTTACGGCCATCAACAATTTCGAGAAGCTGTTGCAGCAGGCCGGTACCACCATCCTCAAGTTCTACCTCCATGTGTCAGAAGAAGAGCAGCGGGAGCGGCTCATGGAGCGCACTACTGACCCCGAGAAACACTGGAAATACGAAGCCGGCGACGAAGACAAAGCCAAGCAGTGGCCTGCCTACCGCGCCGTGTACGAAGATGTATTCGAGCACTGCAACCCCAGCACCTGTCCTTGGCACCTCGTTCCCGCCGACCAGAACTGGTACAAGGCCTACGTGGTAGCCCGCACCCTGCGCGACACGCTGGTAAAGCTGGACCCCCAGTACCCATCGTCGAAGGCGGAGCGGCCTAGGTAACCGGCTGGCGCTACATTATGACAGTTTCCACCGGCTCTACCATCCGCTCAAAGCGCAACCGGCCCTCGGCATCAGTGCCGAACGGCTGGAATCCGTTGGCTAGTACTACCCGCTGAGAAGCAAGGTTATCGGGGCGGGTGTGGGCGACTAGCCGGCGGACCATGCCTGTGTTGGCAGCCTGCTCAATGAGGCCACTAACCAGCTCGGTAGCCAGCCCCTGACCTTGCCATTCCGCTAACACCGAGTAGCTGATTTCGGCGGTACCGGCTGCATCGGGTGGGCCCATGAAACCACCGGCTCCAACAAGGGTTTTGGGGGTGCCGGGCGTGGCTTTGCGGATAGCGTACCAGCCGTACCAGCCGGCGGCCGTGCGCCCACCCGCTGTGAGCTGCTCCAAAAAGTGGTGCATAGTGGCCTCCGTGTAGCCGCCGGGAGGCCAAGCGGCGGGCAGTTCCGCGCCAAGCAGAATGGGGAAGTAGCGGGGCTTGTGCAGTTCGGCAGTAAGCAGGGCCCGGCTAGCAGCCAGTAGCATAAGGCGGGACGTATGGTGGATGAGCGGAATCATAAAGGAACATACGCTGATTCTGCCGCCCAGGTACTGCCGCTGGGTGGCGAGGTGGAGAGGGGGAGTGGTTGCACTTAAGCCAAGTGATTGACCTGTTATGCTTTATGCTGATCTAGGGGCTGCTTGTAATAGATGCTACCAGTAGGGCGGGCCGCTGGTTTTTCGGTCGGTATTCCGCAACCTGAGTTTGCTGACAATGCTACAACTGAGGAATTTCTCGGAAGGGCAGATCCAGGATAATGGCCTCTATGCCAAGCCCACCCGCTGACGCAATGCGGTAGAAGCCACCCGCAAAAGCCCCATATAGGGTACCTTCGTTGTCCAGCAGCAGGCACAGTGGATCGGTGTAGGCTTGACCTACCACGCACAACGTGTGATGAGGCACCCGGGGGCTATACTCATGCAACAGACGGGATAGGTCGGGAAAGGCAGCGGCTTTACTCACATCGAAGAATACGTGGGTGGTGCTATGGTCGCGGCGGGTGAAATAGCAGGATAGCCCGCCAAATTCGCGCAAAAAGGCGTCGGCTGCCGGGTGCCACGGTAGCCGCAGAGCGGCGGCTTGCTCTTGGTAGGGCTGGGTATCAACGGTACGCCCCGGAAACCAGCCGGCTTCCGTGAGAACATGATGCACTTCATCAATAAAAGCAAACATGGCGGCACTATACGGAAATCAGGGGTAAGATAGCGAAGACAGGGCTGCCTAAATACAATGAAGACGAATAACGCAGCTGAACATAGCCGAACCAGTCTGCTCAAGCCCAACCATAAATAATGGAAACCCTGAGCGCAGCCGGTAGTTAAAGCAATTTGTCTTACTGGTTCAACTACCTGATTGTATATGGCTGCTTTGTTCACCCCCTTCACTTTGCGCGGCGTTACGTTGCGCAATCGAATTGTTGTTTCGCCGATGTGCGAGTATAGTAGTCAGGATGGTTTTGCCAACGACTGGCACCTCGTACACCTGGGCAGCCGCGCCGTGGGAGGCGCCGGCCTGATTATAACCGAAGCCGCTGCCGTGTCGCCGGAAGGTCGCATCACTCCCGACGACCTGGGTATCTGGCACGACGACCACATCGCCGGCCTGCGCCGCATTAACGAATTTATTGTGGCACAAGGCGCGGTGCCGGGCATTCAACTGGCCCATGCCGGCCGCAAAGCCAGCCACGAAAGCCCTTGGAAAGGCGGTGCCGTGGTACCTGAAACTGCCGGTGGCTGGCAAACTGTAGCTCCCAGCGCTGAGCCATTTACGGCCAACGAGCCGGCGCCCTCGGAACTGGATAAAGCAGGTATTGAAAAAGTGCGCGCTGACTTTCGGGAGGCCACGCGGCGTTCATTGGAAGCTGGCTTCCAGGTGATTGAGCTGCACGCGGCGCATGGCTACCTGTTCCATGAGTTTCTGTCGCCGCTCAGCAACCACCGCACCGACGAGTACGGCGGCTCGTTCGAGAACCGCTGCCGCTTGCTGTTGCAAGTAACCGAAGATACCCGCGCCCTCCTGCCCGAAAACCTCCCGCTGCTGGTGCGCATTTCCGCCACCGACTGGACCGAAGGGGGCTGGACCGCTGATGATTCGGTGGCCCTGGCGGCCCTGCTGAAGGAGCGTGGTGTGGATTTACTGGACTGCTCGACCGGTGGCAACGTGCCCAAGGCCGATATCCCGGTTGGGGCTGGCTACCAGGTACCGTTTGCCACCCGCGTGCGTCAGGATACCGGCTTGCCTACCGGCGCCGTCGGCCTCATCACCACGGCCGCTCAAGCCGAGGAAATCATTACCAAAGGTCAGGCCGACCTTGTGTTGCTGGCCCGTGAGCTGCTTCGCGACCCCTACTTCCCGCTGCACGCCGCCCACGAGTTGGGTGCCGACGTGAAATGGCCCGTGCAGTATGAGCGCGCCCAACCGAGGAAGTGAGATGGGGAGATGGTGAGCTAGTGCACTGGTGAGTTTGACGTTCTGGCGGCGCCACTTGCGTTAGTAGAACGTCAAACTCACCAGTTTACCGTCTCACTTATTGCCACCGACCGAACTTCCCGGCTTGGTAATCCTGGTAGGCCTGGCGGATTTCCTGTTCGGTGTTCATCACGAAGGGCCCGGCCGCTACAATGGGCTCCTGGAACGGCAGGGCGTGCCCGAGCAGGAGCACGGCATCGGTGAGGGCTTCGATGTGCAGCGTGTCGCCGTCGTAGTTGAACTCGGTGAGGTAGCGGGCTTCGGTTTCCTGCCCGTTGACGCGCAGCTTGCCCCGGATAGTGTAAAAGAACACAGTGTGTTCGGCGGGAACAGGAAGATCGAGCTTGCCGCCCGCCTTGAAGTTGATGGTAGCCAATTGCATATCAGTGAGGGGCTGGTAGCCGCCTGCCGTGCCAGCCCATTCGCCCGATACCGCGTGGAGATGCACCCGGCCTTCATCAAGGGATACAGTCGGAATTTCCGCTTGCTGCAAGCCAGTGTAGGCTGGGGCCGTCATTTTGTGCTGGGCCGGCAGGTTCACCCAGAGCTGCAAAATCTCCAGCGGTCCACCGCTACGCTTGAACGCCGGCGACGATACTTCCGCATGAATCAGGCCACTGCCGGCCGTCATCCACTGAATGCCACCGGCCTCAATGATGCTTTGGTGGCCGCCGGTATCCTGGTGCATAATGTCGCCATCCAGAATAAACGTAACGGTTTCGAAGCCGCGGTGCGGGTGCGGCCCAAAGGGAAGGCCCTGATTGTTGGACTTATACACCTGCGGGCCGTGGTGATTGAGGAATAGGAACGGGTCGAGGTGCTCGACAGACTGCGTAGGCAAAGCCCGATACGTAACTAGGTCGGCAATAGGAGAACTAACGGCGCGATGCTGCTGCTTGATGGTACGCATAGAGCGGAGAAGAATGGATGAAACGAAATGTACCGGTAAAAGCGGCTAACGCAGAAACTGTTTCGCAGGGTAGATTCCGGCGTTTTTAGTAACTACGAACCGGGTAACTCTGCGCATCTCCACCAGGCTGCTTGCTGCCGAGAAACAGTGGTTTTAAATCTTCTGTTTTGCGGGAAGCTGTAGCCCTAGCTAGTATGGAGAAACAACATCTGTATCAACTTGTAACGCGTTCAGGAGGCTATGCTGAAAATTTCTTGTGTGCTGCTGGCCCTATTGGGTGGTTTTGGGGTGCGAGCCCAGCAACCGGAAAAAGTACGGGTAGCGCCCGATGCCAAAGCCAAGAAAGTTGATGTGTTTGTGGGCAAGAGGCTATTTACCACTTTCCTGTACCCTGATACCCTGGAAAAGCCTATCCTTTACCCGTTGCTGGCGGCCAACGGCACGGTTGTTACGCGCGGGTTCCCGTTCCAGCCCCGGCCCGCCGACCCAACCGACCATCCGCACCAGGTGGGTGTGTGGTTCACGTTCGAGAACATCAACGGCATCGACTTCTGGAACAACTCCTACGCCATCAAGCCCGAGCAAAAGGCCACCCGCGGCTGGATCAAAACCGACCGGATTCTGGAAGCTGCCGGTGGTACGACCGGCACGCTTGCCTACCACGCCAACTGGACCAATCAGCAAAATGAGGTGCTGCTGGAAGAAACTACCCGGCTGGAATTCAGCGGCACCAAGCACCAACGTGTCATTGATAGGGTCACGACACTGACCGCCCGCCCCAACCTCACCTTCAACGACGCCAAAGACGGGCTGCTGGGGTTGCGCCTGGCCCATGAGCTGCAAATTCCCACCGACCAGGATCAGAAATTCACTAGTCGCCAAGGCCAAGTAACCGTTGTGAAAGGCGGCACCGACAAGGTGCCGGCTGGCACCTTCCTGACCAGCGCTGGCAAGCGCGGCAACGACGCCTGGGGCACCCGGGCCGTCTGGTGCAAAGCGTACGGCAAAATCGGCCCCGATTCTGTCAGCGTCAGCATTATCGACCATCCTCAGAACCCAAACTACCCCGCCTGCTGGCACGCCCGGGGCTACGGCCTGTTTGCCATCAACCCTTTCGGCGACAAGCAGTTCACTAACGGCCAGACTGTGCAAAACTGGCAGCTGCCGGCCGGAAAATCGGTGAGCTTCCGCTACCGGATTATTGTGGCGGAGGGTCATACCACGCCCACCAGCCAGCAACTGAATGCCAGAGCCGCCGAATTTGCCAGGAAGCGCCTGGAAATCAGTAAATAGCTACCGCACCAACAGCTCCGGCCCATGAAACGCTTGTT
>Ga0210040_10010702_pt1 | contig 10485 bp, 4 predicted proteins | sample CryGeyCG12114_NA_FD_185462 | JGI IMG/M metagenome (GOLD analysis project Ga0210040, IMG submission 185462) | Groundwater microbial communities from aquifer - Crystal Geyser CG19_WC_8/21/14_NA (SPAdes) (version 2) | ecosystem: Environmental > Aquatic > Deep subsurface > Groundwater | place: USA...
ATGCAATTTACTGTAAAAAAGTAAACTTTGTTCATCACCAGCTTGTTTACACGGAAACCAGGCGATAACAACGAATGCCAAATAACTTTCGGGCAAAATTTTTCCATAGTTTTTTGAAACAGACAGTCACTCTCAACATTGGGTGCGGATTCAACCTACGGTATTAGTTTGACTAATGACTACTGTACAAGAATCTAAAGTTATTCAAGAAACGCTAAAGCACCGTTTTACAATTTTTGACAAGCGGCATCAAATCGCAACATATAATTCGATTTGGACAATTTGAAAAAATAACCATACTAGCAAGTCAGTCTTTTGTTTGGTTCCGTTAGTGTGACCATGTGTCAAAGCTAAAAGTTTATCTTACACACCTATGCTAACTTACTTACTTAGATACAATAAGTTTGATCATTGTTTTCTTGCCAACTTACACACACGACATATTGTTTTGCATGTAACATTTGAAGCCCTTTTCAAACTCTCTCTCAGAGTCAGAACAGCAGATGTACATCTATTACTACTATTTACTACGAGTTAGTAAGTTAGTTAGTTCAGTTAAACCGACTGACTGACTATCTTTGGCTTTTGAAATTAGCAACGCGTGTGCATCTTCAAAAGCACACATAGGTTGATCTAGCTCTATAACTGTTAAAGTATTAAGAACATCTCCCACCTAACTTTTTTACTTTGATACAGGAGACAATGGATAATGGGTAGAGAAACAGAAAGAAGTTTTAGAGTCTCTCTATTGTCATCATTTCCTTCCGCCATCATCATTATATCTATGTTTTTCCTAAGAACAAATTTGTAATCCATGGTTCGTCAAAGGGTCAGTACAGTTAGGTAGAGGCTTTCAGCTGAATGCAGTTTGGAAACGAAACTAAACACCTAATACGTATTCACGATTATATCATGACAGTATTGTCCACATAGAAGATTAAAACGGATTATCAGGAAAAGATAGCTGTATCAGTAGTTACAGTCAGCTTATAGTGTTTTTTTCTCAACATTTGTTTTCACAGGGAATACTTGGTGCATTACCCAGAAAAATGTTTTCCTTCTCATTGTGCCATGAAGTGAGACACTTGATGATGGACTCACTTTGTATCTTTTTCCCAACGTTAATATGCACACTGGGTCAGTGAAAAAAATTGTGAGTGACATGGATGAGAATGATATTGCTCATAGAGATGGGTGGTGATTTTTTACAGTTAGGTTTGTTACAAGATTACGTGAATGTACTATGCATCACTAACTAGCTTCGTTTTATTGTTAATTTGCTTAAGTAAAAGTTAGTAAGATACTAGGAGGATCATTTGTCAACAGTGCGGTATAAACTCCAGTAGAGTATCATACTATGCATTAATACTAACTTGTTATTGCAGGGCGAGGAGACAGGATTATTAGTTTACTACAAGATAAACAATGGCAAGTATATGTCTAATTGTTAGTTAGTTGACTAGTAATCCTGAGCCGAATACGGAGTTTATAATCGGTTAGGAGTGCCGCATAGCTTTGGGAAGATGTTTCACTGGGCAAATATGGTCAACACGTACAAACGTTCTCACGTGCTCAACAAGGACAAAATAAAAGTAAATCCCCCTCAAGATACATTTAGAAACTCGCACTTTTCTAATATGGTTTTACTTCTCACTTTTAGAGCAGTGGAAGAATTTAATGCCCTCCTCACTGACTTGTACAGTCATTAGAATATTTAGAGTTATGACATGAGTTAATAACGAACTTGAATTCCTTTTCTCTTCATAGTGATTTCAATCTAGAAACATTTTGTACTATATCTACGCTGACCAGTGCATAGTAAAAATAGCATAGTGATCTTACCTACCTATCGATTTCAGTTCCGATAAACAATACAAGATCAATGAGTTCTGATTAAATACGGTCATGTAGAAATCGCAGCAGACAAGCAGGCTGACAAAATTTGCACACAATGGTAGAACAACCGTAAGTCAAGTTTTGTGCACCAACACTTTGTAGTATATTAGCAGTACTAACCAACTAACTAACTTACCAACTATACATATATCCGTATATGCACTTGCTTTTCAAATTCAAGGTAAAGAAAAATACACCAAAGCGTTTAAAATGCACGAGTAAATATGTGCGTTCATTGTTTATCAACTGTGGTTAGGTTTTACACAGTGTAAAACTACAGTCCTTCATCACCCTCTTTATTGTCTACCTGTTCTCTACTTCCACCACCACTTGATTAAAAAATGTGACTTACAGTCTTGCAAACACTTTTGGACATTCGATGACCAAGGATTTGTTTTTAAGAGAGACTAATAAGACTTGCTCTCGAGATAGAGTTTTCGACTGAGCTTAATTTTTTCTTGTGTTTTTTAATCATAATTATTAGTATTGAATGCTACAATAAGTGCGTTGTTGTGTGCTTCCCATCATCATTCAATCATAGTAAATGAGTGTAACCAATTAGCACAGCACGGGGATGATGGTGCCAATTGCCAATGATAAAACTTAATGTAGAATGCTTTATGAAGTCCATTAACAAAATAGAAGCAAAAGTTAATCTCATAGAGGTTATTCAGTAAATGATTATGAGAAAAAAATCTTGTACTGTTGTTATTATCACAGCCACAGCAATAAAGAGTGACAATAATGTGATTTACCTTCCGTATTGCAAACCAAACGATGCCAAAAATTGGCATTTATGAAATCCTAACATTATTACTCTCATAATTGCCAATCATAAGCATAATAATACACATACAGGTTTGGATTCCAGTTTCATGATGTTAGTTTCATGATTGACTGTTTTGCAAGAATCTATAGAAATAATTAAATTTTACCAGAATCCACATATTATTATTATGGTGTGCTGAAGGCCAAGAAAATTTCATTTTCAGGTCAAACGCGCTCCCCATTTGACACCCAGTTCATTATTTGCTTCACTCTATACAGGGAAACCTCTAATGGAATTTGTAAGTGTGTGGTCAAACAAGATACACACTATGTCATTACATATTCAGCGTGTGCTACATTATTATGTGCGTGTGCAGTGGTCTGATTGTCGCCACTTTCATGTGTAAAACAAAGGCTGTAACTAACTAACTAGTATGCTTATTAAAAACACTCCCACTGATCAAAGGGAGGAATTCTGATTGAAAATACATTTTAAGCTCACCTTATTAAATATTTATATTCTGCCGACCAGCCTCACTCATTCTATCATCATCGTAGAACCAATAATAATGGAATCATGATTTGTGGACAGATCGAGCATTGCATTTACAGACAGGGTTAAGTAAACAAATAGAATTTATTGCATGATGACCAACTGTGAGTGAGCCCATTAAGGGCATGTAGTTTGTTTGTTTGGCTTTTTGGTCACTCACTCACATTGTTGTGGAAAACCACATTCATAAGTGTTTGTCGAATAATACAGATTAGATGTTCATATAACATTGTTAAGTGGACAAACGTATAGAATAGTGGTCTAGTCTAGATGAATATATACTAGGAAGGTAATGAATAGTAATGATGATGACAATAATAAGAAGTTGGCAAATTCTGCGCTCGTTTGCACACGCTACAAATAAGGGACTACCTCCAGTGGAGCTGAAATGCACACATTCAGTACATTAGATGATTTGCAATCGACACTTGCTCACCATGTGTGACTACATATGTGAGTTGGGGAACAGTGAAATTAATATAATAGCTATAGAGTTGGAGAGCACATTGTTTTGTTCGCTAGAACTAGAAGGATATGTTATGTTAGTTGTTATGTATGATGATGAGATGGGATTGCAAGCAAAAATTACGAGTCGTGTCAAAGATTACTGTCAACAGGGCGCCATAGCGGGAAGTAGCATTTGCAAGCTTTACATGAAATCTATATTAGTAGTGTAACATTAGTTTGTGCTTTAGGTTTGGTCTTGTCCTTGATGATATTGTGATGAGACAATGCACTTTTACCACACAAGCATATTAAATATGGAGATTGTTTGGCTTGACCACCTTTCGGCAAGTGTAATGATGTAAAAGATCATTTTTCGTGTAGAAATAAGACACATTATGCATAATAAAGGGCATGGCGTAAGATAAATTTTGCATGTGTATTTTTTTAACTAAGCCTTTTAATCATTATTTCAAGAGTTATAGCTTGTCCTTACACTCATTACTGTATAAGGGAGTTTGTTTACATAGTTCGGGACATTTATCTGCCAGGATAATGTAACTTTTGCCCATTTGTTAGACAAAGTGTCTTATTTTCTGCGAGTCCATAAATGGGCGAGCAATTTTGAAGTGGCATTGAAAAATGGTTAGAAACTTTTTAAAACGTATTCACTTTGTTTTAAAGTAATCAGTGCTCATTGGCTACTTGTAAGCTGATTGGCTATTCATAGTTTAGTTTAATAATATTAATGACTACCGAAATCCAATAAGACATGTTGTTAACTAGCTTAGTTAACTAACCAGCTAAATTGCTCGCTGACTTACATTTTAAGTAGGTTGGGTATTGGGTTGCTATGATTTCTTTACTCAATCATCATTCATTCCCATACTCAAATTACAATAGCAATAAATTTTTGAGCCTCAGGAAATTGCGTACCTCTACATACGGTTTCATCGCCTGGACGCGAAATCCTTTGCAAGCTACTGAGCAAGAAATTCAAAGGAGAAGTATTACCGTGCATATCTGAATATTTGCTCATTAGTGATGCACACTAACTAAAGTCATCATATAATTATGTACAAAACAGTTTTTCAATGTCAGCAACTAGTTATTTATGCGCCATTATTATCACAGCTACTAAATGAGAACATTAGTGAAATATGAGGGAAGAAGGAGGACGAATTAGAATAAAAACGAAATGAAAACAGTATGAGCCTTGTTATAATATGATAATAGAACGAGTTGCATCAACTAACTATTAGCAATAAACAGTACCACATAGCAAATATATGGGAGCAGCAATAGTGAGTGTTAACTACCACAACAACACTGTGTCCTTGTTATACCAGACTGGACAAACATACAATGCCGCCTTTTGAGGAGGCTCTAGGCGCAAATTAATTTAGTTTGGTAGCTCAGTATGTTAATTAGAGTTTGCATGACAGATTAAGGAGAAAAACAATTGGTCGTAAGAAATCAAGTGGACTTCTACGGCTCACTATAGTGCAATTTAGTGCATCAATCAAATTATTTTTGATAGCCTGTACAAGTTGGACAATTCTTTTGTTTTCGGCCCTTTGTTGATTTATGGATCACCAGTCAGTCACTCTCACAGTGCAGGAAATTAATGTTATTTTTTAAACAAGAATTGCAAGATTGCTAGGTAATGAACAATGACCATAGGGCAAACTATAGCACGATCACTCTGAACCTATCAATTCATATACAGCACATACGAATGTAGAGGATTTGAAGCACGTAAAATTGATTATCACACACTTTAGTATTAGTTGACCAAAAAAATAGAAACAGTTAAGCGGAAAACAAACAGGAGATTGATGTAATGATCATTTAAAAAGAAATGTAATTCTCATTTGTCATATAATTGGAAATTATTTCAATTGCGGCGTTTTCAATCACTGATTGAATAAGTGCAAGAAATGCCATAGAGTGTTACATAAGGCTTGCCAAAGCCAATTAAATTCGTGACATAATTACTTAAATGAAAAAATTGGACTTGGTGCGATTGACTTATTTTCATGGCGTGAGTACTGTATTATCCAGAATGCAATCTGCCATTAACTTTTGACAAGACAGTTTGCGGCTATATTCTCACACTATACTGTGTAATAGGAATAGGATATTGCATTGTGGAGTGTCAAAATAAAAATTCTAAACAAAGAGAGCATATACCGATATATTTTCGTACAGTTGGCATTGCAGTCAATCAATTCTAAAGTGTAAAGCAACCAATCAGGCAAAAATTTCATAAAAAAGGGTTTCAGCATGTTAACAACACATTTTTTGCAATAGTGTTTTTTCGAGGGCGTTCAAACTTGGTATGCTCGCTTTAAATAGCCTAAAACCACAGTTCTTTACGACTAATTTAAAATTCAAGATTGTGCATAACAAAATAAGGCAAGAATGTAATAAGATACAAAGAAAAGTGTAGCTTGTATAGGAGGTATAGCATGACTTATTAGATCGAAACAAAATGTAGAAAACACTTTAATTTCTTTGATTGTATGCACAAATCCTTTCAGCTTCAACAACCTCATACAATGTCATTCCACCGATAGAAATTTCATGAAATTGAGATCAACACTAGTAATTTACATGTTTGAAACGAAAATAACCTTGTTGAGGCGATTATTGTCGCCCACTGTAATTACTCTGATTAGCCAGTCATCACTAAAGGCATGATATGCCGTGAACGTAGAATTTAACTTCCTATGCAACTTTTGGAAACTTCCTTCATTGTTACCATGTTGGGGAAACCTTCCTCGTGCCAAAATTAACATGTTCTGAATCAGTACAGCAGTCACGTAAGCTATCGCTAATAAAGAATACGTCGGTGTCACCAATCTCATTGCATACCTAACCCAAGAAATTCTTTATGTCATTCTAATGGCACAATGAATGCGCAAACTTTCTACAAATTGTGGATTTTGTGAGTTCACAAATGGTTGATAATAACAATGAAATCAACATGTTCTTTCATGCCGCGTTAAGCTCAATAATTTACGGTGAACGAAAGGAATATAAGTAGATCTGACAACTCAATTTGCTCTCCAGTACAACTTATTGACTTTAGCCAATTTCCAATTATAACCTCTCATGTAACTTGCAGGCATGTTTTTGGAGATAAATTCTATACTTTTAAAGAGTTCAGTAATACAAACAATGTGCACAATTTCGTGAGCACTGTGATTAGCATCATGCACAGCCCACAAAAATTATCTTGAGGGTTCATAAAAATCGTTGATACGGATAATAGCTCAATAAAGGTCACTTCTCGAATTGCTTTTGTTTACTTTTTGCCCCTTTTCACACTCTTTTACACCCAGTTTTCAGACTCACTAACTTAACTTCTATCAATCATCTCAATAAACAAAATTCTTAATCTGATTCTTTCTGCTCTGAATTTCTTCCTATCATATGTATAACATTACGTCATGCTCTACTTTATAATTAGAATCTCTTTGTTGCTGTTATCAATAATTTACGCACATACACTTTTGCCAGTTAATAAATATGCGTTTATATGGTCAAGTAAAGTGTGTCTACATTATTGTGTGATTATAATCTTCACATGGGGTCGTCCATCCCACAGTGTTGAAAGGAATCTAATTCAATTACAAGCTCTATTCATTCGAATGCAGTGCAATCAGTGCACTAGTTCAGCCTCAACGTCAAATGACAAAATGTATGCATAGCTTTATGTTTCACATCAGTAGTAGGCCAACATGGGCCAACATGTCATACTACAATTACAAAAGCTGCTGAATAAAGTGTTAAGAGCAATGGGAAGTGTGACTGACCTGTCTCGATGTAAATCGTTGTCAAAGGTGTCGATTGTTATTTGACTCGAACACGGGACAAGGGGGATTCAGCCGTCAATAGTTTCAAATCTGCTTTCACAGTTTGTATAAATATGATTCGCAAAAATTGATGACTCCAAAAGGCATCAGTCTTACACGAAAGATGGCAAATTTGATCCCTAATGGCCTCTCCTACTGACCGATCGAAGAACTTGAACTTGTTATTCGAAATGAAGTTCAAATCGCAGATAGTTCGTCTTTATACCATAGTCTGTTCGATAGTCAAAATAGTAACTTCCTTTCCCCGTCCGCCGCAGTATGTTATCAAGCGCTTAAGAAGTCACTATTTTAGTTACCAACGAAGATAAACCCATGTACTGCACTTTTGTTTTATTGGTTCTGGCTGCAAGCAATAAAAGTTGGTGTTAAAACGATGGTCAGTCTGCTTATAATCTTGTATTGAATGCAATTCAATTAATCAATATGTATGAAAATGCAATGGATGACCATTGTAATATAGTTTTGGCTATTAAAACAGCACCAGCACTAATAAAAGTTTAACTACAGAAATATATTATATATCAAACGAAAGAACAGAGATCACTGGCACTTAAATTTCTTTGGAAACATCCACTGTCCACAATAAGTAAGTAAATCAGTAAGCAATTTTCACAGGCTCAAGAGATTTATGAAGCTTCTTGTGATTCCTCTATCTTAACCAAGCAAATGATGAACGGAAGCGAAATAAGATAACCACACAACGGTCGCTTAAGTAAGTCTCATTCTCATTCGAATTTTAATAATGAAAACGATGGTTAGTTAGTTAGATTCGTTACCGAAAGTGATTTTACCTTGTTTGTCTTGTTCACAGATGCGTCTTCTTCTTTCCTTTGTGGGTTTGTGGTCCAGCTCTAGGCGTTCAACTTTTCTTTTTTGCTCAACTAACAAACTAACTAACTAAAACCCATTGCCAATTCCATTCACATCACCACCAAGAAGAGTAAGTTATGGATTTGCAAATTGCATGTGCAAATGAAAACTGGATGGGCAACTTTTATTCTTGTGTGTGTGTAGCTTGTTAGTGGAGAATAATGAACAGGGAGTGAGTACAGGTTGGTTACCGTATGGCAATTTTACCAGTAGTATAGTGTCAGCGTCTGAATAATGATTTGGTCAGTTTGGTATTCATATTTTTTGTTTGTTTTTTATTCAGGAAATGTCTATCTTTGTTTCACACACAGATGCCAAGATCCACCGGCTGATTAAGTATAGTCGCACTGCAGAATGGAGTTTTCAGAAAAGAGGAAAAAATAATTTATGATTTGGACAACACTGCACACAATGAATTGGGGGACGCACTTGTCGAGTTCACAGCTTGCCTGAATAATCACGCAAACATTATTTATTTGTTTATCGACTTGATTAAGAATCCTTGCACTGCTGTTAGTAACTAACTACTAACTACTGTACTTGTGATTGAAATGATTAATATTTTTTGTTCTTTCCCTTTCTACACTGACGAAGACGATTTGGGTTGTTCTTTGTAGCTAACTAACTAACAGGGTTCTCGCTTTTTCGAGATGCTACTGATAGCCCAACTTTACGTTGACTGAACTCTTTGTTCACTTTGTTGTAGTGTTCACTTCACTTGTGTGCAGTGCGTATGTATGTGCATATGGGATGCATTGCATCTTTGGGGTACAGCAGTTAGTATCTGTGTATGTCGTGGTTGAACTAATATAGTTAAGTTGAGAATTAAAACTGACTAGAGGTAGTCGTATTGTAAGTACATTTGGGACTAGGACCCAGTTTGCTGTTGGTTAAGCTGTTCCTTATATGAATGGTTTCTTTTAGAAGTCAAATCAGTGTTATATGAAACCTGTCGCATTTTAAGTGTAAACTTGTAATTTGAATCTATATTGGTGAGCAATATTTCTTGCTACAAGGGCGGAAAATTGGATGCAAGATTATATTACGGTAGTAAGTAACTTAGGGTAGATATTTTTGTGACTGGATCCTGGTATGGAATTTGTAGGTTGTTTACTGTTTTTCCTTTATGAGTGTTTTAGATCGACCATTGGCTATTACCTAATAATGTCAAAAAAATGTGACAACCCTCGCACATTATGTTTTTAAGTAGCTGCCCTCAAAACCAGACACAAATGAAATTTTGATGGCTAAAAAATGACTAGAAGAAAATGGATGCACACAAAGGCTTACTTGTGAGTGATAAATAGCCAGTACCATTAAGTGATCGTATTAGTCGCATGGACACAGGATTGCAAATAAGTATTAGCTAACGTGGACCATAAAAACTATCAAGTTTTTCTTGATAGAGTTTTCACAATGCAACGTAGTGCAAGGTCTAAAGCTTTTTTAGCAACCTGAAATACACCTGTGAAGATATCCCTGTTGTTGTGACGGTAATAATTTTTGGGAATGAGCGTAATCAATGTACAGTTGACCTAGAGAGTCTAAAAATGTTCTCATGAGTTGACAACCGGTGATTGAGGAAAGCGGTGATGACGATGCGGTAATTTGGGAACTGTTACGAATTCGTTGTACACGTATGATGATGATCCCTCATGATTGTATGGGTAGTCTACCATGGGCTTTTATTATAGCATCAAATCAGTTGAATTTAGCCGTCCACTCATTCTTTTTTAACTGTAAGTATGCATTTGGAAGCTACTCATAAGATTGACTGTGAGAAAAGTGCCAGCAGGGACATGGTAGAACCGAATTTGTGTTGATTAGCAATAGATGATTTTGCTGTGTTCTGCTTGTATGCGTGGAAAATGAAAACTTCTCGTACAACTTAGCTGAGCCCGGTACAGGAGTTAAGCATCATCATACAATCTTATAATTAAAAAATGAAAAGATTCGTAGGTAAGTGACAATAGGCACTTGAATATTTTTAGTGCATATTGCAACACAGATAACATGTGAGCTATGCCTGTTTTTTAAACCAGTGTCAAAATTTATCGCGCGTTGCGATTTTGG
>Ga0210040_10010703_pt1 | contig 10485 bp, 10 predicted proteins | sample CryGeyCG12114_NA_FD_185462 | JGI IMG/M metagenome (GOLD analysis project Ga0210040, IMG submission 185462) | Groundwater microbial communities from aquifer - Crystal Geyser CG19_WC_8/21/14_NA (SPAdes) (version 2) | ecosystem: Environmental > Aquatic > Deep subsurface > Groundwater | place: USA...
AGCCGCTCCAGGCGACCGGCGAACTGGACGGCGTCAGCCGGGTGGGTCAGGGTGAGGCATGACGACGACGAGCGCTGATCCCCGGACCGTGGCACTAGCCGTCAGCGCACACGTGGCGTTGACCGCACTCCTGTGGCGCGACATCGGCCGGCGCGACCGGTCCGAGCTGCGCGGCAGCCCGACCCTGTGGCGGGTGCTGACCGCGCTCAACACCGGCAACCACCTCGTCTACCTGCTGGTCGGGCGCCGCTCCCGGACCTGACCGACGCGTCGACTGCGCGCACCGGCAGGCCGGGAGCGACGGAAAACCTGCACAGCTGCGCAGCCGACGGCGTCAGGACGGCCCTTCTGACATAATGTTGCTTATCGGACAAACAGATGAGTGCTCCCAGGCGGGATGAAGCAGGCTCCGCTCGTGGCTCACACTGCATCAGCGGCACACGCGCGGGAAGGCAAGCGAGGCGCGCGCAGCAGCTACGGCGTGCAAGTTTGGGAGATGGCAGCCCGGTAGGCATCGACGTCTTGCTGCGGCGCGGGTGCTGACGTCGTGTTCGACCCGTGGGTGACTGAGCTCGCCGTCATCTCCGCCGCCGCCGGCTCGCCTCACCCGCCGTCGACCTTGAGAGCCGAGTCAGCCCCCGAACAGGGCGCGCCAGAACGAGCGCTTCAGCCGGTTCCGTGCGCTGGAGTAGGGCTCACCGCGCTGGTTCCAGGCTGCCCGACATCGGTGCGGCGCGTTCCAGTCGAACTGAGAGCACTCGTAGTACCAGCCACCGCTGTTGGAGGGAATGACCTGAACTCGGCCCTGCTGACAGTCGGGACACTGCATGCCAGTGAAGCTCATCCGCGGCTCCCCCCTCCGTAGGAGGGCCATCCTCACCCAGGGCCGAACCGAGCGCTAGTGCCGGATGTGCAGGGCGGACCGATCGACGGCCTGGACTACCTCGACAACGCCCGCAGACCCTACGGGATCCAGACATCGACCCTGCTTGCCCAAGCCCTCGCACCCGTCGTCGGCCCTCACACGCCACCGGTCGACACGACCTGGCAGGTCATCAGGACCGTGACAACCCGCACGACGTTCCCTCAGCGCTGAACACCGACAAGGTGCAGATCAGGCGGCCCGGCGCTCGTTCAGCCGCGTCAGCCCGTACAGCACGACACCCACGACGAGCAGACCCAGCCCGTAGAGCCACACGGTGGCCTCCTGGCGGGTCAGCAGCAGCACGCAGGACGCGACGCCCAGCACCGGGATGACCGCCGGCACCGTGAAGTGCGGGTGCTCGACGCGGTCGCGGCGCAGCACGAGGACGGCGATGTTGGTGCTGATGAAGACGAACAGCAGGAGCAGCACCACGGTGCTGGCCAGCACGGACAGGTCGCCGACCAGGGTGAGCGCCATGGCCAGCACGGTGGTGGCGACGATGGCGACCACCGGGGTGCGCCGGCCCGGCAGGATCCGGGACAGCACGCCCGGGAGCAGGCCCTGCTCGGCCATCCCGTAGGTCACCCGGCTGGCCATGATCATGGTCAGCAGCGCGCCGTTGGCCACGGCGACCAGGGCGATCAAGCTGAACACCCAGGCCGGGATGCCCACGCCGGTGGACTGGACCACGGCGAGCAGCGGACCGGTGGACTCCGACAGCTCGGCGGCGGGCAGGGCGATCGAGCTGGCCAGGCCGACCAGCACGTAGACCAGGCCGGCGACCAGCAGCGAGCCGAACAGTGCCCGCGGGTAGACCCGGCTGGGGTCGCGGACCTCCTCGGCCACGTTGGCCGAGGTCTCGAAGCCGACGAAGGAGTAGTAGGCGATCACCGCGGCGCCGAGCGTCGCGGTGGCCGGACTGACGCCGGCCGGGAACTCGGTCACCCGGGCGAGGTCGCCGCCGCCGCGGCCCAGCAGCACGGCCACCGTGGCGATGACGATGAGCAGACCACTGACCTCGATGACGGTCATCACCAGGTTGGTCTTCAGCGACTCGCTGATCCCGCGGGCGTTGAGCAGGGCCACCAGGGCGAGGAAGACGATGGCGGCCGGCGTGGCCGGCACGTCCAGGAAGGTGCCCAGGTAGTCACCGGCGAAGGCCAGGGCCAGGCCGGCGGCGCTGGTGACGCCGGCGGCCAGCATGCTGAAGCCGACCAGGAACGCGACCAGCGGGTTCTTGAAGGCGCGCTCGGCGAAGATCGCCGCCCCGCCGGCCCGCGGGTACTTGGTGACCAGCTCGGCGTAGGAGCCGGCGGTCAGCAGGGCCAGCAGCAGGGCCACCGCCAGCGGCACCCACAGCGCGCCGCCCACCTCCTGCGACAGCACCCCCATCAGGGCGTAGATGCCGGCGCCGAGGACGTCGCCGAGGATGAACACGAAGAGCAGGGGTCCGGTGATGCTCTGCCGGAGCTTCGACTCCCCCGTCGTCGTGACGGGTGGGAGCTGCGTCGCCATAGGGGTGCCTGTCGCTGAGGGGAATCGGGGCCGCGCCGTCGCGGGCCGGGCCAGCATGCCACCCGGCGCAACAGCACTGGCCGTGCGTGCGGCGGAGGCCGGGCCGGGTACGGGTCCGGCATGCAGCTGAGCGCTCGTCCGGCCCCGTCGCCACCGGCCACCACGCTGACGCCCGGGACCACCGCGCTGGAGCTGACCCGCGGTCGCCGCGGGCTCCTGCACGTCCCGCACGGGACGGTGACCGGGCTCGTCGTCACCCTGCACGGTGCCGGCGGTCAGGCCCAGGCCGCGCTGGACCTCCTGCGGTCCGAGGCTGACCGCCAGGGTCTCGTCGTGCTCGCGCCGTCGAGTGCCGGGCCCAGCTGGGCCGGACTGTTCAGCCGGCGCGACCCGGACACGGCCGCGCTCGACGTGGCCCTGCAGTCGGTGCTCGACCGGCACCCGTTCGATCCCGGGTCGGTCTCCGTCGCCGGCTTCTCCGACGGCGCGTCCTACGCCTTGAGCCTGGGCCTGGCCAACGGCGACCTCTTCCGCCGGGTGGTGGCCTTCTCCCCCGGCTTCGAGATCGCTGGTACCCGGCGCGGACACCCACGGTTCCTGGTCACCCACGGGGTGCGCGACACTGTGCTGCCCATCGAGCGGACGAGCCGACGACTGGTCCCGGCACTCCGCCGCGAGGGCTACGACGTCGACTACCACGAGTTCGACGACGGCCACGTGGTGCCGCCGCGCTACGTCGCGGAGGCTGTCCCTGGCTGGTGCCCGCGGGCTGAACCCGCCCGGCCTCAGCGAGGACCGCGGCGCCCCTGATCTTGGCCGGGGAGCTGCCCCGGCAGCTGCTGCCCGGGCTGGCCGCCGAAGGCACCCGACCGGCCGTTCAGGGTCGATCCGTCACCGCGCACCAGCGAGGCCGGCGGCGCGTCGAAGCGGGTCGCGGGCTCGTCGTCGAGGTAGGACTCCATGGCCGGCTTCCAGATCCGCAGGCCGGCGTCGCCGCTGCCCGAGCCCTCGAGCGAGTCGCCCGTCGAGGGCACCACGAAGTTCTTGAGCCCGGAGCGGCGGTAGCCCGTCTCGTCGGAGACGAACGGCTTGCGCGCGTTGTCGACCGAGATCATCGCGGCGCCGGCGGCCTCGGGGGTGTAGCCGACGAACCAGGTGGCCGCGTTGCTGTCGATGGTGCCGGTCTTGCCGGCCTGGGGGCGGCCGTCGCTGGTCGCCACCCGGCCGCCGGTGCCCTGGGTCATCACGCCGGCGAGCAGCGAGTTCATCGCGTTGGCGACGTCCTCGCTCAGCACCCGCTCGCAGTTCCCGTCCGGGACCTCCAGCTCCGCGCCCGTCGTATCGGTGATGGAGTCGAGCACCACCGGGTCGCAGTGGATGCCGCCGGAGGCGAAGGTCGCGTAGGCCGTGGCCATCGACAGCGGGTCGACCTCGACCGTGCCCAGGGTGAACGACGGCTTGTCGTCGTAGGAACTCACCGGCGCGTCGGCGGTGCTGCTCTGAACGCCCAGCTTCTCGGCCATCTTGGTCACGTCGCACAGGCCGACGTCGAGCGCGAGCCGGACGAAGTAGGTGTTGACCGAGCGCTGGGCGGCGAGGTTCATGTCCATCACGCCGTTGGTGCCGGTGGAGTTGCTGACCTCCCACTCCCCGTTGACCTGCTGGGTCCCCTCGCAGCTCTCGAAGGTGGCTCCGGAGAAGTCGATCGTGCGGCGGGCGTCGTAGCGGGTGGACAGCGGCATGCCGTCCTCGAGGGCGGCGGCGGCGGTGAAGGCCTTGAAGGTCGAGCCGGCCTGGAAGCCCTGCGCCCCGCCCAGCGCCGGCGGCACCGAGTAGTTCCAGTAGGTCTCCCCTGCCTCCGCATCGGACCCCATCACGGGCCGGCTCTGCGCCATGGCCAGCACCCGACCGGTGCCGGGCTCGACCATGTCCATCACCGCGATCAGCGGGTCGGTCGGGCCGACGACGTCGCTGACCGCATCCTGGGTGGCGGCCTGGGTGTCGGGGTCCAGAGCCGTCTGGATGGTCAGGCCGCCGCGGAGCACGGCCTGCTCGCGCTCGTCGGGGCTGGCCCCCAGGCTCGGGGTCTGCAGCAGGGTCTTGTAGACGTAGTCACACAGGAACGGGAAGTCGCTGACCGTGCACCCGCTGGTGGTGGTCTCCACGTCGTCCTCGTCGAAGCCGGCCTGCTGCGCCTTCTTCGCCTGGGCTGCGGTGATGGTGCCCAGCTGGGCCATCCGGGCGAGCACGACGTCGCGGCGCTGCAGCCCGGCGTCCTCGTTCTCGACCGGGTTGAAGGCGGTGGGGTTCTGCACCAGGCCGGCCAGCATCGCCGCCTGCGGCAGTGTCAGCTTCTTCGCGGTGGTGCCGAAGTAGTGCTCGGCCGCCGCCTGGACGCCGTAGGCGCCGTCGCCGTAGTAGGCGATGTTCAGGTACCGCTCGAGGATCTCGTCCTTGCTGAGGTTCTGCTCCACCGAGACGGCGTAGCGGAGCTCCTTGATCTTGCGGGTGTAGGTGCCAGCCCGGGCCTCCTCGACCGCCTGCTCGTCGCCCGCCTTGGCGGCCTCCTCGACCTGCACCATCTTCACGTACTGCTGGGTGATGCTGGAGCCGCCCTGGGTGGTGTCGTCGGCCGCCTGGTTGCGCAGGAAGGCCCGCAACGTGCCGATGGGGTCGATCGGACCGTGCTCGTAGTAGCGGTGGTCCTCGATCGAGATGATCGCCTCCCGCATGACCGGCGCGATCTCGTCCAGCTCGACGTACACCCGGTTCTCGGCGAAGAAGGTGGCCAGCACGTCGCCGTCGGCGTCCAGCACCCGGCTGCGCTGGGACTGCGCCGGCACGTCGAACGCGACCGGCAGCGTCTCCAGCTCGTCCTCCGCCGCCCCGGTGGCCCAGGTGGCGGCCGCGACCGCGGGCAGCACCAAGCCGGCCGCCAGCAGCCCGGCGACGGCGCTGACCACCACGAAGACGAGGGCCGCGGTCGTGCGGCGGGATCGCGAGGACAGAGGGGGCATCCTTCTACCATAGGAGCAGCCCCACCGAGAACCCAGGCTCTGCGGGTCTTCTCACACCGGGAACAAACGGCACTGACCAGGCGTTGCGCCGGGCCGACGAAGCCACCCGGCCACCGTCAGGGGCCGGTACCCGCCTCGGCGGCGGCACGGACTGCGCGGACGTAGCGCCCGGCCACCCGGTGCTGACCGGCTCGCGCGACCGGCGCTCCGAGGACGGTGAACCAACGGCCGCCTCGGGAGAACGCGACGAGCTCGAACGACACGGCGCCGTCGTCGGCCAGCACGACGCTGAACGACTCCTCGCCCCGCTCCGGGTGCCCGGGGAGGGTGCCGTAGACGAAACCGCGCCGGCGCTCGTCCTCGACCACCTCGACGACCCGGACCGGGATCCGCAGGCCGAGCGGACCGAGGCCCAGGCGCAGCTCCGCCACGGTGCCCAGCCGGACCCGGCGGTCGGACACCCGGGCGGTGAGCCCCGCCCCCTCGTGCATGCCCCAGGTCAGCAGCGCCTCCCCCGCGGCCTCGAATGCCGGCCGCCCGCTCCCGACCTGGGCGGAGAGGTGCTGGTGGTGGTAGCCCGCGGGCAGGGTGCCGCCGGTGGCGCCCACCTCGGGATAGGTGAGGTCGGCCCGCTGGAGGGCCAGGGCCGTCTGCGGGGCCAGCAGCTCCACCACGTCGTCCCCTCCCTCGTGTCGTCCGACGCCCGCGATCCTGCCACGGCCGTCCGGCTCAGGCTCCCGGCGCGGCGCTCGGCGCCGGCCGCGGCTGCTCGGCGGTGGCCGCCGGCGGACGGGCGTCCAGGCGGACGGCGACCCGCGGCAGGAACAGCTGCGTCAGCGGACCGATCCCGACGGCGTAGAGCACCGTCCCGATGCCCACGGTGCCGCCGAGCAGGAAGCCCGTGGCCAGCACGACCACCTCGATCCCGGTGCGGACCAGGCGCAGGCTCGCGCCGGTCCGCCGGGCCAGGCCGGTCATCAGGCCGTCCCGGGGTCCGGGACCGAACTGGCTGCCGATGTAGACCGCACCGGCCAGGCCGTTGGCCACCAGGCCGCCGACCAGCAGCAGCACCTGCAGGACCTCCGACGTCGGCGTGCGCAGCAGCGCCAGGCCGACGTCGACCGCGACGCCGACGACGAACACGTTGGCGATGGTGCCCAGACCGGGCCATTGGCGCAGCGGCACCCACAGCAGCAGCACCACGACGCTGACCACGACGGTGATCGTGCCGAAGCTGAGCGGGAGCCGCTGCGCCAGGCCCTCGGTCAGCACGTCCCAGGGGGCCAGGCCCAGGCCCGAGCGCAGCATCATCGCCATCGAGAACCCGAAGAGGGCCAGGCCGGCGAAGAGCTGGGGCAGCCGTCGGGCCAGCCGACCGGCACGGAGCTGCTCCAGCGGCCCGTGGACGGTGAGCGGGGTGGAGGGGCGGGACGACGTCACCATGCCATCGTGCAGGGCAGCGGCGCCGATCACCAGGGCCAATCGCCGGCCACTGGCCTGGTCTTCCTCAGGCGGTGCCAGATTGGTACGGTCGCAGCAGTCCACGTCAGGAGCAGTGATGACCACCACGCGCTGGCTGTCCGCGGCCGGGCTGCACGAGCTGCTGGGCTCCGACCGCCTCCGCTCCCCCGCCTACCAGGACCTGGCGGAGCGGATCCGCTACCTCGTGGTCGACGGCCGGCTCCCCGTCGGAACCCGGCTGCCCAGCGAGCGGGAGCTGGCCACCGCCCTCCGGCTCAGCCGCTCGACGGTCACCGCCGCGTACGCCCGGCTCGGCACGGCGGGCTACCTCCGGGCCCGGCAGGGAGCCGGAAACTTCGTCGTGGTGCCACCCGGTCGAGCCCTCGGCGGGCTGCCCGGCGTCGGGTTGACGCCCGAGGCCGGGACGCTGAACCTCACCTTCGGCGCCCCCGCCGCCCCGGCGGGCGTGGCCGAGGCCTACGCGGGCGCCGTCGAGCAGCTGCCCGGCCTGCTGCGCAGCCACGGCTACTCCGCCGACGGGCTGCCGGTGCTGCGGGAACGCATCGCCGCCTGGTACACCGCCCGCGGCCTGCCCACCGCCCCGGCGCAGGTGGTGGTCACCAGCGGTGCGCTGGCCGCACTCAACGTCGTGGCGGCCGCGCTGCTCGGTCCCGGCGACCGGGTGCTCGTCGAGGCGCCCAGCTACGTGAACGCGCTGGAGGCCCTCCGCCGCCGGGGCGCCCGGTTGCTGCCCTACCCGCTGGGACCCGACGGCTGGGACGCGCCAGGCTTCGACGCCACCGTCCGCCAGACGGCCCCCCGGGCGGCCTACCTGGTGCCGGAGTTCCAGAACCCGACGGGCAGCTGGCTGGCGGAGGAGCTGCGGCCCGAGCTGGCCGCCTCGCTCCGACGCAACCGGACGGTGGCCGTCGTGGACGAGACGCTGGTGGAGACCCGGTTGGACGGCCAGCCGCCGCGGCTCCCGTTCGCCGCCTGCCTGCCCGACGCCGTCACCCTCGGCTCGGCCAGCAAGGCCTTCTGGGGCGGGTTGCGGGTGGGCTGGGTGCGGGCTCCGCGCGAGCTGGTCCGGACGCTGGTGGAGAACCGCGCCACCCTCGACCTCGGCACCGCCCCGCTGGAGCAGCTCGTCCTCGCCGGCCTGCTCGAGGACCCGGAGCCGGTGCTGGCCGACCAGCGCCGACGGCTGCGGGAGCAGCGCGACCGGCTGGTCCGGCAGCTGGCCGAGCGCCTGCCCGAGTGGCGCTGCCGGGTGCCGGGCGGCGGCCTGAGCCTGTGGGTCGAGCTGCCCAGCGAGACCTCCAGCCGGCTGGCCGCCGCGGCTGAGCAGCAGGGCCTGCTGCTCAGCGCGGGGCCGCGCTCCTACCCCGGCGTCGGCGGTGAGCGCCGGGTGCGGCTGCCCTACGCGGCCGCGCCGGAGGTGCTCGACGACGCCGTCCAGCGGCTCGCCCGGGCGTGGGCGGCGGTGCAGGACGAGCGCGGCAGCGCTGCCACCCCGCCCCCGCTGGAGCTCAGCGCCTGAGGCTGCTGCCTCCGCCGCCGGCCGTGCCTCACGCGTGCACGGCGCAGCAGGGCGTCGGGTCTGGCGTCTCGAACGGCACGAGGACGTCCCCGATCGCGGGCTGGACGTGCAGGACCAGCGCACCCTCGACCCACCGCGGTCGCAGGAAGCCGCGGGTGAGCAGGGTCGTACCCGGATCGGGCTCGGTCCCACCGAGCACCTGGACCCGCTGCACCGCCGTCGAGCCGAGCAGCTCGGCCACCGTCGTGGTGGTCGGCAGGTCGGACTGTCCGGGGAACACCACCGCGCGGCCGCCCGACCCCCCGGCGTGACCGGCGAGCACTGACCGCAGCACGGCGACCAGCTCGGCGTCGCCTTCCGAGCTGGCCCCGACGACCAGGCCGCGCCGGCCCTCACCCTCCTCGTCGGCCGCCTCCGACAGGGCCTCGTGGACGGCCGCCCCCGTCAGCCCGGCCACCTCGACGACCAGGGCGACGTGCCGGTGCTCGCCCGTGGTCGCCGGGTGGCTGCTGATGAGCACGTCCGCACCGCCCGCCGCCTCGAGCCGCTCGGCGCAGGCGAGGGCCAGCCGGTCGGCGTGCCGCTCCCCACCGCTCAGCAGGTCCAGACCGGCCGTGACCACGTCGGTCACGGCCGGCCCGCTCCTGCTGGGGCTGGTCGTCGTCGTCACGACCGGGCGGGCAGGACCCACATCGGGTTGGTGTAGAACCACAGGTCCTCCCACGGGTCGGCGTTGCCGACCACGTCGAGCGCGGGACCGGCCGGGTCGACGGCCCGGCCGCGCAGCCCGACCGCCACCCGCTTGCCGTCCGAGCCGCGGAGCCGCACGTAGAACCCGTCGTCCAGCCGCCCCAGCGGGTAGTTGAGCGTGATGACGTCGGACTCGCCGCTGACGTCGAAGGAGCGCACGACCCGGGTGTCGGGCGCGGTGAAGGTGTCGCGGTCCTGGACGGGACCGGTGACGGCCCCCCGGATGACGTCGACCTTCGCGAGCTGCGGCACGAACTGCGACCAGTTGGGCAGCTGCGCCGGACGGATCGTGACCCTCAGCCGGACCTGGCTGCCGCGCCGGGCGGTCAGCACGCCGCCGAGCGGAACTTCCTGGCCGCCGGCGGTGAGGCGGACGTCGAGGCTCTCCAGCAGGGACCCGTGGTCCACCCAGACCCGTCCCGCCCGCAGCCCGTTCATCACCTGCGCGTACCCGTACCCCGTCGCGCCGACGTGGGTGCGGCTGTAGAAGCCGGGCCAGAAGTCCCCGTTCTGCAGCTGCGGAGCCGTGGTGTGCACGGGGTCGTTGTAGAAGCCGTTGGTGGGGAAGTCGCTGCCCGGGCCGCGCTGGGCGGTGTCCCCCCAGACCTGGTGGCTGTCGGAGTTGGCGGTGATCCACCAGGGCTTCCCCTCGGCCAGCAGGCTGTCCCACAACCCGCCGACGGTGGAGGTCATCCAGTCGAAGCCGCCGTAGGTGCGGTAGCTCTCCAGCGGGTAGCCGGCGAAGCTGCGCGCCGGGTCGGGGCTGTTGTCGTAGTAGCCGCGGGCCGATCCCGGCCCGGACGGCTCCGGGATGCCGGCCGCCTGGTGACCCGGCGCCCCCTCCATCCCGATGGCGATCCGGCCGCCGGCGTCGCGCCACCCGCGGATCTCGTGCGGGGAGTCGATGCCCAGCCGGGCCGGGTGGTTGGCCAGCATCAGCGCGTCGGAGACCCGGCGCTGCTCGACGGCGCCGGCCAGGAACTTCAGGCCGGTGATGGCCAGCGCCTCGTTGGTGGGCGTGCTGGCCTGAGCACTGCGGACGGCCCCGTCGTAGCTGTTCTCGAACTGCTGGAGGACCTCGACCTCGTTGCGCCCGGGGTGGACGAACACCGTGCCGTGCTCGGCCGCCGGGATGTTCCACTCCAGCCCCTGGAAGACCAACGTGTCGTCGACGGCGCGACGGGCGGCGACGATCTCGGGGTTCACCCGCTCCACCCCGATCTTCGCGTGCTGGTTGGACCCGTGGTCGGTGATCACCATCCACCCGAGGCCGAACG
>Ga0210040_10010704_pt1 | contig 10484 bp, 6 predicted proteins | sample CryGeyCG12114_NA_FD_185462 | JGI IMG/M metagenome (GOLD analysis project Ga0210040, IMG submission 185462) | Groundwater microbial communities from aquifer - Crystal Geyser CG19_WC_8/21/14_NA (SPAdes) (version 2) | ecosystem: Environmental > Aquatic > Deep subsurface > Groundwater | place: USA...
GAATTGTGTCCGAGTTGTGTCCGAAGAGATGTTGTTGTGTCAGGTTGTAAGTGTATGATGGAGGATGAACAAGGCAGAATAGGAAGACGACGTTGAGTATTATTCACGTATGTGTTTTGATTGGGAAAGTGCCCAGCTGAAGTGTTACTTACCTGCAGTGGGCAAGCAAGAGTCACACTGGCGATGCTTGCACACGTTTTGTCATGCTCTTTCACTGCCCGTACACAACTTGAACTTGAATGGGAAACTGGTAGAACCTTGGAAATCATGACTGCAACTGCAACTGCAACTGCAACGGTGACGGTGACGGTGACGGTGACGGTGACGTGACAGCCATACCGCAGCAAGCCTGAGCAGTTGCGGCGCTGAAAGCACCTTCACTCTTTCCGCCCTTCCTCATGTGCTTTCCGTTCAAACTTGAACTTGGTGGCCAACCTGATGTGCCTCCCTACTGTCATTTGATATCCGAGTGCCTCTTCACCACTTCTTTGGTGTTGCTGGTGGTCCCGTCCCTCCTTCGTTTCCTTTCTCTTTATCCTTCGCTTGCCGCAACTTGGGAAGGAGAGATAATAGATTCTTCGAGTCCCAAGCAAGCGCTCATCGATTGGAGGACTGTCCTCGTTCACTTTTCAGCAGGCTGTCTCAATCATCCGTATGTGTCACCGCCATGTCAAGGACTTCTACACGTCCACGTCCCTTCGTTTCAGCTGCGGCGAACTCTCCCAAGCCTTTGAAGGCTCCTGGCTCGACAAACCCAACCACCTCCCATTCCTCGCCGAGTACATCTTGACTCTCAACCTGTTCTACGAACGACAGCAGCCTGTCTTTGATTGTTCCTTTGCCCTCCTCATCGTCTGTGTCTGTAGCTTTCGACTTAGGTGGTTGTTTGGCAACGCTGGTAGGACACGTGATCCTCACTCTCATCCTTGCACGCATCACCGGAATCGGCTGCCAGGCTATCAATGCTCGTATCGCTTCAAGTGCTTGGAGCTTGACAGATTTTGTTGTTACAACACCGGTCCAGACCGGCATATCGCTCTTTTTTGACTTGGCCATGCCACCAGAGTCATCGTTGTCCGTCATTGGCGTCTCCTGTCCACTGGCATCTGTCGAGCCCTTTGATGCCACGCCCGTCTGCTTGCCACCTTCCTCCAGGTTGAGTTTCCCGAGCTTATGCCCCAACGAGTCCTGGGCTGGCGTGTGTCCACCTTGCTTGGTAAGTACGTCTAAGCCTTTCTTGATCATGCCAGTTGTATATACTCGCTTGGTTTGTGGATCGACCAGGCGCTGTGACACTTCCTCAACAATCTCCCTTTCCATGCGCTCCAGCAGTTCCTTTCGCTCCGCTGCGTTGACCTGGAGTTCGCCCTTCTTCAGAATCTCTTCGATGATAGCATCTTTCCATGCCTTCTCTTCGCTATCATCCTCGTTCGCTTTTGCTCTAGATTTTTTGCCGCCCTTGCCTTTCGTTTTCGTTCCAGCGGGCGCTTCCTGCTGTTCTTTTGCTTGTGGCCACGCCTTTTCTAATTCGGCGTTCGGGGCGGTCTCGCCTTTAGATACATTGAAGAAGATGGTAGGAATTTGTAATACGTTGTCGAGATCTTGTTCCGTGCCGGATCGATACTCGAGGAGCTTGTTTTTATAGCACGCAAGTTCGAAGCGCTTTTTCCCTTTCTTGTAACGCACAACAGAGACATTGGTCAACTTGATCTGATTCGCGGGCTGATTTAACATAGGCATCTTGCACAAGGTGTTTCCGGGGTCTCCTGCAATGTAAGCAAAATCCTGTTCGGTTTAGTGAACTTTGGAAAGTAGATCTTGAGAACTCTGCGCAGAGTATATATATAGGTCAAGTCACTATTCCTCAATGCATGATCTAAAGCGTTCAAACACTCGTATTGGAAGAGTTGAGTCACTGCCCACTGCCCACTGAGTCATGCAGCTGTGCCTTGTTCCCAAAACGGAAGGCGGTCTGCGGAGAAAACGTTTGGGAGCGGACGTGTATCTATCTATGATACTTACAACTTCGAGACAATCATGGCAGAAAACGACTGCAGAGGGTACAAGGGGCTGCGAAGTGTGGGAGACATTGTGTGATTTCTCTCTGTCAACTTTTCACTATGCACCGGTCGACTCGTACTGGGCGATCTCTACTGGAATCGCCAACGTACGTTTGCCAACAGTGTCTATCCTGTAGAGCCATACACATCGAAAGCCGTCAGGGGGGTGTCACCCAGCAGTCAAGATTGCCGAAGCGCCAACACGTCCTCCCACCTGCTCAACACATCCTCAAACGTTCATTCCGGAATACTGCGGACCAAAGAGCAGCAGCGGATGCGGTACTGCAGTCCCAACCAGAATATGATTTGCCTCCCAACTTTCCGATCAGAAAGACCAATAAATCTGAATATGAATCCACTCCCTTGGGCAAATCGCGCTCCGCTATTCGGGAGCAGTTACGCGCTTGGAGTGCTCAAAAAAAGAGGGCAGACGAGGAGAACAAGCCCGACAAAATAGCGGCGACCGGAAGGATCGGTGTCCTGCCAAATTCGCTTTTCATTGATGACAACCAACCAGCCCAGGAAGATGAAGAAGGACAACATGAGGTTGATGAGTTTGACGAGTCGTTGGAAGGTGAAAACAAACTGCGTCTTGTTCCTGGCGACTTTCTGCACGTGCCTCTCAGATGCACGCGGAATCAATTCGCGATTTTCCTAGGTATGGCAGGAATGCAACATCAATTCCTTCTTGCTAGCGGCAAATGGGCCGTGGAAGCCGCTCAGATCACTGATAGTACTCTGGTCCTGCACAATTTTGCAACACCTGAAGAGATCGAAGCCATCCGAAAGTATTTGCCGAGGCAAGCAATACAGCGCGAGGATGAGCAAATTGGTGTTATGACTACAGTTGCGGCCATGGGTGAAATTCCCCTAGATTTTACTCGTCCATTTATGCAAAGAATGTCTGACTTGAAAGAGGAGATGTCAGCTTTTCGTCGAGACCATATCCAGGCCATCGACAATATCTACGAAAATATCGCCGACGAGGGGCACTACAACAATCTAACCTTGACGGAGCTTGTCCGCAAGTTGTTCAACACCGAATTTGATCGTCTGACTCAAGGGGCTAAGATGGCAATCTTCATGAACCTTCAAAAGAATATAGGGAAAACGCTGGCGGTCAGCAATAGAAAATCAGATGTCATTAGGATTATCGCGACGCCGAAGAGGCTGCATCAGCAATTTCAACTTGTGATTGAATGGGCCAGGCAGTATCAAGAGTCCGCGGCGCAGGCCGCGCTTGGTAAGGACGTATCTACCTCGCTGAAGCGTAACCCCTTGAGTGCTTTCATTGACAAAGCACGTCGACTTATTCTCGTTAGTCGCAAGATACGCTCGCCTACAACCATTGGAAGCTTGGGTCCTAGCTCCAACCAGCACATCAAGCAGAATATGGTTGAAATGAAGGATACTGGCGAGGTTTATTCCGAGAATGATAAGATGATACTCGAGTTCCTGTGGAACACTTACTTGCGCAAACCTTTAGATCCAGGTCGCACGACGTATCATTCTATTGGTTCCTTGATATTACGGGCTATTGGCGCATATCCCAAGCTTCGTTTAGAAAATCGAATCGGCAGACTGCTGTTGCAAGAGCTTGGCTCGCTTGCGCCGTGGGCAGAGAAGAGCGATGAGAGCGTTGTGTTTCCACTACCTGGACGTCGCGGCGCTCATGTTGCCGATCAGTTGCTTGATGAGACGGAAAGGTTAGCGAATGAGCTTGGTTTTGGCACAGGAGATGATACGAAAATACCTCTCGCAGATACAATGGCCGATATCCGACAAGACTGGAGCTCTATGGAGGTTCTCTGCATTGACAAACCATCTACGCACGTGATTGACGATGGTTACTCCTTGGAAGAGGCAAAGGACGCCCCTGGTTGCTACTGGATCCATGTTCATGTTGCTCATCCGACAGCTTATATTGGGACCGATCACCCTTTCGCGCAAAGGGCTCGTATATTTGGTGCCAGCTTGTACACATCGCGACAGACTTATCCAGTTACACCCTGGTCGGTGGCTCGCACCTTGAGTCTGACCAGGAACGAAGCAGCTCTGACAGTGAGTACACTCATCAACGAAGACGGTGAGGTCAAACAAGTGAAGATGGCACCGACTCTGCTGAAGAACTGTGTACGACTGAACCGCTACGCTGTCGATAAACTCATGGGGCAAGAGCCAGCAGAACAAGCCTACCTCATCGTGGGCGCAGATACACGGCTTAATACCAAGGTTGAGATACCGGAAGAAGACTTGCAGACGGCTTCAAAATATATGCGCACCTTGAGAAAAATCGACGATCTCGTGCGGAGCCGTGTGAAAGCACGGCAACGTGAAGTTCCCGAATATGCCAATTTCCCACATAGTACCCTCAACGGGGACGCGAGAGTTTCATTTCTCGAGCCCTATGACTCGGGCAGATTACTGCGAAGCTACCACTACCATGGAGATCCGACCATCAAATGCGTAGCAGATCGATTTGAATGGAAAGGACGTCACGGCGATCGACACATGAACGACGACCTCACAGCTCATGTCATGATGCTTGCAGCTGAGTCCGCGGCACAATGGCTCAAGGAGCGCAACATTCCTGCAGCTTTCACCGGTGCCTTGACACACCCTGAATTCCCTCTGTCGAAACTCAACTCCCTGGATGGCAATGAAAGATTTTTGTCCCCAATGCAGAAAGTTTCCTCCCACCCCATCCCCCATGTCATGCTCAATGTCATGCACTACATACGCATCACCAGTCCACTACGCCGTTACACCGACATGCTAGCACATTGGCAAATCGACGCCTACCTCCGTGCGGAAGCCTCCGGACAGATCCAACCAGGCCAGTCCATCGACGACGCCAACAGCCTTGCCATCCTTCCCTTCTCCCGCGCCGCCGTCGACGACTACATCGCCAACTACTTCGACGTCATCACACAAATCGAACGCATGATGCGCCAGTCGACCGTGCACTGGACTATGCAAGCCTTCTTCCGCGCCTTCCACTTCAAAGAGGCCGAGCTGCCGCCCGTCTGGGACATGCGGGTGGAAAACACGCTCGGCCCGGCCAACAACGTCGACCCCAACGACTCCCGCATCAGAGGCCGCATCATGCCGTTCAACCTGCGCGCGCACCTGATGAAGAGCGACGAGGGGTGGGAGACCCAAGCCAAGTGGCAGCAGTTCCTCCCCGTCAAGATCGAGTTGGTCGATGTGGAGACGCCGTCCATCTTCGTCAAGGCCGTCGGCCCGCCGAGCGACACCTGCACGCAGCTGGATCCGATTAGAGCCACGCCAAAGGGCAAGACCGTCGAGCTCGGTGAGAGCGTCGTGGCCGAGGATATGAGGGGGCGTGCGACATTGCGGCCGTAAGGATTCGGTATAGATGCATTGCGTCGATGGTGGTAATTATGTACGATGACCGTGTATAACATACTGTGGATTCATAGGTGGGATGTACAATATCATACAGGCAAACGCGTGGGACTAGATTCCGACAGTAATTGCATCGGACGATGGTGGGATCACGTATTTGCAATATCATGCCAAAGGACTCTATCTCATCTACCTCTGATCACAAGCACAATCCTGCGCGGATAGTTCGCTCTATATCCATACCCCAAGGCAGAGAGAGAGCTCCGCTTTTTCCGACGTCAAAGTGCCGTGATAAAGCGCCCAGGACGAACTCCAGAAACGTCGTCTGCTATGACTTGAAACGTCAAAGGCTGTTCTGTTCCTCTTGACCATTGTTCCGCTAAAACGCCCAACCTCCCTGCTCCATACTGAAATTCATCGCCATGAACTCGTCGCCAAATCCATAAGCCATCAGCTCGTCACTTGTGAAATCCATAGGCCCCATGTCTGACTGCATCCCGTACGCGCCCATCATGTTAGGATCCTGAGCCATTGCGCTCATATCATTGATGGGTGGAAGCATCTGACCCATCTGTTGTTGCGGATAGAAAGACTGCTGCTGTTGCTGCTGCTGCTGCTGTTGTTGTTGTTGTTGTTGTTGCTGTTGCTGTTGCTGCTGCTGCTGTCGAGTAGGGCCAGGCCCCATTGCGGCTTCGGACAGCATATGCAAGCCTGTTCTAGATTGCTGTGGTGGTAAAGCTTGAGAATTCTGGTCCATTCCTGGACGACTCTGGCTGCCCCAATTCAAGTTCTGCTCTTGTTGGAGAGGCGTCCCTCGATAAGTGTGCGGCACATTGGGACCTCGCGATGGCATTCGTGGTAGTGAGGAGTCCCTGCTGTGTGACCCGTTGTTCGGCTCTGTTCGTGTAGTATGCCATTTCTTCAACATTGTAGTGATCAGGCTGAACTTTTGTGCGACTTTGCTCATGTCGCCTTCGGCGACTCTATGTAACGTTTGGATAAGACGATCCAGGTATGACTCGACTCTTAGATCTTCGGTCTTGAAGATCGAACCAAATTTAGAGCCTTTTGCAGAAACTGCAGTGTACATCTTGATCAACGCGACCGCAGCATAAGCGTTACGAACGAAGAACAATGTAGGCAACGTCCGCATCTTGTTGACGTCCATGGACAAGAAAGCTTCGAATGCACCATGCACAGCTTGCAAGCAAATTGTCAAGGACTCGATATGTGCTGGGGTGATCGAATCCGGATCTGTAGGCCCCTCTATTGGAGTGGTGTTGTAGGGTGGTCTGAAATCGTCAATGTTGTGGTTGTTATGCATTGCAATCTCATGCATGTAGAGATTGATGATGGCTTCGGTATGCTGCATGATCGGTTTCTTCATCATGTCCTTGCCTGCCTCACGCCATTCAGCGAGCTGTCGCTCGAGGGCCTTGAGATGATATTGCGTTTTGTGGTCGCTCAGCGAAAGTGCGGAGGCGCCATCATCCATAGAGAATTCGAGTCCGACTTGTTCTGAGATGTGCTGTGCTCGGACGAGATGACACAGCCATTTGTCTGACGGCAGAGAATCGGGTGCTGTGGCCAATATCTCGAGACATTCGTCTGCGTATGGTCCCCAGCGGATAAGCAAGGGCCGACGTAGCGACATAGCAGAGCTAGGTTCCATGTCAGTATGTCTATCAATCAGTCTGAATGTGCGGCAACTTACTTTGAACACATATAGTAACATCCCAGCCAGCATCTTCTGGTTTCTGCGATATTGGGGTCTGGGAGTGGCTTTTTGTTGTCTATTGGACCTCTCCATTTCGCGACACTGCCAGGTTTTGATCTCTTGCCCATGCCAATATCCAACGCCATGACAGCAGCGATATGGATGAGCTGATTGAAGTTGAGCTCCTCGTACTTCTCCGGTGGTTGGTAGAATACCGTCATGACTTGGATAGTCTGTACCAATTCAAGGGATTTCTCCCCACGATAAACGATCTTTTCAGCCAGTATCCGGGTCGCTTGACTGATCAACTTTGACTGCAAGTCCGGACGGATCGTGCCGGAGGCTACAGCAACGACCGCTAGAAAGAGTATCGGTTTCGTTCTACGGACCTCCTCAGGACGTGTATTAGGAGGGAAAACGACGATAGGGAGATTGTTGCACATCTCGGCATCATATCTTTCGAAGCATCTCCAGGCTGTTTTAGCGTCGATGAGCCCGCTATCTATGCAGTCGAAATTTTGATATCCGTCGTCAGCCTCTTGCTTGGCTTTGTGCTCGGACGTGAACATTGCTGGGAAGTGCGGCACAGGTGGCTGTGGTGATTTGAAACCTTGCGAATTGGCTTTTGGCAGCTCGCCGCCAAAGAACTCATGCTCGCTGGCTGCCTTTCGCTTTGTACCGGCCACTGGCGCAGGAGCATACGGCGACTGGGCCCCCATTGGCTGATAATGCGCATTTTGATTCCACTGCTCTCCATGAATCGAGGTACGGTGAGGCGGCCGTGGTGCAGGAGCGATTGCAGGGTCGAGATTTATATCTGGGTCACCACCCCGTGCAGCTAACGTTGCAGTCAAGGCATCGATCTTCTTTTCTAGCTCCGCCACGCGGCTATCGGTCTTCTTCTGTCTCTTACGGCTAGGCGCTGTAACCACACATTGTCTGTTTGCCTTTGCACATCTCTTACAAGAGCCAGTAGGGCTATTGTCATCCGGCTCACACTTCACTTTAAGCTGTCGACAGGCTTCACAGGCCCGTGGTCGTTTCAGGTCGTTGGGGTCTGATGGATTCCCTGAAGGACTTTGGTCATCTTCAGGGCTATCGTGGGTCTGCGCAGTAGAAGAAAAGTAGTTTGGGGTCTGTATGCCCTGGTATGAGTTGTTTGGGGATGGTTGTAGCGGGGAATAAGCTGTTCGGCCGGCATCTTGATACTGTTGTTTGGGAGGACTGGAAAGTGAAGATTGGCGTAGCGCGGGGTCGATCTGGCTATGATGAGGGAAGGTATGAGGAGGAGGATGAGGATGTTGATTCATTTCGACGTATCAGGCTGAGGTGCTGATGGTGATTGAGAAATGGGCTGCGGGCACCGGAGGTCAACCTCGCCGCGTCGCACCCGGTTTGACCGACGATGTCTATCACTGCCGATCGCGCTTTGTTCTTACGACTGGCTGGAAGAGGGACCCAGACAGAAATACGTTTGATCCTAGGCTTGCGTGCAACCTGTAAACGATAGCTCTTGCATGAAGATTGCGACAGAGACAGCGACTGGGATAAGTCAGGTCAGGATAAGGCGGACCAGCGAGCTCGAGATGACGACGGCTTGCTGCATCTCCGTTCAACTGAAGCTACTATGTTTGAGTCCAAGTTGGTCGCGCCTCCAGGTTTCCTTGGCATCAACCACCACGTGAATGGCTGGCCATTATCACACTACGAGTACAGACACTGGCACTGCGCGGCCACAGTAGACTACAAGTATCACTCACTCACCATCGCGCTCTGGCAGCACGGTCCAGCAGCCTGATCGCTCACCGTGCCTATATCGCAGCACTTTGGGTGGTAGACAAAGCACCACAGAAGCGTCAAAGAGTCAATCACCCTACATGATCTGCTCATACGATTAAGAGCAAATAACGATCATGATTCCTTAGCCCTTTCTCGACCTGCACCATTCCATACTTCCAGAAACCCTGGGTATCTCTGCCCCTGCGCTGAACGTATAAATCATCATTCGTGAAAGTCGTAGAAAAAACCTCTATGCAATTTTATGCACAGGACATTCTTGCTTCCTGCCAAACCACTCCACAATGCACGCCTGGTGGAACTTGCACAAGCATTCAAGCCTCACAAGCTCATCACCAACATCATAGTCCACCATGCATATAGAACATTCCTGGGTGTTCCCATCCTCGCCCACACAGTCCTTTTCGGTCGCGACAAATGGAACCATGTGAATGGCCGATGCCGTATTTCCAGATGCTGCTTGCCAGCCTGCAGAGGTCGGATCACGAGTACTGATGCACTGCCTGACATGTGCCTCCCGTGCTGTTTCGTCGCCATCCACACCTTTAGGCGGTAGGGCATGAAGGCATATAGGACACATATCTTCCTCGGCGATCCGCGGCCGTCCCTGTGGAAGAGGGCTCGGGGCAGACATGGTCGGAAGATATCTTTGATAGAAGGGATCGACATCAAGCATTGAGCTGACACGAGGACGGCCGACAGAAGGTTGGTGGTGTCTGCTAAGTACACCTAAAGACTGGTAGCGACCGTGTCCATAACCAGCAGGCAACGTAATGCCCGAATTACCAAATCGGCGCGCCGGGCCGTGCGTCTGTTTCCGATTAGCTCGACTGATCATTGCTTCTCCATGGCACGCCTACCTCTGCTGTGTTGACTGGTGGACGCATGGCGTCTGGTGAAAAAGACGATGTAGATATACTGTGGCTGCCTGAACCATGCTGGGGGGATTGTCGGTGTGGAAAGGGCGGACGAGGAAATATAGAGCCATCATTCGTGGGTCGGTGCGTAGGAGCCCAACTTCTCGATCCCAGGTAGTCCTGTTGGCTTTGTTAGAGTGCAAACCTCGAGAACGCGCTTCGAAGATGGGGGCCTGCTCACCAAATTGTCAAATATTTGCTGTTGTCGTGCTGCACGTGGTTGAGTACGATGCATACCTGCATGGGCCGATGGTGCAGGCAAAGTCGCAGTTAGGGGTAAAGAGGATGCATTGCTGTTGGGAAAAAGTCCGGACGTGGATCGTGCTGGTAGCACAGGAAGGGAATAATTGGGTGGAGAGATGGGCTGGGGGTCCGGCACGCACGGATTGCATAGGCGAACCTTTTCACCCCCACCGATTGCTGGATTGTTCGGTGATGCGGACAATGTGCGGTCTCGCTCGTCCTCGTCGCCTGTCAAGTCCACTATTTCGGCACGTCGTGGGCCATGCCATGTTGCTGAAGAAGCCATCTCCGCACCAGGAGGATTCACAATGAATTGCCTGGGAATAGTGATGCGGTGAGGCGAGCAATCGTTACAGACAACGCGTCCACATTTCCTGCAGT
>Ga0210040_10010705_pt1 | contig 10483 bp, 8 predicted proteins | sample CryGeyCG12114_NA_FD_185462 | JGI IMG/M metagenome (GOLD analysis project Ga0210040, IMG submission 185462) | Groundwater microbial communities from aquifer - Crystal Geyser CG19_WC_8/21/14_NA (SPAdes) (version 2) | ecosystem: Environmental > Aquatic > Deep subsurface > Groundwater | place: USA...
GAGGACGGGGTGGCGGAGCACCTCCTTCGTACGCCCCGCTGGCAACGGACGAGTCGAGGGCTCTACGTGCCTGCCGGCAGCAGCAGGACCGTGACGCAACGGATCATCGCGGCGGCGGCTCTCCTGCCGTCGGACGGGTCCATCGGCGGGTGGGCGGCCGCGTACGTCCATGGTGTCGACCAGCTCGACGGGTGCGACCCTCAGCTCCGCGAGCTCCCGGTCGACGTGCTGCTCCCGCCCGGCCTGCACCGGTTGCACGTGCCCGGGGTCACCTACCGCCGGGTCTCGCTCCGCGCCGGCCAGACCTCTCTGGTCCACGGCATCCGGGTCACCTCGCTGCTGCGGACCGCCGTCGACCTGGCGTGCTGGGCCGACTCGGTCACCGAGGCGACGGTCCGTCTCGATCTTCTGCTGGAGGCCGGGCTCGATCCGACGGAGCTCCGGGCGGCCGCACCGGCGGGACGACGCGGGGCGGTGCAGGCTCGCCAGGCGACCGCTCTCGCCCGGCCTGGTTCGCGCAGCCCCGGCGAGACGCGTCTGCGGCTGCTCTACGGCACCGAGTTCCCTCACGCCACGGTCCTGCTCAACCCGACGCTGCTCGACGGCAGCGGACGTTTCGTCGCGATCCCGGACCTCTTCGACCCCGACGCCGGCCTCGCGCTCGAGTACGACGGCGCGAGCTGGGACAGCGACCGTCAGGAAGGCCACCGCGACCGGCGCCAGCACCGTGAGGACAACGTCCGCGAGGAGGCCGTCGAGCGTCTCGGCGTCATCGTCGTCCGGGTCGATGCGGCCGACCTGGGCCCTCACCGACGCCAGACCGCCTACCGCGTGCAGCGGGCGCGGGCCGACGGGCTGCGGCGCGACCGTGGTCAGGCCCGCTGGATCGTCCGGCCGCAGGTCAACCCGTTCCAGGACCGGTAGGTCGCCGCGCGTTTTCCCCTCCGCGAAGCGCGGCAACCTACCGGTCGTGGGGGAGCTCGGGGTGGAAGCGGGAGACGGGAGAAGGTGGGCGTCAGCGGTCGGGCCGCAGGCCGACCTCGAACGCGAACAGGACGAGGCCGACCCGGTCGCGGACGCCGAGCTTGGAGAGCAGGCGGCCGACGTGGGTCTTGACCGTCCCCTCGGCCATGTAGAGCCGGGAGCCGATCTCGGTGTTGGTCGCGCCGGCGGCGATCTCGCGCAGCACCTCGATCTCGCGGGCGGTCAGCTCGTCGAGGCGGTGGTCGTCCTGGGTCGGGACGCCGGGCAGGTTCGGGACCACGTGGTCGAGCAGCCGACGCGTCGCGCTCGGGGCCATGACCGCGTCGCCGGCCGCGACGTCACGGATCGCGGAGAGCAGCTCGTCGGGGCGCGCGTCCTTGAGCAGGAAGCCGCTCGCGCCCGCCTTGAGCGCGGCGAAGACGTACTCGTCGAGGTCGAACGTGGTCAGCACCACCACGCGCGCCGGGTTGTGGTCGGCGAGCAGCTGCCGGGTGGCTTCGACCCCGTCGAGCACCGGCATCCGGACGTCCATCAGCACGACGTCGGCCGGGGTCGTGCGGAGCCGCGTGACCGCCTCCTGCCCGTTGGAGGCCTCACCGACCACCTCGAGGTCGTCCTCGGCCTCGATGAGCATCCGGAACCCGCCGCGCACCAGCGCCTGGTCGTCGACGAGGAAGACGCGGATCACCAGGACACCGCCTGCGGCAGCGGGAGGGTGTCGGAGCGGCGCTCGTACGGGATCCGCGCGCGTACGAGGAAACCTCCGGCTGGACCGGGACCGGCGGACAGCTCGCCGTCGTGCAGGCTCACCCGCTCCGCCATCCCGCGCAGACCATGACCCTGACCGTCCGGCACCGTGGCCGTCCCTTCTCCGTCGTCCGTGACCTCGATCTCCACCGCGTCCGCGGTGCACGCCAGCACGACCCGGGCGCGGGCGTCGGGCCCGGCGTGCTTGAGCACGTTCGTGAGCGACTCCTGCACGACGCGGTAGGCCGTGAGCCCGACGGCGGGGGCCAGGGCCGGCGGCGTGCCGAACGTGGTCAGCTCGGCCTGGTCGCTCGTGCGCCGGACCAGGTCGGCGATGTCGTCGAGCCCGGGCTGCGGCCCGTACGCGGCCCCGGCGTCGTCGCGTCCCTCGCGCAGCACGCCGAGGATGCGTCGGGTCTCGGTGAGCGCCTCACGCCCGGTCTCGGCGATGGTGCCCAGCACCTCGCTTGCCCGCTCCGGGTGCCGGGTGGCCACCGCGCGACCGCCCTCGGCCTGCACGACGATGACGGAGAGCGAGTGCGCCACGATGTCGTGCAGCTCGCGGGCGATGCGGTTGCGCTCGTCCACCGTCGCGGCCCGCGCCCGCTGCTCCTGCTCGGAATCCAGGAGCCGGAGGCGCTCGACCTCGGAACGTTCCTGCCGGGTCGCGCTGTCCTCCGACTCGCGCAGCTTGCGACCCACCACGTGGGCGGCGGAGACGACCGCGAAGCACGCGATCACGCTCACCCCGAACACGGTGACGTCGCCGAGCTCCCGCAACGCCCAGCGGGCCGGGCCGAGGACCGACCCGACCACCGCCACCGCCCAGGCGAGCCGCGCCAGGGTGCGGCCGCTCCAGCGGGCCAGCGTGTAGACCAGGATCGGGACCGAGATGATGCCCGCGGCGGACGGCAGCGAGCTGACCGCCAGCGCGAAGAGGCAGCCGGCCGTCATGACGGCCAGCGCCGCGGCCGGATACGTGCGTCGGACGAGCAGCGGGAGCGTGATCACCAGCGAGGCCAGCGCGAGGGCCCGTTCACCCTGCGCCAGGGTCCAGGCGGCTGCGACCACGGTGACGAGGGCGCAGAGGGCCAGGTCGTACGCGAAGTGGCGGTCGCGGACGAGACGTTCGACGGGAGGCATGACGCTCCGACACTACGAGGCCGTGGGCCGTCCGGCATCGGACCACGGTCGCGCTCGGGGTCGGCCCGCGGGCCCGGGACCCGCCACTAGGCTGCAGCGGTGAGCTGGAAGGTGGCTGCCGTGGTCGGCGCGTGCGCGGGTGGGGTCGTGTGGGTCGTTCGCCGGCGCAGCCGACGCCCCGCCGACGCTGGGCAGTGGGCCGCGGCGACCGATCCGGTCGCCCCCGCGACCGTCTGACCCACCCGACCCGTTGAGCGAGGAGCGGTTCGGTGGCGTCCGCGGCCGGCTGATCGGGACGCTGGCGCTCGGCACCTCGCTCAACCCGCTCAACTCCTCGATGATCGCGGTCGCCCTCGCGCAGCTGCAGACCGACTTCGGCGTCGGCGTCGCGACCTCCAGCTGGCTCGTGACGGCCTTCTACATCGGGGCCGCGGTCGGGCAGCCGCTGATGGGCCGGCTCGTGGACCAGATCGGCGCCCGGCGCATGTTCATCGCGGGGCTCACGGTGGTCCTGCTCGCCTCGCTGGCGACCTCGTTCGTCCCGGGCTTCTGGTGGCTCGTGGGTCTGCGGGTCGTGCAGGCCTTCGGCACGTCGACGGCCTATCCCGCAGCCCTCGTGCTCATCCGCGCCGCCACGCCCGGCGACCGCGCGCCGACGGCCGGCCTCGGCGCGGTGACCGTGGCCAACTCCACCTCCGCCGCCCTCGGGCCCGTGCTCGGGGGGTTCCTCGTCTCCGGCGCCGGGTGGCAGGCGGTCTTCCTGGTGAACGTCCCCATCTGCCTCGTCGGGCTGGTGCTCGCCTGGCGGGTGCTGCCCCGGCAGCGGCCCGAGGACACGGTCGCGACGCGACGGGTGCTGGCGGAGCTCGACCTGCCCGGCGTCCTGCTGTTCAGCGCGACGATGGTGACGCTCCTGATCGGGGTGCTGTCGTTCACGAGCACGCCCCACGTCTGGCTGCTGGTCGTGGCGGCCGTCGCGGCGGTGGCGCTCGTGCTGCGTGAACGAGCCACCGCGGCGCCGTTCCTGGACGTGCGCGCGCTCGTGGCGAACCGCGCGCTCACCTCGGTCCTCGTGCAGCAGGCCGTGGTCAACTTCGTCTTCTACTGCACGTTCTTCGCCCTGCCGCTCTGGCTGGAGCGGGTGCGCGGCTACTCCAGCGACCAGGCCGGCCTGTTCATCCTGCCGGTGGCCGGGCTCGGGGTGCTGACGGTCCCGGTCGCCGCCCGCCTGGTCCGGACGCACGGCCCCCGCGCCGCCCTGATCCTCGGCTCGGCGGTCCTGCTCGTGGCGACCGGCGCCCTCCAGATTCTGGGCGACGCGACCCCGGCCGTGCTGATCGTCGCCTTCGGGCTCCTGCTCGGCGTGCCCAACGGTTTCAACAACCTCGGGCTGCAGACCGCGCTCTACGAGGCGGCGCCGGGTGGGCGTACGGGGTCGGCGGGCGGGCTCTTCCAGACGAGCCGCTACCTCGGGGCGATCTCGGCGACGGCCACCATCGGCGTGCTGTTCGACCGGAACCTGAGCAGCGGCGGCCTGCACGAGCTGGGCCTGGTCATGACGGGAGCCGCGGTGGTCGTGCTGGCCCTCGCGCTGCTGGTCCGTCGAGCCGTCCGCACCTGATCGCCCCGAGGGGCGTGCGGCTCAGCGCAGGTCGTCGAAGGGGACCCCGCGACGGTGGGCGACCGCGACCGCGGCCCCGGTGAAGAGGGCCCAGGTCAGCAGCCCGAGGACCAGCAGCTCGGCCCCGTGCAGCGCGTGGTTCGGCGGCAGCCGAAGGGCGCGGGTCACGACGCGCGGGAGCTTGGACATGGGGTCGACCGCGACGCAGAGCGCGTACGGGAGCCCGAGGCAGACGAGCCAGCGCACGGTCCGGCTCCAGACCCGTCGCTCGTGCCACCGGGTGACCAGCGGAACGGGCCAGTAGGGCAGCAGGACCGAGACGAGGTTGCCGACGCCGAGCCAGGTCAGCACCGGGTAGAGCACGCCCGGCAGGGTCAGCTCGAGGCGGTAGCTCGCCTCGTCGTGGACCGTGATCGCCGCGGTCGCGACCAGGGTCGGCAGGCCGACGATGACCAGCAGGGCGAGGTTCTTCACCAGCAGGATGCGCGACAGCGACAGCCCGCGGAGCAGCCGCAGCCGGGTGCGCTCGGTGTCGACGCCGAGCACGTTCGTGGTGGTGACGTCGGCCAGCACGAACACCGCGAAGTAGGTCCCGACCAGCACCGCCCAGTCCCGGTGCGTGCCGTCGCGCAGCGGGACGACGATCAGGTAGGCCACCGAGAGCAGCAGGTTGACCGCGATGCCGACGAGCCAGCCGTAGGGACGCCGGAACGCCCAGCGCAGGTCGTCGCCGACCAGCCGCAGCAGCCCAGGGTGCTCGTACGCGGTCGTCGCCGTCGTGACGGGAGCACCGACGAGAGCCACGTGCCCGGGGCTCGTCGAAGGCCCGAAGAACGTCACGTTCCCAGCGTGCCAGCCACGGCCGAGCCTGCCCGGGGAATTCGCCGTGCGGATCCTGTGAGACACGACCGTTGGCAGGCGTGGTTCGGCTCCGGCGCGCCCGGAGGCCGCGACGCTGACGACCTACCGTGGACAGATGGATCCTTCGACAGGCTCAGGTCGCGGTCTGCCCGGCGCCCACCCGCTGCTGCTCGAGATCGACCTGACCGTGGCTCCGGCCGACCCGCCGTCCGGCGACCCGCTCGCCCGGCTGGCGTCCCGGGGGCGTGCGTTGCGCGGACCGCTGCTGCGCGCCCTCCACGAGGCCGGCTCGGACCGTCGCGTCGTCGGCCTCGTGGCCAAGGTCGGGGGAGCGCTGCCCTGGGCGGAGGCTCAGGAGCTGCGGCGCGGCGTGGCGGCCTTCGCGGCCAGCGGCAAGCCCACGGTCGCCTGGGCCGAGAGCTTCGGGCAGGGCACGAGCGACCTGCCGGCGTACGCCCTGGCCACCGCGTTCGACGAGGTGTGGCTGCAGCCGACCGGTGACCTCAGCCTGCTCGGCGTCGCGCTCGAGACGACGTTCCTGCGCGGTGCCCTCGACAAGCTCGGCGTCGAGCCCGAGCTCGAGGGCCGCTACGAGTACAAGAACGCGGTGGACCGGATCACCCGCACGCAGCTGACCCCGGCGCACCGCGAGTCGTTGGAGCGGCTCAGCGGATCGCTCCTCGAGTCGGCGGTCAGCGCCGTCGCCGAGGGCCGCGGACTGGCCGTCGACGTCGTCCGCTCGCTCGTCGACACCGGGCCCCGCACGGCGGACGAGGCGCGGCAGGTGGGCCTGGTCGACCGGCTCGGTTACCGCGACGAGGTCTACGCCTCCGTCCGGGAGCGGGTGGGGGAACGGGCCGTGCTGCTCTTCGCCGATCGCTGGCGTCCGCGTCGGCTCCCGTCCGTACCCTCTCTGCCCGGCCGGCGGCGCGGGCACGTCGCGCTCGTCGAGGTCCGGGGCGGGATCGTCAGCGGCGCGAGCCGGCGCAGCCCGATGGGACGTTCCGTGGGCAGCGACACGGTGACGGCCGACCTGCGTGCGGTCCTCGAGGACGACGCCGCCCGCGCGCTCGTCCTGCGCGTCGACTCACCCGGTGGTTCGGCGGTGGCCTCGGACACCATCTGGCGCGAGGTGTGCCGGGTGCGGGACGCGGGCAAGCCCGTCGTCGTCTCGATGGGCGCGTACGCAGCGTCGGGCGGCTACTACGTCGCCTGCCCGGCCGACGTGATCGTCGCGCTGCCGGCCACGCTGACCGGCTCGATCGGCGTCTTCGGCGGCAAGCTCGTGGTGACCGAGCTGCTCGACAAGCTCGGGCTGACGACCGGCGTCGTCGAGCAGGGCGCGCGCTCGCGGATGTACTCGTCGCGGCGCCCGTTCACAGCCGGTGAGCGCGAGCGGGTCGACGCGGCGCTCGACGCGGTCTACGAGGACTTCACACGGCGCGTCGCCGAGGGCCGGCACCTGACGCGCGAGCAGGTCGAGGAGGTCGCGCGGGGCCGGGTCTGGACCGGGGCCGACGCAGCGGGGGTGGGGCTGGTCGACGAGCTGGGCGGCCTGCGCGACGCCGTTCGCATCGCCCGCCAGCGCGCCGACCTGCCGGAGCGCGCACCGGTCCGACCGGCCCGCCACGTCCCGCCGCTGGCGCGGCTGGGCCGACCGCGCAACAGCGAGGACCCGCGGGCGCGAACGACCACGTTCCCCGGGCTCGACGACCTGGCCGCGGTGCTCGGGCTGCCGCCCGGCTCCGAGCTGCGGATGCCGGCCCTCACGCTGAGGTGAGCGCGGCCCCCGGGCTGGGGGCCGCCTCAGCCGCGGGCACGCTCAGCCGAGCAGCTTCTCCGTCTCCTTGGCCGCGCGGCGGATCCCCCCGCGCTCGTCCAGGAACCCCCCGGCGAGGCCGACGACGGGGAGCTGCGCGACCGTACGGAACAAGACGTTGCCCCGGGGCCGCTCGTCCAGGACGGACTGCAGCTCCCAGATCTGGCGCGACAGGTGCCAGAGCGTGCCCGCGGCCCGACGTGCGCCCGGGCCGAGCCCCTTGGCTGCCTCCGGCGCAGGAGCCTCGTCCAGGGACGCGGCCGCCTCGTCGGCCTCGGAGCCCACCGGTCGGGCCGCGACGTCGCGGTCCAGCAGGACCTTGGCCAGCAGCGGCACCCAGCTCGCCGCGTCGGTCACGCCGTGCTCGCGCGCGGTCGAGCACACGGCGAGGCCTGCCGCGGACGCCCCGAGCGCGGCCTGCAGCGGGACCCGGTTGGCCAGGGCCCCGGCCACCCGGGGAACCGCGGCGGCCAGCCCGGCGCTGACCCCGATCCGCCGGACCCACCACCGGACCCGGTCGTCGACCGGCTGCTGGTCCCACGTCGGGGAGGCCGGTGTCACCTCCCCGAACGCGCGGTCACGCAGCGCGTCCAGGACCTTGCGGGGCAGCGCCGCGCTGGACGGCGGGTCGTCGTCGAGCCCGAGCCACCGCTCCGGGTCACCGATCACCCGGTGCGCCATCCGGGCGTAGACGCCCAGCACCTGGGCCACGCGTTCGTCCGAGATCGCTGCGTCAGCCACGTCGTGGCCCTCCTTCATGTCGCCGGGTGCTGATCGTGCCAGCCCTGGTCGTCCCCGCTCTGGGCCGCGGTCCGGGTCGGTCAGCGCGGCTTGACGACCTCCGCGTCCCCGCCGCCTCGGCGTACAGGCTCCGCGACCGACAGGACCCGTCCGTGCGAGCGGAACTCGAGCGCCGCGACGGCGCCGATCTGCGCGTTGAGGGTGAACGAGTCACCGCTCGGAGTGAGCGTGTAGCCGAGCGCGGTCAGGGCCGGGCCGTACTGCGCGATGAACTCGGGCTCCGCGGTGACCGCGGCCGTGTTCCGGGCGCTGGCACGCGGGGCCGCGACGGCCTCGGGCAGCGACATCCCCAGGTCGATGCGGTTGACCAGGGTCTGCAGCACGGTGGTGATGATCGTCGCGCCACCCGGCGAGCCGACCGCGTACGCCGCCTTGCCGTTCTTGAGCACGATCGTCGGCGCCATCGAGCTCCGCGGCCGCTTGCCGCCCTCGATCCGGTTCGGGTCCTTCGGGTCGTAGACCGCGGTGAAGTCGGTCAGCTCGTTGTTCAGCAGGAACCCACGGCCCGGCACGACGATGCCCGAGCCGCCGGTCTGCTCGATGGTGAGCGTGTACGACACGACGTTGCCCCAGCGGTCCGACGTGACCAGGTGCGACGTCGAGGTGCCCACGTCGTTGCGTCCCACCGTCGGCGCGGTCGCGCACCCGGTGGCGTCCAGCGCGCCGGGCTGTGTCGGGGTGGGCAGGGCCCGGTCGGTGATCAGGCAGGCCCGCGAACGGGCGAACGGCTTGGACAGCAGGGTCTTCAGCGGGACGTCGACGTACGCCGGGTCGCCGACGTAGGCGTTGCGGTCGGCGAAGGCGAGCGAGGACGCGTCCAGGTAGTCGTGCGTCGCCTCGACGCGGGGCAGCGTGGAGAGCTTCTTCGTGCCGAGGATGTTCAGGGCCTCGCCGACGGTCGATCCGCCGCTGGAGGACGGCGCGATGGAGTAGACGTCGAGCCCGCGGTAGCGCACCTTGGTCGGCTTGTGCTTGACGACCTCGTACGCGGCCAGGTCGGAACGTTCCAGGTAGCCCTTCGGGAAGGGCAGCGTCGCGTCCTTCGTCTTCGGCGGGTTCTGCACGGTGCGGACGATGTCGCTGCCGATCCGGCCCTGGTAGATGATCTTGGTACCCTCGCGGCCCAGCGCGTCGTACGTGGCCGCCAGGTCCGGGTTGCGGAACACGGAGCCCACCTTGGGCGCGTCCCCGCCGGGCAGGTACAGGTCGGCGGTGGTGCTGACCTGCGCGAAGCGGTCGAGATTCTGGAGGGTCTGCTCGCGGAACGTGTCGTCCACCACGAAGCCGCGTCGCGCGATCTTCTCGGCCGGCGTCAGCGCCTTGCGCAGGCTCAGCGTCCCCCACCGGTCGAGTGCCTGCTGCCAGGTCGCCGCCGTGCCCGGGGTCCCGACGCTCGCACCGCTCGTCACCAGGTCCGGGGTGAAGGGATAGGGCTGCCCCGTTTTCGGGTCGATGAAGACGTCGTGCGGGATCGACTCCGGCGCGGTCTCGCGGCCGTCGAGCGTCGAGACCTTCTTGGTCTTCGCGTCGTAGTAGACGAGGTAGCCGCCACCGCCGATGCCCGTCGAGTAGGGCTCGGTGACGCCGAGGGCCGCGGCCGTCGCCACCGCGGCGTCGACGGCGTTGCCGCCCTTGCGGAGGACCTCGATGCCGGCGTGGGTCGCCTCGGGGTCGACGCTCGAGACCGCGCCGCCGGTGCCCAGCGCCGTGGCGTTCTTGGTCGTCCAGCGCTTCGTCGCCGCGCTGGCGGCGCTGGCCGGGCTCGCCCCCGCGCTGGGCGTGGCGGGCCGGGGGACGGAGGTCGCGCTCGTGGGGAGGCTCGTGACCAGGGCGAGGCCGCACGCGCCCGCCAGGAGAGAACGTCGAAGGCGGAGACTGGTCACGGGCTGACCTCTCGGTAGGGTGAGCACAGCCAAGCGCATCCCACCGACAGAAGTCGAGACCCGCAGGCGACACAAGGAGAACCACATGGCCGCCCTCGCGCCAGAACCGGAGCGGGTCAAGCGCTCTCAGATCCAGCTCGGCGCGGCCGCCTTCGGCGTCGTCTTCCTGCTCGTGGGCGTCGCCGGCTTCATCCCCGGCCTCACGTCGCACTTCATGAACATGGAGTTCGCCGGGCGTGAGTCGTCGTCCAAGCTGGTCGGGATCTTCCAGGTCTCGGTCCTCCACAACGTCGTGCACCTGCTGTTCGGCGTGGCCGGGCTGGTGCTGAGCTCGACCCCCCTGCGCGCGCGGAACTTCCTCTTCTACGGCGGCATCGTGTACGGGGTCCTGTTCTTCTACGGGATCGTGACCAAGTACGGCTCCCCGGCCAACTTCGTCCCCTTCAACGCCGCCGACAACGCGCTGCACGTCGCCCTCGCCGGTGCGATGCTGACCGCCTCCCTCGTGCTCGACCGGGGTCCCTCGTGGACCAAGGTCCTGCAGGAGGGCAAGGCCGAGCTCTGAGCGGCGACGGTCAGCCGTCGCCCGGGACCGCCACGCCCAGCTCCACCGCGCTGGTCCCG
>Ga0210040_10010707_pt1 | contig 10482 bp, 2 predicted proteins | sample CryGeyCG12114_NA_FD_185462 | JGI IMG/M metagenome (GOLD analysis project Ga0210040, IMG submission 185462) | Groundwater microbial communities from aquifer - Crystal Geyser CG19_WC_8/21/14_NA (SPAdes) (version 2) | ecosystem: Environmental > Aquatic > Deep subsurface > Groundwater | place: USA...
CAGAGCTTAAACCCAGCTCAGCATCCACATGTCTTACGCGAGGCAGTTCTCGGCCAATATGATCACAGAATTGACATGCGATCAAGCCAGGCTAGACCACACTTACGGTCTGCCGGCCACCGGTACTGCATTTACACTGGTGAGTGGTTGCCTCGAGCAGATTCTAGTACAGGTAGTCATAGAGAATACTACAGAGTCTCAGACATGTCTTACACCAGGCACTTATTGGCCAATGTAACTACAGTACCACTTGCGGGACCAGTTCTCAACTCAGGTCAGATGATACCAAGGACGTATCATGGCAACATTTGGCCAATGTGACTGCAGCACCAGTGATGACTCCGAGCAATTCCCCCATGGCATGGATGTCAGGTCCTCATTGTGAGTGCCCAAGAGACTTGATCTTCCGCTCAGTCTTCGCACTATAAAAGTGCTCTCTCCCACCCTCCCATTTTCAACTTCTTTTTCTCCCAAGCATCGACCCAGATTCATAGTGCCCACGTACTAGATTTCGCTGCTTGACAAAAATCACTCTTACAACAAAGGATTTCGACACAGCTTCGACTTCCGATCAACAGTTCGCTAGAACCACTACAACAACAAGTACACAGTCTTCCGAAGAAGACAAACTGTAAGCATATACCCAGTAGCTTGGGTTAATATACTTGGTTTTCTGACACAATCCACGACAGATACCCTCCAGCATAATGGACAACCACGGCGGTTTCACTATCGCTGACATCAACAACGCCATGGCTCGAACACACATCGGGGCTCGACCACTAAACACAGCTCACACACAACCCATGGCTCACACACAATCCACGGCTCGACCACAAAACACAGCTCACACACAACCCATGGCTCACGCACAACCCATGGCTCACGCACAACCCATGGCTCAACCACAAACCACAGCTCACACACAACCCATGGCTCAACAACAAACACAAACCCAACAACGCCAAGCCCGAGAAGCCCGAGAGGACTTCAACCACGCCAAGGACATGGGCCGACAGCTCGCCGACCACCACTGGGGCACAGGCAGCCTATGGCTGCACCCCAGCAACCAACTAGGCCTGCTCAACTACGACATCGGCAGCATAAGCGCTGCCGCCAAAACATACGTCCACAACACCCACGCCGACTTCCCGCGACCAGGCATGGGCCGCCGCGGGATGTGGGACAACTTCGTCGAGGCCTATCTCGACCAATCATACGTCGTCCTAAGCCACAAGATGGGCACCCAGGAGAATATGGAGGAAACAGTCGACGCAGTCGGCAGCTTGGTCTACAGCGACTCGATCAGAGCTGTGACCGTGGAGGAACTACCGGAATACTTCATCGCAGGTGTGCGGATGGAGCAGAGCAATAAATGGGAACAGCGGTGTCGGGAACTGCAGGATCAGTGGGCGCTGGCGGTGGGGTTCGGAGACCATCACGACCCGCAGGTGATGCGTTACTTCATCAATATGGACGCTGAGCAGGCGTGGACAGATCCTAACCGTGTTTGAAGTGCTTGTCGGCACGGAGGAGGATAAGGATACTAAGGGATGAGGACTCAGCTGCACGTGTCAGCATTGGATCAACAGAATGTGTGTTAGGATTGGAAAAGTACTTTCGTGACGCAAATTGAATGCGTTCGCCGTCGACGAGCAGGATGTCGTCGGATCTGTTTGGATTTGGATATATGTTTGGGGTATCAGCAAGCTTCGCGTCGATATGATGGTATATGAAAGGCCAGTTGACATGATACTACCTCCGCGGAATGGACATATGCTTGCTATCACCTTGTCGTCGTTGTTCGCAGTACCTCATTGCCATGTTTGTAGCCGGTGATCAGGTACAGCTCGCTCGGTCACGGTAGCCGCTGCCAGTATGCTATGGTAAGGTGGCCGATACTGCAATGCGTGCCATTACGCTAGACCCTGTCGTCGCTAACATCGCTGTCCCCGTCGCTGTCGCCATCGCTGGTCCTGCCGCTGTGGCTTGTGTTCCCATTCATGTATCACGGCCTCCGCTGGACGACTTGATCACGTTTTCTATTCCTTTCTCGAATTTCTCTCTTCCACAGACCCGTCGTACTCTCAGGTCTCACACATTCGTATCATCTCTCAACATACTAGCTAGTTGCCTCGCGGAAGCCGCTGAACCAGTCCTGTGCTCCTTCGTATGCTCCATGTTAGCATACTGTCACCGACCTCATCGACTATAACGGCAGACATACTGCCGTTAGAGTGCTGCAGTGAAGTCCTCACCACATTCATCTAATCCCTCGTCTCTGCGAACACGTCCACCCCTGCCAAGATACGACTGTTGCTTCCCCCATGAACCAAAACAGGCCACCGTCGATATTGCATAAGACATCGAAAAGCCCACATTGGCGCTTCTGCCATTCGTAAGAGTCGTGGTGCTCACTGCCAACAACGAGCATCACCTGGCGTAACCTCGAGTACGGGTGGTCGAAACTTGGTTGCAGGAAAGCAGTGCTGGCTAGTAGTACTACACTGCATGTAGTACTACAAGAGATCTTTCCAGTAGTACTACACTGCGCAGTGTAGTACTACTGCACTAGACCTCATCGTCGCTAGCCTCGCTGTCGTTGTCGCTGTCGCTGTCGCTGTCGCTGCCTTTAAACTCCTCTAGTATACCGTCTGCTTGCCTCTGTAATATCACATTGCCTCGCTACTAATTACGCAGCAACTTATACTTCTCGAGTGATTTAGTGGTAATTCTGTATTAAGCCGAAATAGACAAATGCCTTCTTAACATTACCGTCCTACAGGCTAGGTATAATCTTCGATATACTATAAATATACTTAGAGAACGTCTATTAGAGGCACTCCTTAAGACTAATTATATAAGGATAGTTAGAGCTTTAAAGGTACTTTAGGTAGGTATTAGCTATTATAAGGTATAAAGTAGTATATAATAGAGAGTATTAATATAGGTCTAGAAACTAGCTAAGACTAATAAGAGTAAGTGTATAATATAAGTTAACTATAGAGAGTCTATTTAAATAAGTAGCTTTACTCGAAGTAGTATATATTCTATATATACTTTATACGTTCTATATATTCTACTATAAAGTATATAGGTCTTATAAAATATTCCTATCTTATTAGGCTTAGTTTACGAAATATTCCTTCTAATTAGTTTATTAGTTATACTAGCCGCTTAGCGACTATATTTATTTAGTTTACTTAGCTATAATTAGGCTAGCGTATAATACTATCCCCCTTTAAGAATAGTTCTTATTCTAAGAACGACTCTTAGCGATAATATAAGAAGTCGCCTACGCCTATATAACTATTATAGGTCTTTTCTAATAATATCTTCTTCTTATTTAACTAGTATTCTAAAGAATTCTTTTTAGAAAACTCGTAGCCCTACGAAGTCCTTTATTACTCGTCGTTTAGGTATTATCGATAAGATCTAGCGTCTTAGAAAGTATATAATAGTTATATATACGAATTATCGTAATAATAATAAAGTATATATAATAATAGAGGGTTTAAAGTAGTATATCTATTATACGAAAAAGAACGTATCTTATAATAGAAATTTCTCGAAAGAAGAGTTCGATTAGCTAGTAGATTAGAAACGGAAGATTTATCTATAGGCCGAAGCCCTTCGTCGAAAGCGGATAGAGTTACTTACCGAGCTAGTGAAGGTTTAGTAGGATTTAGAGACGTAGGAGCGCCTTTATAATCGTATAATCGAGGATTAACGTTAGATAGTAATTCGTAAGATAGCGGCTCTAGAAGCTCTAGGCGAATATAATACTAGTAAGAATACGCTATTAGTATTTAGTATCTAATATAGTAGCGAGCTTTACGCCGTTAACGAGTTATAGTTACTTAATTTCCTATCTTATAGTTCTAGTTAGGGTTTTAACGGTAGAACGCCGTAATAAACTCCTTAAGTATATATTTTACTAGTTCCTATATATTTTCTAAGTTACCGTATTCTAACTATTTAACTAGGTACCTTAGTTATCCCTAACGCTTCTAATAATCTAAGATTTTATTAAAGTTATAGATTTCCTTTTCGTCGTTCTTATTTAGTTATAGCGATATTTAAAGTTTAGCGTTCTTTAGTACTAGTTTAAGGAGTAAGATATAGAATATTAGGTGAATTCGTATATTCTTTAGTAGATCTAAGATAAATATTACTAGTTCTTTCTTTTTCTTAATCTTAAATAGTTCGAGCTTTATATAATCTAATTTCGAGCTTAGTCTCTTTATCTTAATATTTTTTCTAAGTAGGTAGACGAGGTCCCTCTCTTTTAGAGTCGATCCCGCGAGCCTTTTCTTATTTACGTATTTCGCGGATCTTTCTACGAGAAACTTAAGGTTAGTTTTAAGTTCTTCGTAGAGTTTATAAAGTAATTCAATCTTAATAGTCGCTTTTTAGTTAGATTAAGGCGATAGAACGTCCTTAAGCCTTAGGTAAAATCTATAGTTAGTATAAAATAGAGTCTTACTATTAGCTAATTTATAGTTATTAAAGTAGAATTAAGTAACTAAGAGTAGTTTTATCTAATTATTTTAGCGATAGTTAATATATCCTCGAAGGTATTATTTAAGGATTTAATTTATTCGTTTAATTAGGCCGTTAATCTAAAAGTAGAACGATATTAATATCTTATATTTAGTTACTAGTAGCTTTATTAGGGATTTCTAGAATTTAAATATAAAGAGCTTATCTTAATTAAATATAACCTCTTTAGGTATCTTATAGTTTACGAAGACTATATAAAGGAATTCGTAGGTAAGGTCTTCGGCGATTAATAACTAGAGATAAGATTTAAAGTAGAAGTACTTCGTAAGTCTATTATAGATAATAAGAATACTATTATAAGTTATACTCGTAAGAGGCTTCTTTAACTTAGGTAGTTTTATAATAAAGTCTAAAGTAATTAATTTCTAGGCGCTTATAGGTGCTTTTAGGGATTATAGTAAACTATAAAGCTTATATCTATTATATTTCGTTAGATTATAGGTCTTATAGTTCTTAATCTATTATTTAATATATTTTCTAATTCCTAACTATTAGTAATCTCTTATAATTAGTTTAATAGTCTTATTTACTCTTAGGTATTCTATAGTAGAGTTATTATAGTAGAGTAATATAACCTCGTTCTTTTCTTTTAGACTTAGTTCTTTCGGTTTTAGCGTAGTAAGTATAGGTTATATATATATAAGGTATTCGCTCTCTTACTTTAGTATAGTAAATAGGTTAAGTTTAAGGTCTTTTATATAGTCTAGTCGTCGACTTAAGGTATTAGCTTAGTCGTTCTTTATACCTTTAATATAAAAGATCTAGAAATTATATATAGCTAATACTTTAGCCTATTATACTTATCTTTAATTAAGTTATTTAGTAGTATTCTAATACAATAAATTTTTATAGTTAGAGTATACCTTAATCGTATATTTAGGTCCTTTAAGGTATACTCTCTAATATTAAAAAGCTTTAATAATAGCTAGAAGTTCTTTATTATAAATATTATAGTTTAATTCTAGTTCTATTATCTTTCGAGAATAGTAAGCGACGAGATAAATCGTTTCGTCGTTATAGACTTATATAATAATAGTAGTAATTACTTTATTAAAAGTATTAGTCTCTAAGATCGTTTAGAGATTAAGGTTAAAGATAGTTAATAGAGGTACTATAATAAAAGTTTTCTTTAGTAGTATAAAGGCTTCTCGAGCCTTTATTATTATAGTAAATACGGTATTTAACTTTTTTATTAGATCTATAAGTAGTACTATAATTCGTAAATAGTTCTTAATAAATCGTTAATTAAAGTTAGTAAGGCTAAAGAAGGCCTATATATCCTTAATAAACTAAGGTTTTAGGTAGTTAAGTATAGCTTTAATCTTCTTAAGGTCTATTTATATTCCTTCTTAAGAGATAATATATCTAAGGAATTTAACTTTAGATTTATAAAATTTATACTTCTTTAGTTTAACTAGTAAAGAGTAATCTTTTAGTACTTATAGTACTTTCTTAACGTATATAATATATTCGTTATACGTTTAAGAGAAGATAAGGATATTATCTAAGTATATTATATAGAAGATATCTAAATAGCTAAGTAGAGCGTCGTTAACTAGTTTCTAAAACGTAGCTAGTATATTAGTTAGGCTAAACAGTATAATATAATACTTATAGAGTCTATATTAAGTATAAAAGGTAGTCTTCTATTCGTTATTATCCTTAACTCTAACTTAGTAGTAAGCGTCTTAGACGTTAATAGCTATAAAGAACTTAACGCCTTAAAGGCGGTCCTATAGTTTATTAATCTAAAAGAGTAGGTATATATCTTTAATAGTAATATCGTTAAGTTTTCGGTAATTAATATATAAACGAAGACTTTCGTTCTTCTTTAGTATAAATAGGATTAGATATTCTACTCTAGCCTTTTTAAAGTTATATAGCGTAGCTTAAATATAACCTTTCGCTAGGTATTTCTTTAGGTAATCTTAAAGGGCTTCTTTCTTCTTACTTAATAGCGAGTATGAGGGTTCTATATAGAGGTATTTACCTTCCTATATATTAATTTAATAATCCTATAGTTTATATTTAAGTAGCGCGTTAGTATCGAACTTTTCTTTAAATAATCCTTAGAATTCCTTATATTTAGTAGGATATTATACGAGCTTAACTAAAGCTAATATTCGTTCTATTAGTCGTAACTATATAGCCTTAGCGAAGAGAGTCGCCTTTTTAAAAGAATAGCTTCTATAGTTATATTAAGAAAATAGAAGTTTATTCTTACTCTAGTCGATTTTAGAGTTATAGTTCTTTAGCTATAATATTCTAAGAATAATATTATATTTTATATCGACGATATTTAGCGAAAGTTATTCGCTATAACTATTAACCTTAAGGGTTATAATATAAAGTTCTTAGTTTACCTTAATATAGCTATCTCGAGTAATATCGAAAAGATTATAAGGGATCGCCTTATTCTTTTAAAACGTAGCTAGTTTATTAGCTATACGTTTATAAACGTAGGTCCCTAAGGCTTTAGAATTAATAAGAATTATAATATTCTAGTTATTAAGTATATCGCTTAAGACGATATAGCGTAAGTATTTTAGTTCTATAATATTAAGTTCTTCCTCGAATATCGATTTAAGGTAGTAGGCGAGCTTAAAATTAAGGCTTAAGAAGTATCGCTTAGCTCTTTCTTTACTTATTCTTTTAGGTAATAGAGGTATTTAATAAGTTAATAAATATAATCCTCGTTCTTATAATCCCTAAGCTACTATTAAGAAGCTTAGTTAGCTTTCTCTTTACTTATTTCTTAGTATCGTTAATAGAGATCGTAATAGTAGATATAATAATATAGTATTCTTTTAAGTATATATATATTTTACTTTATATATATATATTCTCCTTAAAGGTACTCTTCTCGAATAGTTTCGTTAATATAAGGTATAGGAATACCTCGTTCCTCGTATTAGATCTTAACTAAGTATACTACTTTATTATTTAGCCGAACTACCTATATAATAACGGCGTTAATATTACTAATATACTCCTAGTCCTCTTTCTTAAACTCGAGAACTTAATTAGTCGTAAGAAGTTAAAATTTATTAACGTCTTTATTAGATTCGTAGAAAATATCGAACGTAATTATTTAATAATTAATCCTCTTTAGATCGCTCTATTAATATATATATTCTTCTTCTTCCTTATTCTCTATCTTCGCGAGGTAGGTCGGATCCTTATAGAATCTAAGTCTTAACCTTATTAGATTATACTTTATTTCGGTCTTTAAGTTATATACGAAATAATAGTATATCGCTAGTTAGTTATACTTTAAGTCTAGGTATATAGCCTATCGCTAATATCGAGTAGTAATATATAAGTAAGTAAAAGTAACGGCTATAATCTATACCTTTCTATTATCTAAGTAATAGTTAGGTTCTCTTAGAGCCTTTCTTAGTTTTTAATTTTCCTATTTAATATTCTTTATAAGGTCGTAGGCCTTCTTATAAGTAAATTCTCCTTTAACTAAAGTAGCTATTATTAGCGTTTATTTTAAAGGTAAGCTTCTTCTTACTTTCTAACGTTCTTCTCTAAGTTTAGCGTTATTAAGTTAAGTCTTTATACGGTATTCTTTTACTACGTACCCTAGTTTTCTATAATAAAAATAGAGTTTATTCTTAATTCTCTTATCTCGTTTCTTTTACGTAAGTTTTTCTCGTTTCTAGAATTTTCCTTTATTTAGGTAGTTCTATTTTCTTTAGGTAGTATTAAGGTCTATAGATATAGGCCTATAGTAATTCTTTAAGTATTACTTAAGTTTACTCGTATTAGGTTTATTTAATACTCTAAATACGGAATTATCTTTCTTTTATTTCTTAAGCCTTCGCTTATAGATTCGTTCGTTAATTATTTATAATTAAGTAATTATAACTACTAGGGTATTAGGTTTTTCGACCTTAGATAGTTCGTCTTTAATCTCTTCCTTTAGTCCTACGTAGAACGCGGCCGTAAGGGCTAAATCGTTCTAGGTAATACGAGACTTTAGTTATTAGAATTAAGACGCGTAGTAAGAGACTAAGCTATATTAGCGTAACGCTCGAATTTTTAGCTTAGCTTCTCGTTTCTTATTAATATCCCCGTAGATCTTACTAATAATAACTTTAAAGTTTAAATAGAGAAAGAAGATTTATATAGTCTCTTCTTTTATCCCTTATAGTCTAAGGTTTATAAAATTCCTAAGGTAGGGTTTAAACTAGTCTACTACGTTACCTCTTAAGTAGGTAGACGCGTATACTATCTTCTACTTCTCTAATTAGAAGTTCTTTATATAGAATAAAAGATTAAGATTAACCTAGTTTAAGAATTATCGAAGTTTCTTTTTATTCTTATAGAAAAAGTCTAGCGCGGCTACTTTAAATCTAGAAGGTATAAAGAAGATCGTTAATAGTAGAGCTTCTATTATTACTCTAAATAAGGAAGTACCTTCCTCGATTATACTAGCTCGGCTTAGTACTCTTAAATCTATTATAAGATTAGTAAGTTAGTTAGTTAATTCTTAAGTAGGGATTTATTATAACTAGAATCTACTTATATATACTTATACTTATTAAAAGCGGTAGTTAAAGTATTAAGAGTACTCTTTAAGACTAACTATATAAGGATAGTTAGAGCTTTAAAGGTACTTTAGGTAGGTATTAGCTATTATAAGGTATAGAGTAGTATATAATAGAGAGTATTAATATAGGTCTAGAAACTAGCTAAGACTAATAAGAGTAAGTATATAATATAAGTTAACTATAGAGAGTCTATTTAAATAAGTAGCTTTACTCGAAGTAGTATATATCCTATATATACTTTATACGTTCTATATATTCTACTATAGAGTATATAGGTCTTATAGAACATTCCTACCTTATTAGGCCTAGTTCACGAAATATCCCTTCTAATTAGTTTATTAGTTATACTGGCCGCTTAGCGACTATATTTATCTAGTTTGCCTGGCTGTGATCAGGCTGGCGTGTAACAACGTCCCGACGGTGCTAAAGCAGACCCCCTTGTACACTGGGCTAGCGCCAGTATAGATACCCTTTGACACGAGCAGGATCTGCAGTAAGGCTTCGATTCGAACGTGGTATCTGATCCGCCACGGCCACGGTCGCTCGAAATTCTCGCCACTATCGGTCTTTGGGTGTGAAGCTTGTTGATCGCCTCTCAACACGGGGTTACGTGACTGCTGTAGGACACCTTGCATTGAGCATCGCTAAGTAGGTATCCGTAGATAGTTCGCTGGAGCTCGAGAGGCAGTTCAAGAAGTAACACCGGTCACATAGCGACGATGTTTGACAGAAGATGGAAGAGATAGCCATTTTCGTGGCTCGGCTCATAGGTTGCTTGGCGAATGCTGGTTACGAGGATGGAAGTCAGCGTGGAGACAGGATCTGAGATAAGCGTACTTGCAGGTACGTGGAAAGGTGCAAAGGTGTTTGTTTCACCAGACTGGATCGTGGGCTGTGGGTGAGTGGAAAACTGAGTGAAGACAATACTAAGGTTGCATTAACCTAAAACGTGGACTGTCTCTTGACCTTCGATGGAGGATCGATGTGAAAATGTGGACGAACAACAAAAGATTCTTGAACCATTTGAAGCTTCGAACTCATTTTAGGTGCATGCTTGAGGTAATGAGATACCAAAGGAACAGCTATTGCAGGCTATGTAACTACTTTACCGACCTAACAGAAGACCACCTGAGGTCGATTTCTGGTAGTTTCAATGCTAATGAGCTCAAAACCACCGAAACACTGCTACCTGCCATTGCTGCTGCCGCCCATACGGGACTCAAGCGCCATTGGGCGATAGAAAAGAAAACTCCGGCGGCCACTGGAATGAGCGAAACGTTGTAAACAGCTGCCCAGGCAAAATTGAGCTTGACCCTCAAAAAGACACGTTTGGCCAACTTGACAAGGTGGAGTATCGTCG
>Ga0210040_10010708_pt1 | contig 10481 bp, 11 predicted proteins | sample CryGeyCG12114_NA_FD_185462 | JGI IMG/M metagenome (GOLD analysis project Ga0210040, IMG submission 185462) | Groundwater microbial communities from aquifer - Crystal Geyser CG19_WC_8/21/14_NA (SPAdes) (version 2) | ecosystem: Environmental > Aquatic > Deep subsurface > Groundwater | place: USA...
CGAAGAAGAGCGTGGCGTGGGCGGCGATGGAGGCATGAAACGCTGTCTATGAGAACAAGCACATACTCATTGGACGAACTCGCCATGACGCCGTGGTGCGATCAAGGGAAAGTCGGCTGCAGAAGACTGCAGAAGTGACTCGTTGCGCGGCGGGATGACTCGTGGAACAGGGCGTTTCGCCTGAGATTGAGGATGGTGATGGTGTTGAAGTGGGGCTGAGGTCTTCGGCAGGTGCCCACCTGGCCAGTGTCTGTGCCGCAACGGGCGCGCGGTTCGCAATCATTTTCGAATGCGCGAAGGAGTATGAAGCAAGGAGTACTTTGGACTACTACAGAAGATTGGAGTGAATCGATGCGCATGCGAAGATGAAATATTACTGCAACGCACGCTAAAAGTATCTTATAACGTGCAGCGGTGCATAAGATAATGCAAAAACATACAACAGCGGGTGTTCGCTAGTGATCACCCGCCTAACTACTAATCCGCCGGTACACTGCTCACGTACTCGACGCTGACGCCGTGTTGCTCGAACCCGACTTTGATGCCACTTTCCTATTAGCTAGAGCATATCAGCTCGTACCTTTGTGCAGGTTGCCGCCTGTCTTACCAGATTTTACAGTGTTTCGCATGGCTTGATCCATGCGCCATCTAAACACGTCTGGCTGCACCTCTGGTATCTCTTCTTCGGCCAAGCGTTGATGCACATGCGCGCGCAAGGTTTCCCTGACATTCGCCGTCACAAGCTTCCATGCAGTAATAGTGCGATTCTTATCTACAAAGCTTCTCGCCACTTCCGCAGTCATACTCAATCATCATCACTATCGCTCCCATACCCTACCAGCGGTCCCACAGGCCTATCCTCCCGCCTCAGCTGCACAGCGAAGTTTTGATCCTTTAACGCCTGAAGGACAGCGTTTGACACGATGCCTTCCCGCAATTCCGACCCAGGTGAAGCGTCGACGCCCGAGTCTGTGTCATCTAGTCCCTGGTCCACAATTTTTGGCGACCTCACGGCGTTGTACCACACATCATCCGGCGCCTCGTATCCCTCGAGTCCGTAGTTTTCTTGGACCCGTCGTTTCTTCCTCATGGCCTCGGTGCCTTCGAGGTCTGCGACGAACTCAGCCGGCAGCACCCTGCGTATCGCCTCGGCCGCTTGCTCCTCGACACGTCGTTCCTCGCGCTTCTGTGCAGTAGGATTAGGGTCGGCGGTAGCCCAGCGCACATTGAGCACCTCGTCATGATCCAGGCTTTGGCAGGCCATAGCTTCCTTTGCGAATTGGGCGCCACCCTCCGACGCATAGGTGACAAAGGCGGTGCCTCTGCTGGTAAGCACACGAATGCGGTCGATGGCACCGAAGGTTGCGAAATGCCGCGCAACCACTTCCTCGATGTTATCCGTGACATGTATGTGCCCAACGTATATAGTCCGGTTCTGTCGGGTGAATGTGCCAACGCCTCCCATATCCTCGCGATAATCGGCAAATTTGTCGCGCCCAAAGCAGTCTACCGTCGGTCCGTACACGTCGTAGGGTCTGGGCAGTCGGTGCAGGTACTCGCAGTCTTGCCCTTTGTGACAAAGGCCACGTGCGAAATAGAGGCATATGTAGCTGCCAGGAACATCGTCTGCGCGCGTATATCCACTGTCTCGTGTCGGGGTGCAGCGCCCTTTTGCGTGCGTTTTCGCGAGGCGTGCGTCTTCACGGTCTCCTCCTCTGCTTTGGTCAGCTGTGCTCCGAAAGAAGTGCGGACCTACGTACGCCCACTTATTAAACCACACGTTGTAGGTTGTACCAGTCTGGGGAGCTTCGGAAACAAGTGCGCCCACTTGCACCTGTGGTCTCGCTGGTCGACGCCGACGGCGAATCACCTTCCTGGGCTTCGCAGCTATGCTTTGCTCCATTTCGTAGCTGTTTGTCGCAGGGCTGTAGGATGTCGGGGTCGTGGAGAACTGGGATGTTGTGGTTGTTGGAAAAAGGTAGGTAGCTGGCAGCTGGCACACTTGGCAATGCCAGGCAAACGCCAAGCAAACGCTAGTAACCTGGCGCAGCCGAATCTTCTAAGGATCGATAACTAAGAACAACTACAATACTACCGCTCAGGCCCTTCTTCCTAGACATGGAACGTCTCGACGCACATTACATGGGCGCTGTTCAGCTCATGGGACAGCTCCGTCTCATATTGGACCGCTTGAACCGCGTAGCATACCATGAAGACCCTCTACCCTTACAGTGGCAAGCGAACGATCATGTTCATCTCTTCATACGCGCTCTACACCTAAACCTGGGTTCACTACTTTCGCGTATTCTTCACAAAGTCCAGTCGATGACAGAGCCGTCTTATAATCCTCTTCTTGAGGGTTTCTACGGCAGGCCTGATCGGGACGGCCAACCTATCAGAAACATGATCGCTGCGCGCATCGACATCTACTTGAGCACCTGGGATGCAACCGTGGCAAGAGGTCAACCGATCTGCAAGATCCCACTACCAGAGATAACTAAGCACGATATCGTCTCCATTCTATCAGAGATTTTCCACGACCTGCCTTGTGGGTCCAAACCTTCGACGTATCATCACCAGCGAGTGGATGATGTCTTGAGTGCCTTGGGCCCAGCCTTGTGTGTAAAAAGGTACAAGACAAATTCGATCCGCTTGAAGAGCGTACCTGCGACACTGGATATCAAGGATGAAGACGTAAAGTTTTTGCCTCAGTCGATATGGGAAAGGCTTCGCCCCAAAATCTCCACCACTTCTCAGTCCACGAACACCCCGCAGCCACTTGGGTTTGTCGAAGCGCTTCCAGAAATACTACATGCGCGTGGTGCTTTGCAGAAGTACGACGATCGTGATTTCCTTTTCCAAGCCGCAGCATGTCTTTCTGGGACTTACGCCACAATGTTTATGACAGCAAACTCGGCCAAGCTCTTAAAGGAGCCGCATAGCCCTTGCAAGGACCTGGTCTGCCCCATTGATACCGATTACATCGCTCAACAACATGGATTTCATTACAGAGAGACTCGCTTCGCGAAGACGTATTACGAGGCCTCAATGCAAACCGGTGATGGATCCAGTGACGACAGCAAAGATGCAGGAGATGGAAACTGCTCTACGGCACAGATGTGGTCTGGTGCTGGAGCGATGCCGGATTATCCCGGACCTGGAAGATTAAGCGACTGCATCAAGGACCTTACGCAACTTCTGGAAACCTCTTTGTGCGGTCATGTGATTGCCACACCGGTCCGCACGCTTGTGAAAGCTTCCGAAAAAGGCAATGACTTGGCAAGGGCCATACTTCCTGGTGTCAGAGAAACTCTGAGAAGAGGCTCTTTTCTGAAGAGTAACAACCCGGACAACACAAGCCTTACTACAGAAGACCTATGGTGCCTCTTCACCAAACAGCAGACTCAGGAGTGGGTTTTTGACGCTATAGTCCAGGCGACCATCAAAGTGACTGCAACACAAAGAGTGTCTGTAGTTCCGACGTCTCTGTATGAGCGATGGAGTATGGGGAGGCTCAACTCGATCGATGTCGAAACGTTGGCAACAGTTTTCCAGCTACCAGTCTCCAGAGCAGAAGCTTCGGAGACTAAGGTGGTGCTTATTCGTCTACCATCGTCTCGGGTTCCGTTCAAACATGTTGTGATCAGCGAGATCACAAAAGCTTATCAACATCAACCCTCTGGAGCACACCGTATGCCCGTCGCGAAAACGATGTGCAGATCAGTCTTAGTGTACGTTGGACTGATACCAACGTCTACTGCTTCTTCTTGCGAGGGAGGGACAGTCTCACTTACGGAATTTCCCGAGGCTAAGGTGGAACTGAAGCGGTTCATGAGTCATCTTTTCACTCCCCGTTCTGATGAGGACGAAACATCGACACTGGTTGTACCTTGGTCCATATGCGATCGAGTCATCCACATATCACCGTTTCTTGCTTCGACGTATCCTTACGATCCTGCCCTTCTACTCCTCGATACCGTTTTTGAGCTTTTTGGCACGTCTCGGACTACAATGATTGGCAAACTTCTTGGGTCAGAGTCTTTCAGTTTCAATCCAAGCCAACCTGTATCTCTTGCTGCAGCTAGAGAAATCGACCAAGACCGAGTCAGATTATGTGCCGCGAACATTCTCAGTAGTGATCAGAGTATGCGAAAGCGAACGCAAGAGATGTTCGAGGCGCACACAGCACAGATATTGAATTGGGGGCATGCTACGGGTGGAGATGAACCTGATATCTCAGCAATCTATGATCGAACGGAAGAAGATCTCGAGGATGCTGAGGAAGTCGAAGATGACACGGAAGACTTCGATGATTCCCCTCGCGTTTTGCCGAAACTTCTGTTCACTATGCAGGAGTTGGACGACGAGGAAACGGTCCAAGAGCGACAAAGGCAATTGCTCGGAGAAACTCTGATTTCAGAGTGGCAATATTCGGCAGAGGTGGATGAGGCGATTGAAGCGGCATCTCCGTGCATAGTCGCACAAGACCTAACGGGTGCGTCCTGCCGCTATTCTAGCTTCTTTGTCACTAAGTCAAAAGCATCACGTACTTACAACAAACAGTTGGCACTGAACAACTCGAAGACCACGAAAATGTACAGTTATACCGCCATCGGTATGCTGCTGTACTCACGGCCAATGCCTCACTTATGCTCTCGTTTGATAGCGCTAGTAGTGCGAGTGCATTTTGCATAACGCAAGCCTGGTGGCACTGGTCGATAGCAAATGCGTCCAAATCAGCACGGAACAGACTCTGTGCAAGGCTTACTAATGCCAGGAACCAGCCACTCGACGTTCAATTCCTTATGGGACAGCGTGAGTGGAAGGAAGATATTTTCCACGCCCTAACTCCGATCGACATGACAAATCCTCAGTACCATGGCAATTACTTCGCCAGCTATCTCATTGCAGTGTTATTCGACGCCACCAGAGAGGCCCGCCCATATTACGGAAGCTGCACTGGCGTGAAGGGTCCACCGGAGGAGCGGCGTCTCTCAGGACATTGCGAGGTTTTTGCTCGAGGCCACAGTGAGATAATGGTTGCAAGAAGGAACAAGAGTAATGGTGTACTGAAGGTGCACGAAGCTGGGACCCGTGACGGAGCAAGTCGCCGATTTGTTGCAATGAGTAGGTTCCCTGTTTTCGCAATGCCTGGAAAAGTCCGCGAACACTCTCGATCCTTGGCCCTTGCACATGAAAACTTTGACATTATCATGGGAGGTTTCTTGCCTCAACGGGAGCAAACATGGACAAGCCATTGGATAATTAACAGCAGGGTGTTACTGGACTTTTTTGAGAAACATATCCCGAAGCCTGCGTGGTCAGGTTCTTTTGAATGCCGTGGCCTCAATCAGGTTCTACCTATGACACAGTCCAGCATCTTCATCGGTGGCACCAAGAAGTCGGCTTATCAGATTCACCAAGCACTGCAGAGCTTCTATGATTCCTGCGGTAAACGGTTTATGGACCAAACAGACAGGAAGATTCTCAAGAAAGAGCTCAATGCAAATCCGGAAGTGGATAGAGCTGTGAAAGCAAAGGTCCTAATCGAAACCTATCGTCAGGTGCTTCGCTCGCACGGCACAACCTATCAGGATACATTCCTTCCAAGTGGGCCCACCATCTTCAATATCACAGCTTCAGCGGGCATCATTAGGTATGCTACCAAAAACGAGTTAGTTCGTGGTCCTGAACACGGGGCTTACACAGTCGATGTCTATAACGTCGATTGGCAACATGCCGCGATGATCGCGCAGCAATTGGCACCCACAGACGATAAGCACATGTACACTGCACGAACCGTCCGTCAGATGTGGCTGCGTGAGATGCAATATCGGACCGCCGGCGCCCAAAAATGTCTCCTATGCAGGAACTTTGAATTCCTCCGAGGTAAGTTGGTCTCTCCTGCTCCAGATTTTTGTTGACAGCTTTGCCTTGTAAAGACGATTTCACTGGGGACATACTCGATATCGACCCCAACAGAGCACACACCAGTCCCAATCCAATCATAGCAGCAAGAATACGCCAAATTTGCCAGACCACCCTTTACCAAGAGATTAACTTTACGAAAAGTTACCTGCTAGGGGATAACTCTGTACCGTGCTCGAGGGTCTACCTACGTGACGCTTCCTTTTCAAGCGACATGAATCACCAGATGGTAAGAAAGATATTGCTGGTGCTGGAGCGAGACTGCATGAAGCAAGAACATATTGTTCCTGATCCGCGATTCTTCAACAGCACTGATCTCGCGAAGCATATCTCATTGAAAATGCAACGTCTTTGGGAGAGTCTCATCGCCAAAGGTATCGAGTCAGAACGTTAGGAGACTTGGAAGACCTTGCCATCGTGGAAGTTAGGCATTGATCGCATAGGACAAGGGGACGGCAATGGCAAAGCTTTGATGCCCTTAATACATCATAATAAGAGTGCAGACAGCACTCAAGAGAAGGACGAAGACACAGGATCTATCATCGCTTTCTTCTAGACCTTAAATAATTTCTGCTATACACGGCTAAGCGAGCATCAAAATCTCTCGGAAAGCCTATGGGTCTCAAGTCAGCCAGACCTAACACCAAAAATCACACCAGAACAACCACCCCCTCAGCGTTTCCTCTGGGACCTTGGAGAGGTGCCCTTGCAAGGTGTAGCCTTTCTAGATGCGCCAACAACAATGTCAGTGCATGGGAGAACGCAACTCATTGGCAAAGAACAGAGGAAGCGTGTTATCGCGACACTGGATGAGAGGATACAGCGCATGCGTCAAGAGGAAAAACAGTCTGCTATCGCGACAAGGGAAAAGGGAGTTCGTATGAAGCAACAAAACACCACACTTCACACCGCAGCCCTTTCGCTTGATGAGGATTCGCCTACTGTATTAGCGGCAAGTGATCGTTTGGTAAAACAGACTCAACGACAGCGCAAAAGGCCATTGGAATCTCCAGCTGAGGTACTTGAGGCACGAACAAAAAGCAAAAAGCAAGACACCAGGATTGCGAAAAGTGCAAGTTCTGTCTTTGCGCCGTCCCTCATCACCACTTCGTACACGAGCGAAAAATACGACCTATCGCTCTATGCATCTTCGAATGACGGACAAGAAATCTCGCCCTTTGCTAGCGAGCACATCGCAGATTACATCAACCGACTGAACAATGACATCCAACCGCCGGCCTTCGGGGGTCACCTAGACCGGCTTGGTTTATCCAGTATGTATGCCTGCAGACTACGTTGCGAAACACGTTAACACGTTTTCAGGGGAGCTTGAGCTCGAGTACCTTGAACTGAAAAGCGAGATTGCACTCAGCCAGAGTGAAAAGTCAAAGGCGACGCCTGCAAAGTACACGAAGTGGCTAATGAAAGTGACTACGCAGGTAACAGAGCATTCCAACATTTTGTCAGCATTGAAGGAACGGTGGAGAAACCATCTGGAGGGACAGCCGATTATAAAATTACTCGTCGCTGGGCTTACATCTAATTGTCCCTTTCAACAAGGTAAGCGCTATAGCTCTCTTTCATCATGTTAGAGCTTTGAACATCTCCTAACATATCTGCAGGCATCCTGTATCACCTTTTCCGCGATTCGTTTGCTTCAGTCACTGGTCAGGATCCGCGCAAGTTCCTCAACACTGGACTTCCTGAGTATCAAGCAAGATGTAAAGCCAAAGTTCTGAGAGGAAAGTTCGTTGCCGACTTGTCTGCGCGATTTATTCGTGTTAGTGGAATCCAAGGAAGTACCTACCGCATCCGCGAATCACCAACATGGTCTCTCCTGCAGTTCGCGATCGAGTACGAGAAACAATATCGCAAACCTTTTACAGATTCCGCAGTCCCAGCTCAGTGCTCCACTTGTGGGTCGGAGTTTCCGAATGAGTTTCTCATGGAGGAGCATCGACACGTAGCAATGGGTTGTGTTGGTAGATGCGAGGCATGCACAGAGAACTCTTCCGCGTGTAATATCAGTCTATCGCAGGGAGGATGCAGTACATGCGAGCGTTCTGGAAGAGCTTGCAGATTCACACCATTGATGGTGATTTGCAGTCTGTGCAAGACGAAAATTCCTCCGCGTTACAACAGCTCTGCCACAACCACGGGTGGTGTTACGGTTGAGAACCAGCAGAAACAGGTCAAGAAGCACGAGACTACTTGTAAAGGCCAATGTACGCGTTGCGCAAGCCAGGGTTTCGCATGCAAAGTTTACGAAGTTCTCCGTCCAGGTCGGAGCGAGAAAACACAGCTTGGGTGTTTCTCCTGTAGGATCTCTGGCGTCATGTGCTCTTTTGAGAAACCAGGCGCAAAGCTTACTGCGAAATAACAGACGTTTGCAAAAGTCTGGGAAGTTTCTGATAAGATGCATCGAGTAATGCATCTTGATTTACTCTCTCTTCGCCTTCTATAGTTACTTTTTTAATCAACCCCTTTGCTCGTACACCTTCTTCGTTAAAACACCTTAGATAACCGCTGATAGCTGAATAAGTACCTAAGTTGCGCGTAGGGTACCGGTTATCGAGGTGGGCGCGGTGTCATAAAAGAAGTGCGAGCTACCTAGTCGAGCAAGAGTCTTGTCGAAACCCGAAACGCTGCACCGCGACGGCGAGGGATCTCGGGCTGCCATGTTGGCACATGCAGTTTTGGTGGAAGTGTGGGTGCTGTGCCCGTGTCTACAATTGCAAATTGGCTTCCAAGGTTGTTGTGGCTTAGCGCCGCGGAAACCCGTAACTGAGCATCGTTGCTAATAACCATATTCAGGACAACAAAACATGGCGGATGGGCCAAGTAAACTTTCTCTCAGTGTCCTATGGTCGTATGTGAAGGATTTGGTTTTATTATCATTTATAACGTAATCAAGAGTGGCTCAGGGCTGTCGCTGAGCCGACGGCTCGCAGTTTGAGTGCAGGACATCAACGACGAGACTCTTAGCGAGTATCTTACGCGCGAACACGGCGATTGGCACCCTGAGGTAGGGATTTTGGAGAGCGTACCGACTCTTGAGGAGTCTGATATGTATTTTTACGACTCGGATGGTAATTTGTTACGTGGTTTGGACGATGATTCGGATACTGCAGGTGATTCGTATGATGAGTCCGATTTTGATTCCGACGCACCTACTGGGAGATTCGGCGAGGATATCAACGACCGATTGGACCCCATTGAAGCTTCTGACTTCGTGGACACTCTCAAGAAGCTTGACATCGCCTCCATCGCACCAGAAGATATAGCGTGCGGCGTCTGCCTGGATGACTTCCAAGTCGCCACTCCTCACACCGATCATACACCTGTCGAAACCCCGCGCTGCCATCAGCCATTCGGTCGAGAATGTCTCTTACAGGCACTAAAGAATGATTGCGCGCGATGCCCCATGTGTCGTCAAGACTTGTTAGTACCGCTGGGCATCCGCCATCGCCCGACTCGCACATCGCCGGGTCAATGAGTCTATAGTCTTGGCGCTAGATCTCGACTCTAGCACCTGGGCATCTTCCGTGGAAGTGAGTACGCTTAGCTTCAATTTCCTGTCGTCGGCTCGAACTGCCGTTTTTCGAGGCTAAAATGCTGCACGTATTCCTACAACCAAACAGTGATCGTCGAATATCAACCTCACTTTGCTCGCTCACCCAAGTGTTTATACCACATTCTGTTGACACCCCATATCTAGTCATCTCTCCTTTACCTTTCGTATTCTCCCTAACACTGTCTCTTCGCTTACGCTTCGTTAAAGTCTGCCACAGCAAGGAAGGTTATGTTGCATGGTGAGCATATCTTCGCCAATCAGCATCACGAAAACAACCACACCTCCCTTGCTGCAAAAGTGCGCGTGGTTGGCACTTGGCAAATGCACACGCGAAGCGGGCGGGCCGTCCCTGCAGGATCGATCGTGTGGTGCGGGGTTGTGTGAAGCTGCCTCTCCACTACTCTTTCTTTCTATCGTTACTTTTCGGAAATCCTGGTTTGTATTCCAGTAAATTTCACATCCACATAATTGCTCATAAGCAATTTTATACATTTCTATTTCTCAGAGCTGCTGCTACCACATACATTCTCCAAACATCTCTTACACATGTAGATCCCGGGCCAGGCCCAGATACCAAGAAAGCCACCTTCACGCCACAACGTATGCTCGAGCCGTCCTGTACCATCAAAGAGCTTTGCCGTCAACACGTGGCTGCCAGTCTTCCGTGTGAGTTGTGAACCAACCTCGTGAATGTAGACTAACATCGGACAATACCCCATACATGCTCGTATTCGCAAAAGATCTCGTGGTCCATGCAATGACTGCGGGACGACTGATCAAAGCCATGGCAGTAGGAGGAAGCAGCGTGCAAGTATAAAGTTCGGAAAGTCTGCTACCACTTCAGCTCGCTCACTACCCTCAACTCCAACCACATTTGCAATCATGAAGTTCACACTCATCGTCCTCTCCTCCCTCTTCGCCCTCATCAACGGTAGCCCCGCCCCCGTCGCCGCTGATGAAGCCCAACTCGACGCCCGCC
>Ga0210040_10010709_pt1 | contig 10481 bp, 9 predicted proteins | sample CryGeyCG12114_NA_FD_185462 | JGI IMG/M metagenome (GOLD analysis project Ga0210040, IMG submission 185462) | Groundwater microbial communities from aquifer - Crystal Geyser CG19_WC_8/21/14_NA (SPAdes) (version 2) | ecosystem: Environmental > Aquatic > Deep subsurface > Groundwater | place: USA...
GTCCCCGGCCAGCGCCAACCCGCCCCCCACGACGACGCGCGTGGGGGCGACGGCCACCACCAGCCCCGCGAGCGCACCGGCGAGCGCCTCGACGGTCTCCTGCCAGACGGCGGACGCCGCCGGGTCACCGGCCCGCACGCGCTGCGCGACGGTCAGGGCGTCCGGCGCGCCCGCGCGCCGGGCCGTGGCGGCGGCCGACGCCACCTGCTCCACCCGCAGGCCGGCGTGCGGCCCGTCCACCAGGAGGAGCTGGCCGACCTCGCCGGCCCACCCCCCGGCCACGAGCGGGCGCCCGTCGACGAGGACGGCCGCCGCGAGCCCCGTGCCCACGGCCACGAACACCGAGACGCCGCCGGTCCCCTCGGCCGCGTCGGTCCCGTCCGCACCGCCGCTCCGGCCGGCCGCCGCGGCGTCCTCGGCCACGGCGCCGGCGCGGACGTCGTGGGCGAGGACGACCGGGCGCCCGAGGGCGTCCTCGAGCACCCGGGTGGCGGGCACGTCCCTCCAGCCGAGGTTCACCGACAGGACCGCGGTGCCCGCTGCCTCGTCGACCACGCCGGGCAGCGCGACGCCGACGGCGTCCTGCGGGTCGGCGCCGAGGGCGTCCACGACCGCGGCGACGGTCGCGGCCGTGCGGCGCCCGTCGGGGTCGGGGGAGGGCGTGGGACGGCGGTGCTCGGCGAGGACCGCGCCGTCCGGGGAGAGCCGCAGGCCCTTGGTGCTGGTGCCCCCGACGTCCAACCCCACGGCGCTCGCCGCCGGCACCGCCCGGCTCACGCGAGGATCACGGAGCGCGTCAGCGACCGCGGCTGGTCGGGGTCGAGCCCGCGGCCCTTGGCCACGGCCACGGCGAAGCGCTGCGCCACGACCAGGGCGGCCTGGGGGTCCAGGTCGTGGTGCACGAAGGTCGCCCCGGTCTGCTCGACCTGCTCGGCGAGGCCCTCGGGGGCCGAGCCGAGGCTCCAGACGAGGCGGCCGGGCTGGGCGATGGCCACCGGCCCGTGGCGGTAGTCCATCGCCGGGTAGGACTCGGCCCAGAACTGGGCGGCCTCGCGCGTCTTGAGGGCCGCCTCGTTCGCCAGGCCGACGCACCACCCGCGGCCGATGAAGGTGCACTGGTCGGCGTCGACGAGGCCGGCGAGGTCGAGGGTGAGCGCGCGCCCGGCGTCGGCGACGACGGGGTCGAGGTCGTGCCCCGCCGCCGCCCGCAGGAGGCTGAGGGCGCTGGTGGCGAAGCGCGTCTGCACGACCGAGCGCTCGTCCGCGAAGGGCATCGCGACGACGTCCGTCGCGAGCGCCGCCGCCGGGGAGTCGGGCACGGCCGTGACGAGCGTCGTGGGGGTCCCCTCGAGGGCGCCGAGGAGCTCGATGATCTCGGTCGTCGTGCCGGAGCGGGAGATCGCCACCACGCGGTCGTAGGTGCGGCCGAGGGGGAACTCCGAGCCCGCGAACGCGTCCGTCGCGCCGTGCCCGGCCTGCTCGCGCACGACCGCGCCGCTCATCGCGATGAACCAGCTCGTGCCGCACCCGACGAGGGCGACGCGCTCGCCCGGCCGGGGCAGGGCGTCGCCGGCGGTGGCCGCCAGGGCAGCGGCCTCGCGCCACACCCGGGGCTGGGACGCGATCTCGTCGTCGACGAAGGGGGGCATGCGGTGTCCTTGTCCTCTGGGCGGTCTGCCGGGATTGTGCGATCGATTCTGACTGCCTGGGGTTCATGATGAGCAGCCTCGCTCACGGAGTCAACGGCCGGTCGACGCGTGAGCGTGGCGCGCCGCCGGCTCACGGCCTCACGGCGCCGGGGGCTCCTCCGCCGCGTCCCGGTGCCGCGCGCCCTCGGTGCCCGCCTCGCCCGGTGCCGGAGCCCGCCCCCCGACGACGGTCACCGCGACGCCGGCGCGACGCAGGGCACGCAGCGCCTCCGGGTCGACCGGCGCCGTCGTCACGAGCTCGTCGACAGCGTCGACCGGTGCCATCCGGGCGACCAGCTCGCGCCCCACCTTGCTGCCGTCCGCCACGACGACGACGCGCTTGGCGCGGCGGATCATGGCCTGGTTGGTCGCCGCCTCGACCTCGTCGAAGGTCGTCAGGCCGGCTGCGGCCGAGATGCCGTCGACACCGACCAGGGCGCTGTGGAGGGTGAGCCCGGACAGCGCCTGCACCGCCGAGGGGCCGACCACCTCGTAGGACCGGCTGCGCATGAAGCCGCCCGTCAGGAAGACGCGCGCGGACGAGCCCAGCGCCAGGTCCGCCGCGATGTTGATCGCGTTCGTCACCACGGTGAGCCCCTCGCGCGCCGCGAGCAGGTGGGCCACCGCTGTCGTCGTCGTGCCGCCGGTGAGACCGATGACCAGGCGGCCCGCGGGCAGCGCGGCCACCACGGCCTCGGCGATGGCCAGCTTGTCGACGTCCCGCAGGCTGTCGCGGTAGCGGACGGGCAGCTCGCTGTCCTGCCCCCGCGTGCGGACGGCGCCGCCGTGGGTCCGGACGAGCAGCTTCTGCTCCTCGAGCCGTGCGAGGTCGCGGCGCAGGGTCGACGCGGACACGCCGAGCCTGGCGGACAGCTCCCCCACGTCCACCTCGCCCGTGGCGCCGAGGGCGTCGAGCACCGCGCCGAGCCGCTGCGTCCGGCGCCTCGTCTCCCCGGCGCGGCCCGGCTGCCGAAGGCGATCCCCGTGGCTGGGCACGGGGCGAACGTAGTCGGACTGCGCGGAACGCGCAGCCGCGCTGCTCATGTGCTGCACCTCCTGGTCACCCCGGTGCCACCTTCCGGTCATGACCACCGTGACCTTCGTCGGCGCCGGCAGCGTCGTCTTCACCAAGGACCTGCTGACGGACCTCTCCCGGTGGGCCGACGACGTGCCGATGACCTGGAGGCTGCACGACATCGACCCGAGGCGTCTCGAGGTCGCCGTCGGGGTCGCGCGGGCCCTCGTCGCCGAGCGCGGCCTCACCGCGCGCGTCGAGGCCCACGCCGACCGCCGGAGCGCCCTGGAGGGCGCCGACGCCGTCGTCGTCACCGTCATGGTGGGTGGCCTCGAGGCCACGCGCGCCGACCTGCGGCTGCCGATGGCCCGCGGGCTCCACCAGACCATCGGCGACACGCTCGGCGTCGGCGGCATCTTCCGAGGACTGCGGAGCGCGGGCTTCTACCGCGGGCTCGTCGACGACGTGCGCGAGCTGTGCCCGGCGGCGTGGGTCCTCAACTACACGAACCCGATGGCGATCAACATGGGCCTCGTCCACGCCCTCGCGCCCGACCTCAAGGTCCTCGGGCTGTGCCACTCCGTCCACTGGACGATGGAGACCCTCTCCGACCTCGTCGGCGTCCCCCTCGCGGAGACCTCGTTCCTCGCCGCGGGCGTGAACCACCAGTCGTGGGTGCTCGAGTGGCGCCGCGGGACCGAGGACCTCCACCCGCGGCTGGACGCGGCGATCGCCGCGGACCCGGAGCTGCGCCGGCGCGTGCGGGTGGACGTCTACCGCCGCCTCGGCCGGTTCCCGACGGAGTCGAGCGAGCACAGCGCCGAGTACCTGCCGTGGTACCTGCGGCACGAGTCCGAGGTGGCGAGGCTGCGGCTCGAGCCCGGGGAGTACGAGGGGATCAGCGAGGAGAACGTCGCCGAGTACGAGGCGACGGCGTCCGCCCTCGAGGAGGGCCGGCCGCTCGAGTTCGCGACCGAGGCGGTGGAGTACGCCCCGCAGGTCATCGCCTCGCTGGCCACGGGCGAGGAGCGCACGATCTACGCCACGGTGCCCAACGACGGCCTCCTCGACGACCTGCCCGCGGGCGCGCCCGTCGAGGTGCCGGTCGTCGTCGGCGCGGGCGGTGCGTCGCCCGTCCGCGTGGGTGGCCTCCCGCCCGTCTGCGCGGCCCTCAACCGACGGTTCCTCGACGTGGTCGACCACACGGTGCGCGCGGCGCTCACCGAGGACCCGCAGCTGGTCCGCCACGCGGCCCTCCTCGACCCGAACACCGCCGCCAGCCTGACCGTGGACGAGGTCGACGCCGTGCTCACCGACCTCACCCGCGCCCATCGGGACCACCTGCCCGCCGGCCTCGCCGAGGTCCGGTACGGCACCGATGCGCACTGACCCGCCCTCCACCGACCACCAGGGAGCCGACATGGACCACCGACGCCCCACCCCGACGCCTCAGAGCCCGCCCGCGGGGCGCTGGACCCCGGCACGCCCGAGCCGCCGCGCGCTCCTCGCGTCCCTGCCCGTCGCCCTGGTCCTCGCCGGCTGCGGCGGCGGTCCGGTCGCCGAGCCCACGCAGCTCTCGGAGGCGGACCCGACGGCACTCGTCGAGATCACCTGGTGGACCGGGCAGGCGGACCAGCCGCAGCAGATCATCGAGGACCTCGTCGACGAGTTCACGGAGGCGCACCCGAACGTCACGGTGACGACGAGCGCCGGGGCGTCGACGACCGACCAGCTGCTGGGCCAGCTGTCCGCCAGCTTCGCCGGCGGCACCTACCCCGACATCTCCTACGCCTACGGCAGCTGGGCCTCGGAGCTGGCGGCGTCGGGCCGCGCGCTCGACGTCACCGAGCAGGTCGAGTCCGACCCCGACGTCGACTGGGCGGGCTTCTCGGACGCGGCGCGCGACACCGCGGCCCCCGACGGGACGGTGATCGGCTTCCCCGCGGTCGTGGACAACCTCGCCGTCGTCTACAACAAGGAGCTCCTCGCCCGGGCCGGCGTCCCGGAGCCGAGCGCCGACTGGACGTGGGAGGACTTCCGGGCTGCGTCGAAGGCCGTGTCCGACCTCGGCGAGGGGGTGTACGGGACCAACCTCTCGGTGTCCGGTGGCGAGGACACCACCTGGCGGCTGTGGCCGCTGCTGTGGCAGAACGGCGGCCAGGTGCTCGACGACGACGAGACGCAGGCCGCGTTCGACTCGCCGGAGGGGGTCGAGGCGCTGGAGACCCTGCGCGCCATGGCCGTCGACGACGGGAGCGTGTACCTGGACCAGACCGACGAGAAGTACGGCCCCCTCTTCCGCGAGGGGCGCATCGGGATGATGGTCACCGGACCGTGGGAGATCTACGAGACCCACGAGGCGGGGATCGACTACGGCGTCCAGGTGCTGCCGGGGGTGGACGGCTCGCACACGACGGTGACGGGACCCGACCTCTGGGTGCTGTACGACCACCAGGACGCGAACCGCGCCTACTGGGCCTACGAGCTCATCTCCTGGATGACCGCCGGTCCCCAGGACGCCCGCTTCAGCCTGGCCCTCGGCAACCTGCCCCTCAGCACGTCGACCACGCAGACGCCGGAGTACGAGGCCTTCCTGCAGCAGTTCCCCGGCGCCGACGTCTTCGTCGCGAACCAGGACAACGCCACCGTGCCACGCCCGACCGTGCAGGGCTACAACGGCCTCTCGGCGGCCGTCGGGGAGGCCGTCGCCGGCGTGCTCCAGGGGGCCGCGGAGCCCCAGCCGGCGCTCGAGGAGGCGGCCACCGAGGCGGACCGCGCGCTCGAGGAGGCTCGGTGACGGCTCCGGCCCCGGCGCCGCAGCGCTCCCGGGCGACGACCGCCGGCCCCGCGGAGCCGGGTCGGGGGACGGGGGGAGGCCGGAGCCGTCGTCGTCGTGGCGAGGCGGTCACGGGGTGGCTGTTCGTCGGTCCCGCGGTGGTCGTCATCGTCGGTCTCGGGCTCTTCCCGGCGGCCTGGGCGGGCCTGCTCGCGCTGCAGGACTGGAACGGCTTCTCGGCGCCCGAGTTCGTCGGCGGCGAGAACTTCAGCGACATGGCGAGCGACCCCGACCTGGCGTCGGCGCTCGGGCACACGCTCGGGTTCACGCTGCTCTTCGTCCCCGCCTCCCTGGTGGCCGGGCTCGTGCTCGCGGTCGCCCTGAACAGGCGGATCCGCTTCGTCTCCCTCTACCGCACCGCCGTCTTCGTCCCCTTCGTGGCCTCCGCCGCCGTGACGGGGCTGCTCTCGAACTACGTCTTCGACCCCCAGGTGGGCGTCGTCAACAACGTGCTCCGCGTGGCCGGCGTCCCGGCGCAGGGGTGGCTGGAGGACCCGCGCCAGGCCCTGGCCGTGATCGTCGTGATGTCCCTCTGGCAGCAGCTGGGCTTCGTCACCGTGGTCTACCTCGCCGCGCTGCAGGACGTCGACGGCACCCTCGTGGAGGCGGCACGGATGGACGGGGCGAGCGGCCGTCAGGTGTTCCGCCACGTCACCGTCCCCGGCGTCGTCCCCGCCACCGTCTTCCTCGCGATCTGGCAGGTCATCCAGTCCATCCAGATCTTCGACCTCGTCTTCACGACCACGCGCGGCGGTCCGCTCGGGTCGACGACGACGCTCGTCTACTACCTGTGGGAGCAGGCGTTCCGGGAGCTCCGCTTCGGCTACGGGTCGGCGATCGCGCTGGTGCTCTTCGTCGTGACGATGCTCCTCACGCTCGTGCTGGCCGTCGGCTCCCAGCGCCGCGGGGCGGGGGCGCCGGCATGAGCGCGGTGCGGGGACCGCTCCCGGCGGCGGTCCGGGCCGAGGCGCCCCGGACGACCGAGGGCCGCCGGCGGCGCCGCCGGCCGAGCGCCTGGCACCTGCTCCTGGCACCGGTGGCCCTGCTCTTCGCCCTCCCCCTGGTGCAGATGGTCCTGACGTCCTTCATGCCGAGCGCCGACATCAACCGGCTCCCCCCGCGCTTCCTCCCGTCCGCGCTCACCCTCGACGGCTACCGCGCCCTCTTCACGAGGTCGGAGATCCTCCTGTGGCTGACGAACACGGTGGTCGTCTCCTCGGTCGCCGTCGCCTCGAACGTCGTCCTGTGCTCGCTGGCGGGCTACGGCTTCGCGCGACTGCGCTTCCCGGGACGGGCGCCCACCTTCCTCGCCGTGCTGGGGACCGTGATGATCCCCATCCAGCTGCTGATGATCCCGACGTACGTGCTGTTCGCGCGGATCGGCCTGCTCAACTCGCTGGGCGCCCTGCTCGTGCCCTGGCTGGCCACGGCCTTCGGCGTGTTCCTGATGCGGCAGTTCTTCCTCTCGATCCCGCGCGAGCTCGAGGAGGCGGCGCTGCTGGACGGCGCGTCCCGGCTGCAGGTCCTCCTGCGCGTGGTGATGCCGCTGGCCGTCCCGGCGCTCGTGACGCTCGCCGTCTTCACGCTGGTCGGCAGCTGGAACGACCTCATCTGGCCCGTCATCGCCATCTCCGACAGCGGCACCTTCACCCTCCAGATCGGCCTGGCGAGCTTCCAGGGCGCGCGCCGGACGGAGTGGTCGCTGCTCATGGCGGGCAACGTGGTCGCCATCGCCCCGCTCCTGCTCGGGTTCCTCCTCGCGCAGAAGCACTTCGTCGCCACGATGTCGGGGTCGGGTCTCAAGGGGTGAGGGGCGCTCGCGCGGGGACCGACCGGGTGTACCTCGGCGTGGACGGCGGCGGCACGAAGACCGCCCTGTGCCTGCTCGACGGCGGCGGCCGGGTGGTCGCGGAGGCCGAGACGGTCGGCACCTACTCGACCGAGGACCCGGTCGGGGTCGTCTCGCGGGTCCTCGACGACGCGGTGGAGGCGCTCTGCGCCCCCTCGGGGGTCGCGGAGGGGGGTGTCGAGCACGCCTTCGTCGGTCTCCCCGGCTACGGGGAGATGTCCTGGGCCGTACCGGGGCTGGACGCCGCGGCGAGGCGCGCCCTGGGGCGCTGGGCGGGGGAGCGCGTCACCTGCGGCAACGACATGGTCTGCGCATGGGCGGGCTCGCTCGGCCTGGCCGACGGCGTCAACGTCATCGCCGGGACGGGGTCGATGGCCTACGGGGAGCGAGGCGCGGCACGGGCGCGCGCCGGGGGGTGGGGCGAGCTCTTCGGCGACGAGGGGTCGGCCCACTGGGTGGGCGTCCGGGGGCTGTCCCTCTTCTCCCGCATGAGCGACGGCCGTGCCCCGGTGGGGCCTCTGCACGACCACCTCAGGCAGCACCTCGGCATCACGCAGGACCTGGACGCCGTCGACGTGGTGCTGAACCGGTGGGCCGGCGACCGCGCGAGGGTCGCGGGCCTCAGCCGCGTCGTCGCCGCAGCGGCGCAGGACGGTGACGCGGGTGCCGCCGAGGTGCTGGACGACGCCGCGGACCACCTCGTCGCCCTCGTCGACGCCGTCCGGCGACCGCTCGGGTTCGACGGCGAGGAGGTGCTGCGCGTGTCGAGGTCCGGGGGCGTCTTCCGCGCTGCCGCCGTCCGCGACGCCTTCGACGCCCGGGTCGCCGCTCTGGGGCGGGTCGAGCTCCGCCGGCCCCTGCACCCCCCCGTCCTGGGTGCCGCTCTGCAGGCGGCGCGCCTGGCGGGGTCGCCCCTCGACGAGAGCGCGCGAGCGCGCCTGGCCGGACGCCCGGGGGGCCGGGTCCGGGGCGGGGACGGCGCGCCCGCCGGGGCGCAGGGGGAGGTCTGACCGTCCGCCGGGCCGGCGGCCGTCCCCCGGCCGGGGCTCCCGGGCGGGTTGCGCGCCCGGCGCCGCGCCCAGGAGTGTGCACGGCATGACGCAGCAGCGGCGGCTCAACCTCGTGCTGGAGCTCGTCAGCGAGCGCGGGAACGTGTCCATCGCCGAGGTCGGCGACGCGCTGGGCGTCTCGACGGCGACCGTCCGCCGCGACCTCAACCTCCTCGCCGAGCAGCGCCTGCTGACGCGCACCCACGGCGGCGCCGCGGCGCTGGGGTCCGGGTACGAGCTGCCGCTGCAGTACAAGATCGCCCGTCAGTCCGAGGCGAAGACGGCCATCGCCCGGGCGGTCGCCGAGCTGGTGACGCCGGGGGACGCGGTGGCGCTCAACGGCGGGACGACGACGAGCGAGGTCGGGCGCGTCCTCGGCTCGAGCGAGGCGCTCAGCGCCGGCGACGCCCCGGGGGTCACCATCGTCACCAACGCGCTGAACATCGCCTTCGAGCTGTCGGTGCGCGAGCACGTCAAGATCGTGGTCACGGGCGGCGTCCCGCGCCGGCAGTCCTACGAGCTCGTGGGCCCGCTGGTCTCCTCCTCGCTCCGGGACCTCAGCGTCGACCTCGCCGTGCTCGGCGTCGACGGGCTGAGCGGCCGGTTCGGCGCCACGACGGTGCACGAGGGCGAGGCCGAGGCGAGCCGCCAGATGGCGGCGGTCGCGCGCCGGGTGGTCGTGGCCGCGGACTCCACCAAGCTCGGCCGTTCCACCTTCGCGCGGATCTGCGCGCTCCAGGACGTGGACCTCCTCGTCACCGACCGCCCCGCCGAGGAGGAGGTGGCGGCCGAGCTGGCGGCCGCCGGCGTCGAGGTGGTCGTCGCACCGGCCTGAGGACGAGGCCGGCCCCGGGCCGTCGTCAGGGCTCGACGACGGTCACGACGAGGCCGGTGCGGCGCAGGGCCTCCACCTCGGCGGGGGGCGCGCTGACGTCGGTCACGAGCTCGTCCACCTCCTCCGCGGCGGCGATGCGGGCGAGGTGGACCCTGCCCAGCTTGGTGCCGTCGGCGACGACGACCGTGCGGCGCGCGCGCCGGATCATCGCGGCGTTGACCGCCGCCTCGACCTCGTCGTGGGTGGTCAGCCCGCCCGCGGCGCTGATGCCGTCGACCCCGACGACGGCGGTGCCCAGGTTCACGGCCTGCAGCGTCTGCTCCGCCCACGGACCCACCAGCTCGTAGGACTGCGAGCGCGCGACACCGCCCGTCATGACCACCTTGACCTGGGGGCGCAGCGCGAGGTCGAACGCCACGTTGAGCGCGTTGGTGATGACCGTCAGTCCGCTGCGGTCGGCGAGGCAGCGCGCGACGGCGCCCGTCGTGCTCCCGCCCGTCAGCCCCAGGGCGTGGGCACCGCGGGGGACGCGGGTCGCCGCCTCCCGGGCGATGGCGAGCTTCGCGTCGCGCTGCTCCCCGCCGCGGTACCGCACGGGCAGCTCGCGCCCGTCCTCGAGCGCGCAGGCGCCCCCGTGCACGCGGCGCAGGAGCTGCTGGTCCTCCAGGACGGCGAGGTCGCGGCGCACCGTGGCCGCCGAGACGCGCAGCAGGCGCGCGAGCTCGGCCGCCGAGGCGGTGCCCGGGCCCGTGGCCTGCACGTGCTCCAGCAGGCGGGCGAGCCGGTGCGCGCGCCCCCCGTGCTCGTCCGTCACGGGCGTGACCGTACGTCGCGACCGTTCACCCGCGCAGCCTCTCTGCGCGTTCGCTCACAGGCCGTGCGCACCTGCGCTCGAAGCGGTGACAGAGCGTCGACCGAGGACCACGATCCCGGCACCGACCACGCGGCCGGGCCGACGCGCCCGGGCCGCCCACGAGGAGGAGGAGCCATGGCAGAGCGGCACCGCGCCAGCACCCCCGGCACGACAGCGACGGCGGCACCAGCAGCGTTCCCGACGGCGACCGGCGGCGCCGCGCCGCGGCGCCGGAGCACGAGGGCCCTGGCCCTGCTGGCGCTCCCGGGCCTCGTCGGCCTCGTGGGCGCGCCGGCGGCCTCGGCGGACCCCACCGGCGCGACGGGCCGGGTGCGCGCGGTGCAGTACGCGGAGAC
>Ga0210040_10010710_pt1 | contig 10481 bp, 8 predicted proteins | sample CryGeyCG12114_NA_FD_185462 | JGI IMG/M metagenome (GOLD analysis project Ga0210040, IMG submission 185462) | Groundwater microbial communities from aquifer - Crystal Geyser CG19_WC_8/21/14_NA (SPAdes) (version 2) | ecosystem: Environmental > Aquatic > Deep subsurface > Groundwater | place: USA...
TTTATGTTTCTTTGGTTCTTCTGCTGGTTGTAAGCCAGGCTTGGGGACAACAACGGCCGCAGTACACCCAGTACATGATGAACAATTATTTATTAAATCCGGCCATAACGGGTATTGAAGATTATACGGATGTAAAAATTGGTACCCGCCAGCAATGGGTAGGTTTAGAAGACGCTCCGGTAACTTATTATATCACGGCCCATACGCCAATTAACAAAGAAGCCCGGCAGGTGCGGAGCGTTGGCCCCAATAAAGGCCTTAGAAGTACCCATACCGTTAATCAGAACCGCTTTGCCCGGGCTTATCCGCACCACGGCGTGGGTGTAACGGCGCTTTCGGATAAAACCGGTTTGCTGCGGCGCAACTACGCCAACCTGACGTATGCTTATCATTTACCGGTTTCGCGCAAGGTAACCGTGTCTTTAGGCGCCTTGGGCGGAATCGTAAAAAACAGCTTTAATTTCTCCGAAGCTACCTATGGCAATTCGGCCGATCCGGCTTATACCAAAGATTATATCAACCGGACCTACTTTGATTTCGGTATGGGTACCTGGATTTACGGCGAAAACTTTTTTGTCGGTCTTTCGGGCGAACAATTATTAAGAGCCACCCGCGATTTGAATCCCAGTGAAGATGAGACTACCGACGGGGTACTGCAAAAGCATTTTTTTGCTACCGGCGGCTACAAAATACGGCTCAACCAGGATATTACCCTGATTCCGTCGGTAATGCTTAAATTTGCCAATCCTAGTCCGGCTTCGGTAGATGTTAGCCTTCGGGGTGTTTTCGCCGACCGGGTTTGGGTAGGCGCTACGTACCGGAACAAAGATGCATTGGCCGGTATGGCCGGGGTTAACATCAACACCATCTTTGATATAAGCTATTCCTACGATTATAACACTTCTAACCTGAGTATTACCAATACCGGCTCCCACGAAATTATCCTGGGACTCAAATTATTTAACAAAGCCGGCGTTATTTGTCCGAAGTGGATGCACTAAGATTTTTTAATTATAGAAACAAAAAATCCTTAGCCGGTAAAACGCTAAGGATTTTTTGTTTAAAATAACTTTATAAACAAGGGTTTTAACGTACTTTATTAACCAACCAGACGGTACCGGCCACTTTATCTTACAAAGCAAAGCAACTCTTTGCCTTATTCCGGGTAAAAACCCTTATGTGCCTGCTTTATCTGTCCTGCCGGGTTTGTTCCGCCAGATGAAGCTTGTTTTAATAAGCTAAGTTAAATTCATGAATAAACATACCTACGACCTTGGCCTGATTGGCAATTGTGCTTTTCTTTCTCTCATTCGTAAAGACACTAATATTGCCTGGATGTGCTGGCCGCGCTTCGATTCCAGCTTTGTGTTCGGCAACTTGCTCGACAGCCAGAAAGGAGGCGAATTTGCTATCCGGCCTTCCGGTCAAAACTACGATTCGCATCAGTATTACATAGAAAACACCAACGTTTTATGCACCGAAATTGAGGATGAACACGGCCGCTACCGGGTAACGGATTTTGCACCGCGTTTCCAGCAAAACGACCGGTATTTTAAACCTTTAATGCTGATCCGGAAAATAGAGCCTTTATCAGGTCATCCGCAAGTAAAAGTAACCTGCAATCCGGTGGGTGGTTATGGTAGTATAAAGCCACAACGGTTTCAGGGCAGCAACCATATTAGTTACCTGGGCCTGGATGAGCAAATCCGGCTAACGACCAATATCTCCCTGACTTATATTATGGAGGACCAGTATTTTGTATTAAACGAGACCAAATACCTGGTGCTTACCTACGGCGAACCCATGGAAGCTGCTTTAATTGATACAGCCGAAAACTTCCTGACCAAAACCATTGATTACTGGCGCAAATGGGTAAAAAGCACCAGTATCAGCAATTATCACCAGAATATTGTTATCCGGTCGGCGCTGGCTCTAAAAATTCACCAGTACGAAGATACCGGGGCTATTATTGCGGCCAGTACCACCAGCTTACCCGAAGCCCCCGGCAGTACCCGTAACTGGGATTATCGTTTTTGCTGGATGCGCGATACTTATTACACCCTTACGGCTTTTAACAATATTGGCCACTTTGAAGAAATGGAACGTTATTTCCATTTTATTGCCAACGTATCGATAAAGGCGCAAGACCGGTTCCAACCCTTGTACTCCATTAGCGGCGCCGAAAAACTGGTGGAAAAAGAACTGGACTTAGAAGGCTATTTGGGCAACAACCGGCCGGTACGCGTGGGCAACGATGCTTATACCCATATTCAGAACGATGTGTACGGCCAGGTATTAGTAGCCTTGCTGCCGCTGTACGTAGATAGCCGTTTTATTGGTGCCGAACGAAAAGAATCGCACAGTTTGGTGTATAATACCTTGCATAAGCTGGAAAAATACCTGAACGAAAACGATGCCGGCTTGTGGGAGTTCCGTCATATTAGTCAATACCATTGTTATACGGCTTTATTTCACTGGGCCGGTGCTAATGCGGCGTATAAAATTGGCCTTCACTTGAAAGATGATAACATGGCTGCTCTGGCGCAACGGTTAGTTCAGGAATCAGCCGCTAAAATTGAAGCCTGCCTGGATAAAGAACGCGGGGTGTATACCAATGCCATTGGCTCTCCGCATCTGGATGCCAGCACCATGCAGCTTATTATGATGGGTTACCTGGACCCGAATTCCGAATTGGCCCGTAGCCATTTACGCCACCTGGAAAAAGAGCTAAAAACGCCCGAAGGATTGTTTTACCGCTACCGCCATGCCGATGATTTTGGTATGCCCGAAACTACTTTCCTTATTTGTTCTTTCTGGTACATTGAGGCACTGGCTTGTGTAGGCCGCCTGGATGATGCCACCCAGGAATTTGAAAAGATATTGCAGTATACCAATCATTTGGGTTTGTTGAGCGAAGACGTAGATGCCCGAACCGGCAGCCAGTGGGGCAACTTTCCGCAGGCTTACAGCCACGTAGGATTAATGAATGCGGCCTATCGTATTTCCAAGAAAATAGATATCCCTAACTTTTTGTAATGTGTTTTAACCAGCAGTAATTAGCTGATGATACGAAAAGCATTAGATACAAGAAGAATGAAAGATATTTGAGTCTATTACCGTCATTCCGCAGGAATCTAATTGTGCCTATTGGTTAGGTCCTTTTGGTATGACGGTGATAGATAATAATAAATCAGCCCATTACCAGTTTTGCGTAACAGTAATTGTTAAGTAATAGATAGAAATCTTTAATAATGTATTTTTAGAAAGGTCAACTAATGCGCGTCCTCGCTCGGGATTCTTACTTCTGGTCTTTCGAGCCACGACAATAATTTATGCTTTATTTACTTAGGCCAGAGGCCTGGGCTATGGTAAGGCACAAGCGAAGCGTGCTCGCGCCATCATCTTAGTTCAACGTTTTGAAAGCGCATTTACAATATAATATTAGTATAATCCGGATAATATTTAATTGCTTTCTCTGGCCAAGGCACTGGCTTTGTAGTCCGGGATAAAAAATTAAAGTAATATGTAATTTTATTTTATTAAGCTTTAATTAATCAAAGGAATTTACCATGCTTCGGGGCAAGGTACGCGGGCTCCGGTAACCACTGCAATCAGGCGCCGGAAATAGTCGCCGCAATGGCGGGCTGCCGGCTGCCGGTTTCCGTTATTTTCTTCTCCGGATGCGTAGCCACTGATAAAACTGGTTGCGGGTTCAGGTTATCTGCTTGATGATTATCGAAGGTGTCAGTAGCGCTTGTCTCGGCTTTTGACTGACACCCGGAAATAAATAAAAGAATTAGTAAAAGTACGCCCGGAATAAAGATTTTAAGCATAAATGTGGAAAGCGACATCAGAAGAATTTCGCTTTTAACTTAAACAGCAAGCAGCAGAAAAACAAAAATTAAAATATAATTATTTTGCTAAAACATCTGATTTACCAAGCTAACTGGCAGCATTTCAGGTATCATTTATTTTTACAAATTAACAACTGAAGATAATCTACTGATTTTTTGCGATATAAATTTTTACAGTAATATTGCGCCTGATAGACAGCAAGTCATGCGGCAGCAGACTCGCATCGGCGAATATAAAAAATTAAGGTTTCCTTGCGCAGGAGGTATTAAATAACCGGCAAAATTTAAAGAACCAGCAGCTTATTGTTCCTGTTGTCCGGCTGTAATGGCAGTGGCCAGATCTTCATCCGACAGGTTATCGAACCAATCTTTAGCTAGTTCTAAACGTACAGTTTGGGCTCCGCCGCTGGGGGTACAAACCACCGGCACCTTTCCGGCTTCAGTTTCGGCTAGAGCAGCGGCTTTTTCGCCGGCTTTGCCTTCTAAGGCTCCGTAGGCCTGTACGCAGGTCCAGGTGGTATTTTCTTTATCGGTTACTTCCCGTTGTTTCATCTGTTTATTTAAATGCTGGCCACGCTTCGGGTGCAAACCCATAATCGCGCAGGTATAAGGTTGCTCTTAATACTGCTTTTATACCAGTACAGTTACCCAAACAGCTATAAATATTATTATTCTGATATGGCGTTAAGCTGATTGCAGCCTGGTCGCCTGTAATTTATCAGCTAAGGCTAAATCATCCGGTGTAATAACTATTTTCTTACCCCGATGGGTGCGAATGAAAATCTGGTTATTACGCCGGGTGGCATATTGGGTAAAGTTACCCAGGATAGAATTGTAATATTTTCCGTAATGCCCAAACAAACCGCCCACGCCAAAGGTGCGGATTGTCCAGGACCCATCATTCTCTGGCAAAATTTTTACTTCTGCCAGGTCAGCTAACGGGATGCGTTTATCCAGAGCAGGTCTTTTAATAATCAGTTCGTTGGCCTGCAATACATAAGCCTGCGGACTAAAAAGATAAGACCCCAGCAAAATAGCAGCTAATAAAAGTAACACGCCTCCCTGTACGGCAATAATTTTTAAATCTCCGGCGGCACTGGCAATATCGGTTATGCTCTTAATTGCCACACCGGCTAAAAGAATAACGACAAACCAGGTCATGGTTTTGGTAAACAGATCCGGACTGGCAGTATAAGTTTCGGTTTTCATTTTATTTACCCGGGCAAAGGTCTTTAAAACAGTTTATTCAAATTACATCATACAAGTCTCTTTTCCTAGCTTTTACGTAAATATTCATCTTCAATATATATCTTTCTTGTTTTCGCGTCCATCCTTTTTGTTCCGGGTAGCTAAATTAACTTAAAGCTTATTTTTCTTTTTACTGCACCTCCCCTACAGTTCGGGTACATTTTTATACAACTCACTGCTTCGTTTTTTTTTTCGGGCAAAAAGCTGCCGAATATTGGTACAAATATTATATTTAATACCATTACTGATGCAGAAAACATTTACTCCTCTTCGAAAGCTTATGCGCGCCCTGCTTTTAAGTGTTTTTATATATCCGGCTTTTGCTTTTCAACTAGCCGCCGCTCCTTTTTTAAGGGCTCAAACAAACCCGGAAGCCGATACGGTTTGCCAAACGCCGCAGGCCTACGCTACTTATGTGTATACCAATAATGGCACTTCGGTGGTATTGTCGTATAATGGTACCATTACTTTTACCGACGACGAACGCGATATAAAAAGCATTTCGCCCGGTGGTTTTTTAAAATACAGCAAAACCACTTTCGGCAACAAACGCGAAATCTGTATTCAGAGCGGCTCTAATGGTGCCTTAAGCCGGAAATATTTTGTAGGCCGCTCCGAAGAACCTTATGTACCCGCCGGCCACCAATGGTTACAGGAAACTTTGCCCGAAATTATTGCTACTACCGGCATTGGGGCCGAAGACCGGGTAAGACGCATTTACAACAAATCGGGTTTAAACGGCGTGCTGGCCGCAATAAATGCAATAGAAAACGAGCGGGTACAAGGCATTTATTTCAACTACCTGGTAGGCCTGCCGGCTTTAAAAGAAAATGATCTGAAAATAGTTATAAACCAGGTAAACCGCCAGATAGGTTCGGACTACGAGAAAGGTAAGCTGTTGCGGCAAGTAGCACCGCGGTACCTGCAAAACAATAAGATTAACCAGGAATACATAACGGCTATTAACAGCATGTCTTCGGATTATGAAAAAGGCAAGCTCTTATCTTTTCTCCTGCAAAACGCAAACATAAGTCCGGCTAATTTCTCCCGCGTTTTACCGGTTGTTACCCATATTTCTTCGGATTACGAGCAAGCCAAAGTATTAAAACAAATTGTTGTAAATCCGACGCTACCGCCACCGGCGCAAAAAGAAGTAATTGTAGTTTTACGTACCGTTTCGTCCGATTACGAAAAAAACCGGGTATTAACTACCTTGATGGCCAACCCCCAATATGTAAGCGTAAACTTCAACGAACTGGTAGGTACCATTAACACCATGAGCACCGACTACGAGAAAGCCCGGGCGCTCTCTGCGCTGGTAACCAAATGTAAATTAACACCACAAAATTTTTTACAAGTGTTGCCGGTAGTTTCTACCATCAACTCCAGCTACGAGAAAAGCCGGACTTTACAAATGATGAAACCGGCTTTACCAATGGATAATGCGCAGGTACGGGCCGCTTATGTAAAAACGGCCAAAACCATCACTTCGGATTATGAATTCCGCAAAGCCATAGATGGCCTGGAATAAATTAAAAAGCACCGGCTGGGCTTAGCCTGGCCGGTGTCTGGTTTTGCTTTAACTTATTTAATCCTAAGTAAGAAGCTAAAGTTAGTTGAAGCTAATGAAGAGCGGAAAAAGCTTACTATTAAATATTTATTCACGCAATCATTCATTCTGTTATTGTACTTACTACCTGCATGAGATTAAACCGCCGGCTGCAATTAGCTTTCTTTTTCAGTACCCTGATTGGGGCGGTGCTGTTCCTGTATATTCTCTATTCCGAAAAAGGCCAGCTGCAGTTGGTCCAAGGCGAAATAAAGTATTTCGTATTTAGCTTAATCTTAAGTAATCTGGCGGGTTTGGGTATGTTTTTCCTGAGCCGGTTTTTAAACCAAAAAGCGCCCTGGCACCTGGCCACGGCGTTGCGTTTTATGGTGGAGCTGGTTATAATGGCTTTATGGATATTTTTATTGGCGTACGGCATGCTATGGTTATTCCTGCACTGGCAAGACCTGAACCCAACGGCATTTTACAAAATGTACCACGATGCCCTTCTTAAACTGATTATTCTGGGAGTAGTAATTATTTTAATCTATACCATCCTGGATTTCACCCTATATTCTTACAACCAGTACGCGGCAGTGCAGATAGAATCGGTACAAGTGGCCAGCACGCAACTGGCTTTGCAGTTAGAAGTATTAAAAAGCCAGTTAAGCCCGCATTATTTATTCAACAGCCTCAATACTATTTCGTCCATCATGTATGCCAACCCGGAAGTAGCGGAGCAGTTTATCCGGAAGCTGGCGCATACTTACCAATATATTTTGGCTACGCAGGATAAACAACTGGTACCTTTAAGCGAAGAACTTAATTTTGTACAAGCTTATTTTTTTCTGCTGAAAGCGCGTTTCGGCCCCGCCGTACACTTGTCGCTGGAGTTGCCCCGCCGCACCTATACCAGCAATATTCCGCCGCTTACCTTACAGCTTTTACTGGAAAACGCCGTTAAGCACAATGCGCCCTCCCCCGACACCCCGCTATATATCCGGATTTACTTATCCGATAAAAATTTGCTTACCGTCAGCAATAATATTTTAAGCCCAACCAGCCGCCCGAAATCTTACCAGATAGGTTTGGAGAATATCCGGCAACGGTACCAGTATTATGCCCAGGCGGCTATTTCGGTAGTAAAATCCGATGATTTTGTAGTAGAGCTACCTTTGTTATATCCATCTTTATCGTACGCCAAATGAAAGGTATCTTTACCCATAACCCGCTGTTCCGGATCTTATTTCCGTTTTTTTACGGCTTACTGGTGTATGTGCTGGTGTTACTTATTTTTGATGGCATCAGTCAGTTAGAAAACAACTTTTTTAGCCAGGAAGCCCTTTTTTGCGTGGTGCTAACCTATGTTCTTTCCGAAAGTTTGAGTTTGGTGCTCCGGTTTATTAACTACTTGTTTCCGGAGTTCAGAAGCGTGCGGCGGCGCATTTTTATTTACCTGACAGCCAACCTGTTTTGCGCTTCCGTAGTTATTTCGGGCGGCGTTACAGCTTATTTTGTTTTACTCATTGGTTACCCCGATTTTCAGGTTGAGTTGATTGTTTTTAACCTGATTTTCTTTGTTACCACACTGCTCTATACCGCCGTTTATTTTGGCATTTTTTACCTGAACCATTATAATCAAAGGCGCCTGGAGCAGGAAACTGCTTTACGCGAAAAAATGGAATACCAGTTGGGGGCGCTCAAAAGTGATATTAATCCTCAATTACTGTACGCCAGCCTGGAAACGCTTATTACCCTGGTGCACCACAACCCCGACGAGGCCGATAACTTTATTAACTGCCTTTCTAAAATATACCGTTATTCGCTGGAATACCGCCGCCACGAATTAGCCCCGCTGGAGCAGGAAATACAAGCCGCCGAAAATGTAGTGGAACTGTATAATTATTCGTACAAAGGCCAGATTCAACTGCACCTGCAAATAGATACTGATATTTTCGATAAACAGCTTATTCCGGGCACCCTGCAGAAATTGGCCGAACAAGCCATTTCCCGCTCGCTTATTTCCGCCCGGAAGCCCTTACAGCTCTATCTCAAAATAGGTTCGCTGGGGCAATTAGTTTGGCACTACGATTTAAACGAAAAACTATTATTACCGCCCGCCATCAGTCCCGATTTAATAACCCATTTGCGCCAGTCTTACGGCTTTTTTACCCAGCAGCCGCTGGAATATAACGAAAACCAAAACCAGGTAACCATCCGGATTCCTTTTTTACAGTCTGTTTCTAAAGAAGCACCGGTAACCAATTTAAGCCGGAGCGGCCGCTCCGAATACGTAACTGAGCCGATCGCCATTAGAATAATAAAATTTAAACCTCCTCCCTTAACCTCCGGTTCAGTCCGGGAAAGCTATAATGCAAATTAAATAAAACGCCGTAACTGCTTTGTTGCTACTCAAACCCAAAGCAACTGTTATTCAACCTTAATTATTCCGCCCTATAAACCATAACTATTTACCTCATGAAAGTTCTGATTATTGAAGACGAAATACCCGCTGCCGAAAAACTAGAGCGCCACCTTAAAAAGTACGACCCCAACATTGTGGTAGCCGACAAACTGGCCAGTGTGGAAAAAGCCGTAACCTGGTTAAACAAAGCGGAAAATTACGTGGACCTGATTTTTATGGACGTGCAGCTTACCGATGGTTTGAGTTTTGATATTTTTGAAAAAACGACTTTACAGAAACCGGTTATTTTTACCACTGCTTTTAACGAATACGCCATTGAGGCTTTTAAAGGCAACGGCATCGATTATTTACTAAAACCAATTACCTACGACGCCCTGGCCGGCAGCCTGCACAAATTAGAGAATTTGCGCAAAAACCTGGGCGTAACCGCTCCGGCCCCGCTTTCGCACCTGGAACAAGCCCTGCAATTACTGCAAAAGAAAAACTATAAAAACAGGTTTATGGTGCGCACCGGCGAACACATCCACTCGGTGCCGGCCACCGATATAACTTTGTTTTACGCCGAGGACCGCAACGTATTTTTACTCTGCGATAACCGCAAAAAATATATTATCGATTACAAAATGGAAGAACTGGAAGACCTGCTGGACCCCGGCCTGTTTTTCCGGGTAAACCGATCTTTTATGGTGAATATAAACAGCATTAAAGACGTCATTGTGTATTCCAACAGCCGCCTGCTCATCCGGCTCCACACCGACTGCGATAAAGAAATAGTAGTGAGCCGCGAACGCGTACAGGAATTTAAAGATTGGTTTAACGGGGTTTGATTGGCAATTAGCGGTTAATTATTAGCTTCATATATTTTATAATCAGTTCATCTAACTGTGCCCGCCTAGGCCAATGAATGCCTGAAGCAAACACGTATTCTAAATTTAGTGAAGTACCGCTTTTGGTAAAGCAATCTAGCCTCATGTTATCTCATATACGCAGAGAAATAATTACCCTTTGATTGGGTTAAACATCTAAGATTGTTCATATATTTAAACCAACTTTAGACAAGATTGTATATACGCACCCAGCAGAACAAACACAGAAATGGCCGGCAATTATAACATTATATTTTTCAGTAAATTAAACAAATACTAATACCTACTATCAAAGACGATATAAATGCTATTGGTGTGTATATACAGTAGTTAGGGGCAAGCATAAAAATCAACAAAAGTCAGAAAAAAATCGTAACTTTCTTACATGAAGACCTTAGTAATTAACTTGCCCGAGACAATAGATATAACGCCAAGAGAGGCAACCATGCTACTTGCTACACAACTTTACGAAATGGGTAAACTGTCTCTTGGACAAGCTGCAGACCTTGCCGGATACTCTAAAAGAACCTTCATGGAAT
>Ga0210040_10010711_pt1 | contig 10481 bp, 8 predicted proteins | sample CryGeyCG12114_NA_FD_185462 | JGI IMG/M metagenome (GOLD analysis project Ga0210040, IMG submission 185462) | Groundwater microbial communities from aquifer - Crystal Geyser CG19_WC_8/21/14_NA (SPAdes) (version 2) | ecosystem: Environmental > Aquatic > Deep subsurface > Groundwater | place: USA...
AAAGCCAAGCATGGCCGCTCGCCGGGCGGGCGGAAAGCGGTCGAGCTCCTCATCCCGGATCCGCACCGAACCGCCGGGCCGGTCGATCCGGGCAAGACTGCGGAGCAGGCTGGTCTTGCCGCTTCCGTTCGGACCGATGACCGCCGTCAGCGTGCCCGCCGCAAGCGCCAGGTCGAGCGGGTGGAGCCGACCGGCCATCGTCAGGCCTGTTGCCAGGAGCAGCGGCGTCATGAGGTCAGCCGCCACCGCATTTTCACGAGCACCCACAGGAACAGCGGCGTGCCGGCGGCGGCCGTGATGACGCCGAGCGGGATCGTCCGTCCCAGCGGCGCGAGCCTGGCCAGCAGGTCGGCCCCCGACAGAAGCAGCGCTCCGATCAGGGCGGCGGGAAGCAGTGCCCGGCCAGGGTGACCGCGCGTAAGCTTGCGGGCCGCGATCGGCGCGATCAGCCCAACGAACCCAACGGCGCCGCACACCGACACACAGGCGCCAACCGCGACCGCGCTGGCGATCACGACTTCCGTTCGCAGGCGGCGCGGATCATGGCCGGACGCCGCCAGCACATCGTCGCCCAGCGCCAGTCGGTCGAGCGTAGCGGCGTGCCGCGCAAGCCACAGCCCAGCCAGCGCCGCCGGGATCAGTGCCGCAGCGGCCTGGGGCAAGCTGCGATCCTCCAGGCTCCCCATCAGCCAGTCGAACGCGTCGTAAAAGGCGAAGGGGGAAGGGGCGAGCGCGAGCGCGAGGCTGGTCAGCGCACCCGCGGCAAGGCTGATGGCCAGTCCGGCGAGCAGCAAGCTGCTGCTGTCGGCGCGGCGTCCGGCGAGGCCGAGCAGGACCACCAAGGCCAACAAGGCTCCTGCAGCGCCGCACCCGGCCAGCATCAACGGCCCGGTCAGGCCGAAATAATAGCCGCCCACCACCGCGCCGAGCGCTGCGCCGCTGCTGCTTCCCGTGATGTCCGGCGAGGCAAGCGGATTGGCGAAGATCGCCTGGAGCGCGGCGCCGGTGATTCCCAACGTCGCGCCATAGCCCAGCCCCAGCAGCACCCGCGGCAGGCGAAGCTCGACCACCAGCAGGCGCGCCACCGCGGGATCCGACTGGATCAGGTCCTGGAGCGGGCGCCACGGCGCCAGCAGCCCCAGAACCGCGACCACGGTGGCAAGCGCGATCAGCAGCAGCCCTCTCAATGCGGCAACCTCCGCAACCGCTCGATCTCGGCGATCATCGGCAAGCCGCCGCACGTCCAGGCACGGCCGTCGGTGGAAAGGGTCCGAGCAGACAGGCGGCGAACCAGCGGGTGGTCGAGCCAGGCCTGTCCACGGCTCCATTGCCCGCCACGATAAGCACTCCGGATCAACCACTTGGGCGGATCGGTTGCGAGCAGTTCAAGGCTTATCCGGCCGTTTGAAAGGGCTCGTTGACGATAGCCGGCGAGTGCCAGCCATCGCGCACCGAGCGAGTCCGGCGCGACGCTGTCGCCGCGTCCGGATAGAAAGGCAGCGTCGACAAGCTTGGCCGGACGCGCTGCTTCCAGCCTGTCCAATGCCGCAAGCAGGGGGCGAGCCCGGTCCGGAACTCCAAGAGCCCGTGCCACCCGAATAGCCTGCGCCCGCACGTCCTCGACCGAAGTCGGGTAGGGCACGTCGACGACCCGCATCCCAAGCCGCGCCGCAAGGACAGCCGTCGCCTTGCCGCCACCGCCCATGGTCAGGATAAGGTTGGGCCGTGCAGGCAGGGCGCTTTCCAGCGTTCCCCGATTGCGGTGGATACCGCTCGCTCGGCGCCACAACAGCGTTTCCGCCGGCTCGCCCGACAGGTAGCTGACGCTGGCGATCTCCTCTCGCGGGGCGAGCAACAGCAGATATTCGTCGGTGCACAGGTTCAGCGACGCCGCCCGGATCGCACCGCTAGCTGCCCAGGCGAGCGCGAATGCCGGCATAGGCGCTTCTTCCCTCCGTCCGATACCCGATCACGTCCTGGTAGCGCCGGTCGAACGCGTTGGCGACGCGCCCGAACAGCTCCAACCGGTCGTTCAGGCGAAAGGCGACGCGAGCGCCGGCAAGCAGGTAACTGTCCAGCGTCAGCGTCCGGGCCGGGAACACGTCGAAGTCGGTGTCCCGACGGTCGCCGACCAGGGCCATGCTCGCGCCATAGCTCCAGCGCCCGGCCACCCCATCCACCACGACGCTGCCGCTGTTCTTGGGACGCCGCAGCTCCCGAACCGCGGAGCCGCCGGCTACGCGTCGCTCGGTGGCATGCAGATAGGCGTAGGTGGCGCCGACGCGAAGGGCAGGGGAGAGTTGCCACTGCGCTTCCAGCTCCGCTCCGACCCGGCGGCTGACGCCCTCCGCATTGTCGGTGGTGGAGCGGAAGTCCGGCAGGAACACATCCACGATCTCGTTGGTCAACCGCTGGCGGTAAACCGTGGCGGACGCCCGCAAGGCCCCGTGGGCGTAGCGCAGTCCGCCTTCAAACCCCCGCGACTTCTCCGGACGAAGCCCGGGGTTGCCGAGGAAGCTGCCCGGAAAGAAGCCGTAGAGGTCGAAAAAGGTCGGCTGGGCAATGCCCTGACCATAAGAAGCCGTCGCTGCCAGGTCGGCGTTCAGCCTGACCAGGACGGAGCCGCGCACGGTAGTGGCGTCCCCGAACCGGTTGAAGATGTCCCGGCGCACGGCAACGTCCGTGACCAGCCCCCGCCACTCGGCCTTCCACTCGCCAGTCACCGCCTCATGGCGGCGGCGACGATCCTGCCCGGTCGCCCCGCCATAAACGGCGTCATCCGCCGCGAAGCGTTCCCGGTCGGCATCCACCGCCGCGACCAGGCGGTGGGTGACCTTGCCGGAAGTCAGGACCCGCTCGACCTGCACAGTGGCCGAATCCCGAGCGCCCCTCGTCCGGTTGACGAACGCACCGTCCAGCAGGTTGCGATTACCCGAGCGCAGCAGCGATCCGGCGGCCCGAACCGTCCAGTCCCCCGAGCGCCACCGGCCATCCACTCCAACCGCGCCGAGGCGGTTGCGAGTGGCATCGCCCGTGTCGGCGCGGACGAAATCCTGGTAGCCGTCATACTCCGATCGCCCGCGCACCGCGAAGCCGGTCAATCCCAACTCGAACGGACCGGCCGGTGACCAGGTCACCCGAGTCCGCAACGCCAGGTTGCGGTACCCGTCCCGGTCGCCGCCGGGGCTGCCGAAGCTGTCGATGCCGGTTGCTCGCTGATAGCCGCCGGCCAGGCCGGCCTGCACATCGCCGCTCTTGACGCCGCCGCGACCCGACAGCCGCGCAAAGCCGAACGAGCCCGCTTCGGCGGTCGCCGACACTCCCGACAGCGGGTCGGAGGCAAGCGCGAGCACGCCGCCGATCGCCTCGGAACCCCACAAGGCCGACTGCGGACCGCGGACCAGCTCCACCCGGTCGGCCAGGTCGGCACCGAGCAGTTCGAAGCGCGGCGCGTTGCCGGCCGCGGGATCGTTGGCGCGAATGCCGTCGACGAACAGCAGCGTGTGGTTGGCTTCGGCGCCGCGAATGCGGACCTCGGTGATCGATCCGGCCGGTCCCGACTGGGCGACGGCGGTCGAGGGCAGCAGGCGCAGGACGTTGGTCAGCAACGGTTCGCCCAACCGCTCCAGCGTCTGGCGATCGATCACGCTGACCGCAGCGGCGGTCCGGTCAGGCTGCGTAGGAACGCGTTCGGCGGTGACGACGACGTCCGGGGTGGCCGGAACGGCCGGCAGATCGGAAGGGAGCAAGAACAAAGAAACGATCCTCTCGTGAGCGACACACAAGCGCCGTCACGGAGGGCATGCTGCCCACGTCCCCCGCCTGACCCCGGACGAAGAAACTGACGACGGAGGAGGGCGAGTGTCTGACTATCCCGGCAAGCCGGGAATACAGTTGCGGGCACAGCGCCGGCTTTCCACCGGCTTCCTCTGCTAACCGGCGATCGTGACCGCCGGACCCTTCTCCTGGGGCGGCGCTGTCCCCGGTCGGGTCGAACTTGTCAAGCCGGGGGCGCTACTCTAAGGGGCCGGCAACCACTCAAGGCTGGTCGGAACCAGCCGCCAGCCAAGGACAAATTCCATGAAGAACGAAGGCCATCCGGACTATCACTTCATCACCGTCGAGATGACCGACGGAACCAAGTTCCAGACCCGTTCGACCTGGGGCAAGGAAGGCGACACGCTGCACCTGGACATCGATCCCAAGGTGCATCCGGCCTGGACCGGCGGCAACAGCCGCTTGCTCGACCAGGGTGGCCAGGTGGCGCGCTTCAACAAGCGCTTTGGCGGCCTGACGCTCGGCAAGAAGTAAGCGGGACTTCAGACTTTGACGGCCCAGCGCCCGGCTCCCTTGCTGGAGACCGGGCGCTTGCGGCTGCGCGCGTGGCGGAAAGAGGATTTCCGCCCTTATCACGCCATTATGCGGGAACCGGCGGTGCACCGGCATTTCGGCCCCGAGCCGATCGGGCAGGAGGAATGCTGGCGGCGGCTCTGCGCGGCAAGTGGCGGCTGGACCATGACCGGCTTCGGAAGCCTGGCGGTGGAGCGCAAGAGCGACGGCCGGCTGGTCGGCAATGTCGGCCTGTTCAACGCTTGGCGTGAATTCGAACCGCAGTTCGGCGACGAGCCCGAGATGGGCTGGATCATGGCCACCGAGACGCACGGCACGGGCATGGCCCAAGAGGCCTGCACGGCAGTGCTCGACTGGGCCCAGGCGGCGCTTGAACCGACGCCGATCTGGGCAATCATCGCCCTAGCCAACGAAGCCAGCTTCCGGCTGGCCGGGCGGCTCGGATTCGAGCGGGTAACCGAAGTCGACTATCACGGGCGAACCGCCGTGCTCCGCCGGCCGGCGTGGACCTGACCTCGACTTCGCGGGGGCCCGGCTGAGGCCCGCGGCAGCCGCCTAGAAGGCGCTCAGCCCGGTGATGGCCCGGCCGAGGATCAGCGCATGGACGTCGTGCGTCCCCTCATAGGTGTTGACGGTTTCCAGGTTCAGCAGGTGCCGCATGACCTGATATTCGGCACTGATGCCGTTGCCGCCGTGCATGTCGCGGGCGACCCGGGCGATGTCCAGCGCCTTGCCGACATTGTTGCGCTTGATGAGGCTGATCGTCTCGGGGATCAGCTCGCCGCCTTCCAGCCGCCGACCGACCCGAAGCGCTGCCTGAAGCCCGAGCGTGATCTCGGTCACCATGTTGGCAAGCTTGAGCTGGACGAGCTGGGTGGCGGCCAGCGGCCGGCCGAACTGATGGCGTTCCAGCGTATATTGGCGCGCTGCGTGGAAGCAGGCCTCGGCCGCCCCCATGCTGCCCCAGCCGATGCCGTACCGGGCGCGGTTGAGGCAACCGAACGGTCCCTTGAGGCCCTCGACGTTCGGCAGCAGGGCATCCTCGCCCACCTCGACCCCGTCCATCACCACTTCACCCGTGATGGAGGCGCGCAGGGAAAGCTTCTGCTTCACCTGCGGAGCGGACAGGCCCTTCATGCCCTTTTCCAGCACGAAGCCGCGGATCTTGCCGCCATGCTCGTCGGACTTCGCCCAGATCACGAACACGTCCGCGATCGGCGAGTTGGAGATCCACATCTTGGCGCCGCTCAGGCGATAACCGTTCTCGATCTTCTCCGCCCGGGTGAGCATCCCGCCCGGGTCGGAGCCGGCATCGGGCTCGGTCAGCCCGAAGCAGCCGACCAGCTCGCCGCTGGCCAGGCCCGGCAGATATTTGCGGCGCTGTTCCTCGGAGCCGTAAGCGAAGATCGGGTACATGACGAGCGAGCTCTGGACGCTCATCACCGAGCGATAGCCGCTGTCGACCCGCTCGACCGCCCGCGCGATCAACCCGTAGGAGACATAGCCCAGCCCGGCGCCGCCATATTGCGCCGGAATGGTCGCGCCCAGCAGCCCGAGCTGGCCCATCTCCCGCAGGATCTCGCGGTCGAACGTTTCTCCAAGGAAAGCGTCGGTGATCCGCGGCTGAAGCTGGTCCCGGGCGAAGCCTTCGGCCGTGTCGCGAACCAGCCGCTCTTCGTCCGTCAGCTGTTCATCGAGGCCGAACGGGTCGTTCCAGTCGAAAGGCAGCAGGGCGGGTTCGTGCGCGAGGGCGGGATCGACGGGTTTCAGCATGAAAGCCCAATACCTCCGCTCACTTCGCCGCGCCACCCCCGCCGAAGCTTTGCTTCCACGTCAGGCCGAGCGTCAGGTGCTGGCTGCGGACCCGCAGCTCCCGGACCTGCGGGTCCGGGACCGTACGGTTCGGAAGAAAGAACAGCCGCTCACGTTGGGCACGGGTGTTGAACAGGTTGTTGATGTCGAAGGTCAGCGATGTCCGGCTGGCCGGGCGCCACTCCACGAACGCGGTTCCGAAGGGGCCGCTGTTGAAGTTGCTGTCCGTCTCGTCGGCGCGGAAGAACGTGAACCGGTCGCGGTCTCCGACCGTGGTGCCATAGGACCAGGCACCCACGTCGCGTCGCAGTTCGACGTTCCATTCCCATGCGGGGTAATAGTCGCTCCACCGCCGCTCCGCGCCCGAGATCAGGTCTCGGACCCGCGTTCGCTGGACCTGGCCGTTGAGCTTCACGCGCACGCCCTTGAGGCCAAGCCGGTCGAGCGGCGCATCGAACTGGGCGGAAACGAAGCGGCGGGTTCCCGTGCCGAGGTTCCCCGGAGCGGAGAAACCTTCGGGGGTCAGGATCAGGTCTTGGAGTTCGGACACCCGATCGTACCCGACATCGACCTTGACCAATCCCTCGCCCAGCACCGTTTTTTCCAGCGTGCCGCGCAACTCCCACGTGCGCTGCGGACGAAGGTCGGCGTTGCCCGCATTGACCCGGTCGCTGCTCAGCTCCGCCACGCTGATGAAGTCGTAGAAATCGAGCTGAGCCACCGTGCGACGAACCGCGAGGCGCCCATGCCAGCCGCCCTTCGGCCGCCAGTCCACGCTCAACGTGGGCTTCAGGAACCGCAGCGAGCGTTTCGCCTCGGCGTCGCCGCTGACGTCGAGATGGGAGAATTCATAAGCGACCCCGCCATCCACGCGCAGGGCGGGGGACAGGTTGCGACCGACGTTCAAGGTCAGCTCGCCGCGCTTCTCCGCTACCCGTGCGTCCGCAATGGGAAGCGGGATGGGGACACGTTGCCCCGCTTCGTCGACGATCGCATAGCGAGTGCTGTTATCGAGCTTGTTGAGCGCTGCTTCCGCACCCAGTTCGACCGAGAAGCCCGCAAGATCGGAACGGGTCCAGTTGAGCTTGCCAATGGTCTCATCCAGGCTTGCCTGCTGCCGCTGCTCGAACCCGCCGACCACCGCCGGGCCGCTCGGCAACAGGCCGCCCCGTTCGACATAGGCATCGAAATTGTCGCGCTTGCGGCGAGTGGCCAGGGCGACCAGCTTGATTGCCCCGCCGGCCAGCGGCCGGGTGACGTCGCCACCGACCTCGAACACCGGCGTCCGGTACCGCTGGAACAGGCTGTCGTCATGGGCAGCGCCGGCCGCGGGGACCACGCGATTTCGCTGTTCCAGGTCGAACCGGCTCGGCTGCCAGCGGACATTGACCCGCACGGCCCTGTTCGGGGCCGGTTCCAGCGCCCAATTGCCGCTGAGGTACGGATCGCGATTGAAATAGGTGTTGATCTTGCGCCGGGTCTCCAGCCGATCTCCGGAAGGGAGAGCGTCGACATAATCATAGCCCTCCTCGACCTGCCGGTCGCGGCCGGTGCCACCGGACAGGCTGATGGTGGACGCACCGCGCTTCCACTGGACCGAGCCCGACGCATCCTGGTTGAGGGCGCCGGTGAACAGCCGCCGTCCGGCCACGGTGAAATTGGCTTCCATTCCGCCGGTGGAGGACAGGATGAGGTTCAGGACCTGGCTCTTGCCCGAATAATCGGAGCCGTAGAGATCGCCCGGGCCCACTTCCACCCGGACCACGCTGCTGGCCGGGATACGCGCCAGCGTGGTCTGCAGCCCCTCGGCCTTTGAACTTGGTCGCGCCCCGTTCACTACGACGTTACCGGCTGCTCCCGCAAAGCCCCGCACGTCGCTGTTGCCGGACTCCAGGGTGAAACCCGGCACTCGCTGGACGATGTCGAGAGCGGTTCGGGGCGCATAGGGCGCGAAGAACGTCGCGTCGTACGGGATCACCCGGCTGGAGGTCGCAGGTGGCCCTTGCGCCGCTGCTGCCGCGCTCGCCAGGGCGACCGTCGCCACGCCCACCAACGCCACCCCTGGAACCCACCGCATGCGTGACCCTTTGATCATTTCCCGGCCGCTGGCAGGAGCGGGCCACCCGGACGAGCGCCGCGCGACCACTCGACGAACTTTTCGGCGAACGGGCTCCGGAGACCCGACGAACGGCGGAAGCGCAAAAACTGGCGGATGGGGTGGGATTCGAACCCACGGTGAGCTTGCACCCACGGCGGTTTTCAAGACCGCTGCCTTAAACCACTCGGCCACCCATCCTTGCGTGAGGCTCGGTTCAGCTTGCCCCGCCTAGTCTCACAAGCCCTGATCGTGCAAGCGAGGTTGAACAGGGCCGCCGCCTCGATCGTTGAAGCGGCATGGACTGGGAGGGGTGCAAACAGGTGGCGAGCAGGCTGGCGATCGGCGCATTGTGCCTTGGAGCGATGGCGCTCACCCCGGCCAGTGCGCAGCGGGACCCGCTGGCACCATTGCCTGATCAGCCACCCAGGCAGGCTCCCGCTCGAAGCTTCGACAGCTACCGGCTGACGCTTGCCGCCAGGGCCCGGGCCGCTGGCGTGCGCGAGGCGACCATCCAGTCCGTGGTGCCCTCTCTCACCATCAACTCCCGGGTGGTCGAGCTGGATCGCGCCCAACCAGGCCAGGTCAACAATCCCAACGCCATTCCTCCGTTCGCACCCTACCGGCGTCAGCATGTCACCCCCGACCTCATCACCCGCGGCTCCGCTCGCTACCGGGCGAACTATGCTTTTCTGACCAATATCGAACGACGGTTCGGGGTCGAGCCGCTGATCCTGATGGCGATCTACGGTCATGAAACGAGCTACGGGCGGGTCACCGGCAACTTCGATCTTCCCCAGGTGCTGGCGACCCTGGCCTTCGAGGGGCGGCGGCGGTCCTTCTTCGAAGAGGAGTTCATCGCCGCCCTCCAGCTGCTCGACCAGGGAGTTCCCAGGGCGCGCCTGCGCGGCAGCTGGGCGGGTGCGACCGGCTTTCCCCAGTTCATGCCGTCGGTCGTGCTGCGCCTGCGGACTGATGGCGACGGCAACGGAACCGCCGACATCTGGAACAGCGAGGCCGACGCGCTGGCGTCCATCGCGGCCTACCTGCGCGATGCCGGCTGGAAGCCGAACGTCCACTGGGGCGTCCCGGTCACCGTGCCGGCAAGCTTCAACCGGGCGGCCGTCCGCACGGCGCTGGTCGCCCCACGCTGTCCCGCCGTCTATGCCCGGCACAGCCGCTGGCTGACCGTCCGGGAGTGGCGGTCCCTCGGCATCGCGCCGGTTGGCCGGAGCCTTCCCGAGAACGAGCTTGCGACCCTGATCGAGCCCGACGGGGTCGGTGCCACCGCCTACCTGCTCAGCACCAACTACCGCGCGATTCTGGATTACAATTGCTCGAACTTCTACGCCCTGTCGGTCGGCGTGCTCGGAGACCGGATCGTCGGCAGATAGTGGCGCTTTGCCCACTCGCCGGAAGCCAAGCGGCGCGCTAATCAGGCGCCTCCACCTGGAGCCGACTGCGAATCCGATGATCCGATCCCTGCTGCTTGCCGCTTCCGCCATTGGCCTTGCCGCCACCGCCGCACCCGCGGCCGCTCCGCCATTCGATACTCCCGCCAGGGTCGCCTACCTGCTCGACCTGTCCTCGGGCGCGGAATTGCTCAACAAGAACGCCGACGTGCGCATGCCGCCCGCCTCCATGGCCAAGATGATGACCACGGAAGTGGCGTTTGAGCTGATTGATCAGGGCAAGCTGCCGCTGTCCAAGATGTGCACGGTGCGGCCCGAGACATGGCAGCGCTGGCATGGTCCGGCGGCGGGCTCCACCATGTTCCTCAGCGTCAACGAGCAGGTCAGCGTCGAAAATTTGCTCCACGGCATCGTTACCCTGTCCGGCAATGACGCGTCCGTCGTGCTGGCCGAGTGCATCGCCGGCACGGAACAGGCCTTCGCCGGGCAGATGAATGCGCTGGCGCAGAAGCTGGGGCTCAGGAACAGTCATTTCGGCAATGCGAACGGCTGGCCCGACGAAGGCGTCACCTACGTCACTGCCCGGGACCTCGCCGGGCTCGCCCGCGCCTCCATCGAGCGGCATCCGAAACTGTACAAGCAGTTCTACGGACAGCCCAGCTTCACCTGGGGGAAGACACTGGGTTCGGGCCAGGACATCACCCAGGCCAACCGCAATCCGATCCTGGGCAAGATCCAGGGCGCGGACGGCCTCAAGACCGGTCACACGGAAGAGGCCGGCTATGGTTTCACCGGCTCGGCCGAACAGAACG